>Ga0068861_100003758_pt1 | contig 10129 bp, 8 predicted proteins | sample KBSSwiS42_FD_66593 | JGI IMG/M metagenome (GOLD analysis project Ga0068861, IMG submission 66593) | Switchgrass rhizosphere microbial communities from Kellogg Biological Station, Michigan, USA - KBS Switchgrass S4-2 | ecosystem: Host-associated > Plants > Roots > Rhizosphere > Soil ...
TGTGGGGCTCCGTCCGTGAGCGCCACCGACGGATCGGTGAGATACACATCGAGCGTGCCGGCCTGCGCCGCATTCAGTATCTGCACCTTGGTCTTATTCTCGTTGGCTGCGCTCACATCGTCGTTGACGCGCAGGATGCCGAACTTGCCCGAAGCACCGAACCCGACATACGTGACGTGCGTGTTGTCGGCCTGCTTCTGCGAAGCCAACGTGGCCAGGGTGCCGGTGGTCACGCCGTTGCGCTTCACTACGACGCTGAAGGTGCTCGCGTCCGACTTGGTATAGCTGCTGACGGACTCGTAGGCGACGCCCTGCGCCTTGATGCTGTCGCCACCGCCTTCGCCGTTGTTCACATACATGTCGAGCGACGGGTAATCGGTGCTGACGTTCAGCAAGCGAATGTCGGCATACTTGCTCTTGCTGCCACCGTTGCTGCATGCGCCGAGCATGAGCAGTACGACGGCCAGCACAGGCCACCACAGCCCCGACGCAGGAGCTTTCACGAAAGACCTCATGTCAACGATCCTTACGCAACGTACCGGAAACAGGGGTCGCGCCGCCGCCCCACATGAACAAGGTGTAGATGCCGGCGTCCTGCAGGGTGACCGCATCACGCGTCAACAGGCTGGCCGAGGTACTGGTATTGGTCACGTCGAGTTGATAGTCCGTACCGGCATCGATCTCGGTGAACGCTGCAGCCTGTCCCAGTGCGACGCCTTCGGCGATCGGCGCGAAATCGACCGCTAATGTAGCAGGAACAGCGAGTCCGGACATGCCATTCATCATGCGGAGCTTGACCTTGCCGGTGGTCGTGGGCAGCCGGTTCGCATCGTTGATGAGGGTCGCGTGTGTGCCGGAGGTATCGTTCCAGAACAGCAGCGTGTAGTCGGCTCCGGCTGTCAGCGTCTGGCTCGGAATGTTGATGAGAGTTCCGTCCACGTTCAGCACGACCGCGGCGGCGCCAGCAGCGACTTGCGAATACTTGCTGCCAATCACGCCCGTCGCAGCACCGGACAGCAGGGTAACGCCGCCGACGCTGGCCGTGAGGCTGGTGCCGTTGGAAATACCTACGGCGCCGCGTATGCGTGCTTTCGTGTTGGGAAGGCTGGTGACACTGCCCTGCTTCGGCAACATGAGCGCGTTGACCAATACGCCGCCCTGGGTGGCCGTCAGCACGATGGTGGAACTGCTTTTGCTGCTGAACACGAGATTCGATACGTCGAGGCGCAGGTCGGTCTTGTCGCCCGAGCCGGTCACACGCAAGCGATAAGTGCCGCTATCGATAGTCGCCAGGCCCGACAGTGCTCCGGAGGCAAGCGCTGCGGCCTGTGCCGTCGCATCGCTCAATGCCACCGATTCATCGGTCAGATAGACATCCAGGCTGCCGGCTTCGGAGGTGTTGACCACCTGCACGTTGCTTCTGTTGGTATCGGGATCGGCCTGGTCTTCGCCCACTTTGATGGCGCCGAACCGTCCGGTGGAGCCGTACGCGACATATAGCGAATGCGTATCCTTGCCGATCGCAGCGCTGGCCAGCGTCAGCAACGTGGTGGTCAATCCGCTTCTCTTGAATTTGATGGCGTAAGTCGCGGCCTTCACCGTCGTGAAGGCACTCACCGTCCCGTACGCGACCGCGGAAAACTTCAGGTTGTCGGCGCCATCGGTACCGTCGCTGACATACATATCCAACGAGTCATAATCGGGACTGACGTTCAGCGTGCGCAGCTGCCCCTGCTTGTCGCCGCCACCTCCACCCCCGCCGCATCCCCCCAGCAACAGGAATGCCGTGAGCAGCACTCCCAGGCACAGATACCACAAGCCCCGCTGTGTTGCGATGGCTGTGGATCGGGGAAAACAGGCTGCATCGAGCTTTGCGACGTTGAGATTGTTCATGCCAGGTGTTGTGCGTCTGCCGTGAAGGAGCACCGGCCGTCTTGACCAGTGCAACAGCTGATGCACGACCGCGGGATTTGGTCGCACGTGCTGCGGTAAAAATTCTAATCAGCGAGCCGCGCTACAACTGTAAGCAGACGAAACAAAATGTAACCGTCGCGTGTGCGAGTCTTTCTGAATACAGTGTGAATAAATTATTCGTCATGCCCGACTTGTTACATACTGTTTCAGAATGACAAACTCGCAATGAACTACCCGAGCAACGTAAACAGAGACTCGACATGTCACAGGTACGCTTCAAGATCTCCATGTCTCTCGACGGCTTCGTTGCCGGTCCACGGCAAAGCGTGGAGGATCCGCTTGGCGTTGGCGGCACACGTCTGCACGAGTGGGTGTTCCCGCTGGCTGCGTTTCGTTCGATGCACGGCTTCGCCGGCGAGGGCGTAGTGAACGAGAGCAACGCCGTGGTGGAAGCATCGATTGCGAACATCGGCGCCACCGTCATGGGCCGCCACATGTTCGGCGGTCATCCGGGGAAATGGGACGCTGCGAATCCGTGGACGGGTTGGTGGGGATCCAATCCGCCGTTCCATCATCCCGTCTTCGTCGTGACTCATCATCCGCGAGCGCCGCTCACACTGGAGGGCGGCACGACGTTTACGTTCGTCACCGATGGCATCGAATCCGCGCTCGCGCAGGCGCGACGAGCAGCTGGAGCGAAAGATGTTTCACTGGCCGGCGGCGCACACGTCGCTAGAGAATTCCTCAAGGCCGGCCTGGTGGATGAAATGGAGATCAACCTGGTGCCGACGTTGCTCGGCAGCGGCGAACGCCTGTTCGACGGCACCGGCGAGGATCTCCACGGGCTGGAACTGATACGCACGGTCGCCATGCCCAATGTCACGCATCTCAAGTTCGCCAGGCGATCCTCCGGGCGACCCTAGGAGCCTAGCCGTTCATTCACTCATTGCATTCTCGAGGAGCCGGCCATGAACCGTCATCGCATCGTGCTGGTGGCATCGATTGCCTTGTTCGCAAGCGGCATGGCCTGCGCTCAAGCCACCTTGCTGGTTCTCAACAAGGAGGAAGCAACGCTGTCGCGCATCGATATAGCCTCCGGAAAAACCGTCGCGATGGTTTACACCGGCGACGGGCCGCACGAAATCGAGGTGTCGAAGGATCGCAACCTGGCGTTCGTCAGCAACTATGGGACGCCCAGCAAACCCGGCAACACGCTTTCGGTGATCAACATAGAGGCACGCAGGGAACTGCGAGTCGATCTCGGCGCGCTCGGCCGTCCGCATGGATTGACCTTTATCGACAATCACCTGTACTTCACTTCCGAGGCCAGCAAAAACATCGGCCGCTACGATCCGGGGTCCGGCCGCCTCGACTGGCAATTCGAAACCGGGCAGGAGGGCACGCACATGGTGCTGGCGTCGCGCGACGGTGCGAGGCTCTACACCAGCAACATCGGCTCGAACACCGTCGGCATCATCGAGCACGATGCGAACGGCAACTGGAAACAGACAGTGGTCAAAGTCGGCGCCGGCCCGGAAGGACTGGACGAATCTCCCGACGGCAAAGAGCTATGGTCCGCCCATTCGCGCGATGGCAAAGTGTCGGTGATCGACGTTGCCGCGAAAAAAGTCGTCCGCACCCTCGACGTCCAAACCAAGCGTTCCAATCGCCTGAAGTTCACGCCGGACGGCAAGCTGGTATTGATTTCGGATCTCGAGAGCGGCGACCTGGTGATCGTAGATACCCAGACACACAAACAGCGCACCAGGATCCCACTGGGCCGCATGCCTGAAGGCATTCTGGTTGCACCTGACGGCACGACGGCGTTCGTCGCCGTGGCTGGCGAGAATCACATCGCCGTGGTCGACCTGAAGTCGCTCGCGGTCACGAAAACAATGGCTACGGGGAAGGGACCGGATGGAATGGCCTGGGCCCGGTAGCAGCGCGGCACTGCCGGCCCTCGCTCTCATCACGAGTGATGCTTGAAATACTGCACGGCCCGCTCGTGCTTCTCCGCACCGGCGCGCGTACCGAACGTTCCCAGGTTTTTACGCTTGCCGGTGCGTGGATCGGTCTTGCGTGAGTAAAGGCGATATTCACCCGACTTGAGTTTGCGGATCATGTGACACCTCGCTGTCCATGGTCGTTCAACGTGCAGCGCCCACGCCGGTTCCGGCGTCAGTTGCCGGCGTGCGTCTTCCGCAGCTGCAACTGCTCGCGGAACTCCGCTTCCGACACCGCCACATACTTGGCGAAGGCAGTTGGATCGATGAATGGGTTCGGACCACCCGCCTCCAACCGCTTGCGCTTGTCGTGCAGGTCGAAGATTTCCGGATGCGGAGCCAGGAACACATCGACATGGAACGTTTGCGCCTTGCGAAAAGTGGTCTCGTAATCGGCGACGATGGTCGGATACTGCGGCGGGCCGAACAGCCGGTTGGCCGCGACGGAACTGGAACAATAGAACAGCACCTGCAGCGTCTTGCCTGCATCTTTCACCGGCATGGACCATGAAGTGCAGCCGCGAGTATGCCCGGGAGTCAGGTTGGCGGTGAGCTTCACGCCGCCGAGCGCCAGCACTTCGCCATCGGCGATGGTGCGATCCACTTTCACCGGCACGGAGTCCAGCTGATGGTTGGATTCCGAGCCGAGATAGAAGCCACCTTCGAGTGCACTCTTGTCGCCTTCGTTGGCGATCAGTTGCGCACCGCTGTCCTTTTTCAATTGGGCGAGTCCGCCGGAGTGGTCGAAATGGGCATGGCTGTTCAACAGGTACTTGATGTCGGCGAGTTTGAAACCCAGCGCCTGGATGTTCTTCTCGATCAGCGGCGCCGACTCTTCCAGCGCACCATCGAGCAGGATATTTCCTGCCGGTGTGACGATCAGCCAGGAGGCCAGTCCGTCGGTGCCGACATAGTAGATGTTGTCGATCACGCGAAATGGCGTGGCCGGCTTGTTCCAGACTTCACGGCGCGATTGTGCCTGCGCCCCGGGAGCGGCGAAACAAGCAACGGCTGCGACAAAAGCGAGGTAGCCCAGCCAGCGCACCGATCGTCCCATCCGCGTTACCTCGATCATTGCGACCTCCATTGACTTGCACGGTCGCACGCAGCGTATCGCCTCATGCGAACTCGTCCACGCCGCTAACCAGAAGATTCGCAAAGCCCACCTCATTCGACGCTTTGGCGTGATCACTGACTGCCGAGCTGCTACTTCCGTGCGATCAGCCGAATCATCCCGCCAATCCCGGGCTCCCGCTGCACCGATAGACCCTGCGATTCGAGACAGCTCACCACCCAGCCGGGAGGCAGTCGCAGCTTGCGATAGCTGCTGACCTGCATGGTCCACTGCGCACCGGCGCGTTCGTGCAGGATGTCGTGAACGGCGACGGCGTCGTCGGAGTATTCGAGGAAGCAGGTAAGAATGCGATCGGCGTCGCTGCGGACCGGAATGAATCGCTGTGTTCCGCCGAGCGCAGTCGAATAGTCGCGGAACGTCGTGACGAACACGCCGCCCCCGTCGAGCGTAGCTGCGACATCTGTCACCAGCCGAACTACGGCGTCGCGGCTATCGAGATGCGTCAGCGTATCGCCCATGCAGAAGATCGCCTGCACTTTGCCCGCAACGTAGCGGCGAAACCGCAGCAGCTCGCCGTCGACCACGTCCACGGATAACCCCTCCGTGCGGCCACGCAATTCGTCGAGTAACGCCGTGCACGAGTCGATGGCGATCACTCGATGACCGCGACGTGCGAGCGGAATGGCATGCATGCCGAAGCCGGCGCCGAGGTCGACGGCAATGCCCAGCCCGGATGCCCCCGGTGGAGGCAGGTCGATGGCTTCCAGCTCCGCGGCCCCTCGGCCTATCGCCGCATCCACGCCGCCCGCCATCCAGGCATAGACGGGGCCGAGATGTTTCGCATAATGATCGGCAACCGTGGACATGGCATGTTTCCCAGTCTTCCCCATGGGGCAGGTCTATCCGAGAGGCAGGCTTGGCGCCAGACTGGTGACTGCGTCACCGCTGCGTGTCGCGCCAGATGGTCTCATTCGGCGATTATGATCCGAAAGCACGCCCCTCCCAACCGCTTGACATCATGATTATCGGCATCGATCTCGGCACTTCGAACAGCGCAGTCGCCGTCTGGCGCGACGGCCAGCCCGTCCTGATTCCCAACAGCCTGGGACAGTCGCTCACTCCATCCGCGGTCAGCGTCGACAAGGACGGGACGGTGCTCGTCGGCCTGCCCGCGCGCGAGCGGCTCATTACGCATCCCGAAGCCACGGCCGTCGCCTTCAAGCGGTACATGGGGGCGGATCGGGTCGTCCGTCTCGGCAATCAAGCGTATCAACCGCAGGATCTGTCGGCACTAGTGCTGCGGAATCTGAAAGCGGATGCCGAAGCGTTTCTCGGCGAGCCCGTGACGGAAGCGGTCATCACGGTCCCGGCCTATTTCAACGACAAGCAGCGCAAAGCCACTCGCAAGGCCGGAGAACTCGCCGGCCTGCGCGTGGAGCGCCTGCTCAACGAACCCACTGCGGCAGCAATTGCCTATGGCTTGCATCGACTGGAAAGCGACACGCGCTTCCTGGTCTTCGACCTGGGTGGCGGGACGTTCGACGTCTCGATCCTGGAAATCTTCGACGGTGTCATCGAAGTGCGTTCCAGCACCGGCGACAACCATCTCGGCGGTGAAGACTTCAACGAAGTTCTCATCGACGCCGTGTTCGCACGCTGGGGCAAGGAATGGAAAATCTCGCGCAAGGATGCAGTGCCGGCGCTGTATCACCTGGTCCGCGATCAATGCGAACGGGCCCGCCGCAAGCTCACGACGCAACCCAGCGTCACGATGAATGTCGCGTGGCAAGGCAAGGAATACGAATTCCAGCTCGACCAGGCGCAGTTCGAGAAACTGACGGAAAAACTGATTGCAAGGCTGCGTGAACCGGTCCTGCAGGCACTGCGGGACATCGGCGTCCGTAACGACAGCATCAACGAGATTGTTCTCGCCGGCGGTGCGACACGCATGCCACTGGTGCGACAAGCGGTGACACGCATGTTCGGCCGGTTTCCGGCGGCTCAACTGAATCCCGATGAAGTGGTAGCGCTCGGCGCGGCCGTGCAGGCCGGCCTGAAAATGCGCGATGCCACGCTGAAGGAAGTCGTGGTCACCGACGTGTGTCCGTATACGTTGGGTGTGGACGTTGCCGAGACACGGCCGGATGGCAGCGTCCGCAATGGCATCTACTCGCCCATCATCGAACGCAACACAGTCATACCGGCGAGCCGCAGCAAGACCTTCGTGACCATGCAGAATCGCCAGAGCGTGGTGCGGTTCAATATCTACCAGGGCGAATCGCGGCTGGTGAAGGACAACGTGCACTTGGGCCAGATCGAGATCCCTGTGCCTCAGCGCGCGGCGCACGAAGTCCAGGTGGAATGCCGTTTCACTTACGACATCAACGGCCTGTTGGAAGTCGACCTGCACGTGCCGGATACGCGTGAATCGCGCCAGCTCGTCATCGTCGGCGACGAAGCTCCTGCCGATGAAGCGGCTTTGCAGAAACGCCGCGCGGAGCTGGCGAATCTGAAAGTTCATCCGCGCGATACCGACGAGAATCGTGCGGCGTTGGCACGTGCCTCGCGCTGCTACGAACAGTTTCTAGGCGACAAGCGTGAGTTCATCGGCCGCGTGCTGGCTGAGTTCGAAAGCATTCTGGAACAGCAGAATCCTCGTGCGATCGCGACCGCACGGGAAGCCCTGCATCAACGGCTGGACCAGGTCGAGGGCGAGCGATTCTTATGAGTCGTCCGTCGGCCTGGACGGTGCTCGGCATCGAGCCGACCCACGATCGTACGCTGATCCGTCGTGCCTACTCCCGCAAGCTCAAAGTCACCAATCCGGAGGACGACGCGGAAGGCTTCAAGCAATTGCGTGAGGCGTACGAGATGGCGCTGCACGCCGCGGAATATATGGAAACGCTGGATGAGCCGGATGCCGCGACGGCAGTCGAGGCGGCGATTCCCGGCGACGATTCGCCTGGTGATGTGAACTCAGGTCCGGATGCGATTTCTGCAGTCAGCGACCCTGTCGAGGACGTTCCGAACGTTCCCGTCGCAGACCCGCCGCACCTGTCGCCACCGGCTCCGGAACCGACAGATGGATTCGACCGAGCCTATCGACGCTTCCGCCACGCACTGACAGACACGTCTACGTCGGACCAGGCGCTTTTCGACCTGTTCGAGGCGCTGCGCACTGACTCGGCGCTGCACAATCTCCGGTTGCAACTCCAGTTCGAAACTTCGCTCGCATCGCTGCTCCTCAGCAGCACGCCTCGATCGTATGCATTGATCTCCAGGGCGAGCGAGCTGTTCGACTGGCCCGAGCAAAGCGAACGGATCGGCGCGTCTGCCGCCATCGTGGCCGCTGCCGGCCTGGCCGGTCATCTGGCTTATTTGCAGCAACTGCGTTCCGGAAAGCATGAGCTTTCAGTCGCGTATCGTGCGCTGACGTCGCCGCCCAATCCCTACTCGCTGCGACTGCGAATCCTGTTCAACGGGTTGGACGAGAAGGTCCGCGCACTGATGCGAACGTTGCCGTACGAATATGCCAAGGCGAACGGACTCGACGACGCGGCCATGCAATGGTGGACCGAGTACAACAGCAAACCGCGGTTGTCGCTGCCCCTGGTACTGACATCGTGCATCGTCCCGCTAGCGACGGCGACGATCAGCGGTGCGGTGCTGGATCGACCGGCGGCAGCCACGCTGACAGCGACTGCGCTCGCAGCGTTGCTGACGATCGGCATGACTGTCTTCAAACTGTTCGCCATCGACAGGCTGCGTCACCTGATCATCGCGCGCTGGCGTGGCGAGCTTCCTCTGCGACTCGCCGCCGGCTGGTTGCCAGCAGGAGCCGCCATCGCATTGCTCAGCGGCTTCGTGAACGACAATTCGCCGGGGACCTGGCTGCTCACCGGCGGCTCATTGGCTTGTTTGCTATGGTGCTGGAACGTGCGGCCGTATGGGCGTCCGTTATTGCTCCGCCTCGCCCGCAACACGATCTATCTGAATCTACCGATCGCCGCTGTCTTGCTGGTGCTGTTCTCCCAGTACGCCTCGTCCCTGGTACTCACGTTGACTGCGTTGGTCGTCTCCCAGGTTCTCGGCGAACGCCAGGTCGTCGAATGGTGGCTGGAGCGGATTTCAGGCCGAACGCGCGAGCGCTGCCTGACGGCGCTGCTGATGGTTGCAGGATTCACGACTGCTGCGACGGTGCTGGCTGCCAAGGATGCGAACCTGGGTGGACTGCTCACCGCTGCGTCCATCATCCTGGTGCTCCTGCAACGAATGACTTCCGTCACGCTGTCGGACGACCAGCTGACCAGCCGTTACTACATTCTGTGGTTCTCGATCTTCGCCGTCCCCTTCGCCCTGGAGTTCTTCCATGCGAACGGCTCCGTCACCGTCGCACTCGGTGTATGGCTGCTGGTGGGTGCCATAGCTTCGTTGTTCATGTCGCTGCGAAATGAAATCAAGGGGCGTGCCCTGGAAGCCCGCACTGCTTCGTAGCCCCAGGCCAAAGGACGTAAAGTCACACCGAACAGCTTGGCCAGGAATACCGTCTCCACTTCGCGCCGCAGGTCGTTATTGGGTTTCTTCTGAAAGCCGTGCCCTTCGTCGGCGAAGACCACGTACCAGGTTTCGATTCCATTGCCGCGAATGCTGGCGACCACCTGGTCCGATTCCGACTTGGGCACGCGCGGGTCGTTGGCGCCCTGCATGACCAGCATGGGCTTCGTGATTTTCGCGACGCTGTTCATCGGCGAGAGGCGCTGGAACGCCGCGATCATTTTCGGATCGCGTTCGTCGCCGTATTCCGCCCGGCGATTGTCGCGCCGATACGCTTCCGTGTTGTTGAGGAACGAGATGAAATTGCTGATGCCGTAGCGCTCGACGCCGCCGACCAGCCGATCGGAATAGTGAGTCATCACCGCCAGCGACATGTAACCGCCGTACGATTGGCCGTATACCGCCACCCGCTTCGCATCGAGTCCCGGCTGGGTTGCAATCCAGTCGATCAACGCGCCTATGTCCTTGACGCTGTCGTCGCGCTTCTCGGCATTGTCTAGGTTGAGATAGCGCTTGCCGTAACCATCGCTACCGCGAACGTTCGGCAAGATCACGGTGGCGCCGAGCACATCGGCGAAGTATT
>Ga0068861_100003764_pt1 | contig 10124 bp, 8 predicted proteins | sample KBSSwiS42_FD_66593 | JGI IMG/M metagenome (GOLD analysis project Ga0068861, IMG submission 66593) | Switchgrass rhizosphere microbial communities from Kellogg Biological Station, Michigan, USA - KBS Switchgrass S4-2 | ecosystem: Host-associated > Plants > Roots > Rhizosphere > Soil ...
AGATTCGCGTGTTCACCCCTGAGATGGAGTACATAAAGGCCCTGGGCTACTGCTTTCCCTGCTTCATCCCGGCCATCCCAGCTCAAGAATACGGCTTCGCCTTGACTCGAGCCGGCCCACAAGCGCCGCACCGCTCTCCCCCGCAGGTCCAGAACCTCCACTTGGGCCCAGCCCACCGGCAACGTAGCGTTGATGCCGAGCGATTGCCGGCATGGATTGTCGAGCGCTCGAAGTGCGACCGGCGGACGTTCCTGACCGGAAAGATAGGTGACCCCCAGACGCACCGTCTCACCGGAACGGGTGAGTGCGGATAACCGGTAGCGGGCTTCACCCGAGGGTGGAGTCGAATCCATGAAATGATTCGTCGCCGGCGCCAGCCATCCCGATGCCACGTCATGCCATGCGCCCTGGGATTCAACCTCGAGCTTCACGCCGGCAAGAAGACCCGTATCTTCCAACTCCCAGCGAAGCTCCGCCTGTCCGTTCACGCGCAGCGCGAAGAAGCTCAAAAGCCGCACCGGCACGGGCGCACCCGAGCCGATGGGTATGACATCGACATATCCGGTGATTGTTCCGGTGGCATCGTTGCCGTACGGCGCACCGGCCAGAACTTGCGAGGTTCCTCCGCCAAACAGGTCGCCCGCCAACGCAACCGCGGCGCCGAACCGGTCTTCGCTTTCGAATCCCGGATCGGGGACGACCGGCGAAATCACTGAATCCGGAGCGGTCGAGGGATAGCTGCCGCCGTAGAATAGGTCGACTTCCCCCGAATTCACGGCGGTGTTATCCGCGCCCGGCGCGCCAATCACGACATCGGGCGTTTGATCGCCATCCACGTCCTGTCCGCCGTCCACTGCATAGCCCAAACTGTCGAGCGCAGCGCCACCGCTCGCTTTCCAATCGGAGATGCCATTCACGCTGAGACCGCCTAGAAACATGTAGGCGGCACCCCTGTCGAATCCTTGCGAATCGTGACCGGGGGCACCGACGATCACGTCATCGAATCCGTCCCCATTGCGATCCCCTGCTCCCGAAACCGAGTAACCGAATCGGTCGCTGCCTACCTCTCCGGTCAAGACAAGCCGAGTGGGTGTCGTGCTGGTGGAGCTTTGTCCAAACCAGATCACGGCGCGGCCCGAGTTCACGTCGAACGGTTGTGGCGCACCGACGATGAGGTCATCGAAGTTGTCGCCGTCGACATCCCCCGCGCTGTCCATCGACCATCCCAACCCCCAGTTGGCCAGGTCGCCGGTGAAGCGAAACGCGGTGGGCTGCACGATGGAATTCAAGTTCGAAGCCCCGAGATAAATCTTCACCTGTCCGGCTCGAGTAGCGCTCACGTTGGATTCGGGTGCGCCGGCGGCAAAATCGCTCTTGCCATCGTGGTTGAAATCGAAACCGCCGGCGAGCGATGCGCCGTAACGGCCCCCGGCCAGATCTCCGTCCCACGAACGGGCCGGGATCGCGGATAGGGTGGAGCCGCCTTTGAACAAATAAATCCTTCCCGCATCGAACCCTGATCCATCGTTTCCCGGAGCCCCCACCAGAACATCATCGAATCCGTCCCCGTTCACATCGCCGGCCGCTTGAACGGCGAAGCCGAACTGGTCTCCCGACGTTTCTCCCTCGAGCACGAGATTGGGCTCGCTCAAGGCAGAGTCCGGAGTCCCCAAAAAAATCGACACGGTTCCAGAGATACCGGCCGTGCCACGAGCGCCTGGAGCGCCGACCAGGAAGTCGGCAAGCCCATCCCCGTTGAGGTCTCCCGCCTTACTTACTGCAAATCCGAATGCATCGCCGGCTTCGAGGCCGGTCAGCATGCGAGGACCGGCCCATGCGGACGCAGCCCAGCCGGTAAGTAATATGGCCAGCGACCATCCCCGAATCACGTTGAGACATGACATGAGTATCTCTCCGTCAAATAGCGTGTTGATAATGATTTCCGGGTTTTCTGGAGAGTGAAACAAAGGGCTCCGGCAAAGTCCTCGCGCAAGCGGTCAATGCCCTAATGCAGCGCTCTAGAGTGCGCTGCGGGTATTGCCTTCCGCCCTTGTTTCACTCTCCAAAAACCCGGTAGCTCATCAAGAACGTTATCGGCCGGTCTGGAACGAGAGTCAAGGTGGGACGGTTAGGGCTAAAGTCCCGAGATGCCTCAACCGGTCAGGGTCGTGCTCGTTCGTCCCGAGGAGCCGGAAAACGTCGGCGCGGCGGCGCGCGTGATGCGGAACTTCGGTTTCGACGATCTTGTGTTGGTGGAGCCTCGACTCAGCCGGCCGGAGCGGGCATACGTGGTGGCGCATCGGGCGGAAGACATCGTGCTCTCCGCCACGTATGTGTCGACACTCGAAGACGCGGTCGCCGATTGTGTTCGCGCCTTTGCCACCTCCCGCCGCTCGGGAAAAAGACGCGGCAAGAGCCTCGTGTTGCGCGACGCGGTCACCGCCTCCACTCAAGCGCCAGGAACGGTAGCGTGGGTGTTCGGGCCGGAATCGAACGGGCTCAGCGCGGCCGAGATCGAACAATGCTCCGATCGCGTGCTCATTCCCACGGCGCCTGAACATCCGTCCTTGAACCTCGCTCAAGCGGTGGCCGTAGTAGCGTATGAGCTGTTCGTCGGCCGGATGCGCCTGAGCGAGAAGCGACCCGCTCGTGAGGCGCCGCTTCGGGAACGCGAAGCGCTTTACGCGCACCTGGAAGACGCCCTGCTTGCGATTGGTTTTCTAAGTCACGACACGGCACGGGCGCGCATGAGCGAGCTACGGCAACTGCTGGAGCGTTCGCGGCCCAGTCCGGAGGAGGTTCGGTTCCTGCGCGGCATTGCCCGGCGCATGGCCAGAACTGCGGAGACGTCGTCTAAGCTGCGTGGCGGGTCGTCTCGAGGTCGCTCTGGCGGGCGCGGCGGCGGAACCGCCGAATAATGCGAGAGACCCGCTCGGTGTCGCGGGCTTTGGCGGCCGCGATGCCGGCGTGCTCGGCTAGGATGCAAAGCACCCGCAGATCGTCTTCGGTGTACGTCTTTGTGGGATGCGACGTGCTGGCGTTGAGCACACCTGCTACCCGGCTTCGCACTACGATCGGCGCAATCATGGACGAGGTGATGCGGCGCGTCTTGGCTTGAAACCCGGGAAACCGCCGCGCGTCCACATCGCTCCCGAGAATAATCGGCGTGCGGTTCTTGGCTACGGTTCCGGCCACGCCTTGACCCAACGTCATGCGCGCATTCCGCACCACCGACACGTCCCGATGTCCGGCGAACGCTTTCATGGTGAGCTGCTCGCTGCCCGGCTCCAGCATCATGAGACTCACTTCGTCACTGTCGAAGCAGTCACGGCACGAGTCGACGATGACCTGGCAAAGCTCATCGAGGCTCATCCCTACCGAAACTGCCCGGCTCACATTGAGCAACGAAACGAGGTAGTCCAAAGGCTGTGTGGAGAGGCGGCTCGGAAGCGTGTTCTTCTCGATGTCATTCTTCCGGGCGATGTTTTCCCAGAAGCGAAGCACGAGCTGGGTGAGGGTAATGAGAAGAATCGTGCCCAGGAGGACGCAAAGGCCGATCTGCTCGCGCACCGGCAAACCGATGCTGCCGCGCGCAAGAAAGAAGAGAGCAATCCCGAGCAGGGTGACGCTCGATCCGCCCAAAATGAGCGCGAACAGATCGAAGCCGCCGAAGTCACGGGGGTTCTTTCCTTTACTCTGCATTCCACCCTCCACGCCCCGTTATCGGCCTGGAAATTCTTTTTCTACAGTTCCTATAACGGGACCCCTCAAGCCCGAGCCGGGGAGGATCGATAACAGCCCGACTCGGTCTTTTTTGGAGGTTTGCGATGGAGCCCACGCCGGAAAGAAAACGGCTTGCCCCGGAGTCCGTCTCCCGGGATGCGCCTTGGACCCTCATTGGGCCCGGGAGCACCATCCACGGCGAGCTCTTGATGGCCGGTAACGTGCTGATTCACGGCCGCGTAGAGGGTGTGGTGTTCACCGACGGTGAAGTGCTCGTCGCCCAGGGGGCTTGGGTGGAAGGCGGCATCCACGCGCGCCGGATCGTGATCGAGGGGGCCCTCGAAGGCCGCTTGGAAGCCGCCGAGGAATGCTGGCTGCGTAGGGGCTCGGTGCTTCGCGGCGACATCGAGGCGCACATCCTGACCGTGGACGACGGCGCGCGCTTCATCGGCAACTGGATTCGCACCGAACATCGCACCGGACTTCGCATCCTCGCTTCGGAAACTCGGGCTGGCAACGCCTAAACTTCAATAAATCGCTCCTTCTAGCTTTGTACGTCTTCCCGCATACTGCTTACTTGTTATGGCGCTCCGACGCATTCCCGTTCCTGAAACCATTGAACTCGCGGACGACGGCGCTCGCATTGTGCTCCGATGGCCGGGCGGACGGATCACCGAACATTCCGCGTTGGAGCTTCGGCGATCGTGCCCCTGCGCAGTGTGCGTGGATGAAATGACGGGCAAGCGCCTGCTCGAACCGGCTCGCGTTTCTACGAATGTGCGGGCCATTCGCTACACGCGAGTCGGTCGTTACGCGATACAGTTTTCCTGGGATGACGGACATAGCACCGGCATCTACCCGTATCAACGGCTTTATCTGGATGCCGAGGAGTGCGACACATGAATGCAACGCGAGTCATGGACCGTCCGGCCAGTTATGTGGGGGCGAGTCATCCGTGGAATGCCGAAGCGGCGGTAGAAACCATTCGGGACGTGTTCGGCCGCACCAAGACGCCGAACCGTTATGCGCTCGTGCCCACCGCGGCCATGACTGAAGAGATCATTGCCTTGGCCCAGCTGCAGATCGAAACCACCGTGGTCGATAGCGACGCGCGCGCGCTCTCCCGCATCAAGAGCACGGCAGAGAAGAGCCGGCTCCACGTGCACACGATCCGCGATGATTTTCTCAATCTGCCCGTCATTCTCACCGGGCGCACCAACATCATCGTGGACCGGCTCTACTTTCATTCGCTGGCGTCTTCCCGGCGCGCGGACTGGGTGCACAAGGTGGCGCGAATTCTTCCCGAGGACGGGTGCATGGTTGGGCTCTTTTTGATTGGCCACGGCAAAGACGGTCCGCCCTACCCGATCAGCCGTGAGGCGCTTCGCATGGCCACCGCACGCAATTTCGAAATGAAATCGCTGGAGCTTTTGGATTGGATGGGGCCGGGCGGCGATCACGCCGCGCGCGGGGTGTTTCGAAGGCTGTAGCCTCACCCCGCGATCGCCCAGGGCGATTCGCGCCGGAACTTCGGAAAGCCCAAGAGCGCAAGATAGCGGACCTTCTTCGCATTCGACGCCGCGTGCATGGTGCGTTTCTCCCCAAAGAACCGAACCCCCTCATAGGCGTTGTGCGTGCGGCAACGGAGCGCGATGTTCTCGACCGTTGCTGGACCACCCAGCGCGTACGCCTGGATGTGGTGATACTCCAATCTTCCTTTTACCGAACACCGCCGACCGCCTCGACCCACGAACGCGCATCGGCCGTTATCCCGTTTCCACACTTTGCGTTTCACCAGAGCAGGTATGTGTCGAGAGTTCACTTTCAATCGCCCCGAGGCGATTGCGCCGGAAGGTTGTTGACCAACTTGCTCCTTAACACTCGCACGCGCCTCTGTCGCGGCCTTCCCCTCCTCAATCCAGCTCTCTTGTTCACGTGCCTTCTGGGCCCGCTTTGTTTTCCCACACTTCTGCCGTTCAACAAGCTCCAAGCGACCCAGTACTGAGGCCTTGATAATCTTGGCCAGATCCCCGTTCGGCACCTTGTGGCGCTCCAGGTCCTGGAGCTTCAGCAACGCATCGTGTGTTTCTTGATCAATGGTCATGTGTAAGCTGTAACGACCAGGGGCAATGGGGTTCATGCGCGCCTTCGCGGGACGCGGGGTCATTACCAAAACGTCCCCTTCTTGAGCTTTAGCTGACGGCTGATGTTCTAAGACAACCGCTCCCTCAACCGAAGGTGAGATAGCAGTCTCTGGCTGCGTCAAGCAGCCAGACTCCGGCCGTGGATCAGGCAACTTCCGGAGCATGGTCGGTACGTCTGGCTTCGGAGAGACAGCCGCCGCCAAGTGCTCGAGCTCGGTCATCGTCTTGCCCCGAGCGGATTCCAATACCTTCCGATGGTTCTCTGGAGTTAGACACCTCCCGATGACACGCAAGCTGGTGAGGTGGATCGATCCTTCGAGCAGCATGTCCAGGATCATCGGATACTTCTGCGCAAGTGTGGCGGCATGAGCGCGACGATGGCCCTCGTCTTCCGACAGCCCCAACTCCGCTACGCAATAATCGCCGAGATACGAATAGCGCTCCGCGACGTGCAACTTGCGCGCATAGATCTCGGCGAGATGCGCAACCAGGTGTGCGGTGACGGTGCGATGCCGTCCGGTCAGATGCTTGGCTCCGTCCAATAACTGCTGGATTTATAGCACGGCAGTTTTCGAGCAACGCACAGGCCTCACGCGCGGCCAACAACAGTCAGTTTCAATTTGCAAACTCAAACAACAAGCTCAACTCACTGAAGGGCTGTACCGCGCTTTGGTGGCGCTCGTGAGTGAGAGCTGTGGCAACAACGCAAGTCGCTTCGCGGATCGCGTCAACAACTATTTGCACAATTCTTAGAAATTTGCGGCCGTTCACCGAGCAACTGTTGGCGCCCGTTCGCCGCGCAACTGTTGGCGGCTGTTGTCCCAGGGCGATTGAAAGGACTTCGCTCGTCGCATGCAATCGCCCCGGGGCGATTGGACTCACCCCAACCAAGAGCTCGGATAATCCGTGTCTTCCAGCTCGAGAACGGCTTTCGCCACGTGCAATGGGCGGAAGGTGTCCATCATCACCGCCAGCTCGTCCGTTTTCTTCGCGCCGATCGATGCTTCCGCCATGCCGGGCTGTGGCCCATGCGGCATGCCGTCGGGATGATACGTGACCGAAGCCAGCTCGATCCCCTTCCGGCTCATGAACTCCGCCGACGCGTAAAACAACACTTCCTCGCTTTGCGCGTTGGAATGGTGGTAGGGCGCCGGGACGGCGTCGGGATAGAAATCGAACAGCCGCGGCACGAATGAACAAATAACGAAGCCGATGCCTTCGAAGGTTTGATGGACGGGAGGCGGTTGGTGAATGGCGCCTACGACTGGCTCGAAGTCACGGATGTTGAACGCCCACGGGTAATACGTGCCGTCCCATCCCACGACATCGAACGGGTGACCCTTCACGACGTGGCGCGTGATGGCATCACGCATCTTGGTTTGGACCTCGAACTCCCCCGTCTCGTCGTGGGTCTCGAGATGCTCGGGAAAGCGCATGTCGCGTTCAGAGTACGGTGCCCCTTCCACCATCTGACCGTTCTCATTGCGGTACCGGACCGGCACGCGAATCGGTCCGGTGCTTTCGAAGATCGCAAAGCGATGCCCGCTTCCGGATAGCGCCAGCCGGTGGACCAGCCCTCGGGGAATTACGAGATAGTCCCCCGGACCGAATGCCAAAGAACCCAGCGCCGACTCAAGCCGTCCTTCGCCCTCGAGAACATACACAAGCTCATCGCCCTGGCCGTTGCGATAGAACGCGGCCGCTGTCCGTTCAGGGCGGGCGAACGTCATCGCGACGTCATGGTTCATGAGCACCGGCACGCGATCCAGCACCGCGTCGCCCTTGGCGGGCAGCCGTCCTAAACGAAAGTGATAGGGATGGAGCGTGGGATCAGTCTTCAGGTCCCACTTGAGCTCCCGCACCAGCTCAAATTTCGACACCTCGGTGGGACGATGGATCCGATACATGAGGGTCGATGGACCACGGAATCCCTGGTTCCCGATCAACTCCTCGTAGTAGATCCCGCCATTCTCGCGCCGAAACGCGATGTGGCGCTTTCTCGGAACGTTTCCTCGTTGCAGATAGCCTGGCATGTTTACAGATTCCCGCGACGCGCCTGTTCGCGCTCGATCGCCTCGAACAACGCTTTGAAGTTGCCTTTGCCGAACCCCTGGCAGCCGCGGCGTTGGATGATCTCGTAAAACAAGGTTGGACGGTCTTGGACCGGCTTACTGAAGAGCTGGAGCAGATACCCGTCATCGTCGCGATCCACCAAGATTCCCAGCTTCCCGATCTCGGCCATCGACTCCCGAATCGTTCCCACGCGATCCGTCAACGCCTCATAATAGGATGGCGGAACGATGAGGAACTCCACGCCACGGCGCTTGAGTTCGCTGACGGTGTGCAGGATGTCCCCGGTCAAAAGCGCGATGTGCTGCACGCCGGGACCGCGATAGAAATCGAGATACTCATCGATCTGGCTCTTCCGCTTTCCCGGGGCCGGCTCGTTGATTGGAAACTTGATCTTCCCGTTGCCATTCGACATCACCTTGGACATCAACGCGGAGTACTCGGTGGAGATGTCCTTGTCGTCAAAGCTCATGAAACGGGTGAACCCGAATACTTTTTCGTAGTAGCCCACCCATTCCTCCATCTTGCCCAGCTCGACGTTGCCCACGACGTGGTCCACCGCGAGCAAGCCCACGCTTTCGCCTTCGATGACGCTGGGCACGTATCCGGGAAGGAAGGGGCCCGAGTAGCCGTTCTTGGCCACGAAACTGTGTACCGTTTCACCGTAGGTCTCGACCGAAGCGACGCGCACCGAACCCGTCGCATCGTTTCGATCCTCGGGTGCTAAGACTGGACGAGCGCCGCGGGCGGTTGCGCCGTTGAAGCTCGCATCCGCATCCTCGACTTGGAAGGCGATGTCGCGCACGCCGTCGCCGTGGCGAGCAATATGCTCTGCAATGAGGCCATCGGACCCGACTGGCGTCGTAAACACGAACACGATCTTGCCCTGCCGGAGTGCGTAAGAGGCACGGTCGCGTTGCCCGGTTTCCGGTCCTGCATACGCGAACCGGCTGAACCCGAAGGCGTTGCGATAAAAGTAGTCCGCTTGCTTGGCGTTCCCGACCCAGAACTCCAGGTGATGGATGCTTTGTAGCGGCAGCTCGTCGGAACGATCGGTCATGGAAGCTCTAACCTCCCTGAAAATGCGTCGCGACGGAAATATTACACCGATTTTTCTTCGACGGCCGCCGGTTCCTCGGTGCTCCCCACCGAGAAGTACCGCGCATCGGGGTGATGAAGCACGAGCGCGGATACGCTGGCTTCGGGGTCCATCATGAAGCCATCGGTAAGCGCGACCCCGATATTCTGGTCGGGCTCCAAAAGTCGCCACAACACGGCTTGATCCTCGAGATCAGGGCAAGCCGGGTAGCCAAACGAGACCCGGATCCCTCGGTACTTGGCCTGGAACAGCTCCTTGCGCGTCATGTCGGGGGGATCGGGGAATCCCCACATCTTCCGCATGCGCTGATGCAGAAGCTCGGCAAAGCCTTCCGCGCCTTCGATCGCCAAGGCTTGCAGCGCATACGACTTGAGATACTCCCCCGCCTCTTTCCACGCTTCGGCCTGCGCCCGCACCCCCTCACCGCACGTGGTCACGAATGCGCCCAAATAATCAGTGCGTGCATCCGTGGCCGGCGCAATCCAATCTACGAGCGAAAGACGGTCCCGATCGGGCTGGCGGGGAAAGGTAAAGCGCGCGAGCACGTTCCCGCCCGGCCGTTCGCGCAACACGATCGTGTCGCCTTCCGCGGACGCCGCAAAGAAGCGATACACCGCGCGCGGCTGCATGATGCCGAGCGACAGCACTTCCTTCTGCAACGCTTCGATGGTTTCCTCGAGACGGGCCGTCTTTTCATCGCCGCGCTCCCGCAAGCGATCGATCGAACCACGGAGACCGAGATGTTTGGCATAGAGCATCTGGGGATTCACATAAGCGAATACTTCCGCCAGTGAAACCTGGATGACGTGCTGCTTGAGATCGGGAGGTTCGGGAATCGGTACCGGCTGCCAGCGTGGCGCCACTGCGGAAGCGGCGGCAGCTTTGGACGGAGGCGGTGCTTCGCCTTTCCGCCAACGTGACGCCAAGAGTTCTTCCTTGCGCCCCGGATCGAGCAGCTTTTGCACCACTTCCAACCCATCCATGGCGTCCCGGCAATAAATTACCGGCGCGTTGTATTCGGGCGCGATCCGCGTTTCGGTGAATTTCTTGGTCAGTGCGGCACCCCCGACCAGGATGGGCAAATCGAG
>Ga0068861_100003780_pt1 | contig 10109 bp, 7 predicted proteins | sample KBSSwiS42_FD_66593 | JGI IMG/M metagenome (GOLD analysis project Ga0068861, IMG submission 66593) | Switchgrass rhizosphere microbial communities from Kellogg Biological Station, Michigan, USA - KBS Switchgrass S4-2 | ecosystem: Host-associated > Plants > Roots > Rhizosphere > Soil ...
ATAAAGATAAAATCGTTCAACGACTATAAGGTGAGTAATGCTAACAATAATCCTTTATTAAAACCCTACTATTCTTTTTTATATTGTATATAAAATATAAATAATAATAAAATATTTTGCATGAAAAATATTAATAAAAATTTGACTATTTTTAAAAAGTATTTAAATATAAAAAAAAAGTTAACTTTTAAATCTAATGCTTTTTTAGGGAAAAAGAAGTATTTTCCTTCTGTTTCTAAAGAATGAAAGAATAGTATTTACACATATAATAAATATAAGCTAAAAAATTTACCTATTTATGATATTAATATTAATGAATTAATTAAAAATTATTTTAATTTATATTTAAATCCTAAATATTTAACAGAAAAATATAAATCTTCTAAATTAAGAATATTATCTTTTAATAAAATATATGTAAGTAAAGCAGAAATAAAACACACTAGTAATAAAGCTATTTTAACTATATATATATATAATAGGGAAAAAATATCATTGTTAAAGAAGATAAAATTTTTAGAAAAATCTTATTATAATAAGCTTTTTTATACTAAAGATAGTATTAATTATAATATTGATTATTTTCCTTTAAGAAGTGAATTTCAAAATGAAGAAGCATATATTAATGCGATATTAGATTACAAGTTAAAGAAGATTTTTGATAAAAAGTCAAATATTAATAATATTAGCTATCCAATAACGTTAATACCATACGGTATTAGTCTTGGAAATCTAAGTAAAAATTTTCTAATAAAATATTATGAAGATTTAATAATTCTTCAAAAGCATAAATTAAAATTAAATATTAATAGATATAAATTTGAAGAAAAATTATTATATAAATTAAAAAATTTAATTTTCAAAATTTACAATAAAAAAGTCGAATTTAATATTGTAAACATGAAATCTATAATTCTTAATAGTGATTTTTTCACTAAAATATTAACACAAAAATTAAAGAATAAAAAAGCTAATATTCTAAAAATTATGAATAATATTTTAAACAAAGTAGTTTTACCTAAAACAAATAATATAATTGAAAGAAGTCCTTTTTTAAAAAGTATAGATTTTAATCTTTTAGAGAATAAATTTAGAAATTCTAGATTAAAAAATATGTTAAAAAAAGAATCTTTTTCTAAATTTTTAGAAAGATATTATTATAATATAATTTCAAAAAAAAAATTAAATAAAAATTATATTGAAATACATAAAATAATCTTTAATTCTATAAATTATAAAAATTTAAGTGGTGTTAGATTGGAAGCTAAAGGTAGATTAAGTAAACGAAATAGAGCAGATAGAGCTCTATTAAAAGTAAGATGAAAAGGAGGATTGAAAAATATTGATTCTTCGTATAGAAGATTATCTTCTGTAAATTTTAGAGGTCATGTAAAATCTAATATTGAATATTCAATCTATGCATCTAAACGTACTATAGGAGCTTTTGCCGTAAAAGGTTGAGTCAGTGGTAAATAAAATTAGGGAATTTTACTAAAAATACATATAAAAAAAGAATTGAAGAAATAGTCTGAACCATTTTGTGAAAAATGGAAATAAATTATTATGATAACAAGTTGAACAGGCTAATTTGCGCAAGAGTGTACAAAATGAGTGCGCGGTTTGGCACCTCGATGTCGGCTTAACTTATCCTCATGGATGCAGAAACTATGTAGGGTACGACTGTTCGTCGATTAAAGAGTTACATGAGCTGGGTTAAATACGTCGTGAGACAGTATGGTTTCTATCTTCTAGAGGGAATTAGAATATAATAAGGATTGATCTTGTACGAAAGGAACATGAGATACTATTGTTATACCTTTGTTGTGTAGCAATTTTATTAACCTCTGGTTTACCTGTTGTTTATATGCCCTATATTAGAATATATAAATTATATAATAAATAGTATTTATGATATATTATATATAGAAGGATATATTACTATTATATATAGTATAATAACCTGGGGATGTTATAGTAGCTTAAGTAAATATATAATATAAGCATAGCAGGAAAGCTAAGTTAGTTAGAGATAAGTGCTGAAAGCATATAGGCACGAAACTTACCTTAGGATATTTCTTAAATATATGTAATACAATATTACATAGATAGGCTTAATTTGTAAAAATCAGGAGATTTTAAGGTATTAAGTACTAATTTTATAAAAAACTAAATAATAAAATTATCTTTACGGGTTTATTCTTGAAGTTAATAATTAATTTTAATTATAGATTTTCATTGGAAAAACTTTTTTTTTTTTCCTTATACTTTTTAAGTATAAGTTATAAAATGCCTGGTTAGCATAAAAGTAATGCGATTGTTTTGTAATCATTAGAAGTAAGTGCGATACTTACACTGGGCTTTTAAGGATTAGTCGTCAAGTGGTAAGACATAGCTTTTTCGATGCTATTATCGCGGGTTCGAATCCCGTCTAGTCCTTTTTTTATCTATAACAACATGTTATATTTTAATATATAATATGTATTATATATATATTATATATATATTATAATAAATCTACGGAGGCTATAGCTTAATTGGTAGAGTACACTGCTCATAACAGTGGTTATAAGTGTTCGAGTCACTTTAGCCTTATATAATATAGCGGGTTAGTTTAATAGTAAAATATTTGGCTCATGATCAAAAGATATAGGTGCAAATCCTTTATCCGCATTTAAATTAATAACTAGTCAATATAATAATATATATATTTTTGTTGTATACTTATATCTGAGAGCTGGAATGGTAATAACACAGGTGTTATAAAAATCCGAGTGATGAAATTGGTAAACATGACGATCTTAAGATTCGTCGGCTATATGCTTTAAAGGTTCAAGTCCTTTCTCGGATATATACACTATATATATACAATATATATATAGGTGCTTTTTTAGAAAAAAAAATAATAGTTATCTATGAAAACAAAAGGTATAGTATATAAGCCTAAATTTTCTTACTACGAACTTTTTGAAAAAAAAAAAGATATGAAGAATATAAATATATTTACAAACTAATTTGATGGTAAATTTTATCTAGGAAAATGTGTGAAGTAGGCTAAAAGATTAAAAAATTTTTTTTATATAATTTTTTTTTTTAAGTTGATGGTCTTTTTTATTATTATGCTCCAATTTACAATATAAATTTATTATTTAAAATATAGATTTAAGTAAATTAATCCTTAAGTTTTAAATACTTTTTAAATAATAAAATATTAAAGAAAGGGGATATAGTATAATGGTAGTACAACAATGTTGCATGTTGTTTGTCAGGATTCGAATTCCTGTTTCTCCAAATTATATAATAATAATTTGCTTAATTAGTAATATATAATATATAAAAATATATATTTTAATAGTAAAATATTTCAATTATTATAAACCATAATAATAAGTCTAGAAAGCTCAATTGGTAGAGCAGCGCATTGAAGCTGCGTTGGTTGTAGGTTCAAGTCCTATTCTGGACATTTTTTTTTTTATGAAAACGGATATGTTGAAATTGGTAAACAAACTCTATTTAGGCTAGAGTGGCGAAAGCTTTATAAGTTCAAGTCTTATTGTCCGTAATTTGAAGAAAGTAGTATATTTTATATAAGTTAAAGTGGTAATGTTTTATATATTTCGTAGAGTAATGGGTAACTCATAGATTTTTGGTATCTAATATTGGGTGTTCGAATCACCTCGAGATAAGAAGTTAAATTTCTTTTTTAAGGAATAATAAAATTTAATGGGTAAGGTTAAAATTTTTGGTATTTAAGTTTTTAGTCTTGAAATTACTCCAACATAATTTCATCCCTTTTTAAGGATAATATAGCTTAATAGGTAGAGCGATTGTTTGTGGCACAATAGGTTCTCTGTTCAAATCAGAGTATTGTCCCTTTTTTCATATTGATAATAATATATCATATATATATATTTACTTGGGTAGTTTAAAGGTAAAACCTTAATTTCATACATTAAAGATGAGAATTCGATTTTCTCTCCAGGTTAAGTTCATTAGTGTATAATATTATATTATTGTTATAGTGGACTCTTTTTTTTTTATTATGATAATAATATCTATACTTTCTTTATTGCTTTCCAATGCCGTAACTCTGAGACGAGATCTTTCTATTCTTTTTAATAGAATTGCAATAATAGCTTTAATCTATTGTATTATACATAGTATAATTAGTTTATCACTTATAAATAAAGGCTTGGCTTTACATGGAGGTTTACTTCATATTACTAATATAGTACAAATATTTCATATTTTTATATTTTTAATAAGTATACTTATATTACAATTAACAAGTTTTTATCCTAGAATATTATGAATACCAAAGTATTCTTGATTAGAGGAAATAAAAAGATTTTTGGTAAAACATTACTATATAAAATTAGGAGAACATATGTCTATAATTGAATACCCTTTAATATTATTATTTGTAATAAGTGGAGCAGTATTTTTAATATCTACTAATGATTTAGTGTCTATTTTTCTTTCTATAGAATTACAAAGTTATGGTTTATATTTATTAAGTACAATTTATAGAAATTCTGAATTATCTACTACAGGAGGTTTGATCTATTTTCTATTAGGAGGTTTAAGTTCTTGTTTTATTTTATTAGGTACTAGTTTATTATATGCAAACTCAGGTACTACAAGTATGGATGGTTTATATATAATAAATAGTATTAGTGATATAAATGATAATATATCTTCATGATATAAACCTTATTATTTAAATTTTTCTTTACTTATATTTAGTATAGGATTTTTGTTTAAGGTAAGCGCGGCTCCTTTCCATTTTTGATCTCCTGATGTATATGATGCTATACCTACTGTAGTAACTACTTTTGTAGCAATTATTGCTAAAATATCTATTTTTATATTTTTATTAGAATTAGTTTACTATACAAATTCTTCATTGTCTGAATTTAGTTGAACTTATGCTTTATTAATAAGTTCTCTTCTTTCATTAATAATAGGTACTGTTGTAGGTTTAACACAATTTAGAATTAAAAGATTACTTGCATATAGTACTATATCTCATGTAGGTTTTATTTTATTAGCTTTAAGTATCTCTAGTATAGAGTCTACTCAAGCTTTTATATTTTATATAATGCAATATACTATAAGTAATTTAAATATATTTATAATATTAATAACTATAGGATTTTCTTTATATAACTATATAAATAATAATAAAACTTCTCAAGATTTACTTGAAAGTAGAAATTCTCCTATACAATTAATTAGTCAATTGAAAGGTTATTTTTATACAAACCCTTTATTATCTTTAAGCTTAGCTATAACTATATTTTCTTTTGTAGGTATTCCTCCTTTAATAGGATTTTTTGCAAAACAGATGGTGCTAAGTGCTGCTTTAGATAATGGTTATATCTTTATATCTTTAATAGCTATACTTACTAGTGTAATAGGGGGTGTTTATTATTTAAACGTAATTAGAGAGATTTTCTTTTATAAACCTGATTATAAAGTAAATAATTCATTAGAAGAGAACTTTGATCTTTTAAGTAGAAAAAATACTAATTATATTTCTAATTTTTTAATTAAAAACAATAAAATTACAATTATTTCTAGTCCTTTTTCTATTACTATCTCTATTGTTACATTAATAATATTATTATTTATATTTATGAATAAAGAATGATTAAGTATGGGTACCATATTGGTACAAGTTTTATTTAGTAATTAAATGAATAGTATGACATTATTTATTTTATTTGTATGTATAATAGCTATTTTATTCTTAGTAATAAATTTAGTATTTGCTCCTCATAATCCTTATCAAGAAAAATATAGTATATTTGAATGTGGTTTTCATAGTTTTTTAGGTCAAAATAGAACCCAATTTGGAGTAAAATTCTTTATTTTTGCTTTAGTTTATTTGTTATTAGATTTAGAGATACTTTTAACTTTTCCTTTTGCAGTCAGTGGATATGTAAATAATATTTATGGTTTAGTTGTTACATTAGGGTTTATAGGTATAATAACTATAGGATTTGTATATGAATTAGGAAAAAGTGCTTTAAAAATAGATAGTAGACAAAATATATATAGAACTAAACTTAATTTATCTTCTTATAAAATAGAATCTTTAGGTAAAGTATAAACATATTATTTTATATATAATATATAGTACCTAAAAATTAAATTAATATTTAATAATAAGATCAAATTTTATTCAAGTAAACATAGATAACCATATTTTGAAATAAAAATTTTTTTATATTAATATTGTGTGTATTAATATTTAATAAATGAATAGGTATTAGTTTAATTATTCTAAAATACTATTCTATAATTGCTTTTTTTGAAGCAAGAGAGTTATTTAGCAGAGTTATTTGTATTAACAGTGATATTAATAATAATATATAATATATATTATAATATAATTATATATTTATAATGCTATATTTATATTCTATATATTGTGTAATATAATACTACATATTTAAGTATTTCTATATAGAAGAAAAAAAAATTTTTTTTTATGCAGCTTTTAATTTTTAATTATTTAATAATGAATTTTGATGCTCCTAGTCCTTGAGGTATATATTTTCAAGATAGCGCTACTCCACAAATGGAAGGGTTAGTAGAATTACATGATAATATTATGTATTATTTAGTAATAATACTTTTTGCTGTAGGATGAATTTTATTTTCAATAGTTTGAAATTATATAAGTACAAAATCACCTATTTCACATAAGTATTTAAATCATGGTACACTAATAGAATTAATATGAACTATTACTCCTGCAGTAATATTAATATTAATTGCTTTCCCTTCTTTTAAATTACTATATTTAATGGATGAGGTTAGTGATCCTTCAATGTCTGTTTTAGCAGAAGGTCATCAATGATATTGAAGTTACCAATATCCTGATTTTCTTACTTCTGAAAATGAATTTATAGAATTCGATTCTTATATTGTGCCAGAATCTGATTTAGATCAAGGTGCTCTAAGAATGTTAGAAGTAGATAATAGAGTTATTTTACCTGAACTAACACATGTCAGATTTATTATTACAGCTGGAGATGTAATTCATAGTTTTGCTGTACCATCTTTAGGTATTAAATGTGATGCTTACCCAGGAAGATTAAACCAAGTATCTGTTTTTATAAATAGAGAAGGAGTTTTTTATGGACAATGTTCAGAAATTTGTGGAATATTACATAGCTCTATGCCTATAGTAGTGGAATCTGTATCTTTAGAAAAATTTTTAACTTGATTAGAAAACCAATAAGGATTAGTAATTAATTATAAACTAATATTTTTTATATATCATATAATATTTATATATTAAAAAGAAAAATTTTATCTTTTATTGTCTCTCATTAGCTTAAAGGTAAAGCAAGATACTACGGATATTTTTAATTTAGTTCGAATCTAAAATGAAAAGTATTTTTTTTAGTTAATTTTTAGATTATAAATAATAAATAATAAATAATAAATAATAAATAATAAATAATAAATAATAAATAATAAATAATAAATAATATTATTATTATTTCATATTAATTTTAATAGTAAACTGCATATTAGTTTAAAGGTAAAACAAAGTGTTTCGGCCACTAAGATATGAGTTCGAATCTCATATATGCTTAGAAAAAAAAAGCTATATATAATATACATAAAGTATATGCATAGAAGAGTTTTAGTTTTAAAATAAAAGAAAAATATTTTTTTCTTATTATAGATTTATAAATTAAATAAACTCACTCTAATTATATATAATGCAAAATTATGTTTAATAATTTATTATTATAAATAATATACTATGAATATCACCTTAATACTTTTTTTAATCGGAATTTTAGGATTCGTGTTAAACAGAAAAAATATTATATTAATGCTTATTTCAATTGAAATAATGCTATTATCTATAACATTTCTAATATTGGTAAGTTCACTTAATATGGATGATATAATTGGCCAAACATATGCTATATATATAATAGTTGTAGCAGGGGCAGAATCTGCTATAGGTTTAGGTATTTTAGTAGCTTTCTATAGATTAAGAGGAAGTATTGCGATAGAATATAAATAATGTATTTAAGTATAATAGTATTACCTTTATTAGGATCTATAGTTTCTGGGTTTTTTGGTAGAAAACTTGGAGTTAGTGGTACACAAATAATTACATGTTTGAGTGTAATAATAACGACGATATTATCAGTGCTGGCTTTTTTTGAAGTAGGATTTAATAATATCCCTGTAACAATAAATTTATTTAGATGAATAGATAGTGAGTGATACAGTATTATTTGAGGTTTTCAAATTGATAGTTTGACAGCTTCGATGTTATTACCAGTGTTAATAATTAGTTCTTTAGTTCACATATATTCAATAAGTTATATGAGTAATGATCCTCATAATCAAAGATTTTTTAGTTATTTAAGTTTATTTACTTTTATGATGATAATTCTTGTGACAGCTAATAATTATTTATTAATGTTTGTAGGTTGAGAAGGTGTTGGAGTTTGTTCATATCTTTTAGTTAGTTTTTGATTTACTAGAATAGCAGCAAATCAAAGTTCTATGTCAGCCTTTTTGACTAATAGGGTAGGTGATTGTTTTTTAACAATAGGTATGTTTACTATATTATGAGCATTAGGTAATTTAGATTATGCAACAGTATTTTCATTAGCTCCTTATATGAATAACAATCTAATTTTAATTATAGGTGTATGTTTATTAATAGGTGCTATGGCTAAAAGTTCTCAAGTTGGATTACATGTTTGATTACCTATGGCTATGGAAGGTCCTACTCCTGTTTCAGCTTTAATTCATGCAGCTACAATGGTTACAGCTGGTGTTTATTTATTAATGCGTTCTTCTCCTTTAATAGAATATAGTTCTACTTTATTAGTATTATGTTTATGATTAGGTGCAATAACTACTGTATTTAGTTCTCTTATTGGTTTATTCCAACAAGATATAAAGAAAGTTATAGCTTATTCTACTATGTCTCAATTAGGTATGATGGTTATAGCTATAGGGTTATCTTCATATAATATAGCTCTATTTCATTTAGTAAATCATGCATTTTATAAAGCATTATTATTCTTAGGAGCTGGGAGCGTTATACATGCTGTGTCTGATAACCAAGATTTCAGAAAATTTGGTGGGTTGATAAATTATTTACCTCTAACTTATTCTGTAATGCTAATAGCAAGTTTAAGTTTGGTAGCTTTTCCTTTTATGACAGGTTTTTATAGTAAAGATTTTATTTTAGAATCTGCATATGGACAGTTTACTTTTTCAGGGGTTGCGGTATATATTATTGCCACTATAGGTGCAATATTTACAACTTTATATTCTATTAAAGTTTTATATTTAACCTTTTTAACAAATCCTAATGGACCCTTTATTTATTATAGAAATGCACATGAAGGTAATTTATTTTTGAGCGTACCTTTAATTATATTAGCGTTATTTTCAATATTTTTTGGTTTTATTACTAAAGATATATTCTTAGGTTTAGGTTCAAATTTTTTTATAGATAATAGTTTATTTATTCACCCTCTTAATGAAATAATGATAGATACTGAATTTGCAGTTCCCACGTTATTTAAATTAATACCCTTTATATTTACTATATCTTTTAGTATAATAGCATTAATTCTTTCAGAATTATTACCTGAGTTAGTAATTTCTTTTAAATTGTCTAGATTAGGTTATAATATTTTTGGTTTCTTTAATCAAAGATTTTTGATTGAATTTTTTTATAATAAGTACATCGTAAATACAATTTTATATTTAGGAGGGCAAACTACTAAAATTTTAGATAAAGGTAGTATTGAATTATGTGGACCTTTTGGTTTAGAAAAAGGAATACTTAATTCAAGTAAAAAAATCTCATCTTTAAATACAAGTATCGTAACAAGTTACGCTTTATTTATTTTAATAGCTTTTATTGGGTATATATTTATTATTTTTTTTTCTTTAATAGGATTTAATTTTAATTTATTTTTATTAATTTTTTTAGTTTCTTTAATTTTAATAACTACTTTTGATAGTAAACAAATTAGTAATTAATATAAAATTATAAGTAATATATTTATTATATTTGAATAAATTAATAGTATAACACTCTATATATA
>Ga0068861_100003786_pt1 | contig 10103 bp, 5 predicted proteins | sample KBSSwiS42_FD_66593 | JGI IMG/M metagenome (GOLD analysis project Ga0068861, IMG submission 66593) | Switchgrass rhizosphere microbial communities from Kellogg Biological Station, Michigan, USA - KBS Switchgrass S4-2 | ecosystem: Host-associated > Plants > Roots > Rhizosphere > Soil ...
ATCTGTCGGGTCAATCTCTGCCTTCAGTCAGTTCGATATAGCGGGCAACATTGTAAAAGCCATAGACGGCCGCGGCTATGCAACTAATTTGTCTTACGACGACGTGTTCGGAACGCCCAATGACAATGCCCGATTGAACACACCGCCCATAGAACTGGCCGGAGCACAGACGTACGCCCTCGCTACAGTAGTCACAAACGCGTTAGGTCACACCGCTTATGCGAAATACGACTATTACCTTGGAAGATCTGTAAATGGGGAGGACGCAAATGGGATCGTCGCGGCGGGCTACTTCGCCGATCCGTTGGATCGACCGACGCAAGTTAGGCGCGGGGTTGGCACGGCTCTTGAGAACCAGACGACGTTCCAATACGAAGACAGCATTCGCACCATCACCACTAAGACTGATCAGGATGCGAACAACGATAACAAGCTGGTAAGCAAAATAGTATATGACCTGATGGGTCGAACAATTGAGAGCCGTCAATATGAGGATCTAACCAATTACATTGTTGCGAAGACAGAGTATGACGGCTTAGGTCGTGCGTATAGAGTTTCCAATCCTTACCGGCCCTGGCAGAGTGAAAGTCCCTTGTGGACCACGAGGTCATTTGATGCGCTTGGCCGCGTAACGTCCGTGACTACACCCGATAGTGCGGGTGTGATGACAATCTACGCAGGCAATGCAGTTACCGTAGTAGATCAAACCGGTAAACAGCGAAAGAGCCTTACCGATGCTCTTGGTCGGCTCAAAGCCGTTTATGAAGCGCCGAATGATCCGAATTTTAATTACCTGACTAGCTACGAATACGATGTCCTGGACGATCTCACGACCGTCACACAAGGAGGCCAGACGCGGACGTTTTTATACGACTCACTCAAACGGCTGAGATCGGCAAATAATCCAGAAAGCGGGACGATCAGCTACGAGTACGACAACAATTCAAATCTTTCGCAAAAGACGGATGCGCGCGGCGTTGTGACCACCTACGCATATGACGCGCTTAGTCGTGTAACAACTATCCTGTATCGGATCAACGGGCAACCCGATCCAAACACGGGTGACGTCGAGTACTTGTATGACAATGCGACCAATGGAAAGGGTCGTTTGTGGCTCACGTACAGGCGGGACCCGAAGCCTTCGCATACAGCAGTGGGTTTGTATGACGCGTTAGGCCGCGTCACTCAGTTGCATCAACTTTTTGGTGATGGACAGGGTGGCTGGACACCGGCTTATACTATCAATCGCACTTACAACCGGGCTGGACTTGTTACCTCACAAAGTTATCCTTCTGGGCATACGGTCACGTACAACTACGACACTGCCGGTCGATTGGCTGACAAGGATGCGCAAAACCTGGCGTTCACCGGAAATCTGGGCGACGGCGTACTGCGCACATATTCGCGCGGCATCAGCTATGTTTCTTCAGGTGCGTTGAAGCAGGAACAGTTTGGTACTACAACGCCGGTTTACAACAAGCTCTTCTACAACTCGCGTCAGCAACTTGCAGAAATTCTAGCGAGCACTACCGGCGGCGATACTTCCTGGAATCGCGGCAAGATCCTCAACCAGTACAGCTTGCAATGTTCCGGCGCCGGATGTAATGCAACCGACAACAATGGGAATCTGCGCAAGCAGGAAGTCTACGTTCCCGCTAACGATCAGGTCTCAAGCTACACATCGTGGTACCAGCAATATGATTACGATCAGCTAAACCGGTTGAAGCGAGTGCATGAGTACACCGGCAATCCACAACTGGATTGGCAACAGGAATACCTGTACGACCAATGGGGTAACCGGAGAATTGATGTAGCGAATACTTACGGCACAAACATTAACAACAAGAACTTTGAGAAGGAAGATTCCACTAACCGGTTGTACGCTGCGGGCGATCTTGCGCTGCAGGACAACTTGCGACAGATTCGGTATGACCTTGCAGGCAATCAGATCAAGGACACGTATACCGGCTACGGCAGTGCGACGTTTGACGCGGACAATCGCATCGTCGCGGTCCAAAGTACTGGTGCCAGCTGGTCCTATTACACGTATAACGCCGACGGTCAGCGCATCAGGCGCAAGATCAACAACATAGAGACGTGGCAGATCTACGGCATAGACGGTGAACTCCTCGCGGAGTATCCAGCTAATAATGCCCCGATTAATCCAACTAGGGAGTATGGCTACCGCAATGGCCAGCTGCTAGTGACCGCCGATGTGCCATCGCTAATAAACGGTTATGCGTACCGTCGCACCATCACTATCGATCACACAAAAGTACCGAATACAGATCAAAGCAACTTCCCTCTACTGGTCAGCGGGACGTATTCATACCTGGCCACCGTTTCAAACGGCGGTAACGTACAGAACGCAAACGGCTATGACGTGATCTTCACTTCGGATGCTGGCTGCGCTAACAGGCTCGATCATGAAGTTGAGACGTATAGCGCCACGACAGGCGGAGTGAACTACTGGGTAAGACTGCCGTCGCTTTCACATACCAACGACACCACCATTTATATGTGCTACGGCAACTCCGCGATTACCACTGACCAGTCAAACAAAACGGGAGTTTGGGATAACAACTTCAAAGCTCTTTACCATCTCAACGATCAGGCGGCGAACACCACCGTTACTGACTCGAGTGCCAATGGAAGTAACGGCGTTAATGCGGCAAATACCAGCGGTAAAAGCGTAACCGGCAAGTTCGGGCAAGCGTTGACCTACAACGGCACTACCGACTACACGACCACCGGTGCAACACAGACGACTAGTTTCACCTGGGAATGCTGGTTCAAGCTGACCGACTGGACCACGCAATCCGGCAGTTCTAATTATTCAAGCTTGATGTCCGGAGTTTATAGCAGTGGCGGGGCGCTGCTGATGCTCTGGAAGGATTCTGCATATATGGTGCAGTTTGCGTCCGACAATGCTGGCGGCGTTACCAGCGGCAACAATTCCATCGCGCCGGAGAGCTGGCATCACGCTGCTTACACTCGCACGGGGAACAGTGGCACCTACGCGCTGTATCTGGACGGCGAATGGAAGGGACAAGTCGCGAGCGGCACCAACGGCAGCAACAGCACAATTACGCTCGGTAGGCGCGCCGACTCTACGCCACAAGCATTGAATGGCGTCCTGGATGAAGTGCGCCTTTCAAACACGGTGCGTTCAGCGGACTGGATTAAGTCTGAATACAACAATCAGAGCTCACCTGGCACGTTCTATTCAGTTTCAGCGGCGAGTGGCGGATTATCTGCAATCGTGCATTGGCTAGTTTCAGATCAACTCGGTACGCCGCGAATGGTGTTTGATCAGACAGGCAGTCTGGCAAACGTTAAACGGCATGATTACTTGCCTTTCGGAGAGGAGTTGTTCGCGCAGCAAGGTTTGCGTAGCGCAACCCTGGGTTATTCAGCGGGCGATGGTTTACGCCAGCAGTTCAACCAGGAAGAACGGGACAATGAAACCGGACTTGATTACTTCGGCGCTAGGTATTACGGAAGCACACAGGGCAGATTCACTAGCGTAGATCCAGAGAATGCGAGCGCGAATCCAGATGTCCCTCAGAGTTGGAATGGGTATGCCTACACTGGTGGTAATCCGCTAATGTTTACCGATCCTGACGGCAGGGAATACTTAGTCTGTGGACCGAATGGTAATGATGGTAAGTGCACAATAGTGAGCGATGAGCAATTTCAGGCAGAGAGGAAAGCTCTCAAGGAAACCGGCAATATTTATACCGGTAGCGGCAACTTCTACGAGTCCGGCCAAATCAAGAACGCTGAAGGAGGAGTCGTCGCGACCTACGTGCAATTCAGCATCGATGACGTGCAGCATAGGCAGCTCGCAGCGATTGCGTCAGCCGTCGACCCGATCCCGATGGCAACTCTTCAGTTCTTTGGGCTCAGTGTTATTACAGGAGCAGCAAGCGGTGGCGTTCTTTATGCCTTGACTCCTTACTTGGCCCCGACCGTGACAACACTGGGACTCTCCGGAACAGGAACAAGTGGCGCTGCCACAGGAGCAAGTCTATCAAGCCTTTCCATACAGCAGTTGAATACCATTATACGTGGCACGCAGAAACAATTACTGAATAAGTTGTTCGGACAAGGCATGCCAGGAGCGCAGCAAGCACTTCAAAGCGGACAGGTTCCTGCAGGCCTAACAAGGGAAACTTTGATGGTTGCCGGGGAGATCGCGCGGCGAGCCATAGAGAGAGGCATCGACAAGGGTGGAGTCCAAGCGGCGCGTTTAAAGATCATTGAGGAGGCGTTAAAAAAACTAGAGTGATGGCTAACGGGTCCCGAGGGTTCACAAGTGTCGGCGAAAGTCTCAAGAGACACTGGTCGTCGCACGATGTGGATATCAATGCTGGTGTCTCAAAGGCAGAGCTTGATTCTTTTGAGGATAAGCATAGCGTAGTTTTGCCTGAAGACTTACGTGATTATTTCTTATGCGTGAACGGCATGCCGCACGATGTAGTCGATGATGGGATGATAAGGTTCTGGATGCTCGAGGAGCTCCAGCCCCTGCCTCAGGGGGCGCCAGCCTTTTCTGATCCAAGCTACATTCAGAATCCGGAATCTCTGTTCCTGTTTGCAGACTACAGTATGTGGGCTCATGCTTATGCGATCCGCCTTGGAAGTGTTCCGTTGCAGTCAAACGAAGTCGTCATCATTGGATACAAATCTCCGGTGACGGTCTCCCAATACTTCTCAGAGTTTGTAGATCAATACCTAACGGACAAGGATCGTCTTCACTGACCCACCAAAAAAGTACTCGAATCATTTACCGCTGGTGAGCAATCATTGCTTCGACGACATCGAGAATCTTCTGTTGTTGCTGACGGGGTAGGGTGGCAATGGCCTCGAGTTGACGTTCGAGTTGAGACTTGGGGCCGCGCTTACCGCGTTATGAACTGTCGCTGATACCCAGGATCTCTTCCATGGAAACCCCGAGGACCTTTGCCAGCGTTGGGACCAACGTCGATGGAATTGCTGCCGCCTCACGTTCATAAAAGAGATAGTACGCTGTGGGATACCGACCGCTTCGGCCAGAGCTGCTTGAGAGAGACCTGCCTGTTTACGCATTGCCGTCAGTCTTGCACCACTTTCGGTAGCCTTTTTCTTTCAGAGAGTCGAAAATCGTGGAGACCCCTCAGAGTAGGCATCTTCGCTGCTATACTCGTGTGTTTTTCAGCCTGCCACTTTCAAGCCATTAAACATGATCCTATAAAAGCGGTGCTCGACACCAATCAGTTTCTTAAAGTTCTCTATTTTGACGAGAATCCGTATGAGGCTTTGAAGTTCTGCAATGAAGAATTTCGTACGTCCGGTGCAACTGACGGTCTCACGAAAATGCTCAGTCAAATCAAGCGAGAACAAGGAAGTCTAAGGAGACTTGTCGCGGATTCATACTTGATGGTGCAAGGTCCGGCGATGGAACTCTTTTACGTCGGGACCTACGACAATGGAGTTTTGTATCACCGTGTAGTAGTTGTAGGCGAGGCCTCGGCTGGGTATAGAGTATCAGGAGTTTGGTTCCAGCACGAACCTTACCCGCAGAGTAACCTTCGTCGTAAGTTTGAGATCGAGATTCCCGTTCAATAGCAGATACGACGGCAATTCACCTCAAAAGAACGGGATGTTGAAAGAGGGCTCGATTACTTCGAGGCTCGATACTTCGGTTCGACACAAGGTAGGTTCACTAGCCCTAACCCGTTGGGCGGCCATACTGAAGACCCGCAGACATTAAACCGTTACATCTACGTGCGAAACAGTCCGCAAGTGTTTACTGATCCCTCGGGAATTGATTTTTACCTACAATGCGAAGGGAAGAGTGCGACATGCCACTGTATCCAGAAAATCAGTTGTATAGGCACCCCATAGCGGGAATAGCAGGTCCGGCCGGCAGGACTGGTTATTGTCTCGCCGTCATTGTCTCGACGGCTGGTAATGCGAAACATAGGCGGAAACCCAATTGACTATGTGCTTCTGCTGGCAGCGGGGGAGCTTTGAGACTAGTTTTTGCTCAGCAGGGAGGCCACTTCGATTACCGTACTGCTCAGTGCTGCAGTTAGGCGCGAAGCATTCATCAGGACGGAACTGGGTATAACTGGAGGTTTCGCGGGAGGACGGCTTCAGACCAATGTCCAAAGGCAGAATTAACAAAGATTTTCGCTGGCGGTTTGTTATTTCCCTGTCAACGTTGCTGACCTCAATTATTTTCGGTCAAGCTAATGGGCAATATGCAACAGTCAAGAGAATAACAGCCGAAACCAATAATGGCGTGCGTGTGACAGCATGGACGAACCGTCAAAGGGCTGCCTTAACACAAGACGTTATTATCTTCTATGAGGTAGTGAATCGGAGCGACAAAACAATCTACCTCGTTCGTAAAAGAGGTGAACTAGAAACATTCGTCGATGGTGCTGCTCTAGTCATACCTATTCCTCTCCCGTTTCCAGAACATGGTCCTTATGATTACAGTTTTACGAAAGTTCAGAGTGGAAGAACACACAAAGGTAAGCTAACGATTCCTGCTAGCAGATTCAACGGTAGGCGAACTTGGCTCATAAATATCAATTTCGGATTTGTTACGGACGTCAGCGGCTTGAATCGGCAGCTAAAACCAGACGAAGATCCTATTCCGCTTCGCGGACAGCTGGGAGAACGTATTCTGCTGGTTGGAGTAAATGGGTTGGTCCTCAAATTGCAGAAACTTCGTGATCGGCCATAAACGAAAGAATATGTGCGCAAGAACCTCCGTCTATGTCGTTGCGTTACGGTGTGATCGACATCCGCAGGACGTCCGCTAATAAATAGCGATCAATCTTTCCGTTTCTGCCAACAACTACAACCTGACCATTTTCAACAGTCACGCGCTTGATGCCGCTCATCGGACGGTTCACGAGAGTGCCGTCCCTCGTCTCGATTACGAGGCGTGGTCCAATTTCAGGTTCTGGTTCGGGCGTGGTCCGCTCGGTGGGCTTTGACTCATCAGGCTTTGGCTCTTCGACAATCGTGCGGGCGGTCTCGGCTGGTTTAGCCGCGGGCTCTGTCGTCTTTGCCGTCGTGCTCGGAGTTGTCCTGCGACCTGTGCGGCTTGGTGGCGCTTTCCGCGAACGTGGAGTTCGCGGAGGCGTAGGTTTGACCTCTTCAGTCGCTTCCGGTTTTTCAGCCGCGGGCGTTGGCGATTCGACCGCCTTCGCTTCAGGTGAGGGCTCGGGCGTCGGTTCAGGTGAAGGCGTAACAACTGCTGTGACGGGCGGCTCGGGTTCTGCAATCGTAGCGCCTACAGAGGAAACGCGTTTAGTCCTTCGACCGCCAATTGGTGTCTCTGTTTTCGGTTCTGACGGCGTTTCGTTCTCCGCAATCTCAGGCCCGCCGGCAATCGGTTCAAACGAACCGCCGAAGACCAAACGATACGTCCCTGCGTCGTCGTTCGGACTCCGCGCCTCAACACGCAGGATCAGATCCTCACGCTTGCGAAGGTAAATGCTTTTGATGACTGGCGCATTGCTCTCAGCGTAGAGCGTGACTTTGAGTAAGGGACGCAGCGTGCCAGCCGTGAAAACATCGATGTCGCCGTTCAGGTTCTGCGTTTGCACTGTGATCAGCAGATCTCCAGGTGTGCCCGTGAACGCGTAGTAATGCTGCGTCAAGCGCGCATCACCAAGATCGCGAGCCGCAATCTTTCCTAACAGACTATCGCTGCGCACAGGCGAAGGCGCGTTTGGATCTATTGACTGCGCACACAACGACACGGCCGTCAAACACAGCACGGACAACAAAACAAACGCGCGAATTACGTTGATACTCAGTCGTTGAGGACTGTTCATTTGCACGGCAAAGCATATCAGATTTGGGTTATGCTAGTCGCATGAAGTCTTACCGCGCCGTGTTGTCTTCACCACTCCTTTTACTTGCGTTTGCAATCACAAGTTTTGCGCAATCATGGACAGCGAAACTCGACAAAGACGTGCGTTTTTATCAGCCAACGGAGTTAGGCGTGCTCGTCGTGGGAACAGAAAAATCGCTCTACGCGATCGACAGTGTTTCAGGCGAAACACTCTGGCGTCGCAAGGATATATTGCTTGACGAAACGGACGTGGCGCCAGTGCCCGGCACGGACTTGTTGCTCATCAGCTTCGAGAAGAGCGACAAGTCACGACTCGAAGCGGTCAACCTCTTAACCGGCGATTCAATCTGGCGCAGCGATAAAATCAAAGGCGCTGTGATGCACCTTGCCGTCGACCCAGCATCAGATCTGCTTGCAATCGTTTTGGCGAAAGACGCAGAAAATCGGGCGCGTGAAGGTTTCAAACGCCGTCCAATGATCCATGTTCTCGATCTCTCTTCCGGTGAAGAACTGTGGCACTACGAGGTCAGCGAAGTGGAGATGATGCCTTCGCGCTGGCCCGATGACTCGGACAAAGAAGTGGATTACACGCTCGACAATTATTATCCGCCGGTGTTTGTCGATGGGCGACTTTACGTGTTCTATGAGGGAGTCACTTCGTTCGACGCTCAGAATGGCAAAGCGCGTCTGCGTGAGAAATATCGTGTGAACGAAGACGGCCTCGCGTTGACCGAAGCCGAGCCGATTTTCGATCGCAGATTCATTAATGTTTCGGGTCACGGCCGCATCAGGGCCATCTCGCGCGAGACAGGCGACACGGAATGGGAAGCGAAAGATCTCGGACTCACGCCGGAGATGGTGCTCGCCGGCGACGTTCTGTACGTTCGCACCGGCGGGCAGTTCACGCGCATTAAGGATGGCGACACGATCGAGCGCGGCTCTTATGGACTTAGTGCGATCGATGCGCGTTCGGGAAAAGTGCTCTGGCGTTACAAAGGTGCCGACAAAGGAATCACAAATCTTCTCGTTCCTGGTCCAGACGTGCTGGCTATCGCCGATCGCGACGATCTGATCTTTGTCGATGCGCAAACGGGCAAGCGCACGATGCGCGTCTCGCACAAGATCGAACGCGCTTCATTTGGACTGTTGAACGAACGTGGCGACGTCGTGATTGGCGGACAAAACGAGATCGCAGCATTCGATCCGGCTAACGGACGGCAACTGTGGCGCGCACGGCACACACCGCCCGCTCGCGGCATCTTTCGCACGGTCGCGGCAATCGCAGCGCGCGCTGCTTCTCTCTACTTTCGTTTTGGCGGCACTGCTATGACTGCCGTTCGTGGTATGCAGATCGCACGTACAGTTGGTGGCCTCAGTTGGTCAGGACTGACGGCGCGTTCCTCGATCTCAAACTTGCAAGCGCTCGCGACAGCATCAAGGCGCGATTACTCTTTGCCTGCCCTCAAACGCTTTGGCCCACAACGCGGCGGCCGCACGAGTGGGCTCGAAGAACGCCTCATCGACCGAATCGATCCGTCGCACCAGCTCGAACGTCTCTCACGTTTCCTGTGGCATCGCGAGAGGCTCGCTGCACTGCGTGGACAGTGGATGTACTTCTATACCGATCTCAAAACTCGCGACGGCAACGGTCTGGCCGGCGTGAATATCAACAACGGACGAACGGATCGCGAAATTCGCTTGTCAGATCTCGATGAGCGCTTTGTCACAGACGAAGTACTCGGCCTCGTGTTCTCCGCCTCGGGCAATCGTCTTTACGCACAGCGGCTGAACTAGCCCGTCAATTCAATCGGAAGACCACGATCTCGCCGCCGGAGCTATCTGTGATCGCGAACGCTCCTGCAAGTGGTCCCGACGTGATCGCCGCGATGTCGTGCCGTGTAATCAGGCCCAATTTCACGCGCAGATTGAATTCCCCAAACAGAAAGCCGTTTGCGTCGCGCGAGTTACCGTCGAGATCCGTGATGAAGACGCGACCGACACCGCCGAGAACGATAAAACGGCCTCCGCCTCCTTCTGCGTCTTCGAAATACTCGATACCGGCGAGTCCGGCTGTCCCAGTTGAGCTGAAGTCAATGGTGCGCACCAACGTGGAGGTTCGCGAGACGACTCGAATGCGCCGTCTTTCAAAAACCTGGTCCGGCCCGGGAACGCCATTGAAGCCAACCGCGAACTCATCGGTCACCGGTAAATACGCGAGCGTAAGAGGCTGACCAAAATTCTG
>Ga0068861_100003792_pt1 | contig 10093 bp, 10 predicted proteins | sample KBSSwiS42_FD_66593 | JGI IMG/M metagenome (GOLD analysis project Ga0068861, IMG submission 66593) | Switchgrass rhizosphere microbial communities from Kellogg Biological Station, Michigan, USA - KBS Switchgrass S4-2 | ecosystem: Host-associated > Plants > Roots > Rhizosphere > Soil ...
TTCCACTTGCCGATCCGCACCGCGGCATTGCCTTCGTGCTCCCAGAACATCGGGCGGCGATGTTCGCCGGTCGCGTCCTTGGCGAAGACGGGCAGGAGCGACTGGCCTTCGAGCGCGTCGACCGCGTGGCCGTCGACGGTCGACGGATACGTCGCGCCGATGGCGTCGACGATCGTCGCCATGATGTCGGGGAGATAGCCGGGTGCGTGGCGGATCGTGCCGTTCTCGTTCGCGTCGATCCCCGCCGGCCAGTGCGCGATCAGCGGCGTCGAGATGCCGCCCTCGTGGATCCAGTGCTTGTAGAGACGGAACGGCGCGTTCGAAAGGTTGGCCCACGCGACGCCGTAGCTCTGGTACGTGTTCTCGGGGCCGGGCATGCGCGTCACGTCGTTGCCGAAGTGCACCGGCTCGCCGCTGCGCGTCTCGCGCCGCGCGATCATCAGCTCGTCGACGAGCTCGTCGACGGTGACGTCTTCGGGGATGTCCTCGGCGCATGCGCCGTTGTCGGCGAGGAAGATGACGAGCGTGTTCGCGAGCTGGCCGTTCCTCTCGAGCGCCTGCACGACGCGGCCGATGCCCTGGTCCATGCGGTCGACCTGGGCCGCATAGACCTCCATGCAGCGCAGCGTCCAGGCGCGGAACTGCTCGTCCTGCTCAGCTTCGCGCCACGGCGGCTGTGTCGGGTCGCGGTCGGTGAGCTTCCAGTGGGCCTTCAGGATGCCGGAGGCGACGAGCTTTTCGAGGCGCGTTTCGCGCAGCGCGTCCCAGCCGGCGTCGAAGCGGCCGCGGTAGCGCGCGATGTCCTCGTCGTGCGCGTGCAGCGGCCAGTGCGGCGCGGTGTAGGCGACGTACGCGAAGAACGGCTTGCCGTTGGTGTCGCGGCAGTGCTCGTCGATGTACGCCACCGCCTGGTCGCTGATCGCGTCGGTGTAGAACCAGCCGGGCCGGCGCGCCTCGTGCTCGACGTTCTCGTTGCCGCGCGTCAGCGTGTTCGGGTCGTAGAAGCTGCCGGCGCCGATGATCGTGCCGAAGAACTTGTCGAATCCGCGCTGCATCGGCCACGAGTCGGTCGGCGTCTTCAGGTTCGACGAGACGTGCCACTTGCCGCTCATGTACGTTCGGTAGCCGTTCGCCTGCAGGACCTGCGGAATCGTCACGCAGCGGTGGTTGAGGTTGCCGGCGTAGCCTTCGGGGCCAGAGTCGTACGTCAGGATGCCGATGCCGGTCTGGTGCGGATGCAGGCCGGTGAGCAGCGAGGCGCGGCTCGGGCTGCAGCGCGCGGTGTTGTAGAAGCTGCTGAAGCGCAGGCCCCCTGCGGCGAGGCGGTCGAGGTTCGGCGTCTCGATCTCGCCGCCGTAGCAGCCGAGGTCGGAGTAGCCCATGTCGTCGTTGAGGATGAGGACGACGTTCGGTCGTGTCTTCGTTGCCATCTGGAGCTCAGGAAGGAATCAGGCGATGCGCGCACCGCTCTCGGCGTCGAACAGATGCGCGTCTTCGGGAGCGAACGCGACGAACACCGCCTCGCCTTCGCGCAGCACCGGCGCGCGGTCGGTCTTCAGCTTGACGAGGCGCTCGTCGACGACGAGGTCGACGACCACGTTGTCGCCGAGGTGCTCGACGCCCTCGACGCGCGCGCGCAGGCCCCCATCGGCGAGGCGCAGATCGCTCGGCCGCACGCCGATGACGACGTCGCGCGACTGCGGCGACTCGATGGCGACGGCGACGGTCGAGCCGCCGACCGTGACGGCGTGGCCTTCCCATTCGCCGACGAGCAGGTTCATCGGCGGGCTGCCGATGAACGACGCGACGTCGATCGAGAGCGGCTTGGCGAAGATCTGGCGCGGCGAGCCGACCTGGACGATGCGCCCGTCCATGAAGACCGCGATGCGGTCGGCGAGCGTCATCGCTTCTTCCTGATCGTGGGTGACGTAGACGGTGGTGACGCCGAGCGAGCGCTGCAGGCGCTTCAGCTCGACGCGCGTCTCGAGGCGGAGCTTGGCGTCGAGGTTCGAGAGCGGCTCGTCGAGGAGAAAGAGGCGCGGCTGGCGGACGATCGCGCGCGCGAGCGCGACGCGCTGCTGCTGGCCGCCCGAGAGCTGTCCCGGCGTTCGCTGCAGCAAATGCGCGATCCCGACCATCGCCGCGGCGCGGTCGACCGAACGCCCGATCACCTCCTTGCCGGTGCCGACCATCTTGAGCGGGAAGCCGATGTTCTGCTCGACCGTCATGTGCGGGTAGAGGGCGTAGCTCTGGAACACCATCGCGACGTCGCGCAGACCTGGCTCCTTCGTCGTCACGTCGGCGCCGTCCATGTAGACGTGGCCGGCGCTCACCGATTCGAGTCCGGCGAGAATGCGCAACGTCGTCGTCTTGCCCGACCCCGAGGGTCCGAGGAGGACGAAGAACTCGCCCGGTGCGATCTGCAGGTCGATGCCGTGGAGCACTCTCGTCGCGCCGTGCTGCTTGACGACGCCCTCGATGCGCACGCTCGCGCTGCCGACCTTCGCCGGGTTCGGCGTCGCGCTCGCCGGCGCGAGCTCGACGTCGGTGTCGGCGAAGGCCTGCGGCCAGAGGTCTTCCTGGTAGCCGCCGAAGGTCTGGAAATTCATCGCCGCCCTCCGCCCTTGACCGCGCCGACCGTCAAGCCCTTGACGATGTGGCGCTGCGCGAAGAGGCCGAGCAGGATCACCGGCGCCATCGCGAGCATCGCGCCTGCCGCGAGGCGCGCCCACTGCGTCTGCTCGACCGAAATGAAATTGAACATCGCGACCGTCACCGGCCGCACGCGATTGCCGCCGAGAACGACGGCGAACATGAATTCGTTCCACGCGTTCAAGAAGACGAAGATCGTCGTCACCGCGATGCCGCCCTTCACCTGCGGCAGGATGACGTGCCAGAGCGCGCGCACGCGGCCGGCGCGGTCGAGCAGCGCCGCCTCCTCCATCTCGACCGGAACGTCCTCGAAGTACGAGACGAGGAGCCAGATCGCGAACGGCAGCGAGAACGTGAGGTCGATGACGACGAGCCCGGCGTAGGTGTCGAGGCCGCCGACCTTCTGCAGCGCCAGGTAGTACGGGATGATGAGCCCGACCGGCGGCAGCATCTGCGTCGCGAGGACGTAAAAGCCCGTCGTCTTCTTCGCCGGGAAGCGCAGCCGCGCCATCGCGTACGCCGCCGGGATGCCGAAGACGAGCGTGAGCGCGGTCGCGAGCGATGCGACGACGAGGCTCGAGAAGAGGTTCGGCACGATCGACGATGGGCCGAAGAGGACGTCGCGGTAGTTGGCGAGCGTCGGCGTGAAGATCCAGACCGGCGGATACGCGAGGACATCGCGCTCGGTCTTGAACGACGTGAGGAGACCCCAGACGACCGGGAACGCCCACACCGCGAGCACCGCGCCGGCGAGCGCGTAGAGCGCGATCGCGCGGCCGGGGCGCGGCAGAGCGCCGGTCGTCGTCACCGGCGCGCCCTCCGCAGACGGAACATCGCGTACGAGATCGCCATCGTGATCGCTAGCAGCACGACCGCGAGCGATGCGCCGTAGCCGAGGTTGAGCTCGGAAAACGACGTCCGGTACGCGTAGAGGTTGAGGATCTCGGTCGCCGAACCCGGGCCGCCGCCGGTCGCGGCGAAGATCGCCGCGAACGCCGAGAGCGCGGTCATCGTCCGGAGGATCACGACCATCACGACCGCGGGGCGGATCAGCGGCAGCGTCAAGTGCAAGAAGCGCTGCCACGCACCGGCGCGGTCGAGCCGCGCCGCTTCGTAGACATCGGGCGGCAAGGTCGCGAGCGTCGCGAGCAACACCAGGAACGCGAACGGCGTCCACTGCCAGGTGTGGATCGCGATCACCGAGATCAGCGCGAGCTGCGGGTCGCCGAGCCAGTTGTGGCTGCCGAGGCCGAGCGCGCGCGTCACCATGTCGACGAGGCCGACGTCGGGGGCGAGCACCAGCGTTCGCCAGAACAGGCCGACGACGACCGGCGCGAGCACGATCGGCAGGATCGCGGCGACGCGCAGGAGCCCCTGCCCCTTCGGGATCTGCAGCACGAGGAGCGCGAGCGCGAGGCCGACGGCGACCTGCAGCACGACCGTCGTCGCGGTGTAGATGGCGGTCAGCAGCAGCGAGTTCCAGAAGCGCGGGTCGCTGCCCATCTTCGCGAAGTTGTCGGCGCCGGCGAACCCCGAGAGCCACGGCATGCCGAGGTCGATTCGGTGCAGGCTGTTCCAGCCGAGGTAGACGAGCGGCGCCGTCGTCGTCAGCACGAGCACGGCGAGCGCGGGCACGAGCAGCGCGAGCGCGAAGCTGCGCTCCTGCTGCTCGAGCGTTCCGGCGCGCATGCCGGCAGGCCTGCTATCCCTTGAGGATCTGCGTGATCCGCGCCTGCGCTTCGTCGAGCGCTTCCTTCGGCTTCTTCTGGCCGACGAGCGCCGCCTGGATCGCGGTCGCCATCGTCTCGCCGATCGCGGGCCACTGCGGGACGCGCGGCCGCCAGTCGACGTCGGTGTCGTTCTCGAGCGATTCGAGCGCTGCGGAGATGAAGTTGTCGCCGGCGTCCTTCATCGCCGCGGCGAACTCGCTCGACCGCCACGCCGAGACGCGGTTGACGCCGGAGCGCTTCGCCGGCCCGGCGAACTTCCACGACGTGCGCGCCTGCGTCTCGGCCGATGCCGCCCACTCGATGAAGAGCCAGGTCGCCTTCTTCTGCTTGTCGCTCAGCGCGGCGTTGATCGGAAATCCCCAGTTCCAGATCGAGGTCACTCTCTTGCCGTTCGGGCCCTTCGGCCAGCGCGCGTACGCGACCTTGCCGACGACCTTCGACTTCTCCGGGTTGGTGATCACCGCTGCCGACGAGTGCGCGTCGATGTAGCACGCGACCGTCCCTTGCGAGAACGCGTCGGCGATGTCGGGCCAGTTCCAGTTGCGGACGGCGGGCGGCGAGTACGCGGTGAGCGTGTCGACGTACCACTGCAGCGCCTGCACCGCCTGCGGCGAATTGACGACGACCGCATTGCCCTGCATCCACGAGCCGCCGAACTCGCGAAAGAGCGACGGGTAGATGTACATGTTCTGTCCGGCGCCGGCGAAGCCGCGCAGCGCGAGACCGTAGGTGCGCGCGCTGGCGTCGGTCAGCGCCTTCGCGTTGGCGACGAGCTGCTCGAGCGTGTCGGCGGGCTTGAGCCCCTTGGCGTCGTAGAGGTCCTTGCGGTAGACCTGCACGGTGACCTCGCCGTCGTACGGGATGCCGTACGGCCTGCCGTCGATCGAATCGGCGTCGCGCCACGCCTTCAGGATGTCGTCGTAGTTGAACCAGGCCTTGTCGGTGAGCGTCGCGTCGTTCAGGTACTTGTCGAGCGGATCGACCCAGTGGTTCGAGACGTACAGCGGGTAGTACATCGGGTCGGCCGCGTGCGTCGCATACGTCGCCGTCTTCGACGACAGGTCGAGCAGCGCCTTTTGCCGGATCTGCCCCGGCGGCACCTTCTCGAAGCGGACCTTGACGCCGGTCAGCGCCTCGAACTGCGGCTCGAGCGAGATCAGGTTCTCGAAGTAGCTCGCCGGGATGACGGCGACGGTGATCGTCTCGCCTTCGGCCTGCTTCCAGTTGATCTTCGCCGCGCGGTACGGCGCGAGGTCGTCGGCCTGCGCAAAGACGCTGCCGGCGACGGGGCCGAGCGCTGCGGCGGCGCCGAGGGCTGCGCCTTGCTTGAGGGCGTCGCGGCGCCGGATCGGTGGCGACATATGTCGGTCTCCTCCTAGGTGGAACCGCCCGACGGTAGCAGCGCGATGCCGCGCCAACGTCCGCATTTCCCCGGGCTGACTTGCCGCGGCGACGGACGCGAGGCACGGAGTTTGCCGAGCGTGCCGCATCGCAGCATCTCCGTTTCGAAGGAGCCCGACCCATGCAACTGGAGGAGTTGAACGGCAGGTACCAGGACCTGCGCAACGAACTCGATGCCGCCTACGCGGCACCCGTCTGGGACAGCAACCGGATCAACCGCATCGCGACCGAGCTGATTCCGGTCGAGTTGGCGCTCGCTTCCTTCCAGTTCCAGGGCAATGCCGACGAAGGAGCGAGCCATGTCTGAGCGCGCAGCCTCCTCATGGGGCGAGGCCTACCACGCGATTCCGATCGTCGAGCCCTGGGGCGACACCGGCTGGAAGGCCGGCGTGCTGCTGAGCGCCGGCGACGCCCGCGGCGAGCGCCCCGCCAAGAGCCTCGGCGATCACGTCTTCGCGTCGCAAGAAGACGCGTGGCAGTTCGCGAACTCGGAGTACGGCTCGCTCGGCGGCTGACGGCCCGGCTCGAATCGGGCGTTTTTTCGTCCCCTTTTTTCAGCTCGAGGCGCTGCGCTTCCTGCGCGAGCGCGCGGGCAGGCGCAGCCGCGTTGACAGCGGCGTCGCGATGCCGTGCGATTCGGCGAGCTGGCGCAGCGCCGCGGCGTTGCGCGCCGCGCTCGGCGCGCCGACGCAGTCGCGCGGAACGATCACCTCGTAGTCGCGCATGTGCGCCTCGGCGGCGGTCATGACGATGCACTGGTCGCTCGCGACGCCGGTGACGACGATGCGCCGCACGCGCAGGTGGCGCAGCAGCAGGTCGAGCGGCGTCGCGTAGAACGCCGAGTGCTTGGGCTTGAGCACCGAATAGTCGTCGTCGCCGGGCTGCAGCTGCTCGGCGATCGCTGCGCCGGTCGTGCTCTCGGCGATCGACGCGCGGACGAGCTCGCGAAACTCCGATCGCCAGCGGCCGCGGTTGTCGTTGACGAAGACGACCGGCACGCCGACGCTCCGGCAGCGGCGCTCGAGCGCGCCGATCCGCGGCGCGATCGCGAGCGCCGCGGGCGCGAGGGCGCCGGCGTCGGGGAAATCCCAGCTGCTCACCATGTCGACGACGAGAAGCGCCAGGCCGCCGGCGGCGGCGCGGTCGGCGAGCGGTGCGCGATCGGGCTTGACGGGCATCGCGGTCGCTCAGCGCTTCCCCGTGTGCTTGCGCGCAGCGCGCCACTGCGGAAAGACGAACCAGAGGACCACGAACATCGCGAAGACGGCGATGCCGATCGCCGTCGCGAGCACGAGATCGCCGGTGACGACGCGGGCAACGATCTGGATGTCGAGCGCGAGCCCGGCGGCGAGCGGAAGCATCGCGCTGCTGATGAGGCGCGATGCCATCGCGAGAAACTCGGCCGTCGCGCGGCGGCGATCGACCTGACGGTGGTACGCGGCCGGCGTCATCAGGAGCGCGATCGCGATCGTGACGAGGACGACAGCGACGAGGTGCAGGTCGCGCTCGACGCCGGAGAGTCGCTGCTCGAAGCCGTCGCTGAAGACGGCGATCAGCTGGAAGCCGAACAGCGCCTGCACGCCGGGCAGGACCATGCGCGCCTCGTCGAGCGTCTGGCCCAGGGCGTCCTTCAGCGACTCCTCGACATCGCCCGGCAGCGGGTCGTCGTGGCGGGAGACGGCGGAGCCGGTCATCGGCGCCCGCTCGCGAAGAGCCGCCGGCCCTGCTCGACGAGCTTCGTCGCCGCCGCCGCGCCGCGGCGCGCGAGCGGACGAAAGCTCCCGCCCTTGCTCGCGTTGAACGCGACGAAGAACTGCTCGATCTCGTCGAGGACGTTGGCGGGCAGGTCCGTGAGCTTTCGGCAGTCGCCGTGGCGATGCGATTTCACGGCGACGGCGACCAACCGGTCGTTGCGCTTCGCGCCCTTCTCGTCCTTGTCGCGCTGCTCGGCCTCGATCACGCCGACGACGCGGCACGGCACGACCGACCCTGGCGGCAGCGACTCGTCGGCGAGGACGAGGACGTCGAGCGGGTCGCCGTCGTCGCCGAGCGTCGACGGCAGGAAGCCGAAGTCGTACGGGAACGCGAGCCCGACCGGCAGCACGCCGTCGAGAACGAACGCGTTCCACTCGGGTGTGTACTTGAGCTTATGGCGCGTGCCCTGGCTCGCCTCGATCACGGCGAGCCACGCGGCTTCGTCGTTGCGCGTCGGCAGCGTGGCGAGCGTCTTGGTCGCAGGGGACATCGTCGCCGATTCGGGCAAGCGACGTGCCCCGACGCGTGCTCCTAGTGCGTGGGCTCGGCGCGCTGCAGCGGCCAGGCGCGCGACGCGACGACGAAGATCACGGCGCCGACGACGAGGGCGGCGGCGGCGATCGCAAGCGAGCGCGTGAACGCGATGCCGGCGTTGTCGCCCGCGCCGCGCAGCAGCGCCGCGACCATCGGCGGCCCGGCCGCCTGGCCGATGCTCCACAGCACGGTGACGAGCCCGGTCGTCGCCGCGACGTGCGCGGGGCGAAGCCGCCGCACTTCCTGCAGCGCGAAGTACGTGATCGCGGTGAACGGCAGCCCGAGCAGCAGACTGCCGATCGCGAAGCCGGCCGCGGTCGGCACGCCGACGCCGATCGCGATCGCGATCGCCTGCAGGACGTACGCGGCGGCGATGACGAGCCGCAGGTCGCCGCTGACGCGAACGCGCGTCGCGAGCAGCGCGCCGACGATGACGCCGGCGCCGAAGATCGGCCAGAAGAGGTCGAGCCACGGCGAGTCGGCGGGCAGCGCGGCGCGCGCGATCACCGGCAGGAACGTGGCGGTGACGATGTAGCCGAAGCCCGAGAGGCCGTACGCGAACGCCAGCGTCGCGACTTCGACGCGACCGTGCTCGACAGGAAGCGGCGCGGGCGAAGGCGAAGGCGTCGGAGCCGACGCTGCAGGAGCGGCGCTCGCCGACGACGCGCTCGCCGACGTCCTGAAGGTGCGCCAGACGAACGCCGTCAGCACGCACGCGGCGATGCCGAAGACGAGCCAGGCGTCGGCGGCGGCCCGACGCAAGCCGACCAGCTCGTGCGCGAGCAGGCCGCTCGCGACGATGCCGGCGCCCGGCCCGGCGAACATCAATCCGCCCAGCGATGCTCGTCCCATCGACGCGAGCCGCGCCAGGCACCAGCCCGACGAATAGACGAAGACGAGCGCGCTCGCGAGGCCGGCGGCGAAGCGCAGCGTCGGCCACGTCCAGTCGAGCGGCAGCGCCATCGCGAGCGTCAGCACGCCGGTGGCGACGAGGCCGACGCGAACGAGCGTCGGCGGATCGACCGCGCGCCAGCCGAGCCGCCGCCAGAGCATCGGCTGCAGCGTCAAGGCAGCGGCGCCGCTCAGGTAGCCGATGTAGTTCGCGCTCGCGAGCCAGCTCGCGCCGTGCAGATCGACGACGCGATCGCTCAGCATCATCGGCAGGATCGGCGTGAACGCGAAGCGGCCGATGCCCATCGCGACGGCCAGCGCGACCAGCCCCGCGACGGCGATCCGCAGCGGAGTCAACTCGCGCGAAGGTCGACGATCTCGACCCAGTTCGGATTGCGACCGATGGCGCGCTCGTCGAGCTTGGCGAGCGCGCCGCTCGCGGCGTCGATCGCATAGAGGCTGAGGCGGTGCGACGCCTGGCCGACGGCGACGAGGAAGCGACCGTCTGGCGAGAGCGCGAAGCCGCGCGGCTCGGCCTCCGTCGCGATCCGCTCGATCGGCGCGAGCGCGCCGCTCGGCGCATCGATCGCGAACGACGACAGCGTGCTCGATCGCCGCTCGCTGGCGTAGAGAAAGCGCCCGTCGGGCGTGCAGTGGAGGTCGGCGGCCCACGGCTCGCCGCCGGTGAAGTTCGGCGGCAGCAGCGGGACGACGCAGCCGGTGGATTGCAGCGTGCCGCGCACGCGGTCGAACGCGAGCGCCTCGACCGTCGCATCGAGCTCGCTCAGCAGATAGACGAACGGCGCGTGCGGATGGAAGACGAAGTGGCGCGGCCCCGCGCCCGGCCGCGCGCGCCACGCCGGCGGGTCGTTGTCGGCGACGCTGCCGCTCGTCGCATCGAACCGGAACTGGCGGACCACGCCACCGCCGAGGCACGTCGCCAACGCGAAGCGGTTGTCGGGCGCGACCTGGAACGCGTGCGCTTTCTCGTCGGTCGCGACGACCTGCCGCGCGTCACGCGCAACGCCATCGTCGCCGATGGGGCTCACCGCGACGACGCTGTTGCCGTACGACGCCGACAGCAGGAAGCGCCCGGTCGCATCGGTCGAGATCCAGCACATGCTCGCGGG
>Ga0068861_100003793_pt1 | contig 10092 bp, 9 predicted proteins | sample KBSSwiS42_FD_66593 | JGI IMG/M metagenome (GOLD analysis project Ga0068861, IMG submission 66593) | Switchgrass rhizosphere microbial communities from Kellogg Biological Station, Michigan, USA - KBS Switchgrass S4-2 | ecosystem: Host-associated > Plants > Roots > Rhizosphere > Soil ...
GCCATCGTCGACGACGTCATCACCACCGGCAGCACGGTCAATGAAATATCGCGCGTACTCAAACATGCTGGCGTGACGCGAATCGAAGTGTGGGCAATCGCTCGTGCGGCCAGGACAGGCTCCTAGGCCGGCTTGAACACGAACTCGAGCGCGATGCCGATGAATATCGCCATCCCGAAATAGTTGTTGTTGAGGAACGCGCGTGTGCAGCGGACGGGATCGCGATCTCGAATCAATACCTGCTGATACAAAGCAAACACCGCCGCGACCGCCAACCCGGCGCGAAACCAGGTTCTCAATTCGAGATTCTCTCCCGCGAACCACAGCGCCAGCAGCGTCATCAGTTGCATCACGCCGATGATGAAACGATCCGCATCGCCGAACAGCAGGGCGGTGGAGCGGATCCCCAGCTTGCGATCGTCCTCCCTATCGGCCATCGCATACATGGTGTCGTAGACCATGGTCCACAGCAGGCCTGCAATGAACAGCAGCCACGCGACTCTCGGCACGGAGCCCGTCTGAGCCGCATACGCCATCGGCACCGACCAGGTGAACGCGAGGCCGAGATAGAACTGCGGCAGCGGAAAGAACCGCTTCATCAACGGATAAGTCAGCAACAACCCTGCGCCGACCAGTGCCATGAGCTGCGTCAGCCGGCTCAACGTCAGCACCAGTCCGAGCGCGATGAAACCGAAGGCGATGCACAGTGCGACCGCTTCGATCGGATCGACTTCCCCGGTGACCAGCGGCCGGTTTTTCGTCCGGGCCACCTGGCCGTCGAACTTGCGATCCGAAAAATCGTTGATGGCGCAGCCGGCGGAACGCGTCAGCACCGTGCCGACGACGAACACCACGAACACTTGCGGATTGGGGTGGCCGTTCGACGATAGCCACAGTGCCCAGAGCACGGGCCACAGCAGCAGCCAGATGCCGATCGGACGATCCAGGCGGATCAGGCGCGCATAGGCATTTGCCTTCTTCGCGATATCGGGCAGGATCTGTGCGAGCAGCGTCGATGCCAACAGCTTGTGTCCCACCCAGCGCAGGCGATCGCGAACGGCGATGTACGTACTCATGAAATGCTCAGGAAATCTCTCTGATCTAGCGCCATTCGTCGGCGTCATCGACGTTACCGAGCGAAGCATTGCAGTCAATTGCAACTTGGCCAAGTTAGGAAGTCGATGACCCCAGAGCTTGCGTCACTATACTTTTCCGAATCGCTCGCCTTGTCCCGTCCAGCGCCGTAACAGCGGCGCTATGTTGGCCTCATTCGCGGTCAGCATCAATTCAGCGGTCTGCTGCACCTTCGGCAGCAGGTCGGCATCGCGCATCAGGTCGGCGACCCGCATCTGCATCAGGCCGGTCTGCCGCGTTCCCAGCAATTCGCCCGGGCCGCGCAGTTCGAGATCGCGGCGTGAGATTTCGAATCCATCGTTGGTCTCGCGCATCACGCCGAGACGCTGGCGTGCAATTTCAGACAACGGCGGACGATAGAGCAATACGCAAGTGCTCTCAGCTGCGCCGCGTCCCACACGGCCACGCAATTGGTGCAGCTGGGCCAAGCCCATGCGCTCGGCATTCTCGATGACCATGAGGCTGGCGTTGGGAACGTCGACGCCGACTTCGATCACGGTGGTCGCGACGAGCAGCTGGATGCGCCCCGCTTTGAATTCGTCCATCACCGCGTCCTTGTCACGCGGCGTCATGCGTCCGTGGACCAGTCCGACCTGCAATTCAGGCAATGCCCCAGCCAGTGCTTGCGCGGTTTCTTCCGCGGCCCGGGCTTCGAGCTGTTCCGACTCTTCGATGAGCGGGCACACCCAATATGCCTGCCGCTGCGCCCGGCAGGCATCGCGAATGCGGATGACCACTTCGTCGCGCCGCGTTTCCTGCATCACCACCGTGCGGACGGGAGTGCGGCCCGGCGGCAATTCATCGATGATCGACACATCCAGGTCGGCGTAGGCCGTCATGGCGAGCGTGCGCGGTATCGGCGTGGCGGTCATGATGAGCTGGTGCGGATAGCGTCCCGACGCCAGTCCTTTCTCGCGCAACAGTAGCCGCTGATGCACGCCGAAGCGGTGCTGCTCATCGATGATGGCCAGCCCGAGCCGCTTGAATTCGACACCCTGCTGGAACAGAGCGTGCGTGCCGACGGCAATCTGCGTGTTCCCGGTCGCAAGATCCTCGAGTGCGCGCGTACGAGCGCTACCGGTGCGCCGGCCGCTGAAAGGTGCCACCTGCAAATTCAACGGCGATAACCAGTTCGAAAAATTGCGCGCGTGCTGTTCGGCGAGCAGTTCCGTCGGCGCCATGATCGCAGCCTGGAAACCGGCTTCGACGGCAGCGAGCGCCGCGAGTGCCGCGACGATGGTTTTGCCGCTGCCGACATCACCTTGCACCAGCCGCAGCATCGGGTTCGATTCGCCGAGGTCGCGTTCGATATCTTTCCACACGCGCCGCTGGGCGCCGGTGAGCTGGAATGGCAGCGTCGCCAGCAGCTTCGCGGCAAGCTCGCCGCGAGACTCAAATGCCCAACCCGGATCGCGCCGGATCTCCTGTCGCAACAAGCGCAGGCTCAACTGATGCGCGAGCAGCTCTTCGAATGCGAGCCGCCGCTGCGCCGGGTGCATGCCGCTCGCCAACAATTCGAGCTTGGCATCGGGAGGTGGCCGGTGCACGTAACGCAAGGCATCCTGCAGCGACGGCAATTCCAGTTCGCGCACGATCGACTCGGGTAGCCAATCCTGCACGACGCGATTCGCAACCTCACGCAATGCGAGCGTGGTGAGTTGGCGCAACCGGCCTTGCTGCAAGCCTTCGGTCAGCGGATAGACCGGGGTCAGCGACTCTTCTACTGAATGGACCTCATCGCCGCCGACCCGACGATACTCGGGATGTACGATCTCGAATCCCGTGAGGCCGCGGCGGATCTCTCCATAGCAGCGTATGCGTACACCGCGCACCAGAGCCTGCTGCTGTGCCGATGAGAAATAGAAGAAGCGCAGTGTCAGCGACCCCGACCCGTCGTGAATGCGACAAAGCAGCTGACGGCGTCCGCGAAACGTGACTTCGGTGAGCTGCACTTCCCCTTCGACCACCGCGCGATCGGCAAGCTGCAGCGATCCGATCGGCGTGATGTGCGTGCGATCCTCATACCGCAGCGGCAGCAGGAACAGCAGGTCCTGGATGGTACCGATGCCGAGCTTGCCGAGTTTCTGTGCAAGCGAGTCGCCCACGCCTTTGAGCGCAGTGACGGGGCGCAGTTCGGCGGCGATAGTAGCCATCGGTGCCGAAGTCTCCCTGCGGCTGGAACGCGGTGGTGTGCTCATGATTGCCTTCCATGGCAATTGTAGGCCGCGGCCAGCGCAGCCGTCAGTCGAGTTCGACGACGCAATCCATCTCGACGGGCGCGCCCTTCGGCAACGCGGCGACTTGGATGGCAGCGCGCGCCGGATAAGGCTGTTTGAAATACGTCGCCATGACCTGGTTCAGCAGCGCGAAATGGCTCAGGTCGGTGAGGAACACATTGAGCTTGGTGACGTGCGAGAAATCGCCGCCCGCAGCGCGCACGATCGCGAGCAGGTTGTCGAAGACGCGCTTGATCTGCGCTTCCATCGAAATCTGCACCAGTTCGCCCGTCTTCGGATCGAGCGGAATCTGTCCTGAGACATACACGGTCTTGCCGACTTTGACGGCCTGCGAATAGGTGCCGACCGCTTGCGGAGCGTCGGCAGTCGAAATAGTGGTGCGGGACATGAAAGCGATCTCCGGAGTAAACGGGCCACGGCCAATGGGCCTGGGCATGAGTCAGAATAACCAATTCAGCGGCAGGCGCAGACCCTGTCCGACCCGAGCCCGTTGGCCGTAGCCCCATGCCCTTCTTTACGCGAGCACCCTCGTCACCTTCAGCACCTCCGCCATCTTGCGCAGGTTCTTGATGACCGACGCCAGGTGCTTACGATCGCGCACCTGCAGGTCGAAAATCAGGGTCGACGCATCGCCGTCGCGTTCGTCCACGGCGACGTGTTCGATGTTGGTGTCCGTGGTCGCAATATTCGATGCGATGGCGGCGAGCACGCCCATGCGGTTGGTCACATCGATGCGCACTTCGACATTGAACAGGCGATCGACATTGGGCTGCCAGGTCACCGACAGCCATTTGTCCGGTTGCTTGCGATAGTTGCGCAGGTTGCCGCAGGCCTCGCGATGGATCACGACACCACGGCCGCTCGACAGGTACGCCATGATGGGATCGTTCGGAATCGGGAAGCAGCAGCGCGCATAGCTCACGACCATGCCTTCGGTGCCGGCGATCGCAAGCGGTCCGGTTGGCGGCGTGATTTCAGGCTGCGGCGCCGAATCGGCCGGCAGCAGGCGCCGCGCCACCAACGGGGCAAGGCGTTCACCGAGGCCGATGCCTTCGAACAATTCGTCCGCCGACTTCAGGCCGAGGTCGATGGCTGCGGCCTGGACGCGGTCGTCCGGAATCTTTTTCAGCGCGAGCGACAGGTCGCCGAGCGCCTGGTTGAGCAAGCGCTTGCCGAGTTCGACGGCCTCTGAATGCTTCAGGCTCTTGAGATAGTGACGGATCGCGGCGCGCGCCTTCGCAGTCACGACGAAATTCACCCAGCCCGGATTCGGCGTCGCGCCCTTGGCAGTGATGATCTCGACTGTCTGGCCGTTGCGCAGCGGCGTCCGCAGCGGCACCAGGCGTCGATCGACTTTGGCCGCGACGCAGTGATTGCCGATATCGGTGTGCACGTCGTAAGCGAAATCGACAGCGGTGGCATTGCGCGGCAGGCGGCGAATTTCACCGCGCGGCGTGAACACATAGACCTTGTCCGGGAACAGGTCGAGCTTGACGCTCTCCATGAATTCCTCGGAGTTGCCGCCATGTTGCATTTCCATCAGGTTCTGCAGCCATTCGCTGGCGCGGTCGCGATACGAGTGTCCGCTCTCGCCCGTCTTGTACTGCCAGTGCGCCGCGATGCCCGACTCGGCGACGCGATTCATGTCTTCGGTGCGGATCTGTACTTCGATCGGCATGCCGTTCGGGCCGAACAGCGTGGTGTGCAGCGACTGGTAGCCGTTCACCCGCGGAATGGCGATGTAGTCCTTGAAGCGGCCCGGCATCGGACGATACAGGCCGTGCACCACGCCGAGCGCGCGATAGCAGGTGTCGATGTTGTCGACGACGAGTCGAAAGCCGAACACATCGACGATGGACGACAGCGGAATGCGCTTGCGGCGCATTTTCTGGTAGACGCTGTAGAGATGTTTCTCGCGGCCTTCGACGCGGCCGTCGATGTTCGCTTTCTTCAACGCACCGCTGAGGTTGTCGGCGATCTTGCCGACGAATTGCTTCTGGTTGCCGCGCGCCCGTTTCAGCGCTTTCTCGATGATGCGGTGACGTCCCGGATACAGCGATTTGAACCCGAGTTCCTCGAGTTCCGACTTCACCATGTTGATGCCGAGGCGGTTCGCGATCGGCGCGTAGATTTCCAGCGTCTCGCGGGCGATGGTGCGGCGCTTGGCGGGCGGCATGGCGCCCAGGGTGCGCATGTTGTGGGTGCGATCGGCCAGCTTCACCATCACGACGCGGATGTCGCGGACCATGGCGAGCAGCATTTTGCGGAAAGACTCCGCCTGCGCTTCGGCGCGGCTGCGAAACTGGATCTGATCCAGCTTGGAGACGCCGTCCACGAGTTCGGCCACTTCCGGTCCGAAGCGTTCGGCGATTTCGTCCTTGGCGGTGGCCGTGTCTTCGATGACATCGTGCAGGATCGCGGCGACGATGGTCTGCGCGTCCATGTGCAAGTCGGCGAGGATGTCGGCGACCGCTACCGGATGCGCGATATACGGTTCGCCGCTCAGGCGCTTCTGCCCTTCGTGGGCCTGGGCGCCGAACTCGTAGGCCTCACGAACTCGATCGACCTGCGCCGGCGGCAGGTACGATTCGAGTTTGTTGAGCAGCTGCGTGACGCCGATCGAACGTCTTCCAGTAGGCAGCCAGCTCAGCAGGGAAGACGCGTAGTCCATATAGGGAGAAGACAACTCAGCGGCGAATTATCTCCCCGGTCAATCTCCCAGGCCGAGATGCGGCGCGCGCAGTTCGCCGGACATTTCCGGCTCGGGCATGACTTCGGGGGCCGGGCGATCCACTTCTTCCAGGATCTCGGCGCCGATGTGGCCGGCGGCGATTTCACGCAGCGCCACGACGGTCATCTTGTCGTTTTCCCAGTCCACGGTCGCTTCGGCGCCGTTCGCAAGCTTGCGGGCGCGTTTCGCGGCTACCAGCACCAGCTGGAACAGGTTGGGAACATTCACCAGGCAATCTTCGACAGTAATACGGGCCATGAACAACCTCTGCGGGGCCCGGCATAGACGGGTCCGTGATCAAACCAACGTAAATGTAATGGGGGCGGATGGGGGACAGTATAGCGTGCGGCGTCCAGAAGTCTTGGGGTGCGCCGTCCTCGGCCGCCGCCGCTTGCGAACTGTGATCGAACTCCCGATCAGGGGCCCGGGTAGGGGGAGCGCGCAGGCGATTGTCCTCGCCAGGGTGGGTAACATGTTGCTCGGGCCCCTGCCCAGAAGGCAGATATTTCCGTTAACATTGCCGCCCCGTCGGCCTGGCATCCGAATTCCTCCCGCCACCGGCGACCATTTGCGGAGATTTGCTGGCATGAAGTTTCGACCGACCCTCCTGGCGCTCGGCCTCGGTGTCCTTGCGACTGCAGCGAGTACCCTGGCTGCTGCAGATGGCAATCCAGAGAAGGGCAAAGTACTTGCTTACACCTGTCTGGGCTGCCACGGCGTACCGAACTATAAGAATGCGTATCCCAGCTACAGCGTCCCCCGGCTCGGTGGGCAGCATGCCAAGTACATTGCGGCGGCACTGAAGGAATACCAGGCCGGCGACCGCTCGCATCCGACCATGCACGCGCAGGCGACTACGCTGGACGACCAGGATCGCGCTGACATCGGCGCCTACCTGCACGGCGCACCGCTGACCCCGGGCAAGGAAGTAGTAGGCACTCCGCCTCCGGCTGCACAGACCTGCGTTGCCTGTCACGGCACGGACGGCGCGAAGACGATCTCCGACGATTATCCAGTGCTCGCGGGCCAGCAAGCCGATTACATCGTGAATGCGCTCAAGGAATACAAGGGCGGCAAGCGCAAGAACCCGGTGATGGCGGGCATCGTCGCCGGCGTCAAGGAAGAGGACTTCGCGGCGCTCGCGGATTTCTTCTCCCAGCAGCAGGGATTGTGCGGCAGTGAAGTCATCACCAAGCAGGGCAAGTGTCGCTGAGTTCCACCCCCTTTCGCGCTTATCGCATCCACCAGGAGAACGGTAAGGCCTCCGGGCGGATGGAAACCATCGCGCTCGACGATTTGGGTTCCGACGGGCTCGCCGCGGGCGAAGTCGTCGTCAAGGTCGCGTACTCCACCATCAACTATAAAGACGCGCTGGCGGCGACCGGTACGGGGAAAATCCTGCGCCGCTATCCGCTGGTCGGCGGCATCGACCTGTCGGGCGAAATCGTCGCATCGACGCATCCCTCGCTGTCGAAGGGACAGAAAGTCGTCGTCAATGGCTGCGGCCTTTCCGAAACTCACGATGGCGGTTACGCCGAGTACGCGCGCTTGCAGGCCGACTGGGTCGTGCCGCTTCCCGACGGCATCGACGAATTCCAGGCGATGGCGTTGGGCACGGCCGGATTCACCGCGGCATTGGGCATTCATCGCATGGAGCAGAATGGCCAGGCGCCCGAGCAGGGTGAAGTGCTGGTCAACGGAGCGACCGGAGGTGTCGGCAGTTTGGCTATCGATATGCTCGCCGGCCGCGGCTATCGCGTCGTGGCGCTGTCTGGAAAAAAGGATGCGGAGAGCTATCTGAAGGAAATCGGCGCAGCGCGCGTCATTTCGCGCGATGCTCTAACGATGGGCACGCGACCTCTCGAAGAAGGACTGTGGGCCGGCGCCATCGACAACGTCGGCGGCGATATTCTCGCGTGGCTCACGCGCACAACCCAGCCTTGGGGAAACATCGCCAGCATCGGCATGGCGGCGAGCCACGAGTTGAAGACGACGGTGATGCCTTTCATCCTGCGCGGTGTGAGCCTGTTGGGAATCAATTCAGTGCTGACTCCGCGCGCGCTGCGACTGGATGTATGGCGTCGTCTCGCCACCGATCTCAAGCCGCGCCATCTCGATCGCATCGTCACGCAGACCATCGACTTCGACGCGCTGCCCGGTGCCTTCGATGCCTTCATTAAAGGTAATGTGACTGGCCGGACCGTAGTGCGCATCGGGCAGTAAAAGGGGACAGATTTATTTTTCGCTTCGAAAAAATAAATCTGTCCCCTTTTACTGCCCCTTTTCGACCGTCCACATGAACGCAGACATCCTGATCCAGGGCGCGAAGCCCTTCGGCATCGACCTGTCGAACGCGCAGGCCGCCCAGATGCTGCGTCTGCTCGATGAGCTCGACGACTGGAATCAGCGCATGAACCTGACGGCGATCCGCGATCGCAATGCGCAGCTCACCAAGCACCTGCTCGACAGCCTGTCGGTGCAGCCATACCTGCAAGGCAGGCGCATCGTCGACGTTGGCACCGGCGCGGGCTTTCCCGGCTTGCCGCTGGCGATCGCCAATCCCACCCGCGAGTTCACCCTGGTTGACTCGACGGCCAAGAAACTCAAGTTCGTCGACCATGTGGCGCAAACGCTGGGACTGAGCAATGTCACGACGGTCCATACGCGGGCCGAGACCTTTCGTACACCGTGGCGATTTGACAGTGTCACCTCGCGCGCCGTCGGAGCATTGGGCAGATTCGTCGACTGGGCCGGACACCTGTGTGTCGGCGGTGGGCGACTATTGGCGATGAAGGGCCGCGAGCCTCACGATGAGCTGGCCGCCTTGCCCAGCGGCTGGAAAATTGCCGCGATCCATCGCGTCGAGGTTCCCGGTCTGGACGAGGAACGGCACATTGTGGAAATCTGCAGAAGCCACGACAGGATCTAGGGCGTGGGGCCACGGGCCTGGGGCTTGGGCCAGAAAAGGATCATGATGGGTGAGTTCTAATTTTTTCCGACCCACGCCCGAGGCCCGTAGCCCGACGCCCCCTTACCCATGCACCGCATTCTCGCCATCACCAATCAGAAAGGCGGCGTCGGCAAGACGACGACCAGCGTCAATCTTGCTGCGTCGCTGGCCGCGACCAAGCGGCGCACCCTGCTGATCGACATCGATCCCCAGGGCAATGCCACGATGGGTTGCGGCATCGACAAGCGGATCGTGGAGCGGACCACCACGGATGTGCTGCTCGGCGATTGCGATGCGGCTTCGACCTTCGTGAAAGTGGCCACCGGCAATTTCATGGTCATGCCTGCCAACCAGGACCTGGTCGCCGCGGAAGTGCAGATGATGGGCAAGGCCGGTTGCGAACAACGGTTACGCAACGCGCTGGAGCCGGTGCGCGATCAGTTCGATGTCATTCTCATAGACTGCCCGCCGGCACTGAACATGCTCACGGTGAATGCGCTCGTCGCTTCCGACAGCGTGCTGATTCCCATGCAATGCGAGTACTACGCACTGGAAGGGCTCTCGGCGCTGGTGAGTACGATCGAACAGATCCAGGCCGGCCCCAATCCGCGGCTCCAGATCGAAGGCATCCTGCGCACCATGTTCGATCCGCGAAACAATCTCGCGAATGAAGTCTCGGCGCAGCTGATTCAGCATTTTCAGGACAAGGTGTTTCGCACCATCATCCCGCGCAACGTGCGGCTGGCGGAAGCGCCCAGCCACGGCCTCGCCGCGCTTCACTACGATCGCGAGTCGCGCGGAGCGCTTGCCTATCTCGCACTCGCCGGCGAGATGATCCGGCGCGACGAAGGGGATTACGAACTCACGCCCGCGGCAGTGAGTGGCTGAACGGAATTCCGGACTGCACAGCAACCGGGCGCCCTAGGAGCCTGTCCGGGTAATGTCCATCGGCTGCGGACAATTCGGATCGGCAGCTTGCCACGATCCTTTCGCTTACATAGCTACGGCTATGTGCGCCCACAGTGATGACGTGGGATCGT
>Ga0068861_100003797_pt1 | contig 10084 bp, 5 predicted proteins | sample KBSSwiS42_FD_66593 | JGI IMG/M metagenome (GOLD analysis project Ga0068861, IMG submission 66593) | Switchgrass rhizosphere microbial communities from Kellogg Biological Station, Michigan, USA - KBS Switchgrass S4-2 | ecosystem: Host-associated > Plants > Roots > Rhizosphere > Soil ...
TTCAACATTTTTCCCCTGGAAATAATATCCATTGCCTATATTTTTTAATGCCAGTGCTTTCCCTTTTTCATATTCTATTTTATCTGCAATTTCAAGAGCCCGGGTAGCAAAAATAACAGTACTGTCAGGGGAGGTTGATAGTTTTTCTTTGCTCGTTTGCAATAGTTGATTCACAGTGGTAGTGTCCGCATCAAAGTCGGCATCCTGCTTCAACGGCATTTGTGAAAAGCAATTGGCCGTGAGGCAAACTGCTAATCCAATAATGATATTGATCTTCTTTTTCATTGGAATATCTCAGATTAAGGTTTATTGTTATTAAGATCAACGGGCTATCACGATCTTTTTATTCGTCACGCCGCCTGCATTCCATACACGAACTAGGTAAATGCCATTGATCAATTTATTTACATCAATTTGTTTTATATACTTGTTCTCAGCTTCACAAATTCCCCAATCAGCTTCCATAACCTTCTTTCCGTTAATTGTAAAGATCTCAATTTTAGAAATACCTGATCGCACAGGGACAAATGAAACTGTTATATATCCTGTCGCAGGGTTTGGATTAATAAGAACTCCCGGACCAATTGGAGGACTTTGCTCTGCTTCCATTGTAATTGACGAATTGATAATACGGGAGCCAGGAGGCAAAGGATTCAGATCAAGACAGGCAGTATATGCCTGGAATGATGAACTGCTTCCTGTGTAGTTTTGACCGCCACCACCACTTGCGCCTTGCACAAGATATTGTAATGGTACTCCACCAACTAAAGGTGTTCCTGCTCTGTACAGATTCCCATTGATCGAAACAACTTGTCCTTCGCCGGCAATAGCTGGATAATCAAATTGTGGTTGATATGCTGCAATTCCATAGGTCCACTGGTCGCTAAATGCTCTATTACTGTAGAATGCTCCTTTAACGACTGAACTTGTATTTCCATTTTGTTTTATAAATCCAGTGTTCGAGGAAATGATCACTCCTGTAACAAAAATATCCGAGGTACTTGCATAGTTTACAGGAACACGGGTGATCCATGTGTTGCCATCGTAGTGAGTTAATGGCGTACATGTAGAGCATATTGTCGAATCAGCAATGATCTTTCCATCCGGGATATGTCTATCAACTACAGGTTGATCGGAAAGAATGCTGCTAAACGTTACCGAAGCACTTTTAAATAAGAGATAATCGCCATGATTAGCAAGCTGACCGCTGACCTTGGTTGTTAAGTTCAGCCATAAACTTGTTGGACTTTGGGATGTACTGCCAAAATTCTTGAATGGGCTGTGAGTTTGCAAACATCCATTGTCTTCAACAACAGTTGCATTGCCAACTTCATAAGTAACTTTTACATTCCTGTTTATCAAGGTACCGGCTATTAGTTTATGATTTCCGAGTGTAAGCCCCGTTATCATATCTGTTGAGAACAATGCACCGAGGAAACCATGTTCTACATCTATATCGTCAGAATCAAGAATGACCGCTGCATCCTGGTTATCACCTGTTGTTGATGTGAAGCTGTTTACTCTTTGTACAAGATTTCCACTTGCCTGATCTACATCGATCATGCTGCTAGTGATTGGCACATCAAAACCATTTACTGATTTTACAAGAACACCATTCACAACTTGTAAGCCTTCGGATACTGGTAATTGAATTCCACTAGTCAATTGTAATAAAATATTATTCACAGATTTCACCAACAATCCATTTGACATTTGGATCACTGTATTATTCGGCACTGGTTCATTATTTACACTTTTTACCAATACACCATTCACAGATTTTACCAATAATCCACTGAGCACCGGATCGCTTGTTCCATTTACGGATTTAACCAGCAAAGCATTCGAGGTTTGATACATGATGGTGTTGTCAAGCATTTTCACCAGTACATTATTTGCAAGAGGCTGAAGTTCTCCGTTCACACTTTTCACCAATACACCATTAGATACTTGTACGAGGGATTCATTTGGTATTGGGATGGTATCGCCATTGGTAATGGTAACCTGCACACCGTTGGTCATTTGCAAAAGTGAATTGCTATAAATAGGCACAAGAGAACCAACTGTAGTATTCACAGATTTTACAAGTACGCCATTTATCATTTGATTTAATGGATTAATCCCTGGTGCAAGATCAATTTCACCTGCTGCTAATTTTGCTGCCCCAACCATTGCTCTTGAGTGTATGCCTGGATAACTTGGCGAGAATACAGCAACGGCAGGATTTGTTTTATAGTTCAACAACGTTTGAGCTGATACATCCACGAAATACTCTATATTAAATAAAGTTGAACCAGCAGGAAGCGGGTTTAATACTCCACCAGTTCCAACCTGGTATTTCCGGGAATTTTTTACTGCATTGAAAGTTGCCATGCCGCTTATATTAGCGAGGCTGGCATCTGTAAGTCCAGTAGAGCCTGGATAATTATTTATAATTGCTAAAACATTATCTGGTTTATAGACTTTATAAGAAGAATCAAATTTTGCGATCAGAATCGGATCAGTAATGGGCGAACCATTTCCATATTTATATGTATAAGTGATATTTCCAACCGCATGGCTGTACACAATATTGTTTTTATCATTAGGCTTTACAATTATTGGTAGTTTTTTGATGGCTAATATACCGGGTTTGAAGACATAGCTATACTGATTGGTCAATGCAAGATCTTTTGTATTCGAACTACTAAATGTTCTGTAAACTTTTATAGCATAAAAGTTTACATTGCTATATTGATCAGCATTTGTTGCTATCAAATTTAATTTGGCGGGGCTCAGGCCAAGAGAATCAAGACTTGGCGTTGTTAGATTAGTTACGAGTATTCCATTAAGTCGAACTTCTACTACAGGAACTGGATTTACTTCCCCATAGAATTTTTCAACGTTGAGAGTTTGTACCACGATCTCTTTACTGAATAATTTTATACCATTTGACAAACCGCCATCGTCAAACAAAACACCTGCAGGTCTTGGTTTACTGTTTGTAAAAACAAATACTTCAGGATTGCCAACACAGCTATTTATGGTCACTCGCATAGTGTCGTGAGTTTTTGAAATATAGCTTGGTGTAAGTTTTGTCGTGTCACCGGGAGCATTAACAAGATAAATTTTTGAAGTATCCGCAAAATTCTCGCCTACGATGGTCAGTACAAATGGATCCTGGCAGGGAATAATATTGGTTGGTTTAACCAACTTTATTTCGAAAGGTTTGGGAGATGCGAATGTCCGCATAGCAGAATCAGCATCGATCATACCTGCTCCGGAAATATAATCGTATGTTCCACTTTTTGTGAAGAAATTATAATCATTAGTTCCCATTGATGCGGGTCTCATATCAACAGCAGTGAATTGCATGAGTAGCTTTAAAGAATCAACCGGATGTTGGGTTTTACCAAGAAATTTATTTCTTCCTTGCATAAGTAATGCTGCTGTTGCAGCAGCATGAGGAGCAGCAGCAGAAGTACCGAAGAAGTTTGAAAAGTTATCTAATGCAATCGATGGATAATCTTGTCCCATTAATACTGTTGTATTGACGCCATCAGGTCCAACGAGGTCAGGTTTTAATCTTTTTGTTGTTCCGTTTACAACTGTTCCACCAAGAGAAGAAAAATTTTCTATTTGAGGTTTTGTAATACCAGTCATATCAACTGGTGTAGTTGGCAATAATGGATGTTTTGGAAAATGATTAAAACGTGAAGCACCAACTGCAATCGCACCTTCGGCGTTTGCTTGTCCAACAAGAGTTGAATTTCCTTCGTTGCCGTATTCATCAGCCCTGAAAGCTCCCTGATATGCGATATACTTGATACGTTCAGGATTACCGCCGGGAGTGTTGTTAACAATAAAGATATTGTATGCTTTAGCTACAGTATCACAAGGATTGTCTTTTGGTATAAATATGGGAATGAATTCTATTGGATCTCCATCTATATTGTCCCGGTTAAATGCTATAAAGCCAGCTCCATCCGTGGTTTTACTTACATATATATCCATATCGAATTTGGTTCCACCGGCTTCATCAATTGAAAAAATATCATCCAGCCATTGAAACACGAGCATATTGCTTCCAGGTTTCAGCCATACTTTTTGGAAAAAATCTGGATTGAGATTGTCATTATTAAAATTGTGAGCATACTTTCCAACAAACCCTGGAATATTAGTAACCTGGACTGCGTTAAAATTCTTTTCGTAAGATTTGTTACCAAAATTTCCGGCAGATGAAAAATACATGACATTGCTATCTTGCTTTACTCTATTTACGGTCTTTGCTATTATGCCATCTTTTAACATTGGTTCAGTAACATAACTTATGTCATCGACAATTATTTTACATCCCAATTTTGCCAATGAGTCGATCCCATCAGCCATATCACCGGCAGTGAAAAACCCTGTTCTGAAATATTTTTGAGAACCTGGCGCAAGATCATTTATGATCTGCATCATTGCCCGGCCTTCATCAGATTTTTTTATAGGGAAATCTTGAATAAATACAACATTAGTAAGATCTTTTTCTGTTGTATCTCCTTCTTCATTGTTTACAAACAAATCCTGATTTAAACCGCTACATGAATCCCTGTAAATAGTTGAAGGATCAAGGATCGTTCTATAGCTATCCGAAATAACGCCGATCTTAACTCCCGAACCGTCAAGGTTAAAACCTTTTCTTACCAAAAAAGTTCTTGCAGTAGTATCTCCCTGTGAAATGGTCAGGCCCGCATTCGTTGCAGGTTTATAGTAAGGACGGCAGAAATTTAATATACTGCCGAGATCATTTAGTTTTAGCAAATTGGCTATTGGTATATCGCCTGTAACTGTATGTGGCGAAAGACCATTGGGGATAACGTTAATGAGTCCATACACGACAGGGTCAGCACCGGCATCATTATCTGTCAACCTCTTAATAACAAGTTGTGTATCTATCTTACAAAAGATATCAATTGTAACATATCCATTCTCGGTAAGAAAAAATGAATCGAGTTCCGGGGTCGGATTATTTGGATCATAATTCAGGTAGATAGAGAGTAACTCTGTACCAATTATATTCTTCATTTTAGCACTAACTATCACAGTATCTTTTGCAAGACATGTCTCGCTGTTTGAATCGGTAAGTATATAAGTACCGGCAGAAGCTACAGTAATAGTTGGAAGAGTTGGATCAGTGCTGATGATACCACCATTTGTAGCTCTCCAAAGTCTCATAACTCCGGCTGATGGGAAAGAGTCAGTCAGTTTTGTTTGCCCGATAAAATTCAATGGACGATCAGAAGTTGCTTTTACAACAGGTTTTGCGCAATAATTAAATGGAGAATAAAAAATAGTAACTCCACTTTGGAGGCTGATGTTGCTTTGACTGGCAAAAGTGCCTGTGAGTGTGCTTGAGCCTGTACCTGAACCAATGTTTATCCCTGCATCAGTAGTTAATACTGAACCTAACCATTTAGAGCCACCACCAGAAGATCCATTGGCAATTATAAAACTGTAATTAGGAACAGAAGTGCCGACGCCAGTTCCCTGGATCTCAAAACTTATTCTGTCTGCACTTCCACCTTTATTTGGTGCTAAGCTTGCAGCAAGTTTTCCAAAGTCAGCATTGTTTTTTACATACACCAGGTAGAGGCCTGGCTTATTATTAAAATTAAAAACAAGAGTGTTTGAATTACCGGTCATTTTTATACTGTTAAAAACATAAACACCTGGCTCGTTAAGGGTCATTGATTTGTTTCCACTGAAATTTATATTTCCATAATTACCCGGTCCCTGGGAAAAATTTCCCGTGATATTAGTAGTATTCAGAGGATATAAAACAGTATTGATAGTGGTTTTAGTTAATGATGGAAGAATTGGTGTTTGAGGTGGCGTGATAATATTAATTGCTGTAGGTGCGGGACCAACGTAGTTACTAAGTGGGGGAGGGATAGTTACAATACCGATAACATTTCCTCCGCCAATATTCACTCGTCCTTTCACATCAATATTGCCAGTAATATTGGCGCTTGAGCCTGTAGAAAAAAGGATATCAGATGGACTTGATAGATTACCAGCCGCTGTAATATTTCCTTTGATAATATTACTATTGCTAAGGATGATCTTGTCACCGGAATGAATATTTGAATTGACAGTTACATTACCGGTTGTTTGCACAAGTTTTTTTGATCCCACCGAACCGCCATTGATGGTAATTGACGAGCCGATCAAGGTTGTACCGGTTCCGGTTGAATACAATACAAAATCATTGGGGTTAAGCTCTTGTTGTGCTGAGCTTTGTTTCAGAATGAAAACAAATAATAATAAAGCAAAAAGAGCTTTAAAAGACGGGTGGTTGGTTGCGGTGATCTTCATAATAATGATATTAAATTTCAATCAGGCCGGTACTTACAAATTCTTGTAAAATTGAAAAAATGCAGATTCCAAAAGGCATCGCAATCAATACCAGGCTCTCACTTGCCAATACATTTAAATAATAGGTAGATTAAAGATTTTCAAAGGGGAGATAATACGCTAACCAGAAGAAATGTAGATAGAACTACAAAATAAATATACAAATATCCTTTAGTATAAAAGGAATTTTTTTGCCAAAATAGAAGCCCGACAACAATGTCTGAAATTTATTTTATCGAAGGGATCATTGGTCTTTCAGAAGGACGAGTACGAGAGTCTTCATCATTTGGAAATACTGTTCAGACTTTCCATGCTCCGTCTCGCAGTTCACATAGCGGATATTTCTCTTTCCGCAATAAACACTTAATGAACCATCTTCTGTGCAATTCTTATTATCCTGGAGAATTGTATTGTATCTTTTATCGGCAAGTTCTTCATACAACGAATTATCAGTAGTCAGGAAAAAATCATCTGTATCTTCTTCCGGATTTATGTAAACCTTTTTGCTATCTCCACCTCTTTTATTTCCTGCAGTATATTCAAGTGCAGAAAAAAGACCAGGTGTATTGTTATGAAGTGAAATAACACATTTGGTTTCATCCGGAATTAATTCAAGAATACGTTCACCAAGCTTTGATGCCTCATCAATTGCCTTTGCAGAAGTTCTTCCTAATTCTTCAAGAGATTTTTTTATTCCTTCCTTTGAAAAGATCCGGTTAGGATCAACTCTATAAAAAGCCTGGCCCAAACGAAAACGGATATTTCGTTGTGCATTGTTTTCTATTTCTATTAGCATACCACCATTTTCTTCCAGGATCCTTTTTGCAGCATCAACAGAAGTGGCCTCATCATCATGAAGATTGATAAAGACAATGTCTGTTCTGTCCCCGTATTGCTGAATTTTTAAAGGAATAGTATTATCTGCGATCTTGTAAAAAATAGTTTTTTCAGTAATGGAGATTCGTGGCTCAACAATATTGGTAAGTTCTATACTTTCCTGGCCATAAATGAAAATACAGGCAAATAGGAATAAGGTGGTATGGAATAATGGCTTCATGGTGGGTGAGCCTTAAAGATAAGAAAGGAGGGCAGAATTCGAATAGAACATTTATACTAGCTCATCTTTCATTCGCTGCATCACGTTTTTCTCTATCATTTTTTGAGCAAGAACGATCATGTTTTTGAATGATTTAGCTTGAGATATGCCGTGGCCAATGATAACAGGTTTGTTTACACCAAGAACAGGTGTGCCGCCATAATTCTCGAAATTGAAGCGATCGAAATATTCGTGTTGGATATTTTTGCGTTGCGTGATATCGTAAAGTGATTCGGCGAGTTTTAAAATAATATTTCCTGTAAATCCTTCGCAAACCATTACGTCTGCTTTATCAATAAACACATCACGACCTTCAACGTTTCCAATGAAGTTGATATGTTTATTTTCTTTTAGCAGGGGATAGGTTGTTTGGCAAAGAATATTTCCCTTGCCTTCTTCTTCGCCTACATTCATTAAGCCAACTTTCGGATTTTCTATACCAAGGATTGTTTGTGCAAATACAGAACCCATCACTGCAAACTGATTTAATTGTTCAGGTTTGCAATCAGCATTTAATCCAACATCCAACAACAACCCTGTACCACCATTTTCTTTTGGAATAATAGTAGAAATAGTTGGTCTCAATACACCTTCTAATGCTTTTATACTGAACAAAGCGCCGACTAACATTGCTCCCGTATTGCCAGCACTGATGAATGCATCTATTTTTCCTGATGCTAAAAGATGAAAGCCAATTGCAATAGAAGATTTCTGTTTTTCTTTTAAGGCTTTGGTCGGGTGTTCATGCATATCGATCACCTGCTCTGAGTGAACTACTTTTATTTTATCAGCAGGGATCTTATATTCTGAAATTAAAGGATTGAGTTTTGATTCATCACCGATCAAAACCAAAATAGCCGTTGATGTATCTTGCTCTAGATATTCCAGTGCTCCTTTAACTGCTTCAAGCGGAGCAAAATCTCCACCCATCATATCAAGGCCAATAGTCATAACTCTTGCAATGTAAAATTCCGTGTAGGAAATTCCAAAAAACAAATTCCAAATACCATGAGGAAGTTTCCCTAATTGGAATTTGGAATTTCGTCCCGATGATCATCGGGATATTATTTGAGAAGCTTACTTCTTCAAAGGAGCTTTCTCACTTACAAGTTTACCCTTGTAGTAAAGTTTACCTTCACTTACATGTGCACGATGTCTTACATGTGTTTCACCTGTAGTACCATCAGTACTTAAAGTAGCTTCAACAGCCTTATAATGTGTTCTTCTTTTTGCACTTCTTTGCTGACTATGTCTGCGTTTGGGATTTGGCATGACTTAAAATTTATTTGCTCAAAAAATATTATTAATTGTCTTCAAGATTTTTAAACTTTTCCAATCCTTTCCAGATCGGGTTTTCTTTTGGTTCCTTTTCTTCAGGCTCCAGCTTTTTCAACACATCCATTGCTGCTGGATTACAGTGTGGCCCATCCATCTTTTCATAACTGCATGTTTTATGCATCGGTATGCTAAGATTGATGAACTCATATATCCAGTTAGCAACATCAACATGGCTTTCACCACGGCCGATATAATAAACATCCGGGTCTTCTTCTTGTTCATTCAGCAACTCAGGATCTTCTACCATTTTTACTGTGATATTAAATTCATCCCACAGTTGCAATGGCAAATAGTTATTACAGCGATCGCAAACCACTTCAAGTGTACCACCGATCTCAAACTTTAAAAGCATAAAACTGCTTTTTTTATCAAGATGTAACTTCACCTCAGCTTTGCAATAACGAAAATCCTGCTGTTGAAAAGGCTCAAAGAACTTATCTGTAATTTCATAAGTGTACTCATGAATTCCGGGTTTCAGCCCCACAAACGCTATCTCAAATTCCCGGCGATTACCCATGACTCAAAAATTTTATCCTGAAACCTTCTGTCAGGACGGGGCGCAAAGGTAAAAGAATATTGATTAAGTTTTGATCTGTTTTTGAATTATTTTTAGCCCGTTCATGTATCATTGATCTTGCGGCTAAGATCATTAAAACTAACTGCTTGCAACAATTTATATCAAAGCTTTTTGGGGGATTGATGAGAGCCTGGAGCTGGGTGCTCCTGATCGTTATGGCTATCCTTGTCAAATTTGCATCCACACAGGCTGTTTGGGTAGAAGAAAATTACTCTAATGGTCTTTATCCGGTGATATCAAAGATCCAACGCAGTATTTTCGGGTGGATACCTTTTAGTATCGGTGATCTCTTTTATGCATTTCTTGTTTTTATCATCCTTTTTAAAACAGGGCAGTTCATAAAATACATTTTTAAAAAGAGGGTCAACCGCCAATATTTATTGAGTGGCTTGAAACAATTACTCTTTCTTTTCCTTTTTGTTTATGTCTTTTTTTATGGACTTTGGGGATTGAATTACAGTCGAAAAGGGATTTCATACCAACTTACTCTTGAAGTAAAAAAATATTCTACAGCAGACATTGATACAGTTGCCGGTATAATTCAGCAGCGGCTAAATTTTTATGCAGCAAACATCGATCTGAAACAAAGGGACAGTTTTAATAAGAAAAGAATTCTTTTTGAAAAAGCCACCGAATCTTATCTCTATGCCGATAATATTTATCCCTTTCTTAGTTATGATCCACAATCCATAAAA
>Ga0068861_100003803_pt1 | contig 10080 bp, 9 predicted proteins | sample KBSSwiS42_FD_66593 | JGI IMG/M metagenome (GOLD analysis project Ga0068861, IMG submission 66593) | Switchgrass rhizosphere microbial communities from Kellogg Biological Station, Michigan, USA - KBS Switchgrass S4-2 | ecosystem: Host-associated > Plants > Roots > Rhizosphere > Soil ...
AGCCTTCGACCTGCCCGACAACCTGGCGCCGCTGCGTGCCGCGATCGAGCGCGCGGTGCCGCACGGCCGCGCACCGAAGGGCCGCGACCCCGGCGCATGGAGCGAGGTGCCGGCGTCGGTGGACCACGCGTGGGCCCATCTGGCGCCGGAGTTCGACACGCTGACGCGCGAGCATCCGCGCCTGGCCAAGACCAACCACCGCGTGCACCTCGGCACGCTCGGCACCGGCAACCACTTCATCGAGGTGTGCCTCGACGAGCTGAACAGCGTGTGGCTGCTGCTGCATTCGGGTTCGCGCGGCGTCGGCAACGCGATCGGCACGATGTTCATCGAGCTGGCCAAGCAGGATGCGCTGCGCCAGCAGGCGAATCTGCCCGACCGCGACCTGGCGTATTTCGACGAAGGCTCACGCCACTTCGGCGACTACGTGCGGGCGGTCGGTTGGGCGCAGCGCTTCGCCGCACTGAACCGCGAGGTCATGATGCAGCGCGTGATCGACGCGCTGAAGAAAGCCGTGCGCAAGCCGTTCCAGAGCCACGTGGAGGCCGTGAACTGCCACCACAACTACGTGCAGCGCGAGCGCCACTTCGGCGAGGACGTCTACGTGACGCGCAAGGGCGCGGTGAGTGCACGCGCCGGCGAGCTCGGCATCATCCCGGGCAGCATGGGTGCACGCAGCTACATCGTGCGCGGCAAGGGTCACCCCGAATCGTTCGACAGCTGCGCGCACGGCGCCGGCCGCGTGATGAGCCGTGGTGAGGCGCGACGCCGCTTCACGCTGGCCGACCATCGCGCGGCCACCGCCGGCGTCGAATGCCGCAAGGACAAGGACGTGATCGACGAGACGCCGGCCGCCTACAAGGACATCGAGGCGGTGATGGCGGCGCAGCGGGATCTGGTCGACGTGGTGCACACGCTGAAGCAGGTGGTGTGCGTCAAAGGGTGAGGCCGGATTGCTGACACGTCACGCGCCGGCTGCTGAAGACGCTGCGGCCCACGGCCTCTGCGCCGTGGGCCGCACCGCGTGAGGCGCGTCAGCTGCCGCTGCGCACGGCGTCGCCCGAGTTGCCGCGGCGACCCGCCATGCGGTCCGGGTTGGTCGACGGCGAGTAGTACGGCGGATTGACGTCGGACATGCCGGCCGCAGTCGGCGAATCGCCCTGGTTGTTCTGGCTGGCCGGATAGCCGGCACAGCCATACATCGCGATCACGGCCGCTGCACATGCGCTGGCCTTGAGAATCAGTCGAACCATGGTTTGCTCCATTGCGGAAGACGCCTCGGCGCCGGTACCCATAGAGGCAGCAAACCCCGTTCCGCTCGGCTGTAGGAGCACGCCGCGTGTGGCTGTGCTCTCCGGCTGTCAGTCGTTTTTGCAGGTTCCGACGGCGCTTCACCATGCACGCGCCAGTGTCACTTGACAGCTCGCACGTGCGGAGGATGCTGCGCGAACCCACCACCCACCCCTGGAGGCGAGCATGCTGGAGACCGTTCGGCCCGACCCCACGTTTCATCCGTCGCCTCGGTTGGCCATGGAAGCGCCGCGCGAGCGCATCGCCTACACGGCGCTGCTGTCGCCCGATGGCTCGCGGCCCGACGCCCTCGCGGTGGTCGACGTCGATCCGGGCTCGCCCACCTACAGCCAGGTGCTGCACCGGCTCGACATGCCGTACAAGGGCGACGAGTTCCATCACTTCGGTTGGAACGCTTGCTCCTCCGCGCTGTCGCCGATGTCGGGGCACGCGTTCCTGAAGCGGCGCTACCTCATCATTCCCGGCATTCGCTCGTCGCGCATCTACGTGGTCGACACGCAGCCCGATCCACGCAAGCCGACGCTCGCCAAGGTGATCGAGCCGGAGGAGGTGCTGAAGAAGACCGGCTACTCGCGGCCGCACACCACCCACTGCGGGCCCGAGGGCATCTACATCAGCACGCTCGGTGGCGGCGGTGCCGACGGCACGCAGGGGCCGGCCGGCGTGTTCGTCATGGACTGCGAGAGCTTCGAGATCCTCGGCAAGTGGGAGATCGATCGCGGCCCGCAGCAACTGCACTACGACTTCTGGTGGAACCTGCCGCGCGACTACATGGTGTCGAGCGAATGGGGCCGTCCGCCGCAGTTCGAGAACGGCGTGGTGGCCGAGGACCTGTTGTCCAACAAGTACGGTCACCAGCTGCACTTCTGGGACCTGCGCGGGCGCAAACACCTGCAGACCATCGACCTCGGCGCGAACCATCAGATGGCGCTCGAGGTGCGTCCCGCGCACGACCCGACGCGCGAGTACGGCTTCCTCGGCGTGGTGGTCGACACCACCAACCTCGAGGGGTCGGTATGGACGTGGTGGCGCGAAAAAGGCAAGTTCCACGCCAAGAAGACGGCGACGATCCCGGCGGAGCCGGCCGACAAGTCGCTGCTGCCGCCGCTGCTGCAAGGATTCGGCGCCGCGCCGCCGCTGATCAGCGACATCGACCTCTCGCTCGACGACCGCTTCCTCTACGTCGCCTGCTGGGGCACCGGCGAGCTGAAGCAATACGACGTCACCGACCCGATGGCCCCCAAGCAGACCGGCAGCGTGCGCATCGGCGGCATCGCGCGCCACGACAAGCATCCCACCGGCAAGGCGTTCCCGGGCGGCCCGCAGATGACCGAGATCAGCCGCGACGGCAAGCGCGTGTACTTCACCAACGGCTTGTACAGCCGTTGGGACACGCAGTTCTATCCCGACGGCGTGCCGGGCGTGCAGGTGATGTGCAACGTGGGCGCCGACGGCGGCATCACGCTCGATCGCGAGTTCTGCATCGAATTCGGCCGCGACTACGGCGCGCACCAGATCCGCCTCGAAGGCGGCGACTGCTCGACCGATTCGTTCTGCTATCCGTCGGCTTGAGGTGAGGCCCCCACGCTCACCGCGTTCGCTGCTCCCCGAGGGGGCGCTCAGTACCTTCGGAACGGCCGAGCGGTACTGAGATGCTGAGCGCCGAGGCCGCCGCCTGGCTGGGCGTGGTCGGCTTCGGCGTCTATCACGGCTTGAACCCGTCGATGGGCTGGCCGCTGGCGGTGGCCAACGGCTTGGCCGCGCGCCGCGACGCCGCGGTGTTCGCCACCGTGCTGCCGCTCGGCGTGGGACACCTGCTGGCGATGGCGGTGGTGCTGGTGCCGTTCACGTTGCTCGCGTGGTACGTCGAGTGGAGCCGCGCGCTGCGCATCGGCGCCGGCCTGCTGGTGCTCGGTTTCGGTGTCTTTCGGCTGGCGCGGCCACGCCATCCGCGCTTTCTGGCGCGCGTGCCGCCGACGCGCCTGGCGTGGTGGTCGTTCCTGATGGCCACCGCCCACGGCGCGGGGCTGATGCTGGTGCCGATCGCGCTCGGGTTGTGTGCGAGCGAAGCGGCGCAACACGGCCACCTGGCGATCGGAACCGGCGTCGCCACCGCCGTGCTGATGGCCCTGGTCCACACCGCCGTGATGATCGCCTGCGGCCTGGCGTTGGCGTGGACGGTCTACCGATGGCTCGGCCTGCGCTTCATCACCCGCAGCTGGTTCAACCTGGAGGCCGTGTGGGCCGCGAGCCTCGTGCTGACGGGAGCAATCGCGGCCGCGATGGCGTGGACCGCACCGCACGATCTCGGCTGACCGGCTCGTCGACCGGCGTCACGGCCTGGCGAATGATGTCGAAGTCGGCCTCCGGGACGCGCAGCAGGCCGAACCTGAATGCCGCGCCCCAGCTCGCCTTGTTTTGGATGAACGACAGGGCGCCGATGAGCGGGCGGATGGGCGCCTCGACGCAGGCAGCGAACTGAACGTCGACGCGGTACGGCTCGAAGTCCTCGGTCATCCGGACTCGGTACACCTCGCCGGTGAGCACCCGGCCGAGTGCCGTGAACGCCTGCAGAGGCTCGCCATCGGGGTAGTCGGTGCGCGGCGAATAGATCGCGATGAAGTCCCCCGCCCTGAGCCGTTGCACGGCGGACTTCTTGCCGTGATTGAGCTGAATGAACCCGCCTCGGACGCCCCGCTGCACATGGGCGCGCGAGACGACACCGATCCAGTGGTTGGCCATGGTGTCTCGATGATCGCGTGGTGGAGTGGGGGTGACGATACGCAGGGCCTGCTGACACCGTGGTGGCAGCAGCGAATCGCTCGGCGAGAAGCGAAGCGCCGGTGCGCGCTCGAATGCGTCAGCTCAACTCGGCGCGCCGAGGCAGGTCGGCGCCGCGGCGCGAACAGGTGATGCTGGCCGCCCGCACGGCGAACGACAGCACGGCGCGCAAGGTGGCACCCGGCAGCGAACGCAAGGCGTCGCGATCGAGCACCTCCTGCTCGGCCAAGGCCGTCAGCAACGCGGCCTGAAAGGTGTCGCCGGCACCGACCGTGTCGACCACGGCGACGTGCGGCGCCGCCAGCTCGATGCGCTCGCCCGACGTCCAGGCGCAGCAGCCGAGCTCGCCGCGCGTGACCACCACCAAGGCAGCCCCCGCGGCCAGCCACGCCGCGGCCAGTGCATCGACCGCTTCGCCGGGGTAAAGCCGCCGCAGGTCCTCGTCGCTCACCTTCAGGATCGCGCAGCGCGCTGCCATCCAGGCCAGCGTGTCGCGCCAACGATCGAGGTCGGGCTCGACGTTCAGGCGCACGTTGGGGTCGTAGGCGATCACGCTGCGCGCATGCTCGCGCTCGGCCAGGGCACGCAACGCGCTCGCGGTGGGCTCGACCACCATCGCATACGAGCCGAAATTGAAGGCCTGCGCCGGCGGCACGTCGGCCAGTGCGTCGATCGGCAGCAGGCGATCGGCGGCGCCATCCCCGTAGAAGGCGTAGTCGGCCACGCCGGATGCGTCGAGCGCCACCAGGCCGAGCGTGGTCGGCGCCTTCAGCCGCGCCACGCAGTCGGTGATGACGCCTTCTTCGCGCAACGCACGCATCAGCCGATCGCCGAGCACGCCGCGCGACACGGCACCGAAGAACGCCACCGGCTGCCGCAAGCGCGCCAGGCCGATGGCCACGTTGAGCGGCGACCCACCGATGCGTGCATCCAGCGCGACGCCGGTGGGCGTGTCGTTCGTGACGAAGACGTCCATCAGCGCTTCGCCGCACACGACGATCACGACGCCACCTCGCGCAGCTGCCCATACAGCGCCCGGAAGCGCTCATGGCGAGGCAACAACGCCGCGCGCCATCGCGCATCGGGGTCAAGACGCCGGCGCAGCGGCAGCGGGCGGCAGACGTCGCTTTCGCTGCCGCCGGCGGCCAGCCAGCCGAGCCGCGCGGCGCCCAGCGCGGCACCGTTGTCGCCGCCTTCCACCTGCAGCAGCGGGCGCTCGAGCAATGCCGCCAGCAGGCCCCCCCAATGCGCGCTGCGCGCGCCGCCGCCCACCACAGTGAGCTCCGCCACCCGCTCGCGCAGCTTGCCGTCGAGCGCACGCCAGCCGTCGAGCAATCCGAAGCCGACGCCTTCGAGCACCGCGTGCGCGACCTCGGCGCTGCCGTGCGCATGCGTCAGGCCGACCAGCGCGCCGGTGGCGTGCGGGTCGTTGTGCGGCGTGCGCTCGCCGCTCAGATACGGCAGGAAGATCGGCGCGCTGGCGCGCTGCATCGGGCTCAACGCCTGCGCCTGCGCCACCAGGGCCGCCTCGTCGGCCGCGCCGGTGAGCCGCGTCGCCCAGCGCAGTGCGCTGGCGGCCGACAGCATCACCGACATCTGGTGCCAGCGCGCCGGCAGCGCATGGCAGAACGCATGCACCGCCGAGCGCGGATTCGGCATGAAGCGATCACTGGCGACGAAGATCACGCCCGAGGTGCCGAGCGACACGAAGCCTTGCCCCGCGCGCACGGCGCCGATGCCCACCGCGCTGGCGGCGTTGTCGCCACCCCCGCCCGCGATGACGATGCCTTGGCGCAGGCTCCAGCGTTGCGCCCATTCGGCGCGCAGGCGTCCTGCGGCGGCCGAACCTTCGACGAGGCTCGGCATCTGGGCGGCACTCAAGCCACAGGCCGCAAGCAGTTCGGGCGACCAGCGGCGCGCGCCGACGTCGAGCCACAGCGTGCCCGAGGCATCGGAGCAGTCGGTGATGCGTTCGCCGCTCAGGCGCCAGCGCAGCCAGTCTTTCGGCAGCAGCACGCTCGCCACGCGATCGAACACGGCCGGCTCGTGCTCGCGCAGCCACAGCAGCTTCGGTGCGGTGAAGCCCGGCATCGCGAGGTTGCCGGCGATCGCATGCAGCCGCGGCAGCGCGGCCTCCAGCGCCGCGCACTGCGCGCCGCTGCGGCCGTCGTTCCACAGCATGGCCGGACGCAGCACGTCGCCGGCCGCATCGAGCAGCACCGCGCCGTGCATCTGGCCCGACAGGCCGATCGCCTGCACGGCGCCCAGCGCGGCGCCGGCCTGTGCGCGCAAGCGCAGCATCGCCGTGTCGAGCGCGGCCCACCAGGCGTGCGGATGCTGCTCGCTCCACAACGGCTGCGGCTGCTCGATGGTGAGCGCCTCGCTCGCGGTGGCCGCCACCCGGTGCGCGTCATCGAGCAGCAGCAACTTGATCTCGGAAGTGCCGAGGTCAACGCCGAGGAACATGCGGGCTCAGTCGTTGCGGGGCGGCGTCGCCGTGGCGCCGCTGAAGCGCCGCTCGGCCTGGCGGCGGAACTGTCGTGGCGTCATGCCCTTCACCTCGAGAAAGCGGCGATTGAAGTTGGCCACGTTGTTGAAGCCCACCTCGTAGCAGACGTGCGTGATCAGGCGGTCGCTTTCCATCAGCAGCTGGCAGGCGCGATTGACGCGCACGCGGTTGACGAAGTCGACGAAGGTGTTGCCGGTGGCGCGGCGAAACAGGCGCGAGAAGCGGCTCTCGCTCATGCCGAACTCGGCGGACAGCTGCGACAAGGCGAGCGGCTCGGCCAGGTGATCGGTGATGCGCGCGACGATGGCCTGCACCTGCTCGGTGTCGCCGTCGCCGGGCTCGCCCTGGATCTGAACGCTCGACAGCAGGCGGTAGTCGGTGCTCGCGGCGAGATCGGCGAGGTAGTCGCAGAAGGCCGCGAAGCGCTGCATGCCGTGGCTCGACTTGACGCGCAGCCAGTGGTGGTGCGCCTGGTCCGACAGGCCGAAGAACTCCACGCCGTGGCGCGCACGCTCCAGCAGCGGCAGCACGTCGGCCAGCTCGGGAATCTGCTCGGCGGCGCGCGCCACCGGCTCATGGCGAAACTGGATCACGAGGTCGCGCTCGGCGACACCGCCCTCGGGCACGTCGTACGACACCCAGTTGTGCGGCAGCCGCGGGCCGCACAGCGCCAGGTGCCCGGGCTGGAAGGGGCCGATCCAGTCGCCGACGAAGGCCTTGCCCGACGTGCATGTGATCAGGTGCAGCTCGTACTCGTCGTGGAAATGCCAGCGCGCCAGCGGGGTCGGAAAGCCGTGCGCGAGGCAGCGCACCAGCCCGGCCTCCTCGGGGGCTTCGTAGCCGAGCGAGGGCGAGCGCGAGTAGTCGTGCTCCAGCTCGGGGTGGCGCTGGCGCGGCACGGTGCGGACATGGTGACTGGCCATGGCTTGACGATTGTGAACCTACGACATCACGTTGCCGCCGTCGACGTTCAGGGTTTGCGCGGTGATGTAGCGCGCCTCGTCGCTGGCCAGGAACACCGCCGCGCCGGCGACGTCGTCGGGCACCCCCATGCGTCCGAGCGGCACGGCCTGGCCGACCGCGGCCTTCTTCTGGCCGGGCTGCAGGCCCTCGTAGCGCGCGAACAGGGCATCCACTTGCACCCACATCGGCGTGTCGATCACGCCGGGCGCGATCGCGTTGACGCGGATCCCGTGCGGCGCCATCGCCAGCGCGGCGCTCTGCGTGTAGCTGATCACCGCCGCCTTGCTCGCGCAGTAGTGCGACACCAGCGCCTCGCCGCGTCGTCCGGCCTGCGACGCGAGGTTGATCACCGCGCCTTGGGCGTGGTCGGCCACCATCTGCGCCAGCACGGCCTGCATGACGAAGAACAAGCCCTTCACGTTCACCGCGAAGAGCCGCTCGTACATCGCCTCGTCGCTGTGCAGCAGCGGCGCGAGGTCGAACAGCGCGGCGTTGTTGAACAGCACGGTGATGGTGCCGAAACGAGCGCGCGCCGCGTCGACCCACTCGGCGATGCGCGCCGTGTCGGCCACGTTGCCGCTGCAGTACAGCACACGGTCGGCGCCGACCGCGCTCAGGGCCTTGACCTCCGCAGAGGCCTCTTGCGGCAGGTCCACCAGCGTGCAGCGAGCGCCTTCGCGCAGGTAGGCGCGGGCCACCGCCAACCCGATGCCTCCGCCGGCGCCGGTGAGCAGCGCGTGATGACCTGCGAGTCGCCCGCTCATGCGCGCTCCGTCATGGCGTGCCGCTGGCCACGAAGCGCTCGACGCGCGTCCCGGCGGCGCGCAGCGCTGCGAGCAAGCGCGCGTCGCCGGCCAGCGGCCCCCACAGCACGGGGTCGGCGCCGAACGCGGCGGCCGGATCGGCGGCGGCACAGATGGCATGCGCCTGCTCGACGTCCATCGCCTGGTCCTGGTAGGCGTACGGCAGCCTGCCCTGGTGCCAGCGCTGCAGGTAAGCCAGGAAGAGCGCAGGCAGCATCGCAACGCTGGCGATCGGCTGCCCGCGCGCCAGCCGCTCGCGGATGGTCGGCGCGATGAAGCCCGGGATCTTGCTGAAGCCGTCCATCGCCACGCGCTGGTTGGTGTCCTGGATCGCCGGGTTGCCGAAGCGCTCGAGCACCACGTCGCGGTACGCCGCGAGGTCGATCGGGCTGGGGGTCAGACACGGGATCACATCGTCGGTGACGTAGTCGTGGGCCAGCTGGCGGATCACGGGGTCGTGCGTGCCTTCGTGGACATAGAGCATGCCGCGCAGCGTGCCGGCCCAGGCGATGCAGCTGTGGCTCGCGTTGAGGATGCGGATCTTGGCCTCTTCGTACGGTGCCACCGATGGCACCATCTGCACGCCCACCGTTTCCCAGGCCGGCCGACCGTTGCAGAAGTCGTCCTCGATCACCCACTGGATGAAGCGCTCGCCCATCACGGGCGCCGCATCGTCCCAGCCGGTGGCGGCCTTCACGCGCTCGCGCACGTCGGGTGTCGGCCGCGGCGTGATGCGATCGACCATCGCATTCGGGCAGGTGGTGTTCGCCTGCACCCACGCGAGCAACGCCGCATCGCCGGCCTGCTCGATGAACTGCAGCAGTCCGGCGCGGGCGCGCGCGCCGTTGTGGCGCAGGTTGTCGCAGTTGAGCAGCGTGACCGGGCCCGCGCCGGCGCTCGCGCGGGCACTCAGGATCGCACTCAGTGCGCCGTAGATCGTGCTGCCGATGCGGCCGGCCCGCGCGGCCGCGAGGTCCGCAGCCACGTCGGGCGACGTGACGTCGAGGCGCCCGTTGTCGTCGAGGTAGTAGCCCGCCTCGGTGACGGTGAACGACACGATGCGCGTGGCCGCGTCGGCACCGATCGCGATCAGGCGGACGCCGTCCGGGGTGTGCCGCACCACGCGGCGGATCGAGCGAATGCGCGTGTAGTCGCGCTCGCCGGCCGGCGACACGGTCTCCAGCACGTACTGGCCGTGCTGCGCGATCAGCGCGTCGATGGTCTCGGCCATGTCGGGCCGCAGGTTGCCGCCGGCGAGTTCCCAATCGTCGGCGCCGGCTTCGAGCAATCGATGCAGGTAGACCGCCTGGTGGGCCCGATGGAACGAGCCCAACCCGAGGTGCAGCATCACCTGCGGCCGAGCCCCGGCTTGCGCCATCGTGCGACCTGCCCTAGCGTGCCGCGGCGACGTGGCCGTCGAACACGCGGCCCTGCGCGTCGAACACGTGCGCATTGGCCGCGTCGACGTTCAGGCCGACGCTGTCGCCGGCGCGCAAGGGCGTGCGCGCATTCTGCCGCGCCACCAGCTGCGTGCCGCCCTCGGTGCTGACGTAGATCAGCGTCTCGGCGCCGAGCGCCTCCACCAGCTCGACGCGGCCCTGCACCTGCCCCTGTCCGGCCGGTTGCAGGCTGACGTTTTCGGGCCGCAGGCCGACGAAGCCGCCGTCGGGCACCGACGCGATCAGGGCCTTGAGCTTCGGCACCTGCGCCACC
>Ga0068861_100003804_pt1 | contig 10074 bp, 7 predicted proteins | sample KBSSwiS42_FD_66593 | JGI IMG/M metagenome (GOLD analysis project Ga0068861, IMG submission 66593) | Switchgrass rhizosphere microbial communities from Kellogg Biological Station, Michigan, USA - KBS Switchgrass S4-2 | ecosystem: Host-associated > Plants > Roots > Rhizosphere > Soil ...
TCACTGCGAGTTCCTCACCAGCGCAGGGTAGGTGGCGGCATATGACGGCCACCTGTACCGTCCGACGTCCGGCGCTCCTGGCGACGCCTCCCCCCGGAGCGTCCCATGCTGGTGCCCTCGGACCACGCGCCGCCCCCGCTTGCCCCGCAGGCACCCGGGCACCACCCGCTGCGCCCCGCTGATCTCGCGGGTGAGGAGATCTCCGGCGCCAGCCGGCGTCTTCGCGCACTAGCCGCGCTCAGCGGCTCGCTCACCGACGCGTTAGGTCCGGAGGAGGCCGCCGACCTCGTCGAGCAGAAGGCGCTCTCGGCGCTCGGCGCCACGAGCGCGGTTGTCGTGACACTCGGACCTTTCCCGCCGCCCATTGCGCCGTCCGTCGGAGCGTTCGCGCCTAACTTTGCGACGACGCTCACCGTAGTCCACGCGATCGGATTGCCCGCGGAAGTGAGGGCGGCGTTGGAGCAGTTGCCGCTCGACGCGCCGGTGCCGCTGGCGGAGGTCGCGCGGTCGGGCGAGCCGCTCGAGAAGTATCGAGCTTTGTTGCTATGAGCCCTTGCTTAAAGGCCTGGAACTTCAGCCGCAGGAGCTCAATCATAAGCTCCACGCTGGCGAGGTTACGCTCGTAGTTCCGGTAGGCGCTTGACCGCTCTCGTTCGGAAGCGCTCGCGTGCCTCGCTTCGGAATTCGATTCGTTCAACGTCACGGTCCAGGATGGTGGCCGGATGTTGCCAAGAATGTTGCCATCTCGCGCGAAGAAGCGTGAGGCGAGTGGCGTAACTTCACGGAGGGCACAGGATTCGAACCTGTAAGCGCCTTTCAGCGCGGCGGTTTTCAAGACCGCTGCATTAGCCATTCTGCCAGCCCTCCCGGGCAGCGAAGCCTGATGCGACGAACCCGCGCGGTCAACCCCACCCAGGCCGGCTGGCCCGATTCTCTCACACCATCCTTTCATCTGTCGCGTCTCATCGCCAAGCTCTGCTAGGCAATCGTTCCACGCACTCTCCAATCGATCCATGCCGATCCTGCGCCACGCGCTGCTCGCTGCGCTCGTCTCCAGCGCCGCTGCCGCCCAGCAGTCCACGCAACCGCTTCCGCTCAAGCTCGATCCGACCAAAACCGCGCCGGCGATCACGACCGCGGACCTCATGACGCGCATCTACCGCTTCGCCGACGACAGCATGCGTGGACGCATGGCGGGGAGTCCCGAGGCGATGAAGGGCACCGAGTACATCGCCGGTGAGCTCAAGCGTCTCGGCCTTCAACCGGCCGGTGACAGCGGCACGTATTACCAGAACGTGCCGTTCGGCGTGCAGACGCTGGATTCGTCGTCGACCATTCAGATCGGTGAGACGACGTTCAAGGCGGGGAACGACTTCCTCGCCAGCGCGCCGCTCGGAACTCCGTCGGAGCCGCGAACGCTCGAGGTCATCTTCGGCGGTCAGGCCATCGACACGATGAACGTGCTCGCGCCGGAGAAGGTGCGGGGCAAGCTGCTGCTGCTCCTGCCCGCCGCCGCTCCGCCCACCGACGTGCAGGCGTTCATCAATTCGGAAGGGTTCAAGCGCTATCAGGCGTCCGTGACCGCGGCTGCGGTGATCGCACTCGTCGGGCCGGCACAGTTTCCGCCGACGGTCGTCCGCAACGCATTCACCCCGAGCCCGTTCGTGCAGCTGATCCCGGAGCAGCCGCCGCCGACTCCCGCGACCCTCCAGCTCACTCAGCCCGCCGCCACGGCGCTGCTCGGGGCACCTAACGCGATGCCGGCCAAGGGAAGCGCCGGCAAGACGGCGCAGGTCAACCTGAAGTTCGTGATGACGCACCGTCCCGGGCGCAACGTCGTTGCCGTTCTTCCGGGCGGAGATCCGAAGCTCAAGGGTGAATACGTCGCTCTCGGCGCGCACAGCGACCACGTGGGCCTGCGAGCGCAGGGGCCGGTGGAGCACGACTCGACTCGCGTATTCAACACGGTCGTTAGGCCGCAGGGCGCCGATAGCCCCAACCGCCTCCCGACGGCCGACGAAGTGGCGCGGATGAAGACGATGATCGACAGCGCGCGGGCGGCGATGCCGCCGCGTCAGGATTCGATCAACAACGGCGCCGACGACGACGGCTCCGGGTCCATGGGTGTGCTCGAGATGGCGGAGGCCTTCGCGAGCGCCAAGCCACGGCCGAAGCGCTCGATCCTGTTCGTCTGGCACATGGGCGAAGAGGAGGGAATGCTTGGCTCCCGTTACTTCACCGACCATCCCACGGTGTCGCGTGACTCGATTGTCGCGCAGCTCAACGTGGACATGATCGGACGAGGCGGGTCGACGGATATCACCGGCCAGGCGAAGGACGGGTCGCTCATCCACGGGCGCGACTCCGGGTACGTCCAGGTCATCGGATCGCGTCGTCTCTCGACAGAGCTCGGCAACCTGATCGAGGACGTGGACACGAAGACGAAAGCGAACCTGCAGATCGACTACGCGCTCGACGCGGACGGACATCCGCAGAACATCTACTGCCGCAGCGATCACTACATGTATGCGCGCTACGGCATCCCGATCGCGTTCTTCACGACCGGCGGACATCGCGACTACCATCAGGTGACCGACGAACCGGAATACCTCGACTTCGATCAGTATCGCCGGGTGACGCAGTTCATTTACGACGTCGCGTGGCGCGTTGCGGACCTCGATCACAAGCCGGTGGTGGACAAGCCGAAGCCCGATCCGAACGGCGCGTGCAAGCAGTAGTGGACTGACCGCTCGGTGCGCACACCTGGTTGCCCGCTGGTGACGATGGCGGGCAATCACAGGTTAGGCGTCGTGAATTGCGCTTCTCGTGCAGGGTGCCGCCCAAGAAGCCCACGCACCTAACGCCCAACGAGCGAACAGTCGCTTTCCATTCGATGAAGTTGGATGCAGGACGACACGGCCGACGGCTGTGGCGCGCGGCCGCACTCGCGCCGCTCGTGTTCACCACGGCCCTCTCCGGCTGCAGCGACTCGGTCGGCGCGAGCGATGACAGCTTCGATGTCGTATTCGATTTCTCGAACGACTACCAGGGCTGGGTGCCGGGGTTCGTCGACTATCCCGTGGGCAAGGAGACCGAGTGGGCCATTGGGTCATCGCTGGCCCCGCTCCCCGCGCCGCTCGATCCGGCGCGCAAGGGCATTCTGCTAACCGGCGCGAACCACAGCGACGATCTGTTCATGTACATCACGCGCGAGGGGCCGCGCCTCGGGCCTAACGCGTCGTACGTGATCCGCTACCGGGTGACGGTGGCGACGAACGCGCCGAAGAATTGCGCCGGGATCGGCGGCGCGCCGGGCGAGTCCGTCGTGCTGAAGGTGGGCGCGACGCCGACGGAGCCGGCACGCATCGTCGACGCCGCCCAATACTACCGCGCGAGCTTCGATCACGGCTCACAGCTGGTGGGAGGTCGCGACGCGTTGCCGGTGGGTAACATCGCGACCTCCAATACCAACTGCGCGGTGCTGCGCTACGAGCTCAAGTCGTTCGACAGTGCGCCGCTCGCGGTGGCCACGTCGGCCAGCGGACGGCTGTGGTTCGTCGTCGGCGTCGACTCGGGCTTCGAGGGCACCACGGCGGTGTACATCACGTCCGTGCGCGTGGCGATTGGCCCGGCCTAACGCCGCCGGTGTCATCAGTTTTCCTGCTTTTTCCCGCTTTCCGGCTTTACGGGAAGCGGGATCGCGGGCGAACGGCTATCACCCTCCGCGCCTAACGGCGGAAGGCTCTGCGCCGCGCTGAAGAGGTCCGCGAGCCGAGTGGCCTTGGCGACATTCTCGGCGGTGGCCAGGACGCGCTTGGCCTCGTCCGCATGGCCCTGCGCCCGCTGCGCTTCGGACAGCATGAACCCCGTGGACACATAGAGCGCCGGGATCCCGACCGACGCGCGATCCGGCCAGTCGCCTTTCTTCACGATCGACTTCGGCGCCTGGAACACGCTGTCCCATAACGCCGTCGACCGCGGCACATCCACGAATCCTTCGCCAGGAAGCAACATCGTGTCCCGGCCCGCCGGGCGCGGGATGTCCTGCAGGAGCTTGCGCGCGAGCCCCTGCGTCACGAGATACGGACCAAGGCCGAGCTCCTGACTGCCGTAGCCGCCTGACGTGCGGCTGAAATACACCGGACGGCCGGTGTTGTCCTTGATCATCCGGAGCACGAAGATGTCGGCACGCGTCAGGGTCCGCGGCTGAATCGTCGCTTCGATCTTGCCCGCGGTGAACTGCTGCGGCTCGCGCATGTCAAACGCGATCGGGATCTGGTCGGCCTCGTCCATCGTCATCTTGACCGGCGGTCCCGACGGCTTCGGCCAGTTCCCGTTGCGATAGATCGCCGGCCCCTTTGCCGCGTCGTAGGAACGAACTGGCGCGCGGATCAGCTGACGCGTGTACCAGTCCGTGTTGAGCAGCGACGTGTTCGCCACGATGACATCCTGGCGAATCCCTTCGACCTCCTGCGCATACCAGAGGGGGAACGTGTCGTTGTCTCCGACCGTGACGAGAATCCCGTACGGTTCGACGGAATTGAGCAGGTCGGCCGCGAAATCGCGCGTGGTCGTGTCGTACCGGCGCGACGCCGCGTTCCAGTTGCCGAACAACGGAATGAACGAGAGCGCGAGCACGGGCGACGCGATGAGCCAGCTCTGCCTGCGCGGGAGCTGCAGGGTCTCGCGCCCGAGCCTAACGTTCTCGGAGCCGATCAGCGCCGCGATCGTCTCCCACAGATACACGAGCCCGAGCGCCGCCCACACGCTCCAGCCGGAGAAGCTCCAGAGGTAGAAGTAGTCTCGGTCACGGACCTCGCGCGGCACGTTGTCGCCGAGCTCCGGGGCCTGCGAATATCCGTACTTGAAGTTCAGGTAATAGATGAGCAGCAGCGTCATCGTGAACATCAGCGGACCGAAGAACCAGAACGAGCGCCGGTCCCGCTGCCAGTGCACCCACCCGCCGATCAGTCCGAGAATGAGGAAGATCGTGGCAAGGGTCACCTGCAATGCTTCGCGATCGCCATGGGCGTCGCGCAGCCACTGCCACTTGAAGTAGAGCCACCACATTCCGATCTGCGCGCCGATCGGCGCCTGGCGCTCCACCACCGGCGGCTTGCCGTACTGCTCACGATTGAAGTTGTACTTGAATGCCTGCCACGTGCCTGCCGAGAAGGTGCAGCTTGCCTTGAGCTCGGTGCGGCATCCCGTTGGCTCGCCCTCGTTGATCGCCGGGAAGTATGCGGCCCGGATCGGCTGCGTTGCGAACGGCGTGATGCCGAGCGCACCACCGCCGAGGCACGCGGCGATCAGCCAGGGCCGAACGAGGGTCCTGGGGCGACGAATCAGCACCGCGATCGCGACGGCTGGCGCCGCGAGCATACCGGCCATGTGGTTCGCGTACCCGAGGCCGAGCAGGTAGGCGACGAGAACGAGCAGGCGGTCGGCCTTGGGGCCGTCCGGCTCGTCGCACCAGCGAACGGTGAGCCACGCGACGAGCGCGAGCCCGGCGAGGCTGACGGTATACACCTTCTCGTTCACGACCGACTGACTCCACACCGTGAACGAGGTTGCGCCGATGAGGGCGGCGAGCGATCCGCCGACGATTCGCTGCCACCGCTGCGGGAACCAGCTGACGAGGACGCGTTCCGTAATGAGGAACCACATCCCCGCCGAAACGGCGCTCGAGACCGCCGCCAGGATGTTGACGCGTGCTGCAATCGTGCCGGCGATCGGCATCAGCGTGAAGAATTTCCCGATCAGGACGAAAAACGGGTTCCCCGGTGGGTGCGGCAGGCCGAGGATGTACGCGGCGGCGATGTACTCGCTCGTGTCCCACATGGCGGTCGACGGCGCCAGGGTGACGACGTATAGAATGAGCACGAGCGCCGCCGCGATGCCGGCCGCGAGGTACGACGGCCGATAGTCGAGATCAGCGGAAATTGTGGAAGCGGCCATTGAAGTCCGGTTATCGGGAAAACGCGAGTCCCAGATACAACTTGGGTTTCGCGGGAAGAGTCACGAAAGTTAGTGCCGAAACTGCCTCTGGCCGGTAAATACCATCGCCATCCCGTGTTCATCGGCGGCGGCGATCACGTCGGTGTCGCGGATCGAGCCGCCGGGCTGCACGATCGCCTTGACCCCTGCCTCTACGGCGTGATCCAGGCTGTCCCGGAAGGGGAAGAACGCGTCCGAGCCCATCACCGCGCCCGCCGTGTCGTGGCCCGCGGACCGCGCCTTATGGACCGCCACGAACGCGGCGTCCACCCGTGACATCTGACCGGCGCCGATCCCGATCGTGGCGCCATCCTTGGCGAGCACGATCGCGTTGGACTTGACCGACGCGACTGCCCGCCACGCAAAGAGCATGTTCTGGCGCTCCTCGGCCGTGGGGTGGCGTCGGGTAACGACCTGCCACGTCGCATCGTCGATCACGTTAGGCGAGCGCTCCTGCGCGAGCACGCCACCCCGGACGCGCTTGAAGTCCAGCGCATGCGGCGTCCACCGCGCCGTGCCGACGAGCACACGCAGGTTCTTCTTCCGCCCGAGTACGTCGAGCGCCTCCGGCGAGAACTCCGGGGCGACGATGCACTCGACGAACAGGCTGGCGACCGCCTCGGCGGCCTCGGCGTCGACGGCCGTGGTAAACGAGATGACCGAGCCGAACGCGGACGCCGGGTCGCATGCCAGCGCCTTGCGATACGCGTCAACCGCCGACGTGCCGACCGCGAGGCCGCACGGCGTCGTGTGCTTCACGATCGCGCAGCAGGTCTCGCCGGCGAAGGGATCCGTCGCGATCAGCGCGCCTTCGAGGTCGAGGAGATTGTTGAACGAGAGTTCCTTCCCGCCACGCTGCTCGAGCGCCGCCAGACCGCCGCTGCCGCGCTCCACATAGAAGGCCGCCTGCTGCCCTGGATTTTCACCGTATCGAAGACTCTGCGCGCGCTCGAGGGAAACGGTGATCTCGAGCGGAAACAAGTCGCCGCGCTGCTCGGCAAACCAGGTGGCTATTGCCCCGTCGTAGGCTGCGGTATGCGCGAAGACCTTGGCGGCGAGCACTCGGCGCAGGTCGAGGTCGTCGTCACTGGCCCGCAGCGCAGCCAGCACGCGGCCGTAGTCCGCCGGATCCACGACGGCGAACACCGACGGAAAGTTCTTCGCGGCAGATCGGAGCATGGACGGCCCGCCGATGTCGATCTGCTCGATGACGGCGTCCGGTCTCACGTTAGGTCTCGACGCCGTCTCGCGGAACGGGTACAGGTTGACCGCCACCAGGTCGATCGTGTCGATGCCCTGTTCGGCGAGGGCGGTCATGTGCTCCTCGACGTCGCGCCGCGCGAGCAGCCCGCCGTGCACCATCGGGTGCAGCGTCTTCACGCGCCCGTCGAGCATCTCCGGGAAGTGCGTCACCTCCGCGACGTCGCGGACAGGGAGGCCTGCGTCACGCAGGGCCTTCGCCGTGCCGCCGGTGGAGATGAGTTCCCAATCCAGCTCGCGCAGACCGCGCGCGAACTCGATGAGGCCCGATTTATCCGAAACGGAGAGAAGAGCGCGAGGCATGAACTGACACTGGTTACAGGTGACTGGTTATTTACTGGTTGATGGCTGTGGCGCGGGAAACATGACCAACTCCGGCACCGCCGCCAGCCCGGCAACGCGGCCGTCGGCGCCTAACGTCACGCGGCCTCGCGCGACGGCGTCCAGCGCCACCGGGTACAGCGCGTGCTCGACGGTCAGAACACGCTCCGCCAGTACTTTCGCAGTATCGCCAGGAAGCACGGGCACAGGCCACTGGGCAATGATCGGCCCGCGGTCGTACTCCTCGTCCACGAAATGCACCGTCACGCCCGTGACGCGTACGCCGGCTTCGATCGCGGCCTGGTGGACGCGAATGCCGTACATCCCTGTGCCCCCGAACGACGGGAGCAGCGACGGATGCACGTTCACGATGCGTCCCCGCCACTGCCGCGTAACGCTCGTGGGCACGAACCGGAGATAACCGGCGAGCGCGATGTAGTCGATTGCGTGCAACTCGAGCAGCCGGGCCAGCCCATCGCCGCGCTGTGCCTCGTCGAGTGCGATCGCCTCGACGCAGCCACGCCTGGCGCGGTCGAGCGCTGCCGCTGACGCACGATCCGATGCGACCAGTGCCACCGTCGTAGCCCGAGCGTCACCCTGCGCATCGAAATAGTCGAGAATGGCCTGGAGGTTCGTCCCACCTCCAGACGCGAGGACGGCGACTCGAACGGTCATGCAGCGGATTCTATCGGGCGCGAGAAGATCGCGGGAAGAGGGCAAGAAACCGCTGCACGGCGTCGAGCAGCGAGTCGGCGACAATGGCGCCTGCGTGAACCGACTCCTGGACCTCCTCGGGAGGGGTCGACGGTGCGGGGATGAGATACGCCGTTCCCCCGAACGTGCGGGCGGGGAGCACATCACGCGCCCGGTCGCCCGCGAACATCGAAGTCGCGGGGGCCAGATCGAGCTCGGCGATGGCCTGATCGAAGAGCTGGCGTCCAGGCTTCCGGCAGCCACAAGCCCCGCTCACGGCGGGGTAGTGCGGACAGAAGTACGACGCGTCGATCCGGGCGCCGAGCACGCCGAGCACCTGCGCCACGCGATCGCGGACGGCCTCGTAGTCGGCCACAGTAAACAGGCCGCGCGCGATGCCGCTCTGATTCGTGATCACGACAACGGCAATGTCGTTCTCGTTGAGCAAGGCGATCGCTTCGGCCGCGGCTGGACGGAGGCGGACCTGGTCCGGGCGGGAGATGTAGCTCACGTCCTCGATGATCGTGCCGTCCCGATCGAGGAAGGCAGCTCGGCGCGCCATTCCGCGACTCAGGTCAGCGACGTGATGACCGCTCGCACGAGCTGTTCGTCGTGCGCAGTCGGAACGCTTCGCATGTCGAGCAGGACGCGGCCGTTCGCGATGCGGCCGATCACGGGTTGGACGCCGGAGCGCAGCCGCTGCTCGATTGTTGCCGCGCTTCCCTGGAGCGCGACGGCGTATGACAGAATGCGGGCGGTGGGAAACGCGCCGCCACCGACGCTGGCTTCGGTTTCCACGACGTCGCAGCCGACACCGTTGCCGCGAAGACGGGCGGCGGCCTGCTCTGCGCGCAGTTGTACGTTCGCCGCGGGAGCCGTGAGCATCGCCAGCGCGGGGACTTCGCGAACCGCACGAGCGGGCTCTCGGTACAACGCGAGGGTCGCCTGGAGCGCGGCGAGCGTCAGCTTGTCGACGCGAACCGCGCGAGCGAGCGGATTCGTTCGGCATGCCGCGATTGCGCTCGCATCACCAAGGATGATTCCGGCCTGCGGCCCGCCGAGCAGCTTGTCGCCGCTCATCAGCACGAGCGTCGCGCCGTCGCGCAAGGCGTCACGAGCGGTCGGCTCACCACGCAGCCCATACTCGTCGAGCGACACGAGGAGGCCGCTCCCAAAATCGAAGACCAGCGGAATCGCGTGCTTGCGCGCGAGCGCCGCGAGCGTCGAGAGCTCCACTTCCGAGACGAAGCCCCGCAGCTCGAAGTTGCTGCGATGCACCTTCACGATCGCGCCCGTGGACTCGCCGATCGCCTCCTCGTAGTCCGCGAGATGGGTGCGATTCGTCGTGCCGATTTCGACGAGCGCGGCGCCACTTTTCGCCATGATGTCGGGCACGCGAAAGCTACCGCCGATCTCGATGAGCTCACCGCGCGAGACGATGGCCTCGCGACCGGCGGCGAGCGAGTTGAGCGCAAGCACCAACGCCGACGCGCAGTTGTTGACGACGATCGCGTCCTCGGCGCCGGTCAGCTCACGAAGCAGCGCCACGGCGTGTACATAACGCGAACCTCGCTCGCCGCGCTCGAGATCGTACTCGAGGTTGCAGGCGACGGCGGCCGTCTCGGTGATCGCATGGAGCGCCGCAGCGGGAAGCGGGGCGCGGCCGAGGTTCGTGTGCAGGACAACGCCAGTGGCGTTGATGACGGGTCGAAGCGACGGCCGCTCGAGGAGCGCCAGGCGCTGTCCGATGGCCGCTGCCCATCCCATCAAGTCGTTAGGCGCCGACGCGGGATCCTGCCGCGC
>Ga0068861_100003805_pt1 | contig 10073 bp, 7 predicted proteins | sample KBSSwiS42_FD_66593 | JGI IMG/M metagenome (GOLD analysis project Ga0068861, IMG submission 66593) | Switchgrass rhizosphere microbial communities from Kellogg Biological Station, Michigan, USA - KBS Switchgrass S4-2 | ecosystem: Host-associated > Plants > Roots > Rhizosphere > Soil ...
CCCTGCCCGGCGAGGCGCGCGGCGCGGGCGAGAACGTTCTCGTTGAACCAGTCGAAGTAGTACTTGTTGTCGAGCAGTCGGTAGACGAACGAGAAGCGGCGCTGGATCGCGGCCGGAATTTCGGGGCGGCGCAGGTAGAAGAACCAGGCGACGACGACGCCGGCGAGCGCGAGCCAGAAGATCGGGCCGGTGAGCGAATGGATCGCCATCGCGACGGGGCCGTGGAAGGCGCGCGCCAGCTCTTCCATCGCCGGGTGCCGCTCGGCGAGGACGGCGATCGAGTCCTTGAAGAAGTCGGCGAAGAGCATCGGCCCGATCGTCATGAAGCCGATCACGACCGACGGGATCGCCAGCGCGATCAGCGGCCAGGTGACCACCGCCGGCGACTCGTGCGGCGGCGCGGCGTGCACGTCGGCGGCGTGCGGATCGGGCTCCGCGTGCGTCGCATGGGCGTCGGCGCCATGGCCTTCGGGCGCGTCGTGGCCGGCGACGTCGTGGTGCGGCTCGGGCGGGAACGGCTTGTCGCGGAAGCGCTCCGGGCCGTGGAAGACGAGGAAGTACATCCGGAACGAGTAGAACGCGGTCACGAACACGCCGATCAGGACGGCGAAGTAGGCGAAACCCGCGCCCGCCAGGTGGCTCTCGTGCACCGCCTCGATGATCGAGTCCTTCGAGTAGAAGCCGGCGAAGAAGGGAGTCCCGATCAGCGCCAGCGAGCCGACCAGCGACGTGATCCACGTGATCGGCATGTACTTCTTCAGGCCGCCCATGTTGCGGATGTCCTGGTCGTGGTGCATGCCGATGATCACGGAGCCCGCGGCGAGGAAAAGCAGCGCCTTGAAGAACGCGTGCGTCATCAGGTGGAACACCGCGACCGAGTACGCCGAGGCGCCGAGCGCGACCGTCATGTAGCCGAGCTGCGACAGCGTCGAGTAGGCGACGACGCGCTTGATGTCGTTCTGGATGACACCGAGAAAGCCCATGAAGAGGGCCGTGATCGCTCCTATGACGAGGACGACCGAGAGCGCCGTGTCGGACAGCTCGAACAACGGCGACATCCGCGCGACCATGAAGATGCCGGCGGTCACCATCGTCGCCGCATGGATCAGCGCGGAGATGGGCGTCGGGCCTTCCATCGAGTCGGGCAGCCAGACGTGGAGCGGGAACTGCGCGCTCTTGCCCATCGCGCCGATGAAGAGGCAGATGCAGATGACGGTGATCAGGCGCCAGTCGCTCGCCGGGAACGCGAGCTGAGCCAGATCGCCGCCCTTGGCGAAGACCTCGCGGTAATCGAGCGAGCCGGCGAACGCGACGATGAGGCCGATGCCGAGGATGAAGCCGAAGTCGCCGACGCGGTTGACGATGAACGCCTTCAAGTTGGCGAAGATCGCCGTCGGCCGCGTGAACCAGAAGCCGATCAGCAGGTACGAGACCAGGCCGACCGCCTCCCAGCCGAAGAACAGCTGCAGGAAGTTGTTGCTCATGACGAGCATGAGCATCGAGAACGTGAACAGCGAGATGTAGCTGAAGAAGCGCTGGTAGCCCGGGTCGTCGGCCATGTAGCCGATCGTGTAGACGTGCACCATCAGCGAGACGAAGGTGACGACCGCCATCATCATCGCCGTCAGCCCGTCGACCAGGAAGCCGATCTCCATCTTGAGCGGGCCGACGCGCATCCACTCGTAGATGGTCGCGTTGAAGCGCGCGCCGTCGACGGCGACGGCATAGAGAACCCAGGCCGAGATCAGGAACGAGATCAGGACGCCGAGGATCGTCACCGTGTGCGCGCCGGCACGGCCGATCTGCTTGCCGAACAGGCCGGCGACGACGGCGCCCACGAGGGGCGCCATCGGCACGACGGTGAGAAGCGCGGGCGAAAGCGTGGTGGCCATGGTCAGCGCGCTCTCAGCCCTTGAGCGAGTCGAGCTCGTCGACGGCGATCGTCGAGCGCGTCCGGAAGAGCACGACGAGGATCGCCAGCCCGATCGCGGACTCGGCCGCGGCGACCGTCAGGATGAAGAAGACGAACACCTGACCGGCCATATCGCCCAGGTAGTACGAGAAGGCGACGAAATTGAGGTTGACCGCGAGGAGCATCAGCTCGATCGCCATCAGCAGGATGATCAGGTTCTTGCGGTTGAGGAAGATGCCGATCACCGACAGCGCGAACAGGATCGCGCCGACGGACAGGTAGTGGCCGAGCGTCACCGGGCCGAGGGTCATCGCCGATCTCCCACCGGCTTGGCGGCGTCGCTCGGCGCATCGCGCGGCACCGGCTCCGGCTTCATCGAGACGATCCGGACGCGATCGGCCTTCTTCGCCTTGACCTGCTCGGACGGGTCGGTGCGCCTGGAGTCCTTGCGCGTCCGCAGCGTCAGCGAGATGGCGGCGATGATCGCGACCAGCAGCAGCACGGCCGCGATCTGGAGCGGGTAGAGATAGCGCGTGTAGACCTCGATGCCGAGCACCTTCGTGTTGCCCAGCTTCAGCGCCGCCGCCGACGTCGCGGGCGCATCGGTGAGGCGAAAGCCGGGCAGCAGGACAGCCGCCATCTCGAGCGCGATGACGACGCCGACGACCGCCGCGACCGGGAAGTGGCGCCAGAAGCCGGCGCGCAGCGAGCCGACGTCGACGTCGAGCATCATGACGACGAACAGGAACAGCACCATCACCGCGCCGACGTAGACGAGCACCAGCGCGATCGCCAGGAACTCGGCGCGCAGCAGGATCCAGACGCAGGCGGCGCTGAAGAACGCGAGCACCAGGAAGAGCGCCGCGTAGACCGGGCTCCTCGCAGTGATGACGCGAAACGCCGCCAGCAGCAGCACGGCCGAGAAAACGTAGAAGAGCGCGGTGTTGGTGTCCATGGTTCGGAGGCGTCGCGTCGCGCCGGCTCGCCGCTCACGGAGCGGCGGGCGGCTGGTCAGCGGTATTTCGCGTCCGCCTCCTTCGCCGCGGCGATCTCTTTTTCGTAGCGGTCGCCGACGGCGAGCAGCATGTCCTTCGTGAAGTAGAGGTCGCCGCGCTTCTCGCCGTGGTACTCGAGGATGTGGGTCTCGACGATCGAGTCGACCGGGCAGCTCTCCTCGCAGAAGCCGCAGAAGATGCACTTGGTGAGGTCGATGTCGTAGCGCGTCGTCCGGCGCGAGCCGTCGTTGCGGACGTCGCTCTCGATCGTGATCGCCAGCGCCGGGCAGACCGCCTCGCACAGCTTGCAGGCGATGCAACGCTCTTCGCCGTTATCGTAGCGGCGCAGCGCGTGCAGGCCGCGAAAGCGCGGGCTGAGCGGCGTCTTCTCTTCCGGATACTGGATCGTGACCTTCTTGGACAGGAAGTGGCGGCCGGTGAGGCGCATGCCCTTGAAGAGCTCGCCGAGCATGAAGCTCGAGAGAAAGTCCTTGATCGGTGTTGCCTGAGCCATGGCTCGATTTACTTCCAGATGTTCCAGGGCGACTGGATCACGAGACCGACGACGACGAGCCAGACCAGCGTGACCGGGATGAAGATCTTCCAGCCCAGCCGCATGATCTGGTCATAGCGAAAGCGAGGGAACGTCGCGCGTGCCCAGAGGAACAGGGTGGCGATGACGAAGGTCTTGGCGAACAGCCAGAACCAGTTCCAGAACCACATCGACTGGACGACCCAATCGGGCGTCTTCATGCCGAGGAGCGAGAACGACACCGGCGCGAGCCAGCCGCCGAGGAACATGATCGATGCGAGCGCCGAAACCAGGATGATGTTGGCGTACTCGGCGAGGAAGAACATCGCGAACGCCATTCCCGAGTACTCGACCATGTGGCCGGCGACGATTTCCGACTCACCCTCGACGACGTCGAACGGCGCGCGGTTGGTCTCGGCGATTCCCGAGATCACGTAGACCACGAAGATCGGCAAGAGCGCCAGCCAGTTCCAGCTCAAGAAGCTGACGCCATGGCTCGCGGCGAAGCCGCGGTCCTGGCCGAGGACGATCTCGGTCATGTTGAGGCTCGCCGAGACCATCAGCACGACGACGAGGGCGAAGCCCATCGCGATCTCGTAGCTCACCATCTGCGCCGACGCGCGCAGCGCGCCGAGGAACGCGTACTTCGAGTTCGACGCCCAGCCGGCGATGATCACGCCGTAGACCTCCATCGACGTGATCGCCATCAGGAAGAGCAACCCGGCGTTGATGTTGGCGAGCGCCTTGTCGGGACCGAACGGCACCACCGCCCACGCCGCGAGCGCCGGCATGATCGTCATGATCGGGCCGAGGAAGAAGAGGCCGCGGTTGGCCGCCGTCGGCACGATGATCTCCTTGAAGATAAGCTTGACGGCGTCGGCGATGGGCTGCAGCAGGCCGAACGGGCCGACCCGGTTCGGGCCGGGCCGGATCTGGCTCCAGCCGATCGCCTTCCGCTCCCAGAGCGTGAGGTAGGCGACGCAGAGGAGGAGCGGAACGACGAGGGCGACGATCTTGGTCACGGTCCAGACGACCGGCCAGTAGCCGCCGAGCAGGCCGCTCCCGTAACTGCTGATCGCGTCGAAGTTCACGACGGCGTCGCCTCGCGCGCCGACGCCGTCGCGGCACCGCCATCGCCGGCGGTGACGACGTCGATCGTGAGCGCGCCGAACATCGGCCCGAGGGACGCGGTGAGCGGATGCCCCGCCGCGACTCGGATCACGTTGGCGGCGAGCGACGCATCGACGCGCGCCGGCAGGACGACCTGCGCCCCGCCCTGGCTGACGCGAACCGGCGTGCCGTCGACGATGCCGCGCTCGCCCGCGAGCTCGCTCGGGATGCCGACCGTGGGCGGACGCGCATCGACGGTACGCTGCAACGCCGGCGCCCGGCGAACGATCGGATCGACGGCGTAGATCGGCACGTCGGCGATGCGCTCGAGCGCTCCGGGCGGGAGCGGCTGCGGGGCCGGCGCAGCGACGGCTGCTTCGGCGCGCGGCGCGGCAAGCCGCGTCGGGATCGTCGCGACATCGCCGAGGGCTTCGTCGCGGACCTCCTCGGACGTCTCGAACGAGAAGCCCGCCAGGCCAAGCAGGTTGCCGAGAACGCGCAACGCCTTCCACGCCGGCCGGGCGTCGCCGCGCGGCTTGACGACGCCGTGCGCGCTCTGCACTCGCCCTTCGGCGTTGACCCAGGTGCCCGAGGTCTCGGTGAACGGCGTGATCGGCAGCAGCACGTCGGCGACGTCGTCGACGGGCATGAAGGCGGTCATCGCGACGACCATCTCGGCGCTGCGGAGCGCGGCGAGCGCGCGCGGCGGATCGGCGACGTCGAGCGACGGCTCGACGTTCAGGAGCAGGCACGCCTTGAGCGGCGCGCCCGCGCCGAGCATTTCGGCGGCGGTCGAGCCGACTTCCTCAGGGGCCGCGCCGACGAGCTGCGCGCCGACGCCGTTGCCGCCGTCGACGAGCCAACCGAAGGTCGCGCCGGTCTGCTCGGCGATCCAGCGCGCGAGGCGCTCGAGCGCGGCGCTGTCGGGATGCTGGCCGGCGGCGTTGCCGAGCAGCACGGCCTTGCGCTCGCCGCTCGCCAGGGCGGCGGCGATCGCCTTCGCCTCGTCCGTCGCTTCGGCCTTGGCAGGCGCGGCGATGCCGCGCGTGGATGCGATCGCCGCGGCGATCGAGCCGAGTGCATCGACCCACGCGCTCGGCGCCGCAGCGATGCTCGGGCCCATCGGCATCAGCCAGTCGTCGCGCAGGGCATGGACGCTCATCACCTTGGCGCCCTTCTTGGCAGCCTGGCGAATTCGCTGCGCGAAGAGCGGATGGTCCTTGCGCAGGAACGAGCCGACGACGAGGACGCGCTGCAGCTCCGAGAGCGAGGCGATCGAGCGGCCGAGCCAGCGCATCGACCCGCCCGGCGCCGCCGTCTCGCGCAGGCGCGTGTCGATGTTGTCGCTGCCGAGGCCGCGAACGAGCTTGGCGAGCAGGTGCAGCTCCTCGACGCTGGCGAGCGGCGTCGCCAGCGCGCCGATGCTCTGCGCGCCGTGCTCGACGGCGATCTGGGTCAGGCCGCGCGAGACGTAATCGAGCGCGTCGGTCCACGACACCGTCTTCCACTCGTTGCCCTGGCGGATCATCGGCACGGTCAGCCGCTCGGCGGTGTTGAGCGCCTCGTACGAGAAGCGGTCGCGGTCGGCGAGCCAGCACTCGTTGACGTCTTCGTTCTCGAGCGGCAGGACGCGGACCACCTGCGCGCCCTTGACCTGGACGATCAGGTTGGCGCCGGTCGAATCGTGCGGGCTGACGCCCTTCCTGCGCGAGAGCTCCCAGGCGCGCGCGCTGTAGCGGAACGGCTTGGAGGTGATCGCGCCGACCGGGCAGAGGTCGATCATGTTGCCGGAGAGCTCGGAGTCGACCGTGTCGCCGGCGACGGTCGTGATCTCGGAGTGCTCGCCGCGATGGATCATGCCGAGCTCCATCACGCCGCCGACCTCGACGCCGAAGCGGACGCAGCGCGTGCAGTGGATGCAGCGGTTCATCTCCTGCATCGACAGCAGCGGGCCGACGTCCTTCGGGTAGACGACGCGCTTGTCCTCGTCGTAGCGAGACGACGACGCGCCGTAGCCGACGGCGAGGTCCTGCAGCTGGCACTCGCCGCCCTGGTCGCAGATCGGGCAGTCGAGCGGGTGGTTGATGAGCAGGAACTCCATCACCCCCTGCTGCGCGTTGATCGCCTTGTCGCTCTTGGTCTTGACGACCATGCCCTGGGTGACCGGCGTCGCGCACGCAGGCATCGGCTTGGGCGCCTTCTCGATCTCGACCAGGCACATGCGACAGTTGGCCGCAATCGACAGCTTCTTGTGATAGCAGAAGTGCGGGATGTAGGTGCCGGCCTTGTCGGCGGCATGCATGACCATGCTGCCCTCGGGCACCGAGACCTTCTGGCCGTCGAGGTCGATCTCGATCATGGCTTGACCGCCTGCCTGTGCTCGGGTGATGCCGCCGCGCGCGTCGCCATGCCGTACTGGAGCGTCGCCGCGGCGGCGGTGAGCGCGGGATTGATGCTGTCGGCCGGGCCGATCTTGCCGGCGTGGACGGGCGCCGCGTTCTTCTCGATCAAGGCGACGAACTCGTCCTTGAAGTGCTTGATCATCGCCCGCACCGGCATCGCCGCGGCGTCGCCGAGGGCGCAGATCGTCCGGCCCTGGATGTTGTCGCTCACCGAGTTGAGAAGGTCGATGTCCTGCATCCGGCCCTGGCCGTTGGCGATGCGCTCGACCATTCGGTAGAGCCAGCCGGTGCCCTCGCGGCACGGCGTGCACTGGCCGCAGCTCTCGTGCATGTAGAAGTACGAGAGGCGCAGCAGCGAGTGGACCATCGAGCGCGAGTCGTCCATGACGATGACGGCGCCCGAACCAAGCATCGAGCCGGCCTTGGCGATCGCGTCGTAGTCCATCGTCAGCTCGTTCATGATCGAAGCCGGCAACACCGGTGCCGACGAGCCGCCGGGGATCACCGCCTTCAGCGTGCGCCCTTCCGGCACGCCGCCGGCGAGCTCGAGCAGCTTGGTGAACGGCGTGCCGAGCGGCACCTCGTAGTTGCCGGGCTTCTGCACGTCACCGACGACCGAGAAGATCTTGGTGCCGCCGTTGTTCGGCTTGCCGATGTCGAGGTACGCCTGGCCGCCGTTGACGATGATCCACGGCACCGCGGCGAAGGTCTCGGTGTTGTTGACCGTCGTCGGCTTGCCGTACAGGCCGTAGCTCGCCGGGAACGGCGGCTTGAAGCGCGGCTGCCCCTTCTTGCCCTCGAGCGACTCGAGCAGCGCCGTCTCCTCGCCGCAGATGTAGGCGCCGAAGCCGTGGCACGCGTGGAGCTGGAAGTTCCACTTCGAGCCGAGGATCGCGTCGCCGAGGTAGCCGGCGGCGCGCGCTTCCTCGAGCGCTTCCTCGAAGCGCTCGTAGACCTCGAAGATCTCGCCGTGGATGTAGTTGTAGGCGACGTTGACGCCCATCGCGTACGCCGCGATCGCCATCCCTTCGATGACGATGTGCGGGTTGAACATCAGCAGGTCGCGGTCCTTGCAGGTGCCGGGCTCGCCTTCGTCGGAATTGCAGACCAGGTACTTGGCGCCCGGGAACTGGCGCGGCATGAAGCTCCACTTGAGGCCGGTCGGAAAGCCTGCGCCGCCGCGGCCGCGCAGGCTCGACGCCTTGACCTCGGCGATCACCTGCTCGGGCGTCATGCCCCTGCCCTCGCCTTGCTCGAGAATCTTCCTCCAGGCCCGGTAGCCGCCGCGCGCTTCGTAGTCCTTCAGGCGCCAGTTCTTGCCGTCGAGGCCGGCATAGATCTGCGGCTGGATGTGGCGGCCGTGGAAGCACGTCTCCAGGCCGGTCGCCTGGAAACGCGACAGGTCGACACGGGCGTTCATGCGGGCCTCGCCGGGTTCGCTTCGCGCAGCACGGCGACGAGCTCGTCGAGGCGGGCGTCGTTCATGAAGCTCACCATCTGGCGGTCGTTGACGAGCACTACCGGCGCGTCGGCGCAGGCGCCGAGGCACTCGGCCTTCTGCACCGTGAAGGCGCGATCGACGGTCGTTCCGCCCTCCGCGACGCCGAGCGACGCGCACAGGTGCTCGAGCGCGTGCTGGCCGCCGCGCAACTGGCACGGCAGGTTGGTGCAGACGTTGAGCTTGACGCGCCCGACCGGCACCTGGTTGAACATGTTGTAGAACGTCGTCACCTCGTGGACGGCGATCACCGGCATGTCGAGCGCCTCGGCGACGAGCTCCTCGCTCTCTTGCGAGATGAAGCCGTGCTCCTCCTGCAGGACGGCGAGGCAGGCGATCACCGCCGAGGCCTTGCCTTCGGGCGGGTACTTGGCGATCTCGCGCGCGAACGCGCGCGCCGCCGCTTCCGAGAGCATCGCCGCCTTGGGCGCGGGCGCGTTCACCGGTCGATCTCCCCGAAGACGATGTCCATCGTGCCGATCACGGCGACGGCGTCGGCGATCATGTGGCCGCGCGACAGCTCGTCGAGCGCGGCCAGGTGAGGAAAGCCGGGGGCGCGGATTTTGAGGCGATACGGCTTGTTGGCGCCGTCGCTGACGATGTAGATGCCGAACTCGCCCTTCGGGTGCTCGACCGCCGCATACGCCTCGCCTTCCGGAACCCGGAAGCCCTCGGAAAACAGCTTGAAGTGGTGGATCAGGTCTTCCATCCCCGACTTCATCTCGAGGCGGGACGGCGGCGCGACCTTGTGGTTGCCGGTGATCACCGGCCCCGGGTTCTTGCGCAGCCAGTCAACGCACTGCTTGATGATCCGGTTGGCCTGCCGCATCTCCTCGACGCGCACGAGGTAGCGGTCGTAGGTGTCGCCGTTGACGCCGAGCGGGATGTCGAAATCCATGTGCTCGTAGACCTCGTACGGCTGGTGCTTGCGGAGGTCCCAGAGGATTCCCGAGCCACGCAGCATCGGGCCGGTGAAGCCGAGGTTCAGCGCGCGCTCCGGCGTGACGATGCCGATGCCGACGGTGCGCTGTTTCCAGATCCGGTTGTCGGTCAGCAGGGTCTCGTACTCGTCGACGATCTTCGGAAAGCGGGTCACGAAATCGTCGATGAAGTCCAGCAGCGAACCCTGGCGGTTTTCGTTCAGCGCGCCGGTCGCCTTGGTGTTGCGGATCTTCGATTCCTTGTACTGCGGCATCGAATCGGGCAGGTCGCGGTACACGCCGCCGGGTCGAAAGTAGGCCGCGTGCATGCGGGCGCCGGAGGCCGCTTCGTACATGTCGAACAGGTCTTCGCGCTCGCGGAAGCAGTAGATGAAGATGTTCATCGCGCCGCAGTCGAGGCCGTGCGCGCCGAGCCACATCAGGTGGTTCATCAGGCGCGTGATCTCGCTGAACATCACGCGGATGTACTGGGCGCGGATCGGCACGTCGACGCCCATCAGCTTCTCGATGGCGAGACAGTAGGCGTGCTCGTTGCACATCATCGACACGTAGTCGAGCCGGTCCATGTATGGCAGCGACTGGATGTAGGTGCGCGTCTCGGCGAGCTTCTCGGTCGCACGGTGCAGGAGGCCGATGTGCGGATCGGCGCGCTGGATCACTTCGCCGTCGAGCTCGAGCACGAG
>Ga0068861_100003813_pt1 | contig 10063 bp, 12 predicted proteins | sample KBSSwiS42_FD_66593 | JGI IMG/M metagenome (GOLD analysis project Ga0068861, IMG submission 66593) | Switchgrass rhizosphere microbial communities from Kellogg Biological Station, Michigan, USA - KBS Switchgrass S4-2 | ecosystem: Host-associated > Plants > Roots > Rhizosphere > Soil ...
GGCGCGGTCCACCGGGATCTGAAGCCCAGCAACATTTTGCTCGATCCACAGATGCGCAGCCGCGTCGCCGACTTTGGCGTGTCCACGCGCACCGAAGGCAGCGAACGTTCGGGCGCTGTCGGCACGCCCGGCTACATGGCGCCGGAGGTGGTGCTCGGCCCGGCGCCAGGCGAACAGACCCAGCCGCTACCTCAGTCGGACGTATATTCGCTGGCCTGCATCGCGTATGAGCTGCTCACGGACGTGCACCCCTTCCGGCGCCGCGGCGAACCGCTGTCTACGCTCGTGCCGCCGCCGACGGAGTCGGTAGCAGTGCCGAGCTCGGTGCGACCGGAGCTTTCTCCCGCCTTCGATCGCGTGATCCTACAGGCCCTGGCCTGGGACGTCACACAGCGCACCCGGACGGTAGAGGCCTTCCGCAAGGGCCTCGCCGACGCTCATCGCAGCGGTGCCAACCCCGAGCGCATCGTGGTCGCGGAAGACGATCGAGACTTCCGTGATCTGATCGAGCTGCGGTTGCGGCAGGAGTTTCCTGGCGCCGAAATCGAGTGCGTGTCGGACGGGGTAGCGGCCTTGCAAGCGCTGGAACGCAAGCCCGCCTCCGTGGCCTTGATCGACCTGCAAATGCCGGCAATGGATGGCGTTGATCTCACCGCGCGCCTGCGGGATCGCGAGGATTGCGCCAGCATGCCCATCATCGTGTTGAGCGGATCGGGTGGCGCGCGCGAGTGGCAGCGGCTGTCTACGATGGGCGCCGATCGCTTCCTGGTCAAACCGATTCAACTGGACGATGTGGTGACGTTCATTCGCCGGGCGGTGCAGGAGCGCGGGAAGAAGCCGGCGTCCGTCGATGGGACTTTGGCGACTCGGGTCGCTCGTGAATGAGCTGGTGAATGAAGCGGAGCTTGTCCTGAACCGGTCTCGAGACCACGAAGGGATACGCATCCGGCAGCCCCATGCTCCGGCTCATATTGTTCAGCGTCAAAGTCACAGCCTGCCAGCCCTCGGATAGGCTGTCGAAATCACGGAACGCGATCGCGTCCATGGCCACGCGGACTCCGTCCCTGCCCGGTGCGCGCACCACGAGACCGTGGCTCTTGGCCGTTTCCAGCGTGTCCTGCATGTGCAGATAGTGGGCCCAGGTCTCCGCCCAGTCCTCCCAGGGGTGCATCGTGGCGTAGGCGCTGATGAACGAGTCGGCCCAGTCGCTGCTGGGTCCTTCGCCATAGTGCCGCTGGATGGCCTGCTCGTAGTCCTGACGCTCGTCACCGAACAGGCTCCGAAAGGTGTCCAGCGCGGCTGCGTGTCCAATCAGTCGATCCCAGTAGTAGTGACCGATCTCGTGGCGTAGGTGCCCGAGCACCGTACGGTACGCCTCGCCCAGCTTCTCTCGGGTGTTCTCGCGGAACGCGGCGTGAGCCTCCGCCACGTTCAACGTGATGACGCCAGCGCTATGCCCCGTCATCACGGGCTGCCGCTTCGTACCACGCAGAAATCGGAAGGCGAGGCCTTGCTGCGGGTCCGTGGCGCGGGAAGAAATGGGCAGGTTCAGCGCATGCAGCGTATACATCAAGCGACGCTTGGCTCGCTCCACTTGAATCCAAGCCTCCAGGTTGGACGGATTCGACAGGTCGGGGATCAATTCCGTCAGCTCACAGGACCGGCAGTACAGCAGCTGCCGCGGCTCGTCACTGGGCGGCCGTGCGCTGGGCGGCCGTGCGCTGGGCGGCCGTGCGCTGGGCGGCCGTGCGCTGGGCGGCCGTGCGCTGGGCGGCCGTGCGCTGGGCGACCGTGCGCTGGGCGGCCGTGCGCTGGGCGCCGGCGAGGGCGGAGCCAGGACCAGCCAGTTGCAGGCAGCGTGCTCGATCCGGTTCCGACACGAGAAATATCGGTCTTCCCCCATGCCAGGCAGCGCAAAGGACGCCTGAGCTCGAGCTACCTCATCCGGCAAGATCACTAGCTTCTGCGCCTCGGCGCAGTAGCCCAAATGGCGGCCACAACTCGTGCACTGGCTGTCTTCGAAGAACAGCGAGTGCCCGCATTCGTCACATAGAAACCGCTTCACTGAGGCCGCCCGCACGACATGTGCCAGCCGGTTCGTTCGGGCTCTATTCCCTGATCACTCACTCCGTCGCACCCTCGTACCGTTCCAGCTTGCGGTAGAGCGTGCGGCGGTCGACGCCGAGCAGTTTGGCGGCCTGAGTCTTGTTGCCCTGCGCTGCCTTGAGCACGCGCTCGATGTAGCGCTTCTCGAGCTCATCCAGCGTTAGAATGTGCTCCGAATCCACGTCGGCGATCGTCAGGCGCGAGCTCTCGTAGCGGCTGATGCGCTCGGGCAAGTCCTCCACCGTGATCTGTTCGAAGCGCGTCAACGTGACGGCCCGCTCCATCGAGTTCTCCAGCTGGCGAACGTTGCCGGGCCAGTCGTATTCGAGCAGCTTCTTTGCCGCCTCGCTCGAGATGCCCGTCACGCCCTTGGCCATGCGCTCGGCAAATTTGCGCACGAAATGCTGAGCCAAGAGCAGCACGTCGTTACCCCGCGCCCGCAGCGGCGGAACGTGAATCTGCACCACGTTCAGCCGATAGTACAGATCCTCCCGGAAGCGCTCGGCCTCTACCTCGCTCTCCAGATCGCGATTGGTCGCCGCGATGATGCGCGCGTCCACGGGGGTCACGATGTTGCCGCCCACGGGTCGCACCTGCCGCTCCTGCAGCACGCGCAGCAGCTTGGGTTGCATGTCGAGCGGCATCTCCCCGATCTCGTCGAGCAGCAGTGTACCGCCGGTCGCTTGCTCGAACATGCCCTTGCGCGTCGCCTTCGCGTCCGTAAACGCGCCTTTGACGTGGCCGAAGAGCTCACTCTCGAGCAAGCTGCCCGGAACGGCAGCACAGTTGATCGCCACGAAGGGCATCTGCGAGCGCGCGCTTTCGGTGTGCAGAGCTCGCGCGACCAGCTCTTTGCCGGTGCCGCTTTCGCCCGTGAGCAGCACGGTAGTGTCGGTGGAGGCAACCCGCCGGATCAGGTCGTAGACCTTCAGCATGGCGCGGCTCTCCCCCTCCAGGCCGCCCTTGCCCGGCCCGCCCGCGGAGGCCTCCCGCAGACGCTTCACTTCCTCACGCAAATGGCGATGCTGCGCGGCGCGATCGATGACATGCGCGAGCTGGGCCATGTCGATCGGCTTGTTGATGAAGTCGTAGGCGCCCGCGCGGATAGCCGCGATGGCCGACGACATGTTGCCGTAAGCCGTGATCACGATCACGGGTGTGTCTGGCCGATTCTCGGTCAGGTTGCGGCACAGATCGAGGCCGCTCATCTGCTCCAGGTTGACGTCCGTGATCACGACGTCAAAAGCCTGCTCGCGCACGAGCTCCAAGCCCTCGTCGCCGCGCAAGCGCCAGGTCACTTCCCAGCCATTGCGTTGCAGGCTGTCCTGGATGAGCTCACACATGCTCTGATCGTCGTCGATCACCAAGATCTGTCGGCTCATTGCTTCCTGACTCTCGAGAAAAACAAATGAATTACTGCCCCCGGCCCAAGAATCTTGCGTACGCACCAGCTTGACGTCCAGCCCTTTCGCGAGCATTTGCGTCTCTGCGGGAGCGGGGCAAAAAAGCTAGCTCCGTCGGCCGCTTCGAGCTCTGCCCCGGGCTTGACACAGCCACGGGCCGTCGCCCGCCTGGGGCCGGGCTCGAGCGATCGCGGGTGTGCTGCCGAAATAGTGGGGTTGGCTTCGGGAAGGCTTGGCCACAGCGAGGCTTGGCTCCAGGTTGCCTACAGGAGTTGGCTACAGGAAGGAGTCCACGGGGAAGTCGACCGCGACGTCCAGGTCCGTTCCTTCGATGATGTCGAGCGCGTTCAGGGTCTTGGTCAGCGTGGCGGCGCGATCGCCGCTATCCACCAGCGTCACGTCCGCAAAGTAGCTGTCCTCGAACAGATCCAACGAGACCACGAAGGACTCGCAGAAGGGTTCGACCTCGTCGACCTCGGCACCAGACTCGTCGTAGACGACCAGCTCCAGGCGGTCCACGCCGAAGTCGGCACAGTCGAGGCTACTGCGTTGTCCGTCGATGGTCCAATGCACGGTCAATGTACCGGTCGGAGGCGACCCGCCGCCATCATCGGCGACGAAGAAGCAACCCGATAGTTGCAGAGCCGCTGCCAGGGCCGCGGCGAAGCCGGCCGACTTTTTCCATGAACTCTTCATCGATTTCTCCTTACCCAAGCTAATCTTCTCAGTGTGCTGGCCATGACCCCACCTACCGTCAGTCGTAGTAGCGGCGACGCCGCTGCTCGCGCGGGGCTTCATAGCGCCGCGGCGCTGACTCCCGTGAATCGGCGTGCGCTTCGCGATAGCGCCGCAGCTCGGTCGGCTCTCGACGGAAGTAGACCCAGCCGCCGTCTGCCGGGTAGTACCAGCGGCCATTCACCAGATACGCGGCTCGGCCACGGTAGACCACGTGCGGCCGCTCATAAACGCGTGGCGGCGCGCTCTCCACGCGCACGACCGGGTAAGAGAACAGCAACTCCCCGCGCACGGGCGTAGCTGTTACGGTAGCTGCGCAACCTGTTGCACCCACGGCGGCCACCCCGGCCAAAGCCCACGCTGCAAGCGCGCTTCGAATTGTCGTGTTGAAAGACATACTGCCTCGTTTTTAAGCCCGCGGAGGGGATCCGACGGATCGTGTGGCCTGCAGGCTCGTCAGCAGCGACTCTCGCCCCAGGCACTTATTCAGTGTTAAGCACGAAGCATGCCGGCCATTTGCCGCACATTTCGCCCAGCACGCGCGCGCGCCGTAGAGAAACGTCGCCGGTGGGGCACACTGGCTGAGGTCCGCTTGTCGCGGGCGGCCGCTTGTCGCGGGCGAGCCTCGGCGATGCTGAGGTCGAGGCACAAAAAAAGGAGACCGACCCTCGCTTGGCGGATCGGTCTCAGGCCGGACTCGCTGGCGGGCCGCTACCGCTTCACTCCCGAGGAGCTGCGGGCGCCTCCGCCGGAGGCGAGGTTCTCGGCATTGAGCTCTGACTGGGGAAGTTCCCCGGAGGGTTAGCCGTACGCGAGCTCCCCTGCGTCGACGAGGGGCTCTGCGTAGCGCCGTTCTCGACGCTGCTGCTCGAGTCTCCCGAGCTCGGCGTGCCGCTCTCGCGATCGACGATGATCTCGACGCGCCGATTGTTTGCTCGCCCCTCGGCGGTCTCATTGCTCGCCACGGGATTGCTTTCGCCCTTTCCGACCGCGCGAATGCGCTCGGAATTGACGCCGCGCCGTTCCAGGTACTCGCGCACGGCGTCGGCTCGCCGCTGGCTCAGCTCCTGATTCATCCTTGCACTGCCCTGGGCGTCGGTGTAGCCCTCGACCACAATCGGACGATTGGCGTAAGCCCCCAACGCGTGCGCCACGGTGTCGAGGCGGCGCTCGGCCAGCGTCGATAGCGTGGTGCCGCCGGGTTCGAAGAGCACGCCGGACAGGCTGATGATCAAGCGGCCTTCTTCCTCGCGCACGGCCTCTGCTTGCCGCAGCTCCGCTTGTGCTTGGTCGGCAGCGATACGCGCCTCCTGCAGCTGCTGTCGGTTTTGCTGCAGAGTCTGAGTGTTCTGCTGCAGCTCGCGCTGGGTCTGCGTCAACTGCTGCGCATATTGGCTACTTTGCTGGGTGGCCTGCTCAGACTTCTGCTCCAGCTCGCTCTTGTAAGTCTGCTCGGCGCGCTGCTGTTCCTGGCGCGCCAGCGCCTCGCTCGCCGCGGCAATGGCGAGCTCGCTCCTGCGCAGCGCGATGTATGCGTAGTTCTTCTCTCGCTGGGATCCGGCGTCGTCCTTGTGCACGGCCTCCGCCTTCTGCAGCGCCTCCGCGGCCTCGTGGACACCGCCCGGGTTGAGCTTGGCTGTTTCGCCGTTGCGCGCCTCGGTATAGGCATTGCGTGCAGAGACCAGCTCCGTCGACGGCGCCGCGGCGCCGCCACACGCCGCGCCGAGCAGCGCAAATGCAGCAAACCCAGGACCATAGTTTCGTCTCATGTTCGACACGGCTTCTCTCCTTGCTGCCAAGCGCCTCAGCGAGTGGATTGCTTCTTCAGATCTCGGATCTTTTCCCAGGCCTGCCGCGCGCTGTCTTGCTCGCGCTCGGTGCGCGCGAGCTGCATGGCCAGCTCTGCGTCGACCTTGGCCCGCTCCAGGAGCAAGTTCGAATTGGCCTGGTCGCCATCGGCCGCCAAGCGTTTGGCGGCTTCGATTTGCTCCTTGGCCAGCTGCAGGTGGAGCGCGGGCTTCGGTTGATCGCCAGCTCCGACCTGTTCCGCTGCGAGCACTGCCGCCTGCACGTCAGTGGCGCGAGTCTGGTTCAGCTCTGCCCCGCCGCAGGCGACCAGAACAGCCAGCGCAGGGATACAAAACTTGCAAGCACGCATAAAACACACTCCTGAGGAAGAAGGACGCCTGCGGCCCAGACCTGGGGCTCAGAAGGGCCGCGGAGTCAGAAGGGCCGCAGCAACATGACGAGCACCAGGACCACGAGCACCACGCCCAAGCCGCCACTCGGGTAGTAGCCCCAGCTACGGCTGTGCGGCCAGGCCGGGACCGAGAACGCGATCGACAGGATCAGAAGCAGAAGCAGTAGAGTCCACATACAGATGAATTCCTTTGCATCGTTAGAAGTTACCGACCGCGAGCAGGCCGTTGGCGCCGTGTCCAAAGTTGGCGGGCGTGACGCTGAAGGCCAGCGAACCATCAGCGTTGCGCAGTGCGAGCGTGCGCGTCTCGGGCATGATGAACGAGCCAATGATCTGTAGCGCGCCTAGTCCTTGGAAAACACCGTCCGTCACCAACAACACCTTGTTGACTGTCTCGCCCGAGCAATCGCCCCGGCACTCGCCGCGGGCTGTCAGATCGAACCAAGGCCCGACGATCGGAGCGTACAAGTGGTTGTCCGCCTCTCGATCGCTTTCAATCGCTACTACCAGCGACGGCACGTACGCGGCGCTCAGCGTGAACACGCCGGAGCGCAGCATGAATCGATTCGGTAACGTGCCCGCAGGCTCGAGCGGGGCCGTGGTGGTCGTGGGAGACGTCACGACGACCGTGTCGGCAGCGAAAACGGATCCCGCGCCGAACAACAGAGTCAGCAGCGCGGCGCCCATGCTCAAAGTTCCGGCAAGTCGTGGGGTCATAATTCTCTTCACCTTTCAACGCACGCGAGCGTTCGAACGCTGTCTCGCAAGCGCAGTGCCAATTCGACGACCGGTCGCCATCTGCGCGGAATTCGTCGCGTTGCCGGCGACTCTGGACCGGGCGCGCCCGATGGCGCGCCCGGCAGGTTCGCCACATTCGAGCATTTCTGGCTACCTGGCGGATGCTCCTCTTCAGCTGCGGATGCGCCTGTCGAGCCGTAGCCAGGCACGCTGAGGCGAAACGGCGCACTCAGGAGTCAGCGATGGAGAGCCCCTCCGTCTTCACGGCGCTCACGCCGCTCTGATCGCGGGCGATGCGCAGTGCCCGCAGCCACTCCTCGCGTGAACGCACCGTGCCGGTGAGCACCACCGTGCCGCTCTGCGCGCTCACATCAATTCCGCGACTGTCCAGCTCGCGCGCATCGATCAGCGCCGCGCAGACGGCTTGCTGCAGCTCCTCGTCGGCGCTCAGCACGCCCACGGCGCCGTGCTTCTCGCTGGCCTCGTTGCTCAACGTTTTGCGGGCATGGGTTGGGGTGTATGCGCAGCGGACTGCTTGCGCGTGCTGCCCTGGGTTTGTTGCTGGTCGCTCGGCAGCGGGCCGCGCTTGCCGCGTTGCTCCGCTTGCTCGAGCTCCTCGCGCTCATCCCCCTGCAACGCCTCGCGCGCAGCCTCCGCTTCGCGCTCGATGTCGTGGTTTTGAACGTGTTCGCGAACCCCTTCGTTGTAGCGGTGGGTGGCGATGTAGCTGCCCTCTCCCTCCACGCCCTCAGCGTCGCCGCCAGCAGCGTCCCCAGCCTCAGGCTCGGGAGCCTCAGGCTCGGGAGCCCGGTTCGCGCTCGTATGCTGGCTGCGCTGGTTCTTCGCGCTGTGCGTGGGGTTCCGCGCTGGTTGCGCCGGCTGAGGCCGAGCCTGCTGCTTGTCGTGGCTGTCGGTGTGTCGGTTCATTGATGTTCCTCCGCTGCTGATTCAGGCAATGCGCATGCCGCTCGAGACCGGCCCGGCGGCGCTCACCAGTGCAACACGGATTCGGGCTCTTCGCACCGATCCCCGGCTGCGGCAGACTGCGACGCCTCGCTCACAAACGGCAGCTCATCCCCTGGAATCTCTGCTGGATCATCCATTTCCTCTTCGGCATCCCAGAAGGCCATCGGCAAGACCACTTCGGGAGCGCGCGTCTGCAGGCGCCGTAGCCTGTTCGCGTTCGCGCGCGGCGCGACACCAGAGCGAGGCACCTGCGGCTTGCGGCGCACCGGCAGGCGCGGCATCGGCAGCTCCGGTGGAGAACGGCGAGCCCAAGCGACAGCGACGATGCCCAAGGCGAGCGCAGGCAGGAGAAGCGCGTGCCACCCTAAGCTCGCGGATGCATGGCGAAAGGAAAAGCGGGAAAGGGACATGCGCTGTCCGTGGTGCAAAGCGCAGGCCACGCACATCCGTGGCGCAAGCTCATCTCAGGGTCGAGCCTGCGTTCGATCGAGTTTGCCTGGTCAGTCGGGCACATGGCTTGCAGTGTGCTCAGTTCATGGTCCATTCCACATCCCTAGTAATCGCCGCGTCGATCCTGATCGGCGTCCTGCTGGTCGCGCTGCTCGCCGTCACATTGTGGCGGAACGCACCAGCCCGCAAACGGCAACAACTGCGCGAAAAGTTTGGCCCCGAATACGACGTCGCGGTCCAACAGTACGGCGTCGCGCGAGCGCAACGCGTGCTCGAAGCCCGTTCTCGCCGTGTCGGCAAGCTGCCACTGCGTTCTCTCTCCCCGAGCGAGTGCGCAACCTTCTCACAGTCCTGGCGGCGCCGGCAGGAGCAGTTCGTCGACACCCCGAGCGTGGCAGTGAGCGGCGCGCACGAGCTGGTGCAGCGGGTCATGCTCGCCCGAGGCTACCCGGTCGAAGACTTTGAGCAGAGCGTGGCGGACCTTTCCGTCGACTATGGGGCGATCGTGAGTCACTACCGCGCCGCTCACCAGCTGGAGGAAGCCAATCGCTCCGGCCAGATCGACACCGAGGCGCTGCGCCAGGCCATGGTTCACTACCGAGCTCTGTTCGAAGAGCTGCTCGGCCCGGTGGACGCCGAGACAGCCGATGCCATGCCCCTCAGCGAGCGTTCGCGCGAGCTGCGCGCCCCCGAGCAACGCCACCAGGCTTGAGACCGGCCCGCTTGCATTGACAACCGCGCTCCCACCCCGCAAGCCCTCGACGGAGCCGCGTGGGTGGGTGCACGAGTTGCTCGACGCGGCTCAGCGGTTCGCGGACAGACCGCCCTTGGTCGAGCTCTGCAGCGGAGAATTCTGCGTGGTGGCATTTTGCTGCGGCGAGCTCTGCGGAGCCGCCGAGCCCTGCTGGGGAGCATTGTGCGTGCCGGAGCCCGAATGCCCGCGGTGCTCCGACCTGTCATCGCCGATCAGCTTGTCGCCCATCTCGCGGAGGAAGCCCTTGCGCGTGCGCAGGTTGTTCGACACGTCCCGCACGCCGCTCACCGAGTCCGCCAAGTCCTCCGCCCGGTGCTTGGAGTAGCGATCGAGCACGGTGCCCTCGAGCCGCACTTCGCCGGACACGACCGTGACGGTGATGTCGCTCGCATCGAGCTCGTCATCATCGCTCAGGCGATCGCTGACGTCCTCGCGGATGCGCTCGTCCGATCGGACATAGCCCTTGGGACCCTTGCCGGATTGGCCGAAACGCGAGCTCTCGTGCATTCCCCAGCCGCGGTTGCCGGGACGCGCTTCACGACTTCCGAGCTCGGTCTCGGCACGCCAGCGCACCGGTTGATGGTAGACGTCACTACCGGCGCCGCTGACTGGCCAACGCGCCTCGTAGTCGTAGCCGTGGATCTCACCGTTGCGAGGATCCCGCGACCACGCTCGTTCCTGATAGGTCCCACGCACATACGGATAGCGCTC
>Ga0068861_100003824_pt1 | contig 10046 bp, 7 predicted proteins | sample KBSSwiS42_FD_66593 | JGI IMG/M metagenome (GOLD analysis project Ga0068861, IMG submission 66593) | Switchgrass rhizosphere microbial communities from Kellogg Biological Station, Michigan, USA - KBS Switchgrass S4-2 | ecosystem: Host-associated > Plants > Roots > Rhizosphere > Soil ...
TCGCCATCCAGCAGCACCGGCTTGAGCAGCCGCGACGTCAGCGGCGTATCGCCGCGCATGAAGACAGCGAAGTGATGCGAACTCGTAAAGGGCGTGCCTGGAAAGGCGACGAACGAGACATTCATCCCGGGCGCGGTGTTCCGGGCTTTCTCGAGCGTGGCGTCAAGCGAGGCGAGGTGAACCGGCGGCGGCTTGCCGGCATAGGGCTTGACCATGTCGGCGAGTTCGGTGGCTTTCCACTGGCTCAGCATCACCTCGGCGAGCGTATTAATGACGCCGGTGGCGCCGACCACCAGCGCCCAGGCGATGGTGACGGCGCCGAGGAGATTGTGCCAGTCGAACCAGGCAATGCGCCGCGACTTGTCTCTCAACGTGCCAAAGCTCAGGCGGCGCGTGAACGGCCAGTACAGCACGACGCCGGAGACGATCGCGACTAGGAACAGAAAACCCATCGCGCCGAGGAACAGCTTGCCGGGTTGGCCCGCAAACATATCGACGTGGAGTTTCAGGAATATCAGCATCGGGCCACCACCGACCGGGCCGAGCGGCTTGGCGGTGTGTGCGTCGTACGCCCTGAGCGTCGCCGCGTCCGGGTCGCCGTCGACCTTGTTGTTGGTGAAGGCGATCACCGTGTTTGGTTCGTCCTTGTCCCACAAAATGTATTGCAGCACGCGGCCGGGATCGTGCGCGAGCGCCGTGCGGGCGATCTCGTCGATGCTCCGCTTCACCGCGCCAGGCTGGGCCATCTCGGGCTTCGGATCGTAGCCGAGCAGTTCGTCGATCTCATGATGGAAGATCAGCGGCAGGCCAGTGACGCACAGCAGCAGCAGGAACAGCGTCGATATCAGGCTGCTCCAGGTATGAACCACCGACCAGATGCGAACGGTTCTGGCTTTCAGCGAGGCCTCCTGCCGATTACGCCCGCGCTACCACTTGTATGCGAGGCTCGCCGTCACGCGGCGCCGGTCACCATAAAAGCACGACGTTTCCGACGCACAGCTAGCGACATAGATCGTGTCGGCGATGTTGATGACGTTCAGCGCCGCACGCCAGTTTTGCCATTCGTAGTGGACCGCCGCGTCGCCAAGCACCACCGACGGAACCACCAGCGTGTTCGCGATATCGGCAAAGGATTTTCCGACATAGCGCACGCCGCCACCAAAGCCAAAGCCTTGCAGCGGTCCCTCCTGGAAGGTGTAGTCGGCCCAGAGCGAGCCGACCTGTTGTGGCGTGTTGGTTGGCGTCAGGCCGATCAGGGCCGGATTGGGGTCCTTGCTGGTGAAGAGATCGTAGGTGGTGAACGCGGCGACCGTCTTCAGCCCCGGCAGGGGATTGGCCACGGCCTCGAGTTCCAGACCGCGCGATGTCACTTCGCCGGTCTGGTTCTGGAGGAATACAGGACCCGGGACTGTCGTCGGCACGTTTTTGCGCTTCAGATCGAACACGGCGACGCTGAAGTGTCCGTTAAAGCCGGCGGGCTGGTACTTCAATCCGGCCTCGGCCTGCTCGCCGGTTTCCGGCAGGAATAGCTGGTTCGAGGCGTTGAGACCGATGATCGGGTTGTAGCTGGTCGCGTAGGCGACGTAAGGCGCAAGGCCGTTGGCGAAATTGTAGATCAGGCCGGCGCGTCCGCTGAACTTGCTGTCCTCGCGGTTATACAGCGTGGCGCCGGTCGGACGGTCGCCCTGGCTGGTAGAGACCCAGTCATTGCGGCCACTCAAGACCAGCGTGAAGCCGCCGAACTTGATCTGGTCCTGCAGATAGACGCCGAGTTGGTTCTGGGTCAGGAGGAAATTGCGGAACGGCGCGGAGCCGGTGAAGGGGATGTCGCCAGTGCCATAGACCGGATTAAGCGCGTTGATCGAGGGCACACCGCCAAAGGCAAAAATCTGATAGTCGTCGTCGATCCGGTAGTTTTTGAGATCGAGGCCGAACAGCATCGTGTGCTGCACCGGTCCGGTATCGACACGATATTCCAGCTGGTTGTCCAGATTGCCCTGGTTGGCGGTGTTCTTCGCGTACCAATTGTAACGGCCGATGTCGCCTGCTGCGAGGTTGGTGTAGCCGTTGCCGATCAGGCCCCGATAGGTGAGGTCGACATGGGCATAGCGGGCGTTCTGACGGAAGGTGAGGCTGTCGGTGAGATTCTTCTCGAACTGATAGCCGAGCATCTCCTGTTCGCGCGTGAACTTGTCGACGCTGGGATCGCCGACGAACAATTTTGTCGGGATGCGGCCGAACGGGGCGTTAATGACCGTTCCCGTATAGGGCAGGAAATTGATGCCGCGGGTGTCGGTCTTCGAGGCTGACGCCAGCACGGTGAACGTGGTGTCCAGATCCGGCTTATAGGTGACGGACGGCGCGATGAAGTAATTGTTGTCGGGCGTGAAATCGACCTGGGTGCCGCCGTTCTGGACCTGCCCGACCACGCGGTAGAACAACTGCCCGTTTCCGGGGGCGGTCGCGACCGGACCGCCGACGTCGAACGACAGATAGGCGTTGCCGAAATTGTTGACGCCGGTTTCGATATAGCGGATCGGCTCCGCCGGCGGCAGCTTGCTCACGGCATTGACGATGCCGCTCGGGCTTGAGCCGCCGTACAACACGGCAGACGGACCGCGCAGCACTTCGACGCGGGCGAGGTTGAACGGCTGCAGCTTCCAGCTCGCATAGGAGGTGTAGAACAGTTGGAGGCCGTCGAGGAACAGGCCTACGTCGTCGGACTTGAAGCCGCGGATCAGGAACCAGTCGTTGCGTGTATCCGCGCCGAAGGTGCCGGCGACAACGCCCGGCGTGTAGCGCAGGATCTCGTCGAACTTGCCGGGCTTCTGGTCGCGAATTTGTTCGCTGCCGATCACCGACAGCGACTGCGGCGTCTCCATGATCGGCGTGTTGGTCTTGGTGCCCGCCATTGAGCGGCCGGCGACATAGCCCTGGAATGAGCCGCGCGGGTTTTCGACGACGATTGCCGGCGCCGCCTCGCGTTTCGGTTGGGGCCTTCGCGAAGCGGCCGCGCTTCGCGCCGCCGGGCGCGGGCTGCGCCGCGTCGTAGCCGCGGTGCGCTTCTCAGGCGAGGTGACGACGACGGACGGGAGGGATTGCGACGCGGAGCCGGAATTCGATTGCGCGAACGACGCCAGCGGCCACAATGCCAATACGGACACGGTCGCCGACGCGGCGATCCCCAACAAATCACGAGACTTCAAAGCGTCACCCCAACCTGCGAGCACTTGTCGCGCTTTCAGGAAACTTGGCAGCGCAACCCCAGGGGGACGCATAACGCGAGGGACGTTGATTCCTCTAATGGAAAGGCTCTTAGAGTCGCTCTTAGAAAATTTCTAGAAATGAGTGCGGAAAATTGCTCCACGCTGCAACACACGCGTTAGCTGAAGAGCTGGAGCATCACTGCGATATCGGTTCCCTGATGATCCGCTCGTCGTCAAAAGCATTGCGCCTCCCCATCAGGCTAGTTCCCGAATGCAATCAGAACTCCCAGATTGGATCAAACACTCCAGGAGTGCCTGCCATGACCGACCAGAGCGCAACCATCCTTTCCTCGTTCTCCTCCGCCCTTGCCGAACTCGTCGCCCGAACAAAGCCCGCGATCGTCTCGGTGCATTCGCGCCGCTTGCGGGCCTCGGGTTTCGTCTGGAAGCCCGGCCTGATCGTGACGGCCGACGAGGCATTGGCCGACGAGGGCGAAGTCTCCATCAAACTTGCCGACGGAACGACGCGGCCGGCCAGTATCGCGGGACGCGATCACACGACGGACATCGCGCTGCTGCGATTCGAGGACAAGAACATTGCGCCGGTCGCGCTCTCATCCGTCGTTCCGGAACTCGGCTCGCTGTCGGTCGTGGTCGCCGCCGAGCACGGCGTTCCCACCGCGGCGCTGGGTACGGTATCGCTGGTTGGCGGCCGCTGGCGAAGCCTGCGCGGTGGTGAGATAGATGCCCGGATCGAGCTCGGCGTGCGACTGCGACACAGCCACGAGGGCGGCCTCGCGCTCACCGCCTCCGGTGAAGTGATCGGTATGGCTGTCGAGGGGGTGCGACGTGTTCTTGTCATTCCCAGCGCGACAATCGGCCGGATCGCAGGAAGGCTTGAAACCCATGGCCGGATTGCGCGGGGCTATCTCGGGGTGGGGCTGCAGCCCGTCAAGCTTGACGATGGCATCGGCGCGATGGTGATGAGTCTCGATAAGTCGGGCCCTTCGGCCGCCGCCGGCATCCGGCAAGGCGATATTATCGTCGACTGGAACGGCGAGAAGCTCTCCGGCGTGCGCGCGCTGTTACGGGCGCTCGGGCCAGACAGCGTCGGCTCGGTCGCTGACGTCACAATTCGGCGGGGCGGCGAACCGGTGCAGGTCAAGCTCACGATCGGCGAAAGGGCGGACGCGTGAGCGAGGAAGCTTCACAAGTTGTCGTGGTCGCCATCGAGATTGCCGATCCCGCGCTGGCGGACCGGCTCGCATCGTTGCTTGGCGGCGTCGCCGGTATCCGTCTGGCGATACCGGGGGAGGCAGCCGCAGTGGCGCTCGTGTCACGTGAGGCGCAAGCCGCCCTCGAACCTGACGACATCGAGCTGACGCCGCGCGAACGCGACGTGCTGGTGCTGATGGCCGAAGGCGCCTCGAACAAGGCGATTGCGAGACAGCTTGGAATATCCGTGCACACGGCCAAATTCCACGTCGGATCACTGCTCGACAAGCTCGACGCCACCGGCCGCACCGACGCCGTGGCACACGCCGCGCGACGGGGCGTGATCCACCTGTAACGCTGCGCGCCCGGCGGCGAGCCAGCGGTTGCGTACGTCTTGGTATATAGTCCTAGAGGTGGGCGGATATCTGCTTCGGGAGAGCGGTCCGGAACCGCTTCCACTGGCGCGCCAGATGTCCTAAGCAGCGGCCGAAACGATTTCCTCCTTTCAGGCCCCAATGATCCGTCTCGATAACGTCAGCAAGCAAGTCGGCCACCAGATCCTCTTCATCGAAGCCTCCGCGGCCCTCCAGAAGGGCGAAAAGATAGGCTTGGTCGGCCCGAACGGGGCCGGCAAGACCACGCTTTTCCGGATGATCTCGGGGCAGGAACTGCCCGACGAAGGTCAGGTCTCCCTCGATCGCGGCATTACCATTGGCTATTTCAGCCAGGACGTCGGCGAGATGTCGGGCCGCAGCGCGGTGGCCGAGGTCATGGACGGCGCGGGGCCCGTGAGCGTCGTGGCGGGCGAATTGAGGGAACTGGAGGCCGCGATGGCCGATCCTGATCGCGCCGATGAGATGGAGGAGATCATCGCGCGCTATGGCGAGGTGCAGCACCGTTTTGAGGAGCTCGACGGCTATGCCCTCGATGGCCGGGCGCGCGAGGCGCTGTCGGGCCTCGGCTTCAGCCAGGAAATGATGGAAGGCGATGTCGGCGCACTTTCGGGCGGCTGGAAGATGCGGGTCGCCCTGGCGCGCATTCTCCTGATGCGCCCCGACGTGATGCTGCTGGACGAGCCGAGCAACCATCTCGACCTGGAGAGCCTGATCTGGCTGGAGCAGTTTCTGAAGGGATACGAAGGCGCGCTGTTGATGACCTCGCATGACCGCGAATTCATCAACCGCATCATCAACAAGGTCGTCGAGATCGACGGCGGCACGCTCTCGACCTATTCCGGCAATTACGAATTCTACGAGCAGCAGCGTGCGCTGAACGAAAAGCAGCAGCAGGCCCAGTTCGAGCGCCAGCAGGCGATGCTGGCCAAGGAAATCAAGTTCATCGAACGCTTCAAGGCGCGCGCCTCGCATGCCGCCCAGGTGCAGAGCCGGGTCAAGAAGCTCGACAAGATCGAGCGTGTCGAGCCGCCGAAGCGCCGCCAGACGGTGGCGTTCGAATTCCTGCCGGCGCCGCGCTCGGGCGAGGACGTCGTCAGCCTGAAGAACGTCCACAAGGGCTATGGCAGCCGCACCATCTATCAGGGGCTCGATTTCATGATCCGCCGCAAGGAGCGGTGGTGCGTGATGGGTGTCAACGGCGCGGGCAAGTCGACGCTGCTGAAGCTGGTCGCTGGCTCGACCGAGCCCGATGACGGCACCGTGGCGATCGGCGGCAGCGTCAAGATGGGCTACTTCGCCCAGCACGCCATGGACCTGCTCGACGGCGAGCGCACGGTGTTCCAGTGGCTGGAAGATTCCTTCCCGCAAGCCGGCCAAGGCTCGCTCCGCGCGCTCGCCGGCTGCTTCGGTTTTTCCGGCGATGACGTCGAGAAAAAATGCCGGGTGCTCTCGGGCGGCGAGAAGGCGCGGCTGGTGATGGCAAAAATGCTCTATGACCCGCCGAATTTCCTGGTGCTGGACGAGCCGACCAACCATCTGGACCTCGCGACCAAGGAAATGCTGATCAACGCGCTGTCCGAGTTCGAGGGCACCATGCTGTTCGTCTCCCACGACCGGCATTTTCTGGCCGCGCTCTCCAATCGCTTGCTCGAGTTGACGCCGGAAGGCCCTCATCTGTACGGCGGCGGCTACACCGAATATGTCGCGCGCACCGGACAGGAAGCGCCGGGGTTGCGGTCGTAGCCCGGATGGAGCGAAGCGCAATCCGGGCTACAAACTATCTGCGTGCGAGTGGGGCGATGGCCTCGATCTCATTGGTCCAGATGCCGCCGGAATAGTTTTGCGGCAGCCGTGCAAATTGCTCAGGTGTATCTATCCCGGTCGAGAACTCGCCGCCGCTATAGGGGCCGAGCACGAAGACCTCGCTGTTGGCGGCTTTCATGCGGTTGAGGAAACGGTCGGGCCAGCCCCAGAGCCACGGGGCAACGTTGATCGGCAGCATCACCATCGCGTTGGTGCAGGCTTTCGGCACCACGCCGCTCCAGCCGTAGCCGATGTAGCGGAGGAGACAGCTCTTGATGGTCGAGCGCGAGATCGTTCGGACTTCGGGCGTCTGCTGGCGCACGATGTCGACCGGCTCGTCGCCGCCATAGACCATGATCTGCGCCCGGCGTTCGGCGGGAAGCTTGTTCAATAGGGCCGCGAGCTTCTCTCCCTCGGAAGGGTCGCGGCTCTTTACATTGATCAATAGCCGCTGCTCCGGAAAGGCCGCCAGCACCTCGGTGAGCGTCGGCATCAAGCCGACGCCCTTGCCACGAAACGGAAAGCTTTTCCCGCCGTCGGCGGTATAGCCGTAGCCGATGTCGAGCTTCTTCAAATAGGCCATGGAGTGCTCGCGCGTGATCCCGTGGCCGTCGGTGCGGCAATCCAGCGTCCAGTCGTGGAACACCGCGAATTCACCGTCGGTGGTGGGGTGAATGTCGAGCTCGACGATATCGGCGCCGGCCGCGAAGCCGGCCCGCATCGAGTCGATTGTATTCTCAAGGTACTCGTGCGTCGGTGGCAACATCCGCGCCGCCGTGCAGGTGTCATTCTTCAGGTCGCGTTCGTCAAAGCGCTGCGCCATTCCGCGATGGGCGAGCAGGACAGCTTGGCCGTCGTGATGCCTGGCGAGAAGATTGGAGTTGTTGAGGTAGATTGCGGCCGCGAGAACGGCGATTGCCGCGACGTATTTGAGTTTCTTGCTCACAAGGACTGTCCCCGCGTAGAGGACGCATTCGCTAGGCAGCATTTCTGTTCGATTTGCGGCGGAGGGCAGGGCAAGGCCGAAACGATGGCGGCGACGTCCTTCCGTGCCGCTAGTCCCTTAATCTCTCCACAAATGCGATCGCGCGCTTCAGTGCATCCTCGAGCGCAGAGCGATTGCCTGGAATGGATTGGTGGCTTCGTCCGGGGTCGTCAAAACCATGTGTCGCGCCGGGATAGAGCACGACATCGATCTTGCTGCCCGCGGCGATGGATCGCTGGGCCATGTCCTGGCACCTCGCAGGCGAAACCTCTTCGTCGTCTGAGCCGATCAACAAGGCGACCGGCGCAGTCGTCGCGAGATCGGGCGCAAGCAGGGCTTTCGGTCCGCAGCCGGGATAGAGCGCCAGTGCGGCGCGATATCCCGAAGTCTTCGCGCCCTGCCTTTGCATTACATTCAATGCAGTGCTGCCGCCATTCGACCAGCCCTGCAGGAAGATACGATGGGGAACGACGTCGCGCTGACTGCGCAGCCAGCTCAACGCGCCTTCGGCATCGAGCGGCCGCACGGTCTTCTCATTGACGTCGGCGCGATCGGGCTCGTCATGGGTGAAGCGGCCGAAGCCGTGCGCCTTGCCGCGTGGTCCAAAGCTGTCCGGAAGCAGCGCAACGTAGCCGTGATCCGCCCAATACTGGCCCCACATCAAGTGCCGCTTCGACAGGCCGCTCGCATTGCACGCCGACCGGCTGGCGCGCGACACCAGCGTGCAACCCTTGTTGATGTTGGACGAGTAGGGCCCGCCGCGGCCATGCAGCATGACGATGGCGGGGTGAGGGCCCGGCGTTTCCGGCTTGAAGAGATAGGCGACGATCTCGGTCGAGCCGTCGGCGCTCGGGAAGAACACCGTGTCGGGCAAGGCGAAGGCTGCCGGCGCCGGCAGCGTTGCAAGCATCAGCATGACGACAAGCTCAATCGGTCGGATAGCCATCTGCGCAGCATTAGCAACGTTTCGGGCGACCAATGCAAGGACGCATGGCAAGGCGCGCCGTGCTCGGCTTGTGGGGATCGGAACTCGCAGCTACGCTGCTCCAAAAAGGGAGCGAACGGGCCATGAAGCAGCTGAGGATCGGCGATATCACCATCGACGCTGTCATCGAGCGCGAGGGGCCGTGGCGTCGGCCGCAGGATTTCTTCCCGGCCTATGATGAGGCGGTGTTCAGGCATCATCTTGCCGGAATGGAGCCGGAAGTGTTCGACACGGCGCTGGGGCTGATCGTGATCACCTATCAGACCTTTGTCGTCCGAACGCCGCGCCACACCATTCTGGTCGACACCTGCACCGGCGAGGACAAGGGCCATCCGCCGCCATTCGATTTTCCCGGCAAGGAGCGCTGGCGCAACGAGCTGTTCGCGCTCGGTATCTCCTATGAGCAGGTGGACTACGTGTTCTGCACCCATCTGCACATCGACCATACCGGCTGGAACACCACGCTGCGCGACGGGCGCTGGGTGCCGACATTCCCCAATGCGAAGTACATATTCCATAAGCGGGAATATGCCGCATGGGAGGCGGAGAATGCCAAGGGCGCCAACCCGCCCGGCACGGTTTTTCGCGACAATTGCCTGCCGATCGTCGAGGCCGGGCAAGCCGTCCTGGTTGAAGACGATTACGCGCTCGACGATACCATTACGCTGACGCCGACGCCGGGGCATTCGCCCTGTCACTGCTGCGTCAACATCTTCTCAAAGGGCAAGCGCGCGGTGGTGACCGGCGATCTCATGCATCACGTCATCCAGTGCCGCGAGCCGGAATGGTCGGCGAAGCCCGACTGGGATCCGAAGCAGTCGGCGGTCTCGCGGCGGAAGTTCTTTGCGGCTGTCGCCGGCACCGACACGCTGATCCTGCCGATCCATTTCCCGACGCCCACCGTAGGCCTGATTACCGCAGACGGCGACCGCTTCGATTATCGTTTCAAGCGGGATTGACCGAGCATGGGAATGCAACGGACAGAATGCAACGGATGGATTTCGAGACGCCGGTTGCGGACTGAGAGGTTTTTAGATGAGCGGCGATGAAGAGACTGCCATGATCCGCGAGACGGTCGCGAAATTCGTCGACCGCGAGCTGATTCCGCTCGAGCCACATTACCTGAAGTCCAAGCTGCCGGGTTCCGATCATCCGGAGCTGACCGTCGAGCAGAAGCAGCGGCTGCGGACGGTCTCGAAGGATCTGGGATTGTGGGGCCTCGATGCGCCCGAAGAGCTTGGCGGCCATGATCTGCCGACTCGCACCATGGCCGCTGTCCATGAGGAACTTGGCCGTACCTGTGTGCCCTTCGTGCTGCCGCCGGACTCGCCGAACCTGCGCATGCTGCAGGCGGTCGGTACCGAGGCGCAGAAGACGAAGTATCTCCAGCCCTATATCGAGGGCCGGATGAGTTCGGCGATCGCGATCTCCGAGCCCGGCGCCGGCGGCGATCCCGC
>Ga0068861_100003825_pt1 | contig 10046 bp, 4 predicted proteins | sample KBSSwiS42_FD_66593 | JGI IMG/M metagenome (GOLD analysis project Ga0068861, IMG submission 66593) | Switchgrass rhizosphere microbial communities from Kellogg Biological Station, Michigan, USA - KBS Switchgrass S4-2 | ecosystem: Host-associated > Plants > Roots > Rhizosphere > Soil ...
AGGCTGATCAGAAACAGCGGGCACGCGGGATCGGTCTGAAACCGCTCGACGGCCTCGCCGCGGTTACGCGTGCGACCGTCCAGATAGGCATACATCGTGTTTGTCGCGTCCAGGCGCCGCCGCACGATCGCGAGGAAACTCGTGAATTGTGAAAACACCAGCGCCTTGTGGCCTTCCGCCAAGATCTCTTCCAAGTGGGGGAGTAACGCCTCGATCTTGGCACTCGTGTCTCCGATCCGGCCGCGATCGATGAGCCCGGGATGACACGCGGCCTGACGCAGTCGCAACAATCCCTCGAGAATCTGGATCTGAGATCGCTCCATACCATGTAAGGCGATGCGTGAGGCGAGCGCCTTTCGGTAGTAATCGCGCAATTCCTCGTACAGTCGTTTTTGCTCGCCCTTCATCTCGCAATGGAGCGTTTGCTCCGTGCGGTCGGGCAGCTCGCGCGCGACCTGTTGCTTCGTCCGCCGGAGAATGAACGGACGCAGGACGCGAGAGAGCGTGTCCAATGTTTGAGACTGAACGGGCTCGCGATGTTTCAGGAGATGGCGAAACGCCGGCGCGCTCCCCAGCATCCCGGGATTCAGGAACTCGAACAAGCTCCATAGTTCGCCGAGATGATTCTCGATGGGAGTCCCGGAGAGCGCCAATCGCCGGCGGCCCTTCAGCAAACGGACCGCCTTCGCCGCCTGCGTGTTTGCGTTCTTGATCGCTTGCGCTTCGTCGAGAATGATGACGTCGAACGAGGCTTTGGCGAAGAGATCGGCGTCGCGCCGCAGCGTGCCATAGGTGGTGATGACGACGTCGCATCCCTCGAAAGCACGCGCGTCTTGCCCTCGGTTGACGCCGGTGTGGTCGCGCCAGCGAAGGTGCGGCGCGAAGCGAGCCGCCTCGTCCAACCAGTTGAACACGATGGACCGCGGAGCGACGACCAGCGAGGGTTCTTGAGGGTTTGTTTTTGACGCCAACAACGCCAGCACTTGCACGGTTTTTCCGAGGCCCATGTCGTCGGCCAGGCAACCGCCGAAGCCGAACTTATCGAGGAACTCGAACCAGCCAAGCCCGTCCTTTTGGTAATCGCGGAGCGTGCCGCGGAACGACACGGGAGCTTGTTTCGGTTCGATGCCTTCGAACGTACGAAACGCCTCGCGTGCTTTGGTGAAGGCCTGGTCTGTTTCAACTTGCGGCATCTCCGCCAGAAGCAGGTCCAGAAAGCCAATTTGCGAGCGATGGAAATGCAATCCGACGTCATCCGGCGTGCCAAGCTGGGCCAGCTCCGTCAGTCGGTTCACCCATTCTTCGGGAAGCAGACCCAAGCTCCCGTCATCCAGTTTGACCCAGGTCTCCTTCTTCCGGACTGCTTGAAGCAGCCGGGGTAACGAAACGGATGCACCGCCGTAATCGATGCGTCCGTCGAGTTCGAACCAATCGACTCCCGAACCCACTCGCAAGTTAAGGGCGCCGGCACCCCGCACGAGTTTCCCTTCGGCTTCAACACGCCAGCCTTCCTGGAGTAGCGCGCGGGTAGCATCGGGCAGCTTCGAGGCGGTCAATCTAAACGGTGGCATTTCACCGATGACTGGGCTCGGCCGATGAAAACCCAGAGACACGAGCCGCTCGATCGCTGCTTGCTCGACTGAGGCATTACGCACGATCAACTGACGCGACGATGCATCGAACACTTCGGATTGAAATGGAAACCAGGGAGCCGTCCTGTCGCCGTAGTCGAACTCGAGATGAGCGTTGAGTTGCGTGGCATTCGTTCCACGGGGGCGTGCGATGCGCAAATGTGGCCGCGGCGTGCCCGCGATGCGCTGGATCGCGAGTTCGGGAGGCGTTTCCAGAGGCGCGCGTGCCGAGGTCTTGTGATAGCGCTCGAGAAAACGGTGGACTTCCGCGGCGGGAATAATGAGTGGGCCCCTGCGGCGGAGTTCGATGAGCCATTGGAATGCGCCGTGATCCACGAGAGGGGAGAGCCGGTCCTGTACGAGGAGACACGCACCCGCGTGCAGGAATGACGGCTCGGCGAGATCCATGCTGTCTTCACTGCTGTTTTCACCGCTGTCTTCAGCGCTGTCTTCAGCGCGGCGCAGGACGCCTTCGAGACGATAGTCGGTCCCATCGTTAACGAGCCGCGTTGTGAACTCCCACGGCCGGTCGTCCCACTGAAAGGGGCGTATCGCGGCGGTATCCCCTTCGGGTACGACACCTAGAAAACGTCCGGTGCGGCAGAGCATCGGAAACAGCGTGTCTACAGCTGCGGGAAGAATCGTGCATGTGGCGGGGACGCCGCCGGTGTAGACGGCATTTCTCCAGTACGGTCGCGCATCGCTGACACCCAGAAGAAGCGAGAGGATGCGCCGGTCATCGGGGTCCGGAAGCTGATTGATCTCGAGGCGAGTGAGGGAGGTGGGCTTTGCCTTTGTCCATTCGCCATTGGATTTTTTATTGCGCCGCAGCAGCGTGATCGAAAGCGCGCTTTGCGACGCGCCGAGATCGAGCAGATAGAGGAGTTGCTGAACGGTACCGCCTGCCGTGCGAGGAGAAGGCTCCGAGGCTTCGATGCGGTCGACTCGGTCGAGGATTGTTCGCCAATCCTGTTGGGGCGCGCGCCGGATCGAATAGCTTTCCGCGGGCTCTATGGCTTTACGCATGCGAGGCACGAGATGAAGATCGGGCGCGACGTTGGTTGGGGACGCAGGCGGTTCGATCTCTGCCTCGTCTAAGGGCTCGCTCAAATCCAACCACTCCGGCCGGCGACCTTCGCCTCCCATGAGAAAGCCGTTGCTCATTGCCGCTCGCAAGGTGGCCCAGATGTGCTTGCAGAATTCGTTGTCGGCGAAGGGACAGGTGCACGAGGCCTCGATGCCACGACCTACTCGCAGGAGAACGACGTTGTACACCTGCGAACCGTGCACTTCCGCTTGGGTTTCGTTCGGGTCCCCATAGACGATGTGCACGCGCCCGGCGCGGAAATACTCGTCGCCGCGATCGCGTATGCGACGCGGAACGAGAGCGGTGATGTCTTGGAGCAAGTTCTGGGGCATGGGCATTTCGGGGTTCAACGCGACGAAACGTGAGTGTATCGCTTCTGGGGTAAGGGGGCGAGTTACGAGGAAAGCGCCGTCTTCACTGCTTCCACAATTTGCGGTTGGGCCGGTAGAACGCCCAGGAACGTGAGACTTCCACCGCCAATGACGACGTTACCGTCGACCAAGACTTGGAATTCGCCATATTTACCGTGGATCATGTCCACATCCGTCCGCAACTCACGGCGAATCTTCGCCGCCACCCGGACGGCATGGATGCTGGTGACTCAATACGCGCAATATCGAACGGCTACTCGGGCCATTATCGAGCTCCTAGTTTTAGTCGAACCACCGGACGTGCCGGTTTGCGCCGCGCCACTTCCTTGAATCCCGCGCGGTCGTACATGGATTTGGGTCCGAACCACATGTCGTTGTTGTTGGAGCGCTGCGCCTTGTCGACCGGGTAGGCCTCGACTAGCGTCGCACCCTGTTCGCGGGCGTAGCGAATGGCGCTCTTGAGCAAGGCGTGAGCAATGCCTTGGCCTCGATACTCGGGGGGAACGACAAAGCAGATCACCGACCAGATGCCTTGCGTGTCATCGACCGGCTTCATCACCGGTGATTTTTCTAATCTCTTGAAGTCCTCGCGCGGGCCAATTGAAATCCAGCCAACCGGGATGTCGTCGTGATAGGCAATGAGCCCGGTTGGCCGACCGGCTTTGATGAGAGCTTTGAAATCGGCGCGGTTGGCCTTGGAGCGGGTGGTACCGGACGGTGGTTGATAGGATCCGGTGCGCCGATACGCCATGCACCAGCAGCTGCGGGCAATCGAGCAGCCTCGGGAGTTCATGATCGTTTCAAGGTCGGCCCAGCGATGGGGGGTGAGCGGGAGAACCGTGAGTTTCACTCTGGCCATTATCGAACCTTCTCGCCGTTTGGTGTTCATTTCGTGAACCATTCCTGATATTGCGCGTTTGGCCGCAGGTTGAACCTTGAGACTAATGGCGAGCGCCCCGAGCGAGGAGGACGTCTTTTTGTCTTTTTTCGAGTTTTTCGAGCCTTCAGAAAAAATTACTTGCACTACTACTCAGGCGTTGCTATTATGCTGAGCAACCTGTCAAAATTGTTGCAACTTAGGAGGTTGCCGTGCGTCGGTCGAACGACCCGCCTCCGCTTGCTTTGTTGGACCGTGGTGACCCTGCCCTCACTGGGCCGGATATTGACCCCCCGCACATCATTGCGGGCCGGGCGTGGATCGCCATTCGCCGTTTGTTCCGCACCCACGCGCAACTCGCTCGCATGGAGGGCGATCATCTCGCACTGTTGCTACGGACGCGCTGGTATGGGCGTTACGGCTTCGACTCGTTCGGCGATTTCGTACGGGAAGAGCTGCAGCTCTCGTCGGGCACGGCCCGGCGCCGCGTCTCGCTGAGCCGGTCATGTAACGAAAGCCCTGAATTGGCTGCCGCGCTCGACTCGGGCCGTCTCACGCCATCTCAAATTCTGTCGCTTTCGCGCATTCGCCATGCGCCCGATCTTGCGTCCTGGATCGCAATCGCCGAGGACTGCACGGTGCGGGATCTCGATGCACTTGTATCTGCATATTTGGCCGAATTGGCGGGTGATTTCCTGCTTGATGCATCTGATGCGGATGCGGGCGATGCGTCAGCCGATGTCGAGGGGCGCCGAGTTACCTTCGCCGCTCCGTTTTCCGCGGCGATCGCCTGGGAGCACGGGATGGAAATGGCGCGACGCGTGCTCGGGTGGGAAGCGCCGGCGTACCGGTGTATCGAGGCCGTGCTGGCGGAAACTGCGGCTGAGCTTGACCGTGCGAGTTGTGCCGAGGAATTGGTCGATGTGCCGGACGCCGACGAACCATCCTCATCGAATGTGCCGGGCGACGACGACCCATTCTCATCGAAGGTGCCGGACGCCGACGAACCATCCTCATCGAATGTGCCGGGCGACGACGACCCATTCTCATCGAAGGTGCCGGGCGAAAACGATGCGTCTCGCGAAACTGACGATGAACCACCTACCGAGGAACGTCGCTCACCAGCTCCTGGGCCCTCTCTCTTGCGAGTGACGCGCGAGCAACTCGAGACTCTCGAGCGCACCATCCAGGACGCAGAGATGGAAATAGATCGGCTCATTTCGGTGGAACAGCCGGTGAGCGAGGACCCCGACCACAGTCTCGTCGCTCTCAAAGAGCTCCGTGGAAAAGATCGCTCCTTGCGCCTTCTCTTTGCTCGCTTACTGCGTGATGCCGAAGACGCGAAGGTCTTTGAGTTCTTCGGTCACGCGAGAGTGACCGAATTTTTGACCTCACGGCTCAAGGTGTCCGAACGCACCGCGGCGCGCCTCATGTCGGAAGGGTGGGCGTTCGAGGGTCATCCCGATTTGGCAGAGGCCTTTGCTTCCGGTCGCATCGGGCTAGGTCAGGCGTACCTCGTAAATCGAGTCGCAGTCATGCGAACCGAAGCCGCTTTCATCCGTCGCGCCGAGAAAGTCACTCATCTTCAGTTCGAGCGAGAGGTTCGCTTCCTGGAACGCTTGGCGGACTACACCCCAAGTCTAACCGGGCAGTTTTCGGGGCCGTTTCCTTTGCCGGAGCTTTCGACGGCACTGGTCGGATGCTTGCGTGAGCTTGGTTGGAAAGATTGGAGGATTTTGGAACACATAATGGTTCAGGCTGATGGCGATCCCGCCGTGGACCCGACGCTCATGGATCGACTGGAAGGTTTGCTCGACCTGGTTGCGCTCGCCATGGAGGAGTATGACAACGCGCTTGTGGCAAGCGTGCCAACGTTGAGCACTGCCGTGGGTGCGGACCAACCTATGCCCACGAAGGATCCGCCAACGTTGAGCCCTGCCGTGGGTGCGGGCCAACCTGTGCCCACGAAGGATCCGCCAACGTTGAGCACTTCGCAGGTCAATGAGGCAAGCACAGCCGCTCTTCTCGCGGGAGATTCGCGCGCGCTGCCAATGTTGAACACTTCCACCGGCACGCCTCACCTGCGCGAACGGACAACCATCTCGTTCTGGGCACCGGACTGGCTCATAACCGAATGGAATGCGGCGCTCGATCGAGTTAAAGCGCAGCATGGGCCCATGCCCGCTTGGGCGGCCGCGATCTTTCTGGTTCGCCGCGCAGTGAAGGAGTGGGAGCGCGTGGATCCCTCGCGACGACCCGGGGAATGGAAGATCTTCGAACGTGACGGATGGCGATGCCAGGCACCCGGCTGTTCGTCGCGACGCCGGCTGGAAGCGCATCACATTATCTTTCGTTCCCAAAACGGCTCTGACGATCCTGAAAACCTGATCACGCTCTGCCACGGGCACCATCGCCGCGGGATTCACGAGGGCTACGTGCGCGTGGAAGGCACGGCCCCCGGCAAACTACGGTGGCGTCTAGGGGGAGGAAAGCAACGCGCGGACGGCACCCCTCGTCCGGTCCGCATCTACAACGGCAATTATCGGATCTTGAACAGCTTTTGGACCTGAACATGGCCGTCACCCGTGGTCAGGCGCGCAAAGTAAAGGCCAGGAGCCACGGGAGCGCGGTTATCGTCTCTGCCTTCCCAAGTTGCCCGATGCGTACCGGCCGGGAACTCATCCGTGATTAGCTCCCGCACCTTCCGCCCTTGCAAATCCAAAATGATCACGCTCACGTGCTTGGCTTGTTCCAGGTCGAACGCGAGATCGACTCCCGAACGGAAGGGATTCGGAGATGCGGCGAGCCTGAGCCGAGGCGAAACGGTTTCATCAACCCCGGTCTGTGCGTCGCTGACGGTAATGGTCCCGGTCTCGGAAGGATGATTGCGACAGAAATAGGGGAACGTTCCGGCGGCCGGGAAAACACGAGTGAACTCGGTAGAAGTTGAACGCAATTGTGCGTCCCAGAGAGTTCCGGCAGCCGGATCCAAAGGACCCGTACCGTTCGTGGTGGTGTGGTTGCCGTTGGCCATCTTCACCCACGTTACCTGCCCGTCCGATGGAATCGTGACCGTTCCAGGGTCGAATCCCGAGCTGGTCAGGTTCACGACTTTCTGTGCGGGTGCGATCACGATGTTGAAGTCTACTGTCGATGAAGCTAGACCGTTGCTGGCCCGAATGGTGATGGGGTACGTTCCCGCTTGGCCGGGCTGTGGAGTGCCGCTAAGGAGCGCGTTTCCATCCCCTAGGTCAGAAAAGGTGGCCCATGCCGGTGCGGGTTCCGCCAAAGACATTGTCAACGACGCTCCTTCGATATCGGTAGCCGTCACACCCACTGAAAAGAAGGTCAGTTCGGCGCCGTTACGAGTGCCGGGATTAATGATTGCCGGCGGTGCGTGGGGACACTGGGACGGATAGATGAGGAACGTCCCCGATCTCGTTCCCGGCCCCGTAAACCTCCAGTCCGTCACGAAAAGCAGTGATGGGGACACATCGATTGATTGTTCCAGGCTGCCATTTGCCACCACGCTATTCAGAGGAACCGGAGACGTTGGATCCGCGACACTGCTTACGATCACGTCGGATCGATCGCCGATGTAGGCCACGAACCCAGAAACGGCAACATCGACGGCGTAGTCCGGAGTATCCATCCTTCCCACGATGTGCGCTGATAGGGGGTTGCTGATGTCGATAACCGCGAGACCCCCGCCATCCGCCACATAGGCAAATGAACCCGATATCACAATTTTCCGCGCACCAAAGGTATCGACCGTGTGCACGATTCCGGCATACGGAGATATTTGGATTACTTGAACTCGGGGATTATCGGCCACATAGGCATAGGAACCAGAGACCGCCACGCCATACGCCTGGCCTGGCGTATCCGTTGTCCTCACCACGACCGGAGAAGCGGGATTCGTGACGTCAACGGCATAAAGGCCCGCATAAACATCGGTAACCCAGGCCGTATTGCCGGTAACCGTAATGCTGGTTGCGTTGCCGAATTTGTCCGGCGCAAAGAGGTTGCTGATTTGCGTGGGCGAGGCAGGATTCGAGACGTCGATTACCACAAAGTTGCCTGTCGTACCCACCACGTACGCATAGGGACCCGAGAGCGCAATTTTCCATCTGGCCCCGGTGGTGAAATATATCTGGAGGCTGCCGACGATCTGAGGGGAAGCGGGATTGGATACGTCGAAGATCCTGAGAGTTCCGTCAACGATGTAGGCGTAATTTCCGGAAGCGGCCACATCTGTGATTGCTGTCGAGGTTTCTACGCTTCCCAATAAATGAGGAGAGGAGTCCTGGTACTCAATGCAATCCGCGGCGGCCTCATCGGAGTGAAACGTGACGAGAATCAATGGAGCTAGGACGAGTATGGCCCGGGCTCCAGGGAGAGGGCTTGCAAAAGGTTTGCGTAGGTTCATGGGGTGGATTCTCCTGCCAATCATTAGATCCGCCGGCTCACCGAATCGTGACGAACTTCCGCACGGCTGTATGATCCGGCGCGGTCAATCGGAGCAGGTAAATGCCCGACGGCACGCGCCGGTTCCCGTCGCGCCCGTCCCAGGCCGCGAGGTAATGTCCCGGTGATTGAACGCGATCGGCAAGCGTCGTCACCACCCGGCCCGTAACGTCGATCACGTCGAGGCGAACCGGTCCTCCGCGAACGACCGCGTATTGGATCTGGATCCCGCTCATTGTTGGGTTAGGTCCCACGAATCCCAGCCTGCTTCGCGGGATGGGCGCGATGTCATCGCCCACCGACACTGTGGTGACGTCGGCGGAGATTGCCGCGATATGGGACCGTGGCAACCCCTCCATCTCGGTGAAGGTTCCACCTGCGTACACGGTGCTCCCGGTCACCGCTAGCGCGTTCACTGAAGGGGTGTTGCCGCCATAGCTTGGGTTTGGGTTCCAGGGCGTGGCGAGCCCGCTCGATGCATCCAAGGCCGCGATGGTGTTCCGCAGCTGGCCCCCGATGGCGGTGAAGCTTCCGCCCGCGTACACCGTACTCCCGCTCACCACCAGCGCGGACACGTTGCCAGTATTCGCGTTCGGATCCCAGGGGGTAGGGAGGCCGCTCGATGCATCCAGCGCCGCGATGCGACTCCGCATCTGCCCGCCGATGGCGGCGAAAGCTCCGCCCACATACACAGTGCTCCCGCTCACCGCCAGCGCGTTCACTCCGCCGCCGGCGGAAGGGTTCCAAGGCGTGGCGAGCCCGCTCGCCGCATCCAGCGCCGCGATGCAGCTCCGTGCCTGCCCGCCGATGCTGTTGAAGGCCCCGCCCGCGTACACCGTGTTCCCGCTCAACGCCAGAGCGAAGACGCGGGTGGGGGTAGCGCCCCCGGCGTTCGGGTTCCAAGGTGTGGCGAGTCCGCTCGCTGCATCCAGCGCGGCGATGTTGTTCCGCGCCTGCCCGCCGATGCCGGTGAAGAAGCCGGCCGCGTACACCGTGCTCCCGCTCACTGCTAGAGCGGAGACTACGGCGTCCCCACCACTCAAAGCGGCATTCGGGTTCCAGGCGGTGGCGCTTCCGGTCGATGTATTCAACGCTGCGATGCTGTTCCGCGCCTGCCCGCCGATGCCGCGGAAGCTTCCGCCCACGTACACCGTGCTCCCGCTCACCGCCAGCGCGAACACTTCGCCGCCCGCGGCCGGATTCCAATTCGTGGCGATCCCGCTCGATACATCCAGTGCGGCGATGTTGTCCCGCCCCTGTCCGCCGACGCTGGTAAAGTTTCCGCCCGCGAACACCGTGTTCCCGCTTACCGCCAGTGCCCACACGCTGGAATTCGGGTTCGGGTTCCAGTTGGTGGGGTTCCCGTTCGATGCCCGCACGGCCGCGAGGTAGTTCCGGTTATGCCCGCCTATGCCTATGAAGTTGCCGCCTACGTAGATCGTGCTCCCGCTCACCGCGAGCGCCGCCACGGTGGTGCCGAAGTACATGCCGCTGGGGTTCCATGCGGTGGCGAATCCGCTCGATGCATCCAGCGCCGCGACGCCGTACCGGTCCTGCCCGCCGATGTTGTAAAAGTCGCCGCCGGCGTAGATCGTGGTCCCGCTTACCGTCAG
>Ga0068861_100003826_pt1 | contig 10045 bp, 10 predicted proteins | sample KBSSwiS42_FD_66593 | JGI IMG/M metagenome (GOLD analysis project Ga0068861, IMG submission 66593) | Switchgrass rhizosphere microbial communities from Kellogg Biological Station, Michigan, USA - KBS Switchgrass S4-2 | ecosystem: Host-associated > Plants > Roots > Rhizosphere > Soil ...
GGCGTGAGCGCAAAGACACCAGAGAGCATGTGGGACGAGGCCACCAGGAAGACCGTGAACGCGGTGATCGGAATACTGAAGGCGGCCATGAAGACAACGTTGACGCCGACCCTGCAGCCGTAGGACGCTGCCGACGGCGCCGCCACTTCCCTCGCGTAGCGCCGCCAATCCTGGAAGATTGCCGCGCCCTGCTTCGCCTTGTGCCACTGCTTGACCAGCTTGGGCTTGAGCCGCGGCCAGAGGAAGTAGAGGGCAACGATCAACGCGACGACGATGATCGGCACGAGCACAGGATGTGATGCGAAGAAACCGCCCGTCTCGTCCGAAGGACTCCCTTTCGACACGCTCCGGGGACGAAAGATCCCGAGGCAGATCACGATCACGACGCTCGCGGCGGTGAAGAAGAGCGATTGGACGACGGTCGCCGACGTCACACCGGCAACCGAAGACCCTCGGATGCTCTTTCGGAAGATGCCGATCATCGCCGCCGTCCCAGCTTGCGCGGGCGTGACTGCGTTGATCGCAGTCCCTCCCTGCGACGCGCCCCAGGCGGTCTTGAACGAGAGGGCCGACTTTGGGTAAGCCGCGCGGAGGATGTTCCGCCACGCGAGCCCGATGAACGCGGACTCGGCGGTCTTCAACCCGAGGGCAAGGACGAGCCAGTAGAAGGACAGGTCGCCGATCCGTCCCAGGACGCCTTCGACCCAGTGCCCGAATTGACCGAGGACGTTCGCGAGCAGCACGCCACGCGCATCCTAGGGCGCTGTCGGCCGGGGTTCTAGTCGGCGGGGCTCACCACCACTTGCGTTCGAGAGCACGCTGGGTTCCGCCGGTGCGGTCGAGCGCGTCAAGTTCCGCCATGTCCGCTTTGGACAGCGTAAAGTCGAAGATCTGCGCGTTCTCCGCGAGCCGGTCGCGGTGCGTCGACTTCGCGATCAGGGGAATGTCACGCTCGATGCACCAGCGAAGCAACACCTGGGCCGGCGTTCGCCCGAGGCGCTGCGCGATTCGTGTCGCCGTTTCGCTGGCGATGTGGCGACCGTGTCCGAGTGGACTGTAAGCCTCGAGAACGATCCCCTCCCCACGACACGCGTCAAGAAGCCCTTTCCGGTACTCGTACGGACTGAATTGCGCTTGGTTGACGACGGGCGCGATGTTCGCCGTTGCCAGTAACTGTTGGACCTCGGCAACGTCGAAGTTGGAAACCCCGATCGAGCGTGTGTGATCAAGCTCCTGAGCTCGCTCCATTCCCGGCCACGCCCAGGTTGGCCCACCCTTCGGCCAATGGACGATGTACAGGTCGACGCGGTCGACCCCGAGCCTTTGAAGGCTCCGCTCGAGCTCTGCGACCGGGTCTCTCCGTGCGGGATGGAACTTGGTGGTGATGAACACGTCATCGCGCGGGACGCCGCTTTCGCGCAGCCCCTGGCCGACGCTCTCCTCGTTGCCGTAGGCCTGGGCGGTGTCGATGTGGCGGTAGCCGAGTTCGAGCGCCCAACGGACTGCGTCGACGCACTCGCGTCCCTTCGGCACCTGCCAGACGCCGAGGCCGAGCAGCGGCAACTGTCCACCGTCCGCCAGGGTGGTCTCGTTTCGATCTGCCGCCACTGCGCTCCTCATTGCGTTTCTACTGAACCTGCCAGCGCGGCGCGTGCGGACGCCGCGATGTCTGCATTCGTGTTGGCGTGCCCCCCGATCCCCCAGCCCCCCTCCGGCGACTCGGTCAGCAGCACCCACGTGCGCTCTCGCAGGCTCGGGTCGCCGGCAGCGGCCGCGATGATTTCCGTGAGTTCCTCGACGACGCCGAGTTGCTTGTCGCGGTCGAGTACTCCGACGGGGGTGAGCACTTGAACGCGCACGTAGCTGCTCTCTCCCGCGACGTTCGAGATCGCGGCTTGGTCCATGCTGTGAATGAACGCCGCGGTGTTTGTCGCAAACAGCGGCAAGTCGGGAACCTGCTCCCAACGCATGACTGCCGCTGCGAGATCCTGGGCGAGCGTGTGCGAATCGGGAAAGGTTCCGGCAGCGGCGTAGACGTCGATCATCGGCATCAGTCAGCCTCCTCGAGGAAGGAGTGGACGTCGGCGGCGAACTGGCCATGGTGCTGGAAGAGGAAGCCGTGCGCCGAGTCCGGGTAGATCTTGAGCCGCGCGTCCGGCAGGAGCCCGGCCAGCAGGTGTGAGTAACGGGGAAGGATCATCGAATCACTGTCGCCGTTGGCGACGAACACCGGCAGGTCGATTGCGCTCACTCGCTCTAGCAGCGAGTGATTGGGGATGCCCCACGCACACACGGCGTCGTACTGCGCCTGACGGGTCTGCCACGTCGTCGGTTCGTCTCGGTCCGTACTCCTTCCTCCGAAGATGCGCCCGGCGGCCTGCTGGCCCGCCTGGCGACTCGTGTCCGTCGCGGCGAAGAAAACCTCCAGGTATCCCTGCGGGCTCGTTTCCGGCGTACCGACCGCGCCGATCACCTCCGGTGCCCAGCCGTGCATCCCTGCAGCACCCTGTGGTGCGGAGGACGCGAGCACGACGCGTCGCAGCAGGTCCGGGCGGATGAGCGCGATCTCCTGTGCGACGAAGCTGCCGATGGAGAAGCCGAGCAGGTCTATCCGCTGGAGGTTCAGAGCCTCGATGAACGCGATGGCGTCGTGGGCCATCGCTTCAATCGTGTTCGGCGTCTCTCCGGTCGTGGCGCCGACACCGACGTTGTCGAACGAGATCACCCGTCGATCCGTGGCGAGGGCGTCGACGAGAGCGGGATCCCAGTTGTCCAGGTTGCCGCGGAAGTGCTGTAGCAGCACGAACGGCACATCACCGTCGCCGAGCTCGCGATAGGCGTACTCGATTGCGTTGCCCGCCGCGACGCGCAAGGTCGAAGCGTCGGCGGATTTGACTGGCGTTTCCGTGATCGTCATTGAGCTCTCCCTTCGTGTGCAGCTCAGCGGGCGGTGGCAGCTCCGACCGAAGCGGCCGCCTTCTCGATTAGTTCGACGACCTCGTCGGGATGGGAGACCATCGCAACGTGACTCGACGGGATCTCTACGGTCGTCGCGCCCATCCGTGATGCGAACATGCGCTCCGCGTCCGGCGGGAGCGCCTCGTCGTTCTGTGCGACGAGGTACCAGCTGGGCAGCGAGCGCCAGGCTGGTGCGGCGATGATGTCCGTGAACGCGGACGAGGCTAGTGCCTGTTGCACGGCGTACATCACCCGTGCGTGGGTCGGGTCGACATCGCCGGCGAAGTGATTGACGAAGTCGTCTTCGGAGAGCCAGGCGAAGCCGCGTGAGTCGGTGAACAGATGAGCGAGTGCCGGCGTGACCGGCCCCTGCGAGAGCAGTGCGCCGAGCGATTCGCCCTCGTCGAGCGCGAACGCGGCAATGTAGACGAGCGCGACGGCGTTCGGCGCGTCTGCGCCGAGCGCGGTGATGACCTGGCCGCCGTAGGAGTGTCCGACGAGGATCGTGGGGCCCTCCTGGAACTCGAGCACCTGGCGCAGCCGCGCGACGTCGTCGTCGAGCGAGCTCAACGGGAACTGCGGCGCTCGCACCTGAAAGCCCTCAGCCTGGAGGCGCTCGATCACGCTGCTCCAGCACGATCCGTCGGCCCAGGCGCCGTGGACGAGAACGATGTTCGGCCGTCCGGTCATTTCCGACTCCCTTCTGCGGAGTTGTGGGAGAGGTGAGTGTCCCCTGGTGAGGCGCCGGTGCGCATCACACGGTCGTGCGATTTGAAAGCCGCCGGGCGCGCTGGGATATGCTCGCCTCGAGGAGCGATGTCGACGAACCCCGCGCGGGAGCTCCACGGGCGCGACGCGGAACTCGCGCCGATTCGGGCCGAGCTCGAACGCGTCTCCGACGGCGCGGAGGCGGTACTCATCGTCGAGGGCGCCGCCGGTATGGGAAAGAGCCGACTGCTCGCAGAGGTCTCCACGATCGCCCGCAGCCTCGGTATCAGGGTCGGTAGCAGCGCCGCCGATCCGAGCGAGACGGTCGTCGAGCTCGCGGTGCTGCTGGCAGCGCTGCTCGACGGACCCGAGCCCCTGCTCGACGACAGCGGGCTCAACGCTCTCCATGCGCATTCCGAGCAACGCTTCTGGCTGCTGAGAGACCTGCAGCAACTGCTCGAGCGCGCAGCCCTGGAGTCGCCGCTCCTGATCTCCATCGACGACGCGCACTGGGCGGACGGCGGAACGGCAGCTGCAATTCGCACGCTGCCGCTGCGACTTGTGGGACTGCCGATCGCGTGGGTCATCGCCCTTCGCCCCCCGCGCGAATCGACACCGCTCGTCCACGCACTCGAAAAGCTGAGACAGAATGGCGCGCGCACGATCGTCCTCGGGCCGCTCGATGAGAAAGCAATCGCGCAACTCGCGACGGACGTGCTCGCCGCGCAGCCCGATCAGTCGATTCTCGAGCAGTTAACGGAGGCCGACGGCAATCCGTTTCTCGTCGTCGAGACCCTGCTCGGACTGCAAGAAGAGAACCGGGTCCGTTTCGTAGACGGTCGCGCGGAGCTGATCGACAACCAGCTGCCCCGGCGCGTACAACAGAGGATACGCGAGCGGCTCGGCCGGCTCTCCGACGAGGCGAGCGACGCTGCGACCGTCGCGGCCTCGCTCGGTCGCACGTTCTCATTCGACGAGCTGGCGCGGATGCTCGGGCGGCCCGCATCGGACCTACTGGCGCCGGTCGGTGAGCTCCTCGAGGCGAACCTACTCGTCGAGCGCGATGAGAAGCTCGCCTTCTGGCACGACATCACACGTGAGGCAGTCCGGGCCAGCGTGCCGCTAACTGCCCGCCGTGCCCTCGATCGCCAGGCGGCCGGCGTTCTGCTCGAAGCCGGCGCATTGCCGGTCGAAGTCGCGGTGCAGTTGGCCGCGAGCGCCGAGGCGGGAGACGAGGTGGCAATCGACACCCTGCTCGAGGCCGCCAAGGCGTTGGTCACGACCGACCCCGATACCGCCGCAACTTTCGGCCAGCGCGCACTCGAGATCGCGCCGGCCCACCACCCGCGACGGGGGGAGATCGTCGGTACGACGGCGATCGCACTCCACATCACGGGCAACAGCGAGGAAGCGATCGCGTTCGCCGATCGGGCGCTCCGCGAGACACTGCCGGCAACCCAGGAGGCAGAAGTCCGCCTCAGCATCGCCGGGATGTTCGCGATTTCACCGGAGATCCGGATCAGCGCAGGGCGATTGGCCCTGAGCCTCCCCGACCTCTCGCAAACGCTCCGTGCCCGCCACCTCGCCTGCCTCTTTCACAACATCGTCACCGCGGGTCGCGTGAACGAGGCGCGTGCGATGCTGGAGGAGGCGCGAGTCGCTGTCGCCTCCACTGACGATGCTCGCGCGTCTTTCACGCTCCGGGTCGCCGAGAGCGCACTCGAGTACACCGACGACCGATTCGACCCCTCGCTCGAACTGATCACCTCTGCCTACCGGGACGGGATCTTCGCCGGCGACGACCAACGCCTCCGGCTCGCCCACATGTGGCACGGCGAACTGCTGAGTGTCACCGACCGCGACGACGAGGGCCTCGCGATCGCATCCGACGGCCTCGCTGCCGCGCAGCGCGACCGGCAAGGCTGGGCCTACCAGATGTTCGAGACCTGGCACGGACGCATGTTGCTCAGAACAGGGCGGCTTACCGAAGCGCTCGCGGTACTCGAGGGACGCTACGCACTCGAAGACGGAACACATGCGGCCGCCGTGCTCGACGCCGCCGGAATCGTCGCGCTCGGACGACTGGCGATCCACACAGGCGACACGCGCCAGGCTCGCCGGCTCGCCGACATCGCCGAGGTCATGCTTGAACGGGGCACACCGGCGGTGCGGCGCCACGCAGCCTGGCTGCTGGCGCTCTTCGCACTGGCCGAGGGCGACGCCGAAGCGGCACGAGGCTGGGTACGCGCTCCAACCGAACCGGACGGCCGAGCGATCCTCCCGCGATTCCCGCTCGATATCGCCGACGAGGTGGTGCTCGCTCGCATCGGACTCGCCACCAAGGACGACGAACTCGCGCAGCTTGCGCTGCTCAACAGCCAGCGTCGATCTGAGTTGAACCCCGCCGCCGCCTCGATCGCGGCCACCGCGGCCAATGTGCGCGGTCTTCTCGAGCCAAGTCAGGCGGACCTCCGCGAAGCCGTCGATCTCTTCGAGCGCACCCCCCGACGGCTCGAGCTGGCGGCCGCGCTCGAGGATCTCAGCGTTGAACTGATCGCGGCCGATCGAGAAGCCGCCATCGATGGTCTTGGCCGTACCCTCGCCCTCTACACCGAACTCGGCGCAACCTGGGACGCCCGCCGCGTCCGCAGCCGCCTCCGCGAACTCGGCGTTCGGCGGCGCCTGATCGCCGCCGAGCCCGAGACGAACGGTTGGACGGCGCTGACGACGTCGGAGCTCACCGTCGCGCGCCTCGTCGCCGAAGGCCTGACGAATCGAGAGGTCGCCGAACGTCTTTTCGTCTCGCCGCACACAGTCAGCAGCCATCTCCGCCATGTGTTCTCGAAGCTCGGCATCACCTCGCGCGTGGAACTGGCGCGTGTTGCGCGCGATTATGAGATCGCCTGATCGTGCGATGCCGGCGGCGAGATGCCGTGACAGGCTCAGCCGAGCATGCCGCTGACGGGACTGAAGGAGACAGTCAGATGAGCGCCGAGGCGGTTTCGCCGATCACCACGTATTTCCGAGTCAGCGACGGGGTGCGAGTGAGGTACGCCGATAACAAGGCGGACTCGGACATCACCGTACTGATGCTGGCGCCGTGGCCCGAAACCCTCTGGGCCTTTCGTCGCATCTGGGGCCGCATCTCCGCAATCGGGCGGGCGGTCGCCATCGACCTACCGGGATTCGGCCACTCGGATGGTCGCCCAGAACTGATTGTCCCAGACGCCTCCGGAGCCTTCCTGGCCGGTCTGATCGACGAATGGGCCCTGGGAGCTCCGCATGTCGTCGGCCCGGACGTCGGCACCGCAGCGGCGCTCTTCCTCGCCGCGAGGTCGCCGGAGCGCGTTACGAGCCTGACGATCGGCGGCGGCGCGGTCCGGTTTCCGATCGAAGCGGGAGGTGCGCTGAAGGACATCATCGAGGCGCCGAGTCTGGACGCTGTGCGCGGGCTGGACGCCAGAACCAACATCGGCCACGCCGTCGAGGCCGCCGCCGCGAGCGAGGGCGAGCCTGAAGTCCACGAGGACTACGTCAGCGCCTACGATCTCGGACGCTTCGCGGAGTCGGCACGGTTCGTGCGGCATTACCCCGAGCAGAACCCGGTCTTGCGCGAGCTGTTGCCGACGATCGCCACGCCAACCCAGATCCTCGCCGGGCGCAACGATGACCTCGTCCCCTGGTCGAACAATCAGTACCTCGACGACCTTCTCCCCAACAGCGAAATTCATCCCCTCGACGCGGGTCACTTCGCGTGGGAGCAAGCAGCGGAGGAGTACGGCAGCCTGGTCCTCGACTGGGTCATGGGCGGGTACCGACGCGTCGCGGGGCTAACCGAGGTCGAATGAGCAGCGACGTGATCATCGGACATGACGGGAAGCCACGCTGCGGCTGGGTCGGAGCCGGCGATACCGCGTTAGGCCGCTACCACGACGAGGTCTGGGGCAGACGCACCCACGACGAGCCCGCGCTGTTCGAGGCGCTCACCCTGGGCGTGTTCGAGGTCGGGCTGAGTTGGTCGATCGTGTTCGGGAAGCGGGACGCATTCCGAAAGGCATTCCTCGGCTTCGACGTCGCCAAGGTCGCGGCCCTGACCGCGCGGGACGTCGACCGGTTGGTTGAGGACGCCTCGATCATCCGTAACCGCGGCAAGATCCAGGCGACCGTCGACAACGCCCGGGCGATGATGTCCGCGTCGCCGAGCCTCGTGGCGCTCGCGAAGTCCTACGAGATCAACCGCAAGCGGGCGCCGCGATCAGTGGCCGACCTACCCAAGTCGACCCCACAAGCGGAGGCGTTCGCGAAGCAGTTGAAGTCGCAGGGGTACCGCTTCGTTGGGCCCACGAGTGTGTACGCGTTCATGCAGAACGTCGGCGTGGTCAACGACCACGTCCATGGGTGCTTCCGCGCGACCGACTACCCGGCTACGGCCCGGAGGCGCTGAGGAGATCGAGCACCTTCCGAGTCACACGTCTTATCGTCTGGAGATGACTACGACACTCATCACCGGAGCGAACAGAGGGCTCGGTTTTGAGGCCGCCCGTCAACTCGTCGCCGCCGGCCATCAGGTCTGGATCGGCGCGCGCGACGACGCACGCGGTCAGCAGGCGGCCGACGCGGCCGGCGCCAGATTCGTTCGGCTCGACGTGACCGATGACGCATCAGTGGCCGCGGCAGCCGAGAGGGTCGAAGCATTGGACGTGCTCGTCAACAACGCCGGCATCAGCGGCGGACGCATCAGCCCCAGCGACGCGACGCCTGACCTGATGCGGACGTTCGAGACGAACGTGTTCGGACCGGTTCGCGTCCTCCGTGCATTCATCCCGTTGCTCGAGAAATCGCCCGTGCCAGTGGTCGTCAACGTCTCGAGCGGTGTCGGCTCTCTCAACCTTGCCGCCGACCCAGGAAGTCCCTGGCGCGAGGCCGTCTTCCCGGTCTACGCGTCGTCCAAGGCCGCGCTGAACATGCTCACGATTCGGTACGCGGCCGCCTTTCCGCGGATGAGGATCAACTCAGTCGATCCCGGGTTCACGGCAACGGACTTCAACGAGCATCGAGGGACGCAGACCGTCGAGGAGGGTGCCGAGGTAATCGTCCGCTACGCGCTGATACCCGTGGACGGGCCAACCGGTGGCTTCTTCGACCGGGACGGCCCCGAACCCTGGTGAAACGCTAAGGGAGTGCGCCCGTGTCGAGCCAGGAGCGGAACCGCTGCACATCTTCCTCCGCCCACGGGCCATCGCAAGGCATCTGACCAGCTGCGAGCGCGGCGTAGATCGGCTCCGCGTGCGTCCGCACGTCCTCGTACGAACCCAGGTCAAAGGCGGACTGCATCGATCGGATGTCGAGATCCCTGAAGAGCGGCCGGATGTCTCTGGCGAAGCTCAGTTGCTGTGCCATCAAGTCTCCTCCTCCGTACCAAGCCGTCGCGTCTCGCTCCAGTCGAGGATGAGCTCGCGTTCGGCGAAGTACCAGCTTTGATCGATCTTAGTGAACGTATCGAGATACCGGAGGGAGGCGATCATGATCTTGCGGTTGCCGTCCTCGGTGTAGACGTGGTGCGCGATCGTGTAGCTCTCCCCGCTGGCGTGGTTCCCGTCGATTGTGACCGTGCTTTGGCCGTTGAAGTGCGTCGTTACCTCGTAGCGATTGAGGTCTTCGAAGATGGGCCCGAGCGCTTCTCGTCCTTGCAGAACGTAGGTCGGCTCGCCGCCTTCGCCGTCCATGTAGACGGCGAAGCGGGTGTCGTCCGTGAAGAGCGCCTTCTGGCCATCGGCGTCGCGGCGGTCGGCGCAGTGTGCGTACGCGTCGAAAAGTTCGCGCAACGCAAGCCGGTCGGCCGCTTCAGCCGGCGTGAGCTCGGTATGGACGGTCATCGACGGACCCCCTTCAGAGTCGGATCAGGTTGACGCCGGCGAGCGGGTGGTGGATCTGCTGCATGGCCCCGCCTGCAGCCAGGTCGCCGAGGTCGATTGCGGCGAACCCCGCGTCCTGGAACAGCGTGACGACCTCCGACTTCGCCTCGGCGTCGTCGCCGGAGATGAACATCACGCGCCGACCGCCGGCCTCCTGCGGGTCCGAGCCGAGCACTTCGGCGCCGAGCGTGTTCGCGGCCTTCACGACGCGCGCGCCGACGAGAAGGTCGGCGACGAGCTCGCTCGATGTTCGCCCGTTCAGGTCGTCGGCAGCCCAGTCGTTGGTCGCGTCGATCACCGCCTTCCCTTTCCAGGCGATGCCCTGAACGGCTTCCGGGACGCTGCCCCACGGGACAGCGATGACGACGATGCCGGCCGCCGCTGCCTGCTCCGCCGTTCCCGCCGACACACCATCGCCAAGATCCGAGACCACTGACGCCAGCGATTCCGGGCCGCGGCTGTTG
>Ga0068861_100003827_pt1 | contig 10043 bp, 7 predicted proteins | sample KBSSwiS42_FD_66593 | JGI IMG/M metagenome (GOLD analysis project Ga0068861, IMG submission 66593) | Switchgrass rhizosphere microbial communities from Kellogg Biological Station, Michigan, USA - KBS Switchgrass S4-2 | ecosystem: Host-associated > Plants > Roots > Rhizosphere > Soil ...
TCATCGCTGGTCGAATCGGTGACGGTGATCGACGCGTTGTTCAGGAGCCGGTTCGGCTTGCTGTAACGCTGCCGTGAATAGAAGCCGGTGATGCGGTTGCTCTGATTCACCTGCCACGTGACGTTCCCCAGGCCCGACGTGATGTTGGTCTGATCGAGCACGACCTCGGAGTTCTGCACCGGCACGTTCTGGTGCACCCGCCAGTCGCGGAACGCACCGAAGAAGCGCACCTTGTTCTGAATCAGCGGGCCGCCGGCGGTCAGGTTGAAGTCCGAGACGAAATCGGACGTGTTCCCGTCCTGACGGAAGCCGTACTTCTGCAGATCCGGATTGTGATCGTTGCGGGCCTGCAGCGAGTCGCCGGTCCACGTGAACGTGGAGGCGCCGCGCCATTTGTCGCCGCCGGTCTTCGTGACCATGTTGAGGAACACGCCCGACGACGGAACGGTGATGTCGTGGGCGCCGGTCGAGACCTGGATGTCGTCGAAGGCATCGAAATCGTAGTAGAAGCCCGCGGCGCCAATCGCCGCCGGATCTCCGACGTTGATCCCGTTCAGGAACGACGTGTTCTGGGCACTGGTCGTCCCGCGCGCGCTGAAGACGCCCTGCAATCCTCCGGACGTCCCGCCGACATCCGGCCGGCTCATGATCAGGCTCGGCACCTTCGCTTCGAGCAGCCCCCAGATGTCGCGGCCTCCCGGCGTGCCCTGGATCAACTGCTCGCTCAGGTTCACGCTCACGTTGGCGCTCGTCGTGTCGACGGTCGGCGATGCCCCGGTGACGGTGATGTTCTCGGCGAGCGCGGCGACCTTCATGGCGAAGTCGACCGGTGTCGTCTGGCCCACCAGCACGACGATGTTCTCGCGCGTGATCGTCTGGAAGCCGGCGAGCTCGAGCTTGACCGTGTAGGTGCCGGGCACGAGCGACGGGAAGCGGTAGACGCCGCCCGCGTCGCTGACGCCGGTCATCGACCCTGCCACCAGCACCGGGCTGCTGATGGTGACGGTGATGCCGGGCACCACCGCGCCCTGGTCGTCGACCGCCTTCACCAGGATGCTGCCGGTCTGAACCTGCGCGCTCGCGGAAACGGCGACGGCCAGCGCCGCCAGCACCACAAAGCCACTGAAGATCCGTCTCATGCTGTCTTCCTCCTGAACGCTGTCGGGGTTGACGTGGCCGCGTCGGCTACTGCTTCAGCCACTTTGAGCGGAGTGAGCGTGTTGCTCTTGGCTGCGGGACTGTATCAAAGCCGGGTTGGAAATGGCGCCGCTTTTTCGCACGAATCCCGCAGGGCTCGCCGCGGGTTCGAAAAGTTGGATTCCACACTGTTCGCGCGGTGCGACTCCATGGACAGCGTGCGCGGCGGCTATACTGCTTCGTTATGAAAGCCTTCTCTGCCGCGCTCGTGGTGATCGTCTCCGCGCTCGTCGCGTCGGGCGCGCAGCCGGCACGCCGTGAACCGGCGCGCGCCGGCGCGCTCACGATCGAGCACCTGATCGGCATCCGTCACCCGTCGAGCGCCGCCTGGTCGCCCGACGGGCGCCGCATCGCCTTCCTGTCGGATCGTGCCGGCGTCGCCAACGTGTACGTGGCGACGCTCGACGCGGGTGGCCGCGCCGCTGCCGCGCAGCCGTTGACGCGTTTTGCCGACGGCCTCAGCGGCGGGCTGTTCTGGAGCGCCGACAGCCAGCACGTCTACTTCCCGCGGCTGGGAGATCTCTGGCAGGCGCCCGCCGGCGGCGGCGAACCCTCCGCCGTCTGGAGCACGCCACAAGCGGAAACGAACATGGTGCTGTCACCCGACGGCGCCCGCGTGGCGTTCGTCCGCGGCGACGATCTCGCCGTTCGCGCGCTCGCGGGCGGCAGCGAGTCGGTGGTTGTCGCCGGCGACGGCAAAGCGGTCAGCGGGATCGCCTGGTCGCCCGACGGCGCCCGCCTCGTCTTCACGCTCGGGTCGACGACGATTCGCCACGAGCAGACACCCGAGTACTCGGGCGCGAAAATCATCTACACCGTCTCCGAGCGCCGCGCCGGCGAGAGCTTCGTCGTCCCCGCCAGCGGTGGAAGACCGTCGCTGCTCGCAGGTGTCGCCGGCACTGCGCCGCGCGGCTGGATCGACAAGACGCGCTTCGTCATCGATCGGCAGTCGGCCGACTACAAGCGGCGGACGATCGCGATCGCCGATACCGCGGCCCCTTCGACAGGCTCAGGGCAAGCTGCGTCGACGAGCTCAGCGCAGGGGGCGTTGAAGACGATCCAGGAAGATGTCGACGAGAAATTCTGGAGCATCCCCGCTCAGGCCGATCCGGGCGCGCAGCCGTCGCCGGACGGCAAGTGGATCGCCTTCGTCAGCGATCGCGATGGCTGGGATCATGTTTACGTGATGCCCGCAGCCGGCGGCGCGGCGACGCAGATCACGAAGGGCAGGTTCGAAGCCTGGCGGCCGACCTGGTCGCCCGACAGTACGCGCATCGCCTTCGACGCCAACGAGCCGGGGCGTCCGGGCGATCGGCATCTCGGCATCGCCACGGTCGGCCAGGATCCGTCGCGCGCGACGGTGACGACGATCACCAGCGGAAAGGGCACCGACATCGCGGCGATCTGGTCTCCCGACGGCCGGCGCCTCGTCTACCAGCACACCGACGCGCGCAACTCGGCTGACCTCTGGGTGATCGACGCGTCGGGAGGTACTCCCTCGCGCATCTCCGACTCGATGCCCGCGGAGATGAAACGTGCGGCGTTCGTCGAGCCTCAACTCGTCGACTATCCCGGCCCCGACGGTCAACCGGTGCCTGCCTGGCTGTTCGTGCCGAGCGATCTCGACAGGTCGCGCAAGCATCCCGCGATCGTCTGGATTCACGGCGACGGCACCAACCAGAACTACGACGGCTGGCACGTGCAGCGGAACTACGCCGTCTATTACAGCTTTCACCAGTACCTGCTGCAGCAGGGGTATGTCGTGCTGGCGCCCGACTATCGCGGCAGCATCGGCTACGGCCGCGCCTGGCGTCAGGGCGTCTACATGGACGTGGGGGGCAAGGACGCGAAGGACGCGTGGATGGCCGCGAACTACCTCAAGACGCTGCCGTATGTCGACGGCGAACGGCTCGGCGTCTGGGGTTTGAGCTATGGCGGCTTCTTCACGCTGATTGCCGCCACCGATCAGCCGACGCTCTACAGCGCCGCGGTCAACGTGGCCGGCGTCGCCGACTACGCGATGTACTACGAGGATCCGTACCACGGCGGTTGGACGGCGAGCCGCATCGGCACGCCGGAGCAGAACCCGAAGGTATTCGCCCAGGCGTCTCCGCTGTCCCACGTCGATCGGCTGCAGCGGCCGCTGCTCGTGCTGCACGGCACGTCGGACGTCAACGTGCCGTACCTTCATTCGGTGCGGCTCATCGATGAGCTCCTGAAGAAAGGCAAAGGCGATCTCGTCTCGTTCATGACCTATCCGGGCGAGTTCCATTACTTCACCCGCGAGCACGTGCTGCGCGACGCGTGGACGCGCGTGGACGAGTTCTTCGACGCGCACCTGAAGCGCGCGCGGCAGGCGAGCCATTGAGCGATCGCGCGGCGAGCGAACCGCCGAGACGACGCGCTACACTTGACGCTATGCGCGCGATTGCGATCGCTCTCGTCGTCGCCGTGCCGTTGTCGGCGCAGACGCGCCGCCCGGCGCGACGGCCGCCGCCGCCGCCTCCGCCGCCGACCAAAGTGGCGCCCGAGGTGACCTGCCCGGCGCCGCTCGGTGTCGGCGTCAGGACGAAAGCGGCGTTCTGCGAGGTGATGGCCGGACGCGATCCAGCCGGCGGCGTGCTGATTCAGATTCCGCCGCACAAGGGGCCGGCGACGCTGACCTTCGACCTGCACAACCTTCACACCTACTCCGAGGAACAGGTGCGCGCGCACCGCGCCTTCGCCCGCTACACCGCCACCATCGGCGCGCTGACGGTGGACAACACGCTGCTCAGCCGGGCGGTGGTGCAGAGCGAATTCCGGACCGCGGCGGACCTGGTCGATCGCGTCAGCGGCGGCGCCGGCCCCGGCGGCGTCAAGGCCGTTGCGCCGACCGGCACCGAGTCGGTGACCATCGAAGTGCCCGAAGAGGAGCTGCAGGTGAGCCTGCTCGGCGAGAAGCTGGCGGTTGAACGCACCGACGGCGCCGCCACGTATACGCAGCCGGGGCGGCCGATTGCGGCCGTCAGCAACGTGATGCTCGAGTACCGGCCTGCGCCGCCGCCGAAGCCTACTCCGCCCGCGCCTGCGCGGCGCGGTCGCGGCAGGTAGGGCAGGTGGGGCGGGTAGAGCAGGTGGGAGGGCAGGAAGGGCTGGTGGGGCAGGTAGGGGACAAGGGCTTGCCCTGAGCGAGACGCGCGCGTCAGCGCGCGCGAGTCGAAGGCCCTGTCCTGAGCGAGATGCGCGCGTCAGCGCGCGCGAGTCGAAGGGAGAGAACGATGCGCGTGATGCTGCCGGTCTTGTTTCTCCTCGTTCCAATCGTGGCGATGGCGCAGGTGAAACGCACCAACCCGCCCACGCTCTCGACGCCGACCGGCTACACGCACGTCGTCGAGGTGACCGGCCCGGCGAAGACGGTCTACATCGCCGGCCAGATCGCGTTCGACAAGGAGGGCAAGCTGGTTGGCGCGGGCGACATGGCGGCGCAGGCCGAGCAGGTGTTCAAGAACCTGCAGGCGGCGCTCGACACGGCGGGCGCGAAGTTCTCGGATGTCGTCAAAATGAACACCTACGTCACCGACATGGCCAAGGCCCCGGCGGTGCGCGAGGTGCGGGCGCGCTACTTCGGCCAGTCGACGCCGGCCAGCACGCTGGTGCAGGTCGCCGCGCTGGCGCGGCCCGAGTTGATGATCGAAATCGAAGTCATCGCCGTCGTCGCGGCGCGTTGAGGTCTATCATAGCGGGCGCTGGAAACGAACCCGAGGGCGGGGGCCCCTACAGATGGCACACGCGTTCACCGTCGGCGTCGAGGAAGAATTCCAGATCGTCGATCCCGATACCCTGGAGCTGCGATCGCACGTCTCCGAGCTGCTGGCCTCGAGCGCACCCTCCTTCGGCGATCAGGTGAAGCGCGAGATGCACCAGTCGATCGTCGAGGTCGGCACCAAGATCTGCTCGGGGGTCGAGGAACTGGCCGAGGAGATCATCCGCAACCGCCGCGACCTCGCCGACGCCGCCGAGCGCGTCGGCCTCCGCATCGCCGCCGCCGGCACCCACCCGTTCTCGAACTGGATGGACCAGGTGATCTCGCCGGGCGAGCGCTACGAGAACATCGTCGAGGAGCTGCAGCAGCTGGCGCGGTCGCTGCTGATTTTCGGCCTGCACGTGCACGTCGCCGTGCCCGATCCGACGTCGATGATCGAGCTGATGAACGAGGCGCGCTACTTCCTGCCGCATCTGCTCGCGCTCTCGACCAGCTCGCCGTTCTGGATCGGCCGCGACACCGGGCTGAAATCGTTTCGCACCACCGTCTTCCGCCGCTTCCCGCGCACCGGCATCCCGGATCATTTCACCTCGTGGAGCGAGTACGAGAACTACGTCAACACGCTGGTCGAGCTGCACTGCATCGACAACGGCAAGAAGATCTGGTGGGATCTGCGGCCGCAGCCGACCTTCGGCACGCTGGAGTTCCGGATCTGCGACGTACCGACGGCGCCGCGCGCCGCGATTGCCATCGCCGCGCTGGCGCAGGCGATCATCGTCAAGCTGTACCGGTTGCGGAGGAAGAACCTCGGTTTCCGCCGCTATCACCGGGCGCTGATCGAGGAGAACAAGTGGCGCGCCGCGCGCTGGGGGATCGACGGCAAGCTGATTGATTTCGGCAGCCGCCGCGAGGTGCCGATGCGCGAGCTGGCCGTCGAGCTGCTCGAATTCGTCGACGAGGTGGTCGACGAGCTCGGCAGCCGGCGGGAAATCGAGTACGTGCGCACCATCCTCGCGGAGGGCACCAGCGCCGAGAAGCAAGTACAGGTATACCGCGAGACGGGTGATCTGCGCGCCGTCGTCAGCGCGCTCGTGGACGAAACCCGCGCGAGTGTCGAACAAAGCGCTCGCGCGTACCATGTTTAGCGCGCGCTGATTACGCGTCGCGCTCGCGGGAAGCGCGTCGACCACGCTTGGGGCAGGGTTCATTCGCGTCAGTCGCCAGTTGCCAGTCCTGAGTCAGTCGATTGCCGGTGTGATTGCGACTCATTCAGGACTGGCTACCGGCGACTGGTTCATCGACTGGCTCCTGGACTGCGACTGGCGACTGGCTCATCGACTGATTCCTGGACTGCGACTGGCGACTGGTTCATCGACTGATTCCTGGACTGGCCACTGGCGACTGGCTCATCGACTGATTCCTGGACTGGCTACTGATGACTGACTCAGTGAAAAAAGTCGGGCTGCTGTGCGGGCGCGAGTTCTCGTTTCCTCCCGCCTTCATCGAGCGCGTGAATGCGCTTGGACGGCAGCATGGTGTGAGCGCCGAGCTGGTGAAGCTGACCGGCACGAAGATGGGGGAGCCGTCGCAGTACCGGGTGATCGTCGATCGCATCTCGCACGAGGTCGAGTATTTCCGCGCCTACCTCAAACATGCGGTGCTCGAGGGGACCTACGTCATCAACAACCCCTTCTGGTGGACCGCGGACGACAAGTTCTTCAACTATGCGGTGGCGCAACGGCTTGGTGTCGCGGTGCCGAAAACGGTGGTGCTGCCGCAGAAGGCCTACCCGGCCGACATCGATCTGACGCCGGAGTCGCTCAAGAACCTCGGCTACCCGATCGACTGGGACGGGCTGCTCGACTACGTCGGCCGTCCCGCGATCCTGAAGCCGTACTCCGGCGGCGGCTGGAAGCACGTCTACAAGGTGAACAACCGGCAGGAGCTGCTCGAGGCTTACGACAAGACCGCGCCCTACTGCATGACGCTGCAGCAGTTCATTCACTTCGGCCAGTACGTGCGCTGCTTCACCTTCGGCAAGAACGACATCGTCCCGGTGGCCTACGACCCGCACCAGCGCCGCTACCTGGTCGAGCACGAGTACCTCTCGGCATCCCTCGGCGCCCGCATCGTCCGCGACGCGCAGACGCTGAACAACGCGCTCGGCTACGAGATGAACACGATCGAGTTCGCGGTCGAGGACGGCATCCCCTACGCCATCGATTTCCTCAACCCGGCTCCAGACTTCGAGCGCGACCGCATCACGGCCTTCTATTTCGACATGGTCGTGCAGAAGATGGCTGATCTCGTGATCGACCGCGCGCTGCACGGTCAGCCGCAGCAGACCTGGCCGCAGTGGCCGCAGATGCTGAAGATGGCCGGCGTCACCCCGATCGGCTGATGGCGCCGGCGATCGAGCACTGGCACGGCCTGCTGGGACAGGAGGCCGCGGGCCCGATGTGCGCCCGCCTCACCGGCCGCATGCGCGAGCGGCGCCTCCGGTTCGGCGACCGCGTCATCTGTCCCTTCCTGCGACCCTTCTTTCTCGATGCCGCCGACGAGCCGCGGGTCGCGCGCGTCGCGGAAGCGCTGTGGACGCTCGGTGAGCGCGTCGCCGAGGTCGCGATGTCGTCGCCGCAGATCCTGCGCCAGCTCGCGCTGAGCGACGACGAGATCCGGCTGGCGCGCATCGAGCCGGGGTACAAGACCACCAGCACCGCGGCGCGCGCCGACGCGTTCATCCTGCCCGATTCGCTGCAGTTCGCGGAGTACAACGGCGAGTCGCCGGCCGGCGCCGGCTACAGCCAGGGGCTGGCGGAGCTGTTCTCCGAAGAAGCGCTGATGCAGCGCTTCCGCGAGCGCTTCGACGCGCGCGCCTACCGCCCGATCGAAGCGCTGCTCGACGCGCTGCTCGAGAGCTACGCGGAGTGGGGCGGCACCGCCTCGCCGCCGGCGATGGCGATCGTCGACTGGCGCGAGGTGCCGACCTACAGCGAATTCGAGATCCTGCGCGACGCGTTCATCGCCCTGGGTGTGCCCACCGTCGTCTGCGATCCGCGCGACCTCGAGTTCCGCGGCGGCGCCCTCTATGCCTCGGGTCAGCGCATCGATCTCGTCTACCGGCGGGTGCTGATCAACGACATCCTCGCGCGCGAGGACGACTGCCGTCCGCTGCTGCGCGCCTACGAGGCGCGCGCCGCCTGCGTCGCCAACTCGCTGCGCTGCAAGATTCCTCACAAGAAGGCGTTCTTCGCCGTCCTCACCGACGAGCGCCACGGCGCGCTCTTCTCGGCCGGCGAGCGCGAGCTGATCCGCCGGCACATCCCCTGGACGGCGATTGTCGAGGACGGCCCGGTGGTGCGCGGCGGCAAGAGCGTCGGCCTGCTCGAGCACCTGCGCGCGAACCGCGAGCAGTTCGTGGTGAAGCCGAACGACGAATATGGCGGCACCGGCGTCACCCTCGGCTGGGAAACGAGCGACGCCGACTGGGACGCCGCGCTGCAGCGTGCCGTCGCCGAGCGCGATCGCGGCTGGGTGGCGCAGGAACGGATCAACGTCCGCCGCGAGATCTTTCCGGTGTGCGACAACGGCGGCGTGGCGATGCGCGACATGCTCGTCGACTTCGCGCCCTACGTGTTCCGCGGCAAGCTCGCCGGGTTCCTCACCAGGCTGAGCGCGACCGGCCTCGCGAACGTCACTTCCGGCGGCGGCCAGGTGCCGGCGTTCGTGGTCCGCGAGCGCACGGCCCCGTAGCGCAGGCCTTCAGGCCTGCCAACGGTGCGGCAGCCCTGAAGGGCTGCGCTACAAGTACGTCTAAGTAAAATAGTCAGGATGCCCACGTCGCCGTTCGGCACACCAGCCCCCGACCTCGAGCCCGGGGCGCGCAACGCGGTCGAGGTGTGCCTCGCGATCAAGCCGGGCGAGCGTGTTGCCCTGATTGCCGACGAGGCCAGCGCCCTCGTGGCGGCGAACCTCGCCGCCGCGCTCGACGACGTCGGCGCGCGCTCGCAGGGGCTGCTGATCGAACGCGTGGCCGCGCGGCCGCTCACCGCGGCGCCGCCCGAAATCATCGACGCGCTGGAACAGGCCGACGCCGGCATCCTCTGCGTGCAGCCTCAGCAGGGCGAACTGGCGGCGCGGATGGCGATTGTCGCCGCCGTCGAGCGTCGGGCCATCCGATACGCGCACATGGTCGGCGTCACGCCGCAGATCATGCGGCAGGGAATGCGCGCCGACTACCGCCTGGTCGACGCCCTCAGCCAGAGCCTGTGCGAACGCATGCCGCACGCGCGCTGCCTGCGGGTGGAGACGCCCGGTGGCACGGCGTTCACCGCCAGCTTCGACCCGAACTTTGCCTGGGTGAAGACCTCGGGGCTGATCAACCGGCGCTACTGGTCGAACCTGCCGGCGGGCGAGGTGTTCACCACGCCGGCGCGCGTCGACGGCGTCTTTGTCTGCGACGGCACCGCCGGCGACTATTTCGGCCACAAGTACGGCGACCTGCGGGCGACGCCGCTGACGCTGCAGATTGCCGGCGGGCGGCTGCAGTCGGCCGAGTGCTCGCGCAAAGATCTCGAGCGCGAGTTCTGGGACTACTGCCACACCGACGAGCACAGCGACCGCGTCGGCGAGCTCGCCTTCGGCACCAACATCGCGCTGCACGAGATGATTGGCGTGCTGCTGCAGGACGAGAAGATTCCCGGCGTGCACATCGCCTTCGGCGATCCCTACGGCAGCCAGACCGGTGCGCCCTGGAAGTCGCGCACCCACATCGACGTCCTCACCCGCGATTGCGACGTCTGGATCGACGACGAACAGGTGATCGGCCGAGGCCGCTACTTGATGGACCGTTTCGGGTTGTAACGTTGGGCCTGCGCAGATCACGCTTGGGGCAGGGTTCAATTGCGTCAGTCGCCAGTTGCCAGTCCTGAGATCAGTAGCCGGTGGCCAGACCTGGGTCAGGCGTTGCGGTCTGATTGCGACTGATTCAGGACTGGTTACTGGTGACTGGTTCCTCGACTGGCTCCTGGACTGCGACTGACGACTGGCTCATCGACTGGCCACTGGCGACTGGCTCATCGACTGGCCACTGGCGACTGGC
>Ga0068861_100003828_pt1 | contig 10041 bp, 9 predicted proteins | sample KBSSwiS42_FD_66593 | JGI IMG/M metagenome (GOLD analysis project Ga0068861, IMG submission 66593) | Switchgrass rhizosphere microbial communities from Kellogg Biological Station, Michigan, USA - KBS Switchgrass S4-2 | ecosystem: Host-associated > Plants > Roots > Rhizosphere > Soil ...
GTGGACAGCTCGATCGTCACGTTGGGCAGCTGCGCGACACGGGCCCGCAGCACGCGCTCGAGCGCCGGCTGCGTGAACACGATCGACGGCGTGTAGCCCTGCGGGTACGGCGGATCGACCATCGTCATGCGCCGGATCAGCTGGCCGTCGACGCCGAAGTACTCCGACGGCGTGAACGGCTCGCAATGCGGCGCCACCTCGTCGACCACGCCGATCTGCTGGAAGATGCGCATGATCTCGTGGTCGAGCGCGATCGCGCGCGGGATCTCGTGCACGCCGTCCATGCGGTCGCACACATACACCGAGAGCCCGGCGCGGCCGAGCAGCGCCGCGGCGACAACGCCGGCCGGGCCGTAGCCGACGATCGCGACGTCGTACGCGCGCGCCGTCACGCGCCTTCCGCGACGATCGGGTTGCGCAGCACGCCGATCTGCTCGATCTCGATCTCGATCGTGTCGCCGGACTTCATCCACACCGGCGGCGTGCGCGCCTGGCCGACGCCGGCGGGCGTGCCCATGATGATGGCGTCGCCCGGGTCGAGCGTCATGCACTGCGCGAGCAGCGCGATCGTCTCGGCGACGCTGAAGATCATGTCGCTGGTGTTGGCGTCCTGCATCACCTGGCCATTCAGGCGGCTGCGGATGCGCAGGCCGGTGGCGCCCGGGGCGAGCTCGTCGGCGCTCACCAGCACCGGGCCGAATCCGCCGGTGGCGTCGAAGTTCTTGCCGATCGTCCACTGCGGCGTGCGCTTCTGGTAGTCGCGCACCGACATGTCGTTGAAGCACGAGTAGCCGAACACGTGGCGCAGCGCATCGGCCTGCGCCACGTGGCGCGGCACGCGCGTGCCGATCACCACGGCGAGCTCGGCTTCGTAGTCGAACTTGCCCGACACCTTGGGCACCAGGCCGGGCTCGCCGTGACCGACCAGCGAGCTCTTGCCGCGGTAGAAGAACCACGGGTAGTCGGGCTTGTCGCGGCCGCCTTCCTTGGCGTGGTCGTAGTAGTTGAGCCCGAGGCAGATGATCTTGCCTGGCTCGGGCACCAGCGGGGCGAAGCGCAGCCCGGCCAACGGCAGGCGCCGTGCGCCCGACGCGAGCGCCGCGCGCGCGGCGGCGATCAGGTCAGTGCCGTCTTCGAGCTCGGCGCGCAGGTCGGCCGCCAGATCGATCGCGGTGTCGCCATCGACGACGGCCAGGCGCGGTTGGCCGTCACGCAGGTAGGTGGTGAATCGCATGGTGTGCCCTAGAGGGAGGGAGCGAACAGGACGGCGCGCTGCGCCTGCTTCAGGCGCGCGCTCGGTGGCGCCGAGATGCCCCAGTGATCGACACGGCCTGTCGGCCACGCCCAGTCGGCCGGCCCGCGCACGACGTAGCCGTCGTCGATCTGCTGCACCTCGGCGGTGTACTCGATGACCAGGCCGAACGGGTCGATGAAGTAGTTGAACGCGTTGTCGCCCGGGCCGTGACGCCCCGGGCCCCATTCGATCGGATGCCCGGCGTCCTTCATGCGGCCGCCGCCGCGCATCACCGCATCGAGCGTCGGCATCACGAACGCCACGTGGTTCAGCGCGTTGTTGTCCGCATCGGCGAAAGCCAGCGTGTGGTGATCGTGATTGCAGTTCATGAACGCCATGATCCGGGTGCGGTCGGCGAGCACGAAACCGAGCGCAGACTCGACGAACGCCTGCGATCGCGCGACGTCGTGGCTGTTCAGCACCGCGTGGGCCAGGCGCTGCGGCTGATCGAGCGGCGGTGGCTGCTCGGGCGTGCGCGTTGCATCCCCGTGCACGATCTCGTAGCGCCGGCCATCGGGGTCGCGCAGCACCAGCACCTGTCCACCGGCCGGATCGCGCGCATCTCCGTGCCGCTCGACCACAGCGCCGCAGGAGGCCGCGGCCTGCGCGATCGCATCGAGCGCGGCCGCGGCGCGCGCGCGCAGCGTCACCTGCCGCAGGCGCGGCGCGCCGGGGCGCAGGTGCAGCGCCAGCAGGTGGTGGTCGCTGCCGCTGCCGCGCAGGTACAGCGCATCGTGCTCGCGCGCCGCCACCTCGAGCCGCCAGGTGCGGGTGTAGAACGCCTCGGCCGCGGCGAGGTCGGGCACGTCGAACGCGACGCTGCGCAGGGCCTGGATCCAGGGGGATTTCATGCGGGTTCGCTGGTGAGTGCGGCGTCATTCTGGCGCGGCGCGCGGCCGCGCGCTGAAGGCAAGGTGCGCACCCGCGACGAACGCCTCATGCGGCCGGGGCCTGTCCGAAGCGGTTCATGCTGGCGAACGCCGGCATGCTCGGATGCGGCACGAAGCGCGTGCGGCAGTCGAGCACTGCGGGCCGGCGCTCCTGCAGTGCGCGTTGCAGCGTGGGTGCGACGTCGGCGGCGCGCTCGATCGTTTCGCCGACGCAACCGAAGCCGCGCGCGATCGCCGCATGGTCGGTGCCCTCCAGCGCAGTGCCGCACTCGAAGTCGAGCGCCGCGCGCTGGCCGGCGCGGATGATGCCCCAGGCTGCGTTGTTGTGGACCAGCGTGACCACGGGCAGCCCTTCGCGGCGCGCGGTGTCGAGTTCCTGCAGCGAGAAGCCGAACGAGCCATCGCCGGTGATGTGCAGCACCGGGCGCTGCGGATGCAGCCGTTGCAGCGCGAGCGCGAACGGCAGCCCGAAGCCGAGCTGGCTCATGCCGGGATCGTGAAAGCGCGTGCGCGGCGCATGCACCGGCGTCAGGTCGTTGCTCCAGAAGCTGGTGTGCCCGCCGTCGAACACCACCAGCGCATCGCGCGGCAGTGCCGTGCCGATCGCCGCGGCGAGCGCGGCCGGGTGCATCACCGGGTGGGTGTCGTCGGCCATTGCACGCAGCGCGCGCTCGTGCGCCAGCCGGCGCTCGCGCAGCCCCGGCAACCAGTCGGGCTCGCTCGACAGCGCAGCGTCGCCGAGCGCGGCCAGCAGGTCGTCCAGCGCCAGGCGGGCATCGGCCAGCAGCGCCACCTCGTGCAACGCCGGTGCGCCCAGTGCCGCGGCGTCGACGTTGACGTTGATCAGTTGATGCGTGGGGCGCGCGAACGGACCGCGCTCGTCCCACAGCCACGACGAGAAGCGGCAGCCGAGTGCGAGCACCACGTCGGCGTGCTCGAACGCCTGGCGCACCGCGTCGCCGGCGATCAGCCCGCCCTGGCCGATGCAGTGCGGGCTCTCGCTGGCCACCACGCCGAGCGCCATCTGGGTCGTCACCACCGGCGCGCGCCAGCGCGCCGCGAGCGCGCGCAGCGCGTCGACCGCATCGGCGCGCACGACGCCGCCGCCGGCGACGATCAACGGGCGCCGCGCCGCACGCATGCGGGCGACTGCGGCATCGATGTCCTGCGCGCTGGCGCGCGGCCCGTGCAACGCGCGGTAGCGCGCCGGCGCGACCTCCAACGCGTCGGCTGGCCACTCGTGCACGGCCGACAGCACGTCGTGCGGAATGTCGAGGTGCACCGGCCCCGGCCGGCCCGCGTGCGCCTCGCGCAGCGCCTGGCGCACCAGCTCGGGCAGGCGCCGCCCATCGGACACGACCGCGTTCCACTTGGTCAGCGGCGCGAACAGCGCGCGCGTGTCGAGGTCCATGAACATGCCGCGGTGCGGATACGACGCCGCGCGATGCTGGTTGCTGGTGACGAACAGCGCGGGCAAGTGGTTGTTGAACGCAACGCCCGCACCGGCGGCGAGGTTGAGTCCGCCGGGCCCCATCTCGCCGAGTGCGAGCGCGAGCCGCCCACTGCCGGCTTGCACGGCCGCGGCCATGATCGCCGCGCTGGCCTCGTGGCGCACGCCGCAGAAGTCGATCGGCGAGCGCGACAGCGCGTGCAGCAGCGGCGCGAGCTTGCCGCCGACGACGCCGAACGCGTCGCGCACGCCCTCGGCCTGCAGCAGGCGCACCAGCACCTCGCCGCCGGTCAGGCGCAGCGTCGGCTCCGCGTTCGACACGGCGTCAATCCTCCGGCGTGAAGCCGGTGGCCTTGACGATCGGCGCCCAGCGCGCGTGCTCGGCCTTCAGGCGCGCCGCAAACGCCTGCGGCGATTCGCGCAGCGGCACCAGGCCGGTGCGGGCGAACACCTCCTGCATCTCGGGCGTCTGCAGCGCCTCCTGCACCGCGGCGTTGAGGCGCTGCACCAGCTCGGGCGGCGTCTTGGCCGGTGCGTAGATGCCGAGGAACTCGACGATCTCGATGTCCTTGTAGCCGAGCTCGCTGAGGGTCGGCACCTCGGGCAGTGCGGCCCAGCGCTGTGCGCTGGTGACCGCGAGCGAACGCAGCTTGCCCGACTTGACGTGCGGCAGCACCTCGCTCACCACGTTGAACGCGACGGGCACCTGGCCGCCCAGCAGGTCTTGCAGCAGCGGGCCGCCGCCACGGTAGGGGATGCTTTTCATCGGCGCGCCGCTGGCGCGCTCGAACATCATCCCCGCGAAATGCGGTGCCGACCCCGGCGCCGGGATGCCGTAGTTGGCCTTGTCCGGGTTGGCCTTGGCCCACTGCACGAAGTCGGCCAGCGTGCGCACCTCGGGCGGCGCGCCGGGCCCTACCGTCACCGACAGCGCGTACGCGGCCAGCGGGGTGACCGGCACGAAGTCGACCAGCGGGTCGTACGTGAGCTTCTTGCCGTAGGTGTGCGGGTACAGCGCCATCGGCGACGACGGCACCTGCAGCAGCGTGGCGCCGTCGGGCGCCGCGCGCTTCACGTAGTCGACCGCGATGCGGCCGCCCGCGCCCGGCTTGGCGTCGTAGATCAGCGTGCTCGGATAGAGGCCCTTGAGGCGATCGATCAGCGGACGCGTCACCTGGTCGCCCAGGCCGCCCGGCGGGAAGCCCGACCACAGCGTGGTGGTCGCCGGTTGAGCGCGCGCGATGCGGCCCGCGGCGACGCAGCCGAGCGATAGAGCGAGCAGGGAGCGGCGTGTCGTCATCGTGTCTCCGTCGGTGCATGCGCGCGGCCAGGCCGTGCGGCGATGCCGGCACTGTAGGGGCGGTGCGGCCCGATGCGAATGGACATTCCGGGCCGCTCCGGTACATTTCCGGCGTCGATGAAAGCCGCTTCCCCGATCGCCGTCGCCTTCCGCGAGGTGCGACATTTCAAGCCGGACGACTGGCTGCATTGCGAGGACCTCGCAGTGCGCGGCCGGCTGCACGATTGGACGATTCCGGCGCATCGGCACGAAGGGCTGCACCAGTTCCAGTTGCTCGAGCGCGGGCACGCGCAGGTGGTGCTCGACCGGGTGCCGCACAAGGTGCAGGCGCCGGCCGCGTTGATGGTGGCGCCCGGCTGCGTGCATGCGTTCGGCTACGCGCCCGAGAGCGCCGGGCTGCAGGTGACGGTGCCGAGCGCGCGCCTGCAGGTGGCGCTGGCGGCCGCACCGTTGCTGGCCGCGCGCCTGCCGACCTCCCACGTGCTGCAGGGCGAGCGCGTGCGGCGCGCGCGCCGCCAGGTGCACCAGCTGTTCGCCAACCTCGCCACCGAGTTCGAGCAGGCTGCGCCCGGCCGCACCGAGGCGCTGGCGGCACACCTGCTGCTGCTGGCCACGTGGTTCCTGCGCGAAGCCGGCGACGTGCCGGCCGAGCAGGCGCGCCGTTCGTGGCGCGACACGCTGGTGCAACGCTATCGCGCGCTGCTCGAGGTGCAGCTGAAGCGCCATCAGCCGATCGGTGCCTATGCGCAGCAGTTGAAGGTGACGCCCGATCACCTGAGTCGCGTGTGCCGTGCCGCCACCGGACTGTCGGCGCTCGAGCTGCTGCACGAGCGGCTGGTGCTCGAGGCGCGTCGCCTGCTCGCCTACACGCAGGCGTCGATCGCCGAGGTGGCGCGCGAGCTCGGCTTCGACGATCCGGCGTACTTCAGCCGCTTCTTCGCGCGACGCGCCGGCCTGGCGCCGCACGCGTACCGCATCGCGTTGCAACAGGGGCAGGCCCTGCCGCCTTGAGGTGCCGCGCGCCGCCGATGGCATGCCGGGCCCCCTGGAGAAGGCCCACCCGGCGCACGCGCGCGGGTGCGCGCAGTGCACGCGCAGCGTGCGCGGCGCTCAGGCCGGCAGCGTGAAGCTGAAGCTGGCACCGACGCCCGGCTCGCCGCTGGCCCACACGCGGCCGCCGTGGCGCTCGACGATGCGGCGCACGATCGTCAGGCCAATGCCAGTGCCCTCGAACTTGGCGCCGTGCAGCCTTGCGAACGGCTCGAACAGCGTCTGCGCCGCGCTCGGCTCGAAACCCACGCCGTTGTCGCTCACCGTCACCGTGACGCGGCCGGGCTCGACCTGTGCGCCGATGCGCACCCGGCCATCGCTGCGACCGGTGGTGAACTTCAGCGCGTTGCCGATCAGGTTGGTCATCACCGCGCGCAGCAGCGTTTCGTCGGCCTGCACCACCGGCAGCGCATCGATCTGCACCGCGGGCACGCGGGCCGCGGCCACCTTGGCCGGCTGCAGCGCACCGGCCACGTCGTGGGTGAGCCGAGCCAGGTCCACCGGCGCCTTGTGAAGCGCCGCGTCGGCGCTGCGCGCCAGCAGCAGCAGCGAGTCCACCAGCTTGCTGCTGGACGCCACTTGCGGGCCCACCGGCGCGAGCAGACGTTGCGCGGCGGCGATGTCGCCGCGTTGCAGCGCGTCGCTCGCCAGCTGCACCAGGCCGCCGATGCCGCCCAGCGGCCCGCGCAGGTCGTGCGACACCTGCCGGTTGAAGCTCTCGAGGCCGGCCACCATGTCGCGCAGTTCGCGCGTGCGCGCGTCCACCTGCGCCTCGAGCGAGGCGTTGATCTCGGCCAGCGAGCGCTCGGCCGCCGCGCGCCGCGCCACCTCGTCGAGCAGCATGCGCCGGCGGCGCAGCAGCGACACCGTGAGCAGCGTCAGGCCGATTGCCAGGATCGGCAGCGCGCCCCAGTAGCGCAGGTGCGCGGTGGGCGTCTGCTGCAGTGCGTTGACGACGGCCAGCGCGGGCACCAGCAGGAAACTGATCGCGACGTAGCCGTGGCCGGCCGAGCGCTCGTGCCGCCAACCCCACAGCGCGATCGCGGCCTGCACCACGAAGCTCGCACCCAGCACCAGGTTGAACGTGTGGCGGCGCACCGACCACTGCAGCAGCGCGACGCCGACCAGCGCCAGCGCGCACAGCAGCAGCGGGGCCACGATGGCGGCGATCACGACCCTCTGCGAGCGGCCGTGCAGGCCGACGTAGTGGCTGAGCCCGATGCCCAGGCACGCGATCCCGGCCAGCAGAGCGCCGAGCCAGACGACCATGCCGCTCGGGATCGACACCGGTTCGATCGGCAGGTGCCGCTCGTTGTTGCCGATGTACAGCGCGAGCAGCGCCATCGCTGCCGCGAACCAACCCGCGCCCGGTTCATGATCGCGCCGCTGGAGGTGCGCATAGAGCACCGCGAGCACCCACAGCAGCACGGCGATCAGGTCGGTCACCGAGTACGGTGGCTGGATCCAGTCGGGTTGCACGGGCGGGCTCGCAGCGGTGGCGCGCAAGCTTACGCCGCACCGCAGCGCGCCACGTGCGCCGCGTCAATCCGAAGCGTGCGGCCGTGACGCTGCACGGCGCACGCGCCTAGCGCGTCTGCTGCGTGCCGTCGCGCTCGCCCGGATGGGGCGGCAGTTTTTCCTTCGTGCGGGTGGTCGGCTCGCCGCTCGGCTCGCCCTCGGGCAGATCGGGCTCGTCGACGAACGGCGGCTCCTCGTTGCGGCCCGGTGCGGGCGCAGGCGCCGACGACGGCTTGGGGTTGGATGGCATGACGTGGTTTCCTTCTACGCGCGCTGCGGTAATGCTGGGTCGAGCGAGCTTGCTGTTGTCGCGCATGCGCCGCGTGGGAGCGCGTCGCGCGCGCTCAGCGCGCGCTGGCGGCGGCGCGCTCGGGTGGACTCTCGACCACCGGGCCGTCGAGCGAACTGCGCGCGTTGAGGTTCGCGTTCGGCGACACGCCGACGCCGAGCCGATCGACCAGCTCGCCGCCCAGCCAGCCCGTCACCAGCGCGAGCGCGGCGCCGCACAACGACACCACGCACGCCACCGCCGGCGGATCGTCGATCCGCGTGTGGCGCAGCCACAGGCTGCACGCGAACAGCAGCAGCACCACCACGTTGCCGCCGCCGTGCAGGGCACCGATCATCTTGGCGCGCGTGTTGGGCGGGATGCCGAGCCAGTCGATCGCGCCGAACGGTGCGGCGAGCGCGCCAGCGATCAGGCCGGCGGCGATCAACACGTACGCCACCGAGGCGCTGAAGGCGCTGCCGGAGCTGAAGTGGATGATGTCGAACACCACCGAGGTCGCCAGCAGGCCGAGCGGAAACACGACCAGCATCTGGTGGATCGGGTGCCCGAGCAGTCTGGCTTTGGTTTCCACGATGCGTCTGCAAAGGCGAGGGGTGTCCAGACCCCGGCAACTCCGGTGCCCGGCTCGGTGAGTGATCGACCAGCCCGCGCACCCCGGTGGACCGACGCCGCCGTCGCCGCACCCGGCGCGCGTCCGCCAAGAAATGCGGCACGATCCACCACCCGAGCGTCGTCGGCCCGGCAGCCGCGCATGACCGTCGGCGCCGGGATCAGTGGCGCAGCACGTCGCCGAGGAAGGCGCGCGTGCGCTCATGCCGAGGCGACCCGAAGAACTCGTGCGGCGGCGCGATCTCGAGGATCTGGCCGTCGTCCATGAAGACGATGCGGTCGGCCACCTGGCGCGCAAAGCCCATTTCGTGGGTGACGCACAGCATCGACATGCCGCCTTGCGCCAGCGCGACCATCGTGTCGAGCACCTCCTTCACCATCTCGGGGTCGAGTGACGACGTCGGCTCGTCGAACAACATCAGCGCCGGCTGCATGCACAGCGCGCGTGCGATCGCCACGCGCTGCTGCTGCCCGCCCGACAGCTGCGCCGGCAGCTTGTGCGCGTGCTCGGCCACGCGCACGCGCTCGAGCAGCGCCAGCGCAGCTGCCTGCGCATCGCGCTCGCTCAGGCGCCGCGTCGACACCGGCCCGAGCGTGCAGTTCTGCAGCGCCGTCAGGTGCGGGAACAGGTTGTACTGCTGGAACACCATGCCGACCTGGCGGCGCACCGCCACCAGATCGCCGCCGGCCGGGGTCAGGGTGGTGCCGCACACCTGCACGCTGCCGGTCTCGAACGGTTCGATGCCGTTGATGCAGCGGATCAGCGACGACTTGCCCGAGCCCGACGGGCCGCAGATCACGATGCGCTCCTGCGCCGCCAGCGCGAGGTCGATCTGGCGCAGCGCGTGGTGCGTGCCGTACCACTTGTTGAGCCCGTCGATGCGCAGGATCGGCTGCGTCACGGGGCGCCCCGCGCAGGCAGCGTGCGCTGCAGCCGCGCGCTGTACCACGACATCGCGCTGCAGAACGCGAAGTACACCGCGGCGACGAACAGGTAGATCTCGGTGCCGAAGCCCTGCCACACCGCGTCGGCCGCGGCGCGATTGGCCGCCGTCATCAGATCGAAGATGCCGACCACCACGACGATCGAGGTGGCCTTGAAGAACGCGATGAACACGTTGACGATCGCCGGGATCACGGCGCTCAGCGCCTGCGGCAGCACGATGCGCAGCGTCGTCACGGTGCGCGACAGGCCGAGCGCCGCGGCGGCCTCGAGTTGCCCCTTGGGAATCGACTGCAGCCCGCCGCGCACCACCTCGGCCAGGTAGGCGGCGATGAAGCCGGCGAAGGCCAGCAGCACGCGCAGCAGCTTCGAGACGTCCCAGCCCTGCGGCAGGAACAGCGGGATCATCACGCTGGCGAAGAACAGCACCGCCAGCAGCGGCACGCTGCGCGTCAGCTCGATGTAGGCCACCGCAAACGCCTTGCCGATGCCACGCCGCGGCGAGTGGCGCAGCAGCGCCAGTCCGATCGCGAGCGGAAATCCGGCGGCCAGCCCGAGCGTGGCGAGGATCAGCGTGACCGGCAGCCCGCCCCATTGGTCGTCGGGCACGTACGGAAGGCCGAACACGCCGCCCCACATCAGCACGCCGTACAGCGCCAGCACGCTGGCCCACGCCAGCAGCAGCGGCCAATGCCACA
>Ga0068861_100003838_pt1 | contig 10031 bp, 10 predicted proteins | sample KBSSwiS42_FD_66593 | JGI IMG/M metagenome (GOLD analysis project Ga0068861, IMG submission 66593) | Switchgrass rhizosphere microbial communities from Kellogg Biological Station, Michigan, USA - KBS Switchgrass S4-2 | ecosystem: Host-associated > Plants > Roots > Rhizosphere > Soil ...
GGATATTTTTCTACATCGAAGTATTCTTCTTTTCTTAAATGATTATCTCTTGCCTCCAGGTCAGTATCGACTGATTTTGCATCAACGCTTACACTAAAGCTGGCGCCGGCAAGATTTGCAGGATCGAATATTATGCTGCCGGCAAGCCCTTCAAATGTGCCACCGGTATTGATACCAAAATTCTTTATAACAAACCGGACTTTCGAACCTGCATCTACAGGCGTATAATTTTGACCAAATGCATTAACAATACACAATAGGGCTATCGCGGTAAAAACTTTTTTAATCATATCAGGTCATTTATTCTTTACGTTATGTTAGAACGGTTTTTCGTAAAAAACCGTTGCTTCTAGTCACAAAAATTCTAAGTTTAACAAATTATAACTTTTAAAAAAGAGGGATTTGACATTAATCAAATTCTTCAAGCTGTTTGAAGTGACGTTTTGCTTGCTTTAAAAAGTCACGGCCTTTTTTAAATGACCAGTAAGGAGTTCCATGTTCATGGTTGTACTTGCTTATTTCAAACAAAACTTTCCAGTGTTTTAGGATTTCCCGGTATGCCTGCCAGAGGCTAAGTCCCGCATCATATATATGATTGGGTTCTGCACCGCAACCATTGAATTCAAGTATTGAATAGTTTTTTCCTTCTTTCAGTTCATCAAGCGTTACACATTTTACATCATAACGGCCGTAATAAAATGTATCGGTGTAATGACTTATGTCATCAAAGACTTTGTGCAATTTTTCATCAGCAAGATGGTGCAAATCGATAAATCGTGCGCCGCGATTGTGATTGCCTGCATAAGAAAGATAAAAATGCTGATCTTTTTTTAACACCCTGTTAAGGCGATGCTCATGGCGATGCTTCATTTCTTCCAACCTGTATTTTGCGCGGGGGTGTTGTAATATCAATTCCAATAAAGTTGACTTCCCGTCACCATAAACTTCCAAAAGTTCTTTTTGGATCAGTCCACTTATGGTTCCATTCATTTGGGTTGGATGACGATAATAGAACACACTTAATTCGATCGGCATCTCTATCAATTCCTGAACTATATATTCTACCGGTATTTTGTCATGATACTTCTTTAATTGTTCTTCATTGTCGATCTTTCTGAATAAAATCCCCTTCATCCCCACATCAGGCTTTACAATAAAAGGATAAGTAAACCCATTCTCGGTGATTATTTTTTTTACTTCATCAAAAGGAAGATCATGAAGAATATAAATTGTTCTTGGATAAGAATTCGGTGGTAACTGATCATACATTTCTTTTTTACTCTCACCTTCAAACCCTCCAAAAGTTAAAGTGGGATTAGAGGAACTAAAAAACCACAATGACCTTGCTTTTATGCAATACCATATCCACACAAAGCCAATAGGAAAATACAGCACATAAAATGGCCACAACTCCCAATTTGTGATCTTTGAAAAAAACTTTTTTGCCATTGTTTGTAGCTGGCAAAAATATGGCTTGAATTCCAGTAACTGTTTTTTGCATACTGGTATTTTAGCTTTATTTTTAAAAATCCAAAACTTATACTAATGAGAAAAATCTACATGTTAATCCTTGTTCTATTAATTTTTTCTTCACTTAATTTCCAGGCTTCTGCCAACACTTTACCAGTTACATTGACATCTTCGGTTAGCACAATGCAAAAAGATCCTGTACCGATGGATAGGATTGCTACTATGAAAATAAAAGAAGCAGAAAAAATCCTGGGGAGAAAATTTACTTTAAAAGAAAAGATCGCATTTAAAATCGCTCAACTAAAACTCAAAAAAGACCTGAAAGCGAAAGCCGAAGGAAAATCATCAAAGGGTCAAACAGCGTTTGTACTTTCTTTGGTTGGCATTTGTCTGTTACTTGTTCCATATGCAAGCATCGCTTCATTGCCATTAGCCATAATAGGCCTGGTGATGGGGTCGCAGGCAAAAAAAGAAAATCCAAATGATAGTAAAGCAAAAACAGCCATTGTATTGAGTCTTGTTACACTTGGACTGATCGTATTAGCTATTCTTCTTGTAGTAGCGATATTAGCTTCTGGTGGATTTTGGGTGTATTAAACAATATTCATTTCGTTTCTTTGCTCAAATCTTTTTATCAGAGATTATTTATGAAGGTACCTGTAGTCGCTGAACTTTTTGCAGAAGGTAAACAACCCGAGATCTTATTTTGGGTTGGCTGCGCCGGAAGTTTTGATCAAAGGGCACAAAAGATCACCAAAGCATTTGCAACAATACTTGATAAAGTTGGAATCAACTATGCAATTCTAGGTAAAGAAGAAATGTGTAATGGCGATCCTGCACGGAGAGCCGGTAATGAATTTATGTTTCAAATGATGGCCTACCAGAATATTCACACTTTGAATAATTATGGTATAAAAAAAATTGTGACAGCCTGTCCTCATTGTTTTAATATTTTAAAAAATGAATACCCGGCACTCGGTGGTAATTATGAAGTGATCCATCATACAGTTTTTTTACAGCAGTTGATTGATGAAGGAAAGATCAAATTGAAAGATGGCGGTTCATTTAAAGGGAAAAGGATCACATATCATGATAGTTGTTATTTAGGCCGTGCTAACGATATTTATGAGGCGCCAAGAAAAGTATTGGAAGTATTTGATGCGGAGCTGGTGGAAATGAAACGTTGCAGGTCAAATGGACTTTGTTGTGGCGCTGGCGGGGCACAAATGTTCAAGGAAGAAGAAAAAGGGGCTATAAGAATAAATATTGAAAGAACAAATGAAGCAATTGGCACTGGCTCAAACATTATTGCCGCTGCATGTCCCTTTTGCAATACAATGCTAACTGATGGCGTAAAACTTGCTGAGAAAGAAGATTCAGTTAAAGTCTTAGACATTGCAGAATTAGTTGCCGCTTCTTTGGCTTAATTTTGCACTATGAATATTGAATACAAACATCTTCTTGATAATGATTTTTCCTCTGAGAGTCGTGTGTGGGTTTATCAAAGTAGTCGCTTGTTTGGGATGGCTGAGGCGCTGGCGATCGAAGATTTGTTAAATGAATTTACCTCGACATGGTTGTCACATGGCTCTCCTGTAAAAGGTGCTGGCTATTTATTCTTTGGCCAGTTCATTATTTTGATTGCTGATGAAAAGGCTACTGGAATTAGTGGGTGCAGCACTGATAGTTCAGTAAGATTAATAAAAGATATTGAACAAAAGTTTGGGGTAAACATGTTTGACAGAACAACACTTGCTTTTGTGATAAAAGATAAAGTTCAGTTGCTTCCTCTTTCTCAATTACAGTATGCTTTTAATAATGGCTTCATCAATTCTCACACTTTATATTTTAATAATCTTGTGCAAACAAAAGAAGAACTGCAGAATAAATGGATTGTCCCGATAAAAGATAGTTGGTTGTCAAAAAAGATTACTGTAAACGTTTAAAAACATTTTCGAAAGCTCTGCAAATCATTAAGAGGTTATTTTAGAAGAAGCTTCCCATAATGCAGCTATTATCAGAAACCTTGAAACGAAAGCTAGAATTTTCAAAAACGAATTCAGCCCAGGTTGTACATCCGCCACTACCGTTTTTGGCTATTATTCCGTTTAACAACATCTCAAGCTGAGTTTCTTTTTCAGGAGTTAATTCATATTCTGTAGGTTTTTCTGAATCAGAAATCACTCTTAACCATCTCTTACCATTATTTCTAAAGGCAATAACAGTTTCTTTCCCACATCCAAAACAACCACAATGCATAACCTCAACTCTAAAATCGCTTTGCACCATTTTATGAACGGCGCTTTCACCAATTTTTTTGTTGAAAAAATAGAAAGAAGCGACTATACCCAATAAGACTATATATAGCTTCAGATATTTCATTCTTGTATAAAAATAATTAAATTTATAAGTGCATAAGCGGAAGTAGCTCACCTGGTAGAGCGACAGCTTCCCAAGCTGTAGGTAGCGGGTTCGAGTCCCGTCTTCCGCTCAGAATTTAGGTATCCCCGATTTTATCGGATTTTTTACATCATTTTTTTTCTTTGCAGCCCTAGTAAAACTATAAGCAACAGTTATCCTATAATTCTTCGTTTGTGTGTTATTAAATGAATGTGCTGTAAAGTTCGTTCCGTAAGTATAAGTATTGGTGATCTGGTTCCGGAACGGATCGATTACATTGATAGTTGCGACCAATTTCTTTTTAAAGAATTTCTTTTGAATACCTGCATTCATACTCAAGTTCCAGTTGACAGAACCTTGTGGATTGGCAAATCGATTGGTAGTGAAGTTGGCAGTGAAAAGCCAGATGTCTTTTATAGAATAGTTTCCATTCAACGATGTAGTAAATGAACCGCCATCACGATATTTCCTGAATGTTTTATCGTAGTCGCTGTACTTATTATAAGTATAGCTGGCACTCCAGTTTAGTCTTAGTTTTTTTTGTATCGTCATCCCGCTCCATGTGCTTATTTCATATTCGCTCCGGTGACTGATATTCTCCCATGTGATCTGAGTTTTTCCATCACTTAATAAGGTTCTTATTTGAGAAAAGATATCTTCTACCCTGTTATAACCGAACCCAAGATTGAGGAAATATTTTGATGTTGTTCTGCCAAGTACAAGATCAAAGTTGTGAGCAATTGATGGATCCAACTGGTAATTACCAAAACGAATGTTATACGGATCAGAAAAATCAATAGTTGGATTCAATTCGTTGATGCCAGGTCTGCGAATTGTTTTACGATATGATAAGGTCAAATTCAGTTTATCATTCCAGCTCTTATTAATGTTGGCAAAAGGTAAAAATTTCCAATAACTGTTCTCAACTTCTCTTCCTTCTTTTAAAAGATCAAAATTTATTCTTGTTTGTTCTGCCGCAACACCAACACTCACACTAAATCTTTCACCCAATATTTGTCTTACCGAAGCTCGCAGATTTGTTACATCCTGGTGGAATTTAAAATGATTACTTAGCAATTCCATCGGCATAAATATCTTTTCTGGTTTTTTCAAATAAGAAGCATCTACATCAACATTGCTATTACTCCTGTTATATGCACCACCGATAGATAAATAAGTTTTCTTATCAACGACAGGTTTATCATAACTAATGCGGAAATTATAACCATTGTTCCTGCTATTATTGATCTGTTCCTGAGTTGAGTCGGTACCGTTTGACGTATGATCAGTATTGAAGTATTGTTGATAAAAAGTTCTATCGCTTTTGCTTACTGAAAAATTTGCGCCGGTAATTATTTTAAAAACCTCACCGAGGTTTTTACCTTTTCTCGTATATGTAAAATTGAAAGCAGGGTTATAATTATCTCCTTCACTGTGTATAGTTCTTTCACTCAACTTATAAATCTCATGAAAACGATTCAAGTTGGTATATTCAGTAGTGCTCCGGTTATTAGAACCATTTTGATTATAGGTTACTTCAAAATTCAATGATTGGTATTTTGAAATGTCGTAATCAATATTAGCCCTGAAATGTGGCCTGAAACCTTTGTTCAGAAAATTATTAGCCGTATTAAAATAGTTTGTAGAATCTGTATAGATATTTGTTCGTTCAGAATTGCCAGATCCATTGAAACGATTAAAACCTGTCCCCGTAATTATATTGATAGCGAATTTATTTTTTCGGTAGTTAAAATTGCCATTTAGATTGCCTTCGCCTCTTGTGCCTGTAGAAAGGCTTATTCTTCCTCCCATCCCTACTCTGCCTTTTCTTGTAGTGATATTTATAACTCCACCTTGCTCATTTGCATATTGAGGTGGGGGATTTGTCATCACTTCGATCTTTTCAATTGAACTGCCTGGTAATGATTCCAGCATATCCTGTAACTGCTGAAGGTTCAACTCAACAGGTTTATCATCGATGAGGATCTTTGGTTCTTTACCTCTTACTAATATTTTTCCATTGGGATCTTTGGTAACTAGAGGTACATTATTCAATAATTCACTTGCATTACTTCCTGCAGCAGCAGCCGATTCACTCGCATTAAAAGTTATATTGCCATCTTTTGATTCTATCAATGGCTTTTCTGCATAGATGACAACAGACTCTAATTCCTTTGAACTTGTAGAAAGTTTTATGTCAGCAAGATTGAAATCAAATCTCTCGGCACGAACATTAATGCTATCAATTCTTAAAGAAGCATATCCAATATTTGAAACACTTAAGCCATAGTATCCAAATTGCAGATCGGTAAATGAGAACTCTCCATTGGCATCAGTAAGCTTGGTAAATTTCGTTGATGTACCCAGTAAAGTAAGTTGAACAGAAGCTCCTGAAATGGCTTTACGTGTTGCTGAATCCATCAGGTTGCCGGCAATGATACCACCCACATTCTTTTTTTCCTGGGAAATAGCGGTTAAACCATAAATCAGAAAAATTGCCAGAAATCTCAATCTCCTCATAGTGCAAATTTAGACGGTAGGTCTATTGAAAACCTGCTTTTTACATCAAAGGAAGCACAAGATTATTATTTGCCCATGCCATCCTGTCACCAACTGCTTGCATTTACTTAAATTTGCTGTCCAATTTATTTTAATGCTCGATTACATAACAGATAAAGTGCAGGATGAAAATCGCCAGGGCGAGGCATTTGCCCCATTTACTGAAGATCCGAACCAGTATAAAAAACTATTCTATATCGAAAGCTATGGATGCCAAATGAACTTCTCAGATAGTGAGATCGTCGCTTCCATTCTTAATAAAGAAGGTTTTGGTGCAACTCGTAATTATGAACAAGCTGATCTTGTTTTGTTGAATACTTGTTCGATCCGTGAAAAAGCTGAACAAACAGTTAGAAAAAGACTCACCGAGTTTAAAAAGATAAAAGATGCAAAACCCGGAATGTTGATCGGCATGTTGGGTTGTATGGCAGAACGGTTGAAATCAAAATTACTTGAGGAAGAGAAGTTAGTTGACATAGTTGTTGGACCTGATGCATACAGAACATTACCTGGATTGATAGCAGAAGCAGAAAGTGGTCAGAAGGCAGTGAATGTTTTATTGAGCCGTGAAGAAACTTATGCTGACATCTCTCCTGTTCGCCTGGATAGCAATGGCGTAACTGCCTTTGTAAGCATTATGCGTGGTTGTAATAACATGTGTAGTTTTTGTGTTGTTCCATTTACAAGAGGTCGTGAAAGAAGTCGTGACGCAGTATCGATCGTAAACGAGTGTAAAGAACTTTTTGAAAAAGGATTCAAAGAAGTGACGTTGCTTGGCCAAAATGTAGATAGTTATTATTTCGTTGATGAATTAAAAGATGAGACCGTAACATTTGCTCGTCTTATGGAAAAAGTTGCATTGATCTCTCCGCAATTAAGAGTTCGCTTTTCAACGTCACATCCAAAAGATATAACTGATGAAGTACTTCATACAATGGCGAAGTACGAGAACATTTGCAAATACATTCACTTGCCTGTTCAAAGCGGAAGTACAAGAATTCTGCAATTGATGAACAGAACTTACACAAGAGAATGGTACATCGCCAAGGTTGATCGCATAAGGGAAATAATGCCCGATTGCGGAATTTCATCTGATATCATTGCAGGCTTTTGCACAGAAGAAGAAGCCGATCACCAGGATACATTAAACATAATGGAGTATAGCAAATATGATATGAGCTATATGTTTTTCTACAGTGAAAGACCTGGTACATTGGCAGAAAGAAGATATAAAGACGATATCCCGGAAACTGTCAAGAAAAAAAGACTCCAGGAAATCGTAGAAATTCAGAACAAATTGTCACTCGAAAGCAACAAAAAAGATATTGGAAAAACATTTGCTGTGCTAATTGAGGGCAATAGCAAAAAAAGTGATAAAGATTGGATGGGAAGAAGCTCTCAAAACAAGGTTATAGTTTTTCCTAAAGAAAATTATGATCTGAGAAAAGGCAACTATGTAAATGTGAAAGTGAATGATTGCACGCAAGCAACATTACTTGGAACAATTGTTAATCGATAGATGAAAATAAGATGGAAATTCAAAGTATAAAAAATCGTTTTGGAATAATTGGCAACTCTCCTGCTCTCAACTTTGCATTGCAGGTTGCAGGGCAAGTTTCAAATACTGATCTTAGTGTTCTTATTATGGGCGAAAGCGGAGTTGGTAAAGAAGTTTTCTCACAGATCATCCATTCACTGAGCAATAGAAAGCACAATCCATTTATTGCAGTAAACTGTGGCGCCATTCCTGAAGGAACAATAGATTCAGAATTGTTTGGTCATGAAAAAGGCTCTTTTACTGGTGCAGTTGATAGCCGTAAAGGATATTTTGAAACTGTAAACGGCGGTACGATCTTTTTGGATGAGATTGGTGAATTGCCATTGGGAACACAGGCCCGTTTATTAAGAGTTTTGGAAGCCGGAGAATTCATTCGTGTGGGTTCTTCAAAAGTTTTAAAAACTGATGTAAGAGTTATTGCAGCAACCAATAAAGATCTGCTTGAACAAGTTCATAGTAATAAATTCAGGGAAGATCTTTATTATCGTTTAAGTACGGTACCAATTCGTGTACCTGCATTGCATGATAGAAAAGAAGACATCACATTGCTTTTTAGAAAATTTGCAGTTGACTTTGCAGAGAAATATAAAACAGCTCCGGTACAATTAGATGATGAGGCCAAAAACATGTTAATTAACTATCCATGGCCGGGAAATGTTAGGGAATTGAAGAATATTGCGGAGCAGGTTTCAGTTCTTTCACAGGATAAGCAGGTCAATTCAAAAGAGCTGGGGAAATTTTTACAACCGTATTCAACTAATCGATTACCGGTGCTGGCACATGCAAATGGTGGAGCACAGGAAAGTTTTGCAAATGAAAGAGAGATCCTTTACAAGCTTTTCTTTGATATGAAAAAAGATGTGACAGAATTAAAGAAAATGTTTTTTGAAGTATTGCAAAACCCAAATGCGATTCAAAACCCTGCATTGATAAATGAACTAAAAGAATTAAAAAGTCATGAGTCGATGCAGCCAGTGCTGGTACAGCCAACGATGCAGCCACAGACTTCACAACCAGTGATCATGAATGGTGATATACAAGAACATGTTGAAGTAGAAGAAAGTTTGAATATAATGGACAAAGAAAAAGAGTTGATCATAAAAGCATTGAAGAAACACAGGGGCAAAAGAAAAGATGCAGCTCTTGATCTCGGTATTAGTGAAAGAACGCTTTACAGAAAATTGAAAGAATATAACATCGAAGAATAGTTTGTTTGTAAAAACCAAAATACAAGGCACAAATCTTAGAAGCTTTCAAATAGTAAGAATATTTTTTCTTATACTATTTGTTCTTTCTGTTTGTTCCGGGTGTAAGATCTATAGTTTTACAGGTGCGTCAATACCGCCTGAAATTAAAACTGTAAGAGTTCAATATATTGATAATAAAGCCAGGTATACTAATTCCCAATTGAGCCCTCAGGTAACGGATAGACTTCGTCAAAAAATATTGAGTCAGACAAAACTGACACAGGTAAATAATGAAAATGCTGACTATGATATTTCGGGATTTATTTCACAATATGATGTTACTACATCAGGGATATCGTCTCAACAGGTTGCTACAAACAGATTAACAGTTGGAATAAATATTACTTTAATAGATCATAAAACACCTAACGCGGAACCCAAAAATTTTTCGATAAGCCGCAGTTTCGACTTTTCAGCCAACCTAACTTTGCCACAAGCGGAACAAAAATTAAATGATGAAATGATCCGTAATTTGGTTGATGAAATATTCAACCGGATATTTTCTGATTGGTAAGAATAATTCAGGTTATGCATGAATTGATAAACAAACTCGCATTCTCTTTATTTAGAAAAAATAATATAGAAGATTGCAGCATTGAGGAAATTAAGGCGCTTGCAAAGCAATACCCCTATTTTTCATCTGCACAACTATTGCTTTCTGCAAAGCAGAAACAAGCCAATGATCCTGAATTTGAAAAACAATTGATCACAAGCTCACTTCATGTTACAAATCCACTTTGGCTTGATCATCTTTTGAATAGTGAACTTTACCAGGAAAAAATTATGAGAGAAGAAAA
>Ga0068861_100003842_pt1 | contig 10030 bp, 10 predicted proteins | sample KBSSwiS42_FD_66593 | JGI IMG/M metagenome (GOLD analysis project Ga0068861, IMG submission 66593) | Switchgrass rhizosphere microbial communities from Kellogg Biological Station, Michigan, USA - KBS Switchgrass S4-2 | ecosystem: Host-associated > Plants > Roots > Rhizosphere > Soil ...
ATGTGCGGTGTCGGTCATTCTCCGGTTCTCTTTAGGCCGAAGATTATACTGTAGCGCACCAGCAGAGAACGAACTGCCAAATCGTCGTTTAAAACATAACTACCAATTTGCATGCGCAATCAAAAAGATCCAAAGCAGCCACTCGTTTCAGACAACATTGCCGCGCGTCTCCGCCGCTTCGAAGAAGAGCGGGACCGGATGGTTGACACGATCCGGGCCATTGTTCAAATTGAGTCCCCCAGCGACGACAAGTCTTCGGTCGATCGCGTCGGGCGATACGTCGCCGAACGGTTCGCGGCACTCGGCGGGGCTGTGCGCATTCATAAATCCTCAGTTTTTGGCGACCATGTGCAGGTCGACTTTGAGGGTGAGTCGAAGAATAAACCCGTTCTTCTGCTCGGCCATATCGACACCGTCTACCCGCTCGGTACACTGTCGGGTATGCCCTGTCATATTAGAGATGGGCGTCTTTTTGGCCCGGGCGTTCTGGACATGAAATCCGGCATCGGGCTCATCATTCATGCCATCGAAGCTTTGCAAGCAGAACACGCCTCGTTGCTAAGACCAGTGAAGGTTCTGCTCGTGTCAGACGAAGAAGTAGGCAGCGACTCCTCGCGCCAGATCACCGAAAACCTGGCGAAGAAGTCTGAAGCAGTTCTAGTCCTTGAGCCTTCTTATGGACCACGCGGTGCTGTCAAGACTGCGCGAAAAGGAGTCGGCGAATACGCGCTCAATGTTTCCGGCAGAGCTTCGCACTCCGGTCTTGATTTCGAAAAGGGTGAGAATGCTATCTGCGAATTGGGAAGACAGATTGATAAGGTTTCCGGCTTCACCGACCTGAAGCGCGGCCTGACCGTAAACGTTGGATTAATCTCTGGCGGTACTCGCGTCAACGTAGTTCCTGCCGAAGCCTCGGCCTCAGTGGATGTTCGCATTTCGCAACTGAAGGATGCGGCGGGCATCGACCGCAAGTTTCGTTCGCTGCGTCCATTCAACCGCAAGTGCAAACTCACTGTGACTGGCGGTCTGAACCGTCCGCCCATGGAGCGAACCAAGGGAGTAGCCGCGCTCTACGAAAAAGCAAAGCGCATTTCAAGTGCGCTAGGGCACAAACTGGAAGAAGCTGCTGTCGGTGGAGGTTCCGACGGTAACTTCACAGCAGGTCTAGGAATCCCCACCCTGGACGGGTTGGGAGGCGTAGGCGAAGGCGCGCATGCTACGCACGAATCCATCGTCATATCCATGCTCCCTTGGCGCGCGGCGCTTTTAGCAGGCCTGATCGAAGCCATCTGATTCCGAGATGAGTGTAGCTTTTTTTCTCTAGCCGAAGGAAAGTAAAGCCAAATTTTTGACTACCACCCCACGCTGGCCTAGAATCATGGAAGGGGACCGTTGGCACAAAAACAGCGCCTAGCTTCGGCACCCGCGGAGGTAATTCACTATGCCTGGCAAATTGGGTGTTCCCGAAATTCTGCTGCTTTTGGCCGTCGCTCTGCTGATTTTTGGTCCCAGCAAACTTGCTGATCTCGGCAAGGGTCTTGGCGAAGGAATCAAGAATTTCAAGTCGGCGGTAAAAGACGGCGGCAGCGATAGCGAAGAAAAGAAGTCCTAAGTGCGTCAACGGCGCGTAGCCGGTCGAAAGAAGATTCAACGAAACTCCTTCAGCATCTTCCACACCAGGGCCACCGGTAACCCGACTACATTGCTGTAGTCTCCCTCTATTCGAGGTATCCATCGCGCCGCGATGCCTTGAATCGCATACGCTCCGGCTTTGTCCATTGGTTCCCCTGTTGCAACATAATCAGCGATATCTCGCTCCGAAAACTCCGTCATCGAGACGCGGGTAGTCTCGGCCGCAGTTTTCACTGCGCGATCGCCAGCCCGTTCTCCGTTCAACGGACCGACCAGGCATACTCCCGTCACTACTTCATGAGTGCGTCCTGATAGCAACCGCAACATCTGTGCTGCCTCAAGCGCCGCGCTAGGTTTTCCCAGCATCATCCCATCCACAACAACTATCGTGTCCGCGCCCAGCACAACGTCATGGCCAAACGAGCGTGAGACGGAGAAGGCTTTCTCCTGCGCCAACCGAAGAGCGCAATCCATCGCGGATTCTCCATTCCGACAACCTTCCTCGACATCAGAAGCATGCACATGAAACGCAATCCCCGCATTGCGCAAGAGTTCCTGGCGCCGAGGCGATGCCGAAGCAAGAATCAGCATAATGAAAGCATTCTATTGAACTCGCACGAAGCTGTGCGAACAGGGACTCTCTCTCGATGAGTTATGTGAAACTATACCCATACATAGAAGGAGAGCCAGTGCAGAAGCGAAAACTTGGAAAAGGAAATTTGGAAGTTTCGGCAATTGGGTTCGGATGCATGGGACTGAGTTTTGGCTATGGTCCAGCTCTCGACAAACGACAGGCGATCGACCTGCTCCGCGCGACCGTCGAGCGTGGCATTACATTCTTCGATACCGCTGAGGCATACGGTCCGTTCACCAATGAAGAGCTTGTAGGCGAGGCCCTAGCTCCATTCCGTAGCCAAGTAGTGATCGCAACCAAGTTCGGTTTCGCTCAGGACCCAAACAGCGGTTTAAATATGAACGTTATGGACAGTCGGCCGGAACACATCAAGGAGGTTGCCGAAGCTTCACTCAAGCGCCTCAAGACCGACGTCATTGATCTCTTTTATCAGCATCGCGTCGATCCAAATGTGCCCATCGAAGACGTAGCTGGAGCTGTGAAGGAACTGATTCAGCAGGGCAAGGTGAAACATTTTGGTCTTTCTGAAGCGGGTGCGAAGACGATTCGTCGCGCCAACGCCGTGCAGCCGGTGACTGCGCTTCAGAGCGAGTACTCACTCTGGTTTAGGAATCCTGAAAGCGCGGTCTTACCGACCTTGGAGGAACTTGGCATCGGATTTGTTCCGTTTAGCCCTCTTGGCAAGGGATTCCTGACGGGCAAGATTAACCAAGAGACGACGTTCGCTAAGAACGACTTCCGAAATATTGTCCCCCGATTCAATGCCGAGAACCGCAAAGCAAACCAGGCGCTCATAGAGCTTTTGGGCAGCTTCGCGCAGAAGAGAAAGGCGACACCCGCGCAGATCGCCCTCGCCTGGTTGCTTGCGCAAAAGCGGTGGATTGTTCCGATTCCTGGCACAACCAAGCTCCATCGCCTGGAGGAAAACATCGGTGCAGCTGCAGTTGACCTCTCACCAGATGATGTTCGCGAGCTTGAAAGCGCAGCATCAAAGGTCGACATTCAGGGCGAACGCTACCCCGAAGAACTGGAAAGGCGAACTGGTCTGTGAGTTAGCGAAAAGCTCTTTCGGCCTTCGAGACAGAGAGTCAGAGTTAAAGGAGTTCGGGCGATGGAAATCAAACGAGTTGGGTCGCAACCCTCCACCAGAGGGCCCTCCGACTGGTTCACTGGCACTGTGCGGATCGATCCTCTTTTTCAAGCTCCAGATCCGGCACTCGTGCAAGGTGCGAGCGTTACGTTTGAGCCAGGTGCGCGAACCGCATGGCACACCCATCCCCTTGGTCAAACTCTCATCATTACGGCGGGATGCGGCTGGGCGCAGCGCGAGCGCGGACCCGTCGAGGAAATACGACCCGGTGATGTGGTCTGGTTTTCACCCGGCGAGAAACACTGGCATGGAGCGACGCCGACAACGGCCGTAACACACATCGCCATTCAGGAAAAGAAGGACGGCAAAGTGGTCGATTGGATGGAACAAGTCACTGATCAGCAATACCACAAGACGTAAGCTAATCGTTGCACCTAGGACAAACTCAACAGAGTCGAATTAAACTCCGAACGTCTCGCCAATCGCGAGATGGCCGATCCCCGTCGTTCAGTGCCCAGTTTGATCACGCATGTTTCTTTTGTCGTTCACTCACGCAAGAAATATGCTTTGACCAACCGACAGGCGCCCCACGCAAGTAACCGCCCCATAGATCCCTGCATTGTTCTGGTTTGCGCGCACGATTGTTTTCAGTACTTCTGGAGCGGCAGCTGCCGAATCAGGATCAAGGTTCACCATCGAACAGCGAACATCGCGCATTGTGACGGTGATGGCCGGGGCATCGTCCTTTTCACCGAATGAGAGCACGCTGCCCAACCACTCGTCCTCCTGGAAAGGAACCGGTCGAAGCAGCCGAACTGCAACATTTGGGCGAAATCGTCGCGTGTCCAGGCTTCGCTCGGCGAGTCGTCCGATCTCGCGTACCGTATCGGAAGTGATAACAGAGATACATGCTTCGTCGAAGATGCCTTGCTTCAACTGCATCATCTGCACGGGAGCCCCGTACCTGCGCCCGACCTCCGCCGCCAGTTCGTCCCCGAAGACAGCCATCTCTCCTCCGTCCGGCGCGCGAATGTACATGGGGACGTCTTCCTCAGCACTGTCTTTACGATGCTGCGGGCTAAACAGGATTAGCTCGGGAAGTTTGCTCGCCGTTAGCCACGGGAAGCCGCTGCGGTCGTCCACCCGCCGGAAGGCTAAGCGTCTGTCACCATCGATGCCGTGCCAGCCCATGTTGGCGACCTCCAGCCGCTGACCGCGCATCGACTTCACTGGATAACGGAATATCGCCTCTACGTGCCCAATTTCTTTAACCATGCTGGATGTCAGTTCCCACACCGGTCAGATTTCTCGCCGTCGAACGATGGAGAAACTTGGATCCAATCCGACCAGGAGTTTCAACCGCCGCCGGTGATTTAGACGACACAGCTTATCCGCGCACATGGCCCTTATTGCGAAATCAATTCAATCCGATTCCCCCACGGATCCAGAACATGACACCGCGTCGTTCCCGCTACTTCAAAATCGTCGCGGACATAAACGCCAGCCGCCCGTAATTTAGATACCAATGCGGAATAATCGCGACACCTCAACGCCGGATGAGCCTTAACGGCCGGATGAAAACTTTTGTCAACACCCACGTGAATCTGAACGACCCCGCTCTGGAACCAGCATCCACCCCGTTTGGCTAGTTCGACAGGTTTTGGTATTTCAACCATACCCAGAAGGTCGCGAAAAAAGATTCGCGCAGTCTCCTCTTCGTCTGCTGGCATCGCCAACTGAAAGTGATCAATGGCAAGAAAAGGGATCTCGTTCACAAATTGATCTTATCAACTGCCATTTATAAACCGAGACCAAGATTTGAGAATTCTCCAGTGACCACTGACTCTCCCGCCGCCTGTTAAAATCAAAGATTACCCACCGACTCATGGACGCAGCCTACATCCGCAACTTTGCAATCATCGCGCACATCGACCACGGTAAATCCACGCTAGCGGACCGCCTGCTGGAACTCACCGGGTCGTTGGCCATGCGCGAAATGCAGGCGCAGGTCCTCGATTCTATGGATCTTGAGCGCGAGCGAGGCATCACCATTAAGGCTCACGCGGTGCGAATGCTCTACCCCGCACAGGACGGCAAAACCTACCAGCTCAACCTCATCGACACTCCCGGCCACGTCGACTTTTCCTATGAAGTCTCACGATCCTTGGCGGCCTGCGAAGGCGCGCTCCTAATTGTTGACGCTTCGCAGGGTGTCGAGGCGCAAACGCTTGCCAACTCCTATCTCGCCATCAATCACGGACTCGAGATCATTCCCGTTATTAACAAAATCGACCTGCAGAGCGCCGACATTCCTCGCACCAAGGAAATGATCGAAAGCGCCGTTGGACTTGATGCATCGGATGCCCTTCTTATCAGCGCCAAAACCGGGCAAGGTGTGCCAGATGTCCTCGAGGCGATCGTTCAGCGCATTCCACCGCCCAAAGGCGTTCCCTCACGACATCTTCAAGCGCTGCTCTTCGATTCGTGGTTCGATCCCTATCGCGGAGTCGTTGTCCTGGCGCGCATCTTCGAAGGAACTCTTCGTAAGGGACAGAAAATTCGTCTCTGGTGGAATGGGCGTGTATTTCAGGTGGAAAACATCGGCGTCCTCACTCCAAAGCCAGTTGAAGTGGAGCAACTTGTTGCTGGTGAAGTGGGGTTCATCATCGCGAACATCAAAAATGTTGCTGACACGAAAATCGGGGACACCATCACCGACGACGATCGTCCAGCCATTGAGCCCCTGCCTGGTTTTGAAGACATCAAGCCAATGGTCTTCGCTGGCCTCTACACGGTTGACGCTCATGAGCACACCGCGCTACGCGAAGCACTGGAGAAGCTTCGCCTCAACGACTCTTCATTCTTCTTTGAACCCGAGAGCTCCGCGGCTCTTGGTTTCGGCTTCCGCTGCGGTTTCCTCGGCCTCCTTCACATGGAGATCATTCAAGAGCGTCTCGAGCGTGAATACAATCTCGACCTGATCACAACTGCTCCAGGTGTCCGCTACAAAGTCACGCTTACTGATGGACAGCTCATTGAAGTCGATAACCCGTCGCGCTGGCCCGACCAAAGCGAAATCGCAAAGGTCGAAGAGCCAGTCATCCTAGCCGTGATCCTCACCAACGAAGAGTATGTCGGTGGGATCCTCAAATTGGTCGAGGACAAACGCGGCAAGCAGAAGAGTTTCGAATACGTCAGCGGAACTCGTGTGATGTTGCAGTACGAATTGCCGCTCAATGAAATTGTTCTCGATTTTTACGATCGTCTGAAGTCGGTATCTCGCGGATATGCATCGCTCGACTATCACCTCGCGGGGTATTGGGAATCACCGATGTCGAAACTGGACATCATGGTAGCCGGTGAGCCAGTGGACGCACTCTCAATCGTCGTGCATCGCGACTTCGCCTACGACCGTGGCCGTGCACTTGCCGCGAAGATGAAAGAGCTTATCCCGCGCCAGATGTTCGAGGTCGCCATCCAGGCTGCCATCGGAGCAAAGATCATCGCCCGGGAAACCGTCCCTGCCATCCGCAAGAACGTACTGGCCAAGTGCTACGGCGGCGACATTACGCGTAAACGCAAGCTTCTAGAAAAGCAAAAGGAAGGCAAGCGCCGCATGAAGCGCATCGGCCGCGTGGACATCCCGCAGGAAGCCTTCCTTGCGGTCTTGAAAGTGGGAGAGGGTGGCTAGAAGCATCCCGCGCGGCGCAACCCGCCTGCTAAAGCCCAACCTTGAGTGCTCTCTGCGAAACGGGTTCTGAAAACTATTACAAAATCCGTTTGTCTAAATACCTATTCCAAGCGCTTTTAGCGACATACAGGTTCTCCCGTATGTGCAAATCTCACAATTGTTCGTAAATGACACTCCTTGGTAACCACCGCGTGGCCACAGAGACTTTTTTGATGTAACGCGATGTTTTACATTGGGTTAACGGAGGTTACAACTGTGTAAATAGCCCGACCGAGCAGTCGGGTTGGGGACCCTTTCCGAGTCGAGTCCAACCATCCACAGTATTTTCCACAGATTGCGTTCGTCCAGAAGTCGGGCCGTAGACGCTCTATTCTTCGCCCGCAATTCCACCTTCCGCGAGCGATTCGAACCGTGTCGAGCTCTTGATAAACGCCATCCTAACCCGACCGGTCGGGCCATTCCGCTGTTTGGAAATAATGATCTCTGCTCTACCCTGCAGCTCCGGGTCGTCGAGCTTGTAGACCTCTTCCCGGAAGATAAACATCACCAGATCGGCATCCTGCTCAATTGACCCCGACTCGCGTAAATCAGCCAGTTGTGGACGGTGATCCCCGCCCCGGCTTTCTGGGGCACGGCTGAGCTGCGATAGGGCGATGACCGGAACGTGGAGCTCCTTGGCCAGCGCCTTCAGGCCGCGCGAGATGGCGGACACTTCCTGCGTCCGATTCTCGAACCGTTTGCTTCCGCCGGACATCAGCTGCAAGTAGTCCACAACCACAAGATCAAGCCGGCCTTGCGACTGTTTCAGCCGCCGCGCCTTCGCCCTCATTTCGGTAAGCGATACTCCAGGCGTGTCGTCGATAAACATTGGGGCAGCTACCAGCTCCTCCATCGCATGCGCAACTCTCTGCATGTCATCCCGCCACAGCGAACCGGTTCGTAGTTTGTGTGAATCTACGCGCGCGCGTGAGCAAAGCAATCTTTGCAGGAGTGCTTCGGATGACATTTCCAAAGAGAAGATTGCGACGACTTGCTTGTCTTCGATCGCAGCGTTCTCAGCGATGTTCATGGCGAACGCAGTCTTACCCATGGATGGACGCGCCGCAAGGATGATCAGGTCGGATTTCTGCAACCCGCTCGTCATTTCGTCGAGATCGGTGTAGTGAGTGGCGAGTCCAGTGACCCGCTGTCCGCGCTGCAGCAGCGCATCAACCGACCCAAATTTTTCCCGGACAATCTCCGGGATGCCCATAAATCCGCGCCCAATACGCTTTTCCGAGAGATCGAAAATCGCGGCTTCGGCTTCGTTCAGGATTTCATCCGCCGGATCCGATTGCTCAGAAGCGTGCGCGATCGTCTTCGTCGATACATTGATCAATCCGCGCAATACTGCCTTGTCGCGAACAATGTGGATGTAGTGTTCGATACTTGGCCTGTCCGGAACACCATCTAGCAATCCGGAGATGTAGCCGACGTCTCCAATCGCCTGCAACTCGCGCTTGCGTTCAAGTTCCTCGACCAGAGTGATGATGTCGATCGGTCTCGACGACTCCATCAGGTCCATCATGCGGGAGTAGATGCGCCGGTGTGAGTCGAGCGAAAAATCATCCGGCCGCAGATTCTCTGCGGCTTCGTTGTACGCCATGTTGTCGAGCAGGATGGCGCCAAGGATGGAACGCTCGGCTTCTACATTTGCGGGAAGCTTCGAAACGATGGAGTCAGTCGTCGCCAAAACTAAATTCCTGGTTTTTGTCAAAGCTCGGCCCACATCCAAACGGACAATACAACGAGGCCGCGAATAGTAATTCCTCGGACCCTGTGCATCGCGCGCAAGGTCTTTGGAAAACGAGACCGCAATGAAACTTTACGGTCGTCGATTTGCAACGTGTTAAACGCAGTATGCCATAGAGGCGAACAAAAAACGAATAAGGAACGGTCGAGGATCTGGAAATGCAATCAGCGAAAAGCGATGGTCAAAACAAATGCGGCCCAAGGCCAGCCACCTTGGGCCGCATTGTTTCGCGGATGTCCTGCCTGCCTGCGATCGCTTGACGCGAAAGCGAGTGCGCTATCGTCCTCGTGTTCCCAAAAGAATCACGAAGCGGCGAACTCCACAAGCCGAAGCCTGTGCGTGCTGGCACACAGCAGCAGAGTTCGTGCTGTGAAGCACAAAGCTCTGAATGAAATCGCATCACCCGGGCAACCAGTCACCTGGCATCGAGTGCGGATCCATCCGGCGTTCCACCCTCGGGGACCGACGGATTCTACCGCGTGCACAACATCCGGCAGAGCGCTCAGGACATCTCACGCCCTGACTGCGAACACTCTGCGGGAAGCGCATTGCAATCGCAATGGAAATTACTCAATGCTTTGTGAAGAAACTGTGGAGGAGAGGAACTTCTTGTGGAAAGCGATGGAAAACGAAGAACAAATGCGGAGTCGATCCGAAGGTGGATCTCGTTACGCACTCTGCGGAGTATGTTCACGGGATGAGAGATGCCGTCCCACAGCCTTTGATCGATATAGCAAGAGAAAAACCGAAGTGTGGGAGTCAGCGGCGCCGATGGTGCGATTGTCACGGCTCGATGCCGGGAATTTAGTGTCGACTGTTGTGAGGTAATTTTTCAGCGCTATACTCTTCGGCGAACCAGGCGATCTTCCAAGGCTTGCTCTAGTACAAGAGGTACAAACATGCCGGTCCAACAGGGCGATCTAGAACTGCTGAAAAATCCCATTGCGCAACAACTTCTCGTATCACAAATCCCTGCGCGATTAGCGTACATCTGGATGGACGGCACTCCACGAGTGATCCCCATTTGGTTCCACTGGAACAGCAGTGAATTCATTATGGGCACGCCTCCAAAAGCGCCAAAGCTCAAGGCTCTCGTCAAAAAACCGAGGGTCGCGCTGACCATCGACGACAACAACTTCCCACATCGAGTGCTTCTTGTCCGTGGAACCGCAAGAACCGAAACTGTGGAAG
>Ga0068861_100003845_pt1 | contig 10028 bp, 6 predicted proteins | sample KBSSwiS42_FD_66593 | JGI IMG/M metagenome (GOLD analysis project Ga0068861, IMG submission 66593) | Switchgrass rhizosphere microbial communities from Kellogg Biological Station, Michigan, USA - KBS Switchgrass S4-2 | ecosystem: Host-associated > Plants > Roots > Rhizosphere > Soil ...
GTGCTGGTGTTCGGTGGCGACGAGGTCTATCCCTATCCCTCGCGCAATGAGTACGAAATCCGCACCGAGGGGCCTTATTCGCATGCCTTCGCGGGCCGCGCGCGGCCCGAGGTCTATGCCATCCCGGGTAACCACGACTGGTACGACAGCCTGGTCGCCTTCTCGCGCACCTTCTGCCGCCCGGAGCGCGGCTTCGCCACCTGCAAGACGCGACAGACACGCAGCTACTTCGCCCTGCGGCTGCCGGCCAACTGGTGGCTGGCTGCCATCGACCTGCAACTCGGCGCGGACCTCGACGAGCCGCAGGTGCAGTACTTCCAGAAGGTGGCCGCACACATGGACGACTCGGCGCGCCTCATCTTCTGCGTGCCCGAGCCGCGCTGGATCCTGGAAGACGCCTATCCGCGGCATTCGAGCTACGAAGAACTGTCCGGTACCCAGTTCCTCGAGGAGAAGGTGTTCAAACGCAAGGCGAAGGTATTCCTCACCGGCGACCTGCACTTCTACAAGCGCCACGAAAACGAGGCCGGCGTGCAGAAGGTCACCTCGGGGGGCGGCGGCGCATTCCTGCATCCCACGCACGCGCCGAAAACCAAGACGCTGCGTAATGGTTTCGTGCAGCGCGCCGCGTACCCCGACGAGAAAACCTCGGCGCGGCTGGCCTGGCGCAATTTCCTGTTCCCGCTGCTGAATCCGAAGGCGGGCTGGCTCTACGCCTTTCTCTATTCGATGTCCGCGTGGCTCGCGTCGGCCAGCCTGGAAGCCGCGGATGTCATCGACCTGCCCACCGCGCTCGGTGCGGCGCTGAATGCCGCCGTCCGCGATCCGCTCAACGGCATGTGGCTCATCACCATTTTGGCGGGCTTCATCTTCTTCACCGACACGCACTCGAGGTACTGGCGCGTGCTGGGTGGCGTATTCCACGCGACGCTGCACCTCGGCGCCGCATTCTTCGTGGGCTGGCTGGCGCTGCTGCTGACCGTGCGGGTGTTCGATCTCTACTACGGCGGCATCGTGCAGCTGCTGGCGTCCGGGCTCATCACCCTGGTGCTGGGCGCCGTGGTCGGCTCCTTCATCCTCGGCGTCTATCTATTCGTATCCATCCGCATGGTGGGTCGGCACTCGAACGAGGCTTTCTCCTCGCTGCGCATCCAGGACTTCAAGGAGTGGCTGCGGCTGCGCATCGATGCCTCGGGCGCCTTGACCCTCTATGCGATCGCCATCGATCGCGTGCCTCGGCGGTGGCGCGCGCAGCAACGCAATGGCGAGCAGACGTGGGTGGCCATCGATAGTCGCGCGACGGCGCCGCGGCTCATCGACAAAGTTGTGGTCCGGCCTTGAAGCTGGAGGGCCGGGTCGAGGGCGGTGGCTCTTTACCGCTCGATGGCGAATCGTACCCAGGCGACCGGGATGCTCTCGCGGCGCATGTTCATGCCTTCGATGGTCATGAGGTAGTTGCCGGGGCCGAAAGCGCCCGCGTTGAGCGCCAGGCGCAGGTCACCGTTGGAATCCTTGGTGACGCCATCGATCTTGGCGACGCTTCCCTGGTCCACGCGATCGATGTTCACGCGGAAGGTGGAATACCGCGACCAGGACAGGTCGGTCTTCAGCTCGGCGAACTCGCCGGCATGGATAGTGAGCGAGGCCTGCGCCGGCGGCCCGTTACGCGACACGCCGACCTTGATCGGCCGCTTGTGCGTGGACGGCTCGACCGGACGCTCGTGGTTGGCCTTCTGGAGCTTGGCGATCGTCGCGTCACGCGACGACACCTGCATGACCAGCACGAGGCAGCCAATGATCGCGGCAGCGGCCAGGCCGGCAGCCGCAAACGTGAAGGCGGGCTTCTCCCAGACCTTTTTCGGCTTCTCGGCCCAAGGTTCGGCTATACCCGCCGCGTCCAATAGACGCAGGCCGGCATTCACGCGGTCGGGAAGCCCCAGCTCTTCGATGAGCTGCGGACGCGAGCGGATCAGCTTCTCGAAATCGGTGACGCCCTTCGGCGGCAGGCGGCCAGCAAGGTAACGCTCGACGATCTGATTCTTGATGATGAATTCACGATCCATCGCAGGCGCAGGTACGCCGGGCGCCAGAGCCGGGGCTCCAGGAGCCTGGTTTACACCAGAGGAATCGATACGACTCGCAGCTTCCATCTTGCTTCGATATTCCGCACATTCAGGGCCAATCGGTATTCGCGGCCATCACTGCCGGACCGGACGCGCCGCAAAAAAGCCAGGCGCCACTCGGGCTGGTATCTGCCATTGGTCCTGCAGGATCGCACGTGCTTATGCTGCGTTTCTTATGTCCGTAAGCCGCTGCGCCGCTTCACATTCCACGCACCGGTTCCCCGTGAACCTGCGACGTGGTTCGCATTTTTTCGCTGAGAACAGGAGCATGACCCCATGACCCCATCGCGCAATCCGCTGGTAGCCGCGGTAACCCTGGCCATGATGGCCGCGGGTGCACAGGGCGCAGCTGCGGCCGATCAGCCGTCCACGGCCATCACCATCTACAGCTCGGCCCAGCCGGGCGGAATCTCGCCGGAGTTCTACCGGCCCATCCCGGGACAGGGTGTGCCGCCCGCGATGGCGGTGCCCGGATATGCGCTGGTGCGCGACGAACGCGAGATGAAGATCCGCCAGGGCCGGTCGCAGCTGTCGTTCACCGACGTCGCGGCGCTCATCGATCCGACCACCGTGACGTTCACCTCGCTGACGGATCCGGCGACGCGCGTGCTGGAACAGAATTTCCAGTTCGACCTTGTGAGCACGCAGAAGCTCCTGTTGAAGTTCATCGATCGCGAGATCACGGTGGACAAGACCGCCGGCAACACCGTGACACCGATAACCGGCACGCTGCTCTCGGCCATCGACGGCATCGTGCTGCGCGGCAAGGACGGCTCTATCTACTCGCTGCCGGCCTACGCTTCGGTGCGTTTCCCGGACCTGCCGGGCGGGCTCAATACGCGGCCGACGCTGGTATGGGACGTCTATTCGAACACCGGCGGCAACCAGAAGACCCGCGTCACCTACCAGACCGGTGGCGTCACCTGGTGGGCGGACTACAACCTCATCTTCAATGAAGGCGCCGATGCGAACAGCGGCCTGCTGGATCTTTCGGCCTGGGTGAGCATCATCAACCAGTCCGGCGCGAGTTATCCGGACGCCAAGCTCAAGCTGATCGCCGGTGACGTCAACCGCGTGCAGCCGGAAGCGGACATGGGCGCCAAGCGAGCCCGTGTTGCGATGGCCATGGAAGCGGCCGCGGCGCCGGCCGGCTTCGAACAGAAGGACTTCTTCGAGTTCCATCTCTATACGCTCGGCCGCCCGACGACGCTGCCCAACAATTCCACGAAACAGATCGAGTTGTTCGACCAGGCGAAGCAGATCCCGGCGAAGAAGGTGCTGGCGTACTACGGCCTGCAGAACGCCTACCTGTACGACTCGCCGTACACCGATCGAAATCTCGGCGTGCAGATGAACAAGAAGGTCGACGTGTACCTCGAGTTCAAGAACGACAAGGCGTACGGGCTCGGCGTGCCGCTGCCCGCGGGGCGCCTGCGTGTATCGCAGCTCGACAAGGCCGACAACAGCCTCGAATTCATCGGCGAGGACCAGATCGACCACACGCCCAAGGACGAGATGGTGCGCGTGAAGCTGGGCTCTGCCTTCGACGTCGTGGGCGAACGGCGCCAGGTCGACTTCACCGTCGACAGCAAGGCGCGCTGGATGGAAGAGGAAATCGAAGTGAAGCTGCGCAACCACAAGACGCAGCCCGTCGAAGTGGTGGTGAAGGAGAATCTCTACCGCTGGAGCGGCTGGAAGATCCTCACCAAGACGCACAACTTCGTGAAGGAAGATGCACGCACCATCTACTTCCCGGTAAAGGTGCCCAAGGACGGCGAGACCGTCGTGCGGTATCGCGTGCGCTACACCTGGTGACGATAACCGGCGCGCAGGTAATTCGGCGCGGAATGAGCTCCGGTCGGCGAGGGGCCTCCGGCGCATGTAACTGCCTGATCGCCCAGCCGAGGGTGACCCGCGACGAAGCGTGTAAACCCCGCCGCTCCCGGGGCATCCAAGCCCTTATCGTGGCGTCATCTTTTGACGCAACAGGGCGGCGCGTTTCCAATGAATCTCACCGAGACTTCGCTTCGCAATCCCGCAGGCGTCCTGGTGGCCATCCTGATGGTCGCGCTGCTCGGCGTGTTCGCGCTGGTCAAACTACCCATCCAGCTGTTCCCGAACGTCGAAGAGCCGGTCATCTCGATCTTCACGACGTGGCGCGCCGCAGCACCGGCCGAGATCGAGTCCGAGATCATCGAGCCGCAGGAGCGTGCGTTGCAGGGCCTGCGTGGCCTGCGCTCGCTCAACGCCTTCGCCAACGCGGGCAGCTCCTTCCTGAACCTGCAGTTCGCGGTCGGCACCGACATGCAGGCGACCATGCTGGAAGTCATCAGCCGCATGAACCAGCTGCCGCCGCTGCCGCGCGATGCCCAGGCGCCTCAGATCTCGCTCGGCGAAGACGGCGGTAACGGGCCGAACAACACGCTGTCGTGGTTCTTCGTGCAATTGCTCCCCGGCACGCCCGGGCCCATCGACAACTACCGTCGCCGCATCGAGGAGCTGTTCCGCAACCGCATCGAGTCCATCCCGGGCGTGGCCAACGTGCGCCTCAACTTCGGCTCGGACGAAGAACTGCAGATCGTCTTCGACCCGGAGCGTGCGGCCGAGTTGGGCATCCAGATCCCGCGCATGGCGCAGGTCGCGGGATCGGCGGGCGACGTCTCCGGCGGCTTCGTGGACATCGGCCGCCGCCAGTACACGGTGCGTTTCGCCGGGCGTTACTCGGTCGAACAGCTCAACGACCTGGTCATCGAGTGGCGCGACGGCCGGCCGGTGCGCCTCGGCGACGTGGCCACCGTGCAGGTGAAACGCGGCGACCGCAGCGAACTGGCCCTGCAGAACGGCAACCCGGCCATCGGCATCCAGATCATGAAGGAGAACGACGCCAACGTTCTCGAGACGCTGAACACCGTGAAGGCCGAGATCAACTCGTTGCGCGACAACGAGCTCAAGGCCATGGGACTGTCGATCGCGCAGTCCTTCGATCCGTCGGTGTTCATCGGCCAGGCCATCAACATGGTCACCGGCAATCTCTTCAGCGGCGTGGTACTGGCCATCGCCGTGCTCTGGTATTTCATCCGCGACCGGCGCGCCACGCTGCTGGTGGGCCTGTCCATTCCCATCTGCCTGACGGTCACGCTGGTGATGTTGTACGCCTTCGGCCGCACGCTCAACGTGATCTCGCTGGCCGGTCTCGCCTTCGGCGTCGGCCAGTCGCTCGACACTGCCATCGTGATGCTCGAGGCCATCGCGCAGCAGCGCGAGAAGGGACTCAGCCGCATCGAGGCCACGCTGGCCGGCGCCAAACAGGTGTGGCCCGCGTTGCTGGCCAGCACGGTCACCGCCGTCATCGTGTTCCTGCCCATCGTGTTCATGCAGGACGCGGTGTCGCAGTTGTTCGCCGACCTGGCGCTGACCATTTCCATCGCGGTGATCGCCTCGCTGATCGTCGCGGTGACTGCGCTGCCGTTCGTCGTTACGCGCTGGCCGAACACCGAGAACGTGCACAAGGGCTCGAACGAGAAATACGCCGCGATCGCCGACTGGATCGTGCGCTGGACCGACGACACCAGGCGCCGCTACCTCACGGTCGCAGTTCTGTTCCTGGCGCCCGTCGTGCTCACCTGGGCGCTGCTGCCGCCGCTCGACTACCTGCCGCCGGTCAAACGCGACGCCATCGACGGCTTCATCCAGCCGCCGCCCGGCACCAACATCGACACCATCGAACGCGAGTTCGTGCAGCCCTTCGCCGCGCGCCTCGCGCCCTACATGGCGGGTGAAAAGCAGCCCGCGCTCAAGAACTACTACGTGCTGGCCGGGCCCTTCGGTACCAACATCGGCGTGCGGCCGCTGGATCCGGACAACATCGACGAGCTCGACCGGCTCATCAACGAGGAAGTGCTGGTCGGCTTCCCGGATACGCAGTCCTTCGCGTCGCAGGGAAACCTGTTCGGCGGCTTCGGCGATGGCCGCAATATCGATTTCCAGCTGCAGTCCACCGACTTTCAGGCGCTGCTGGCGGCGGCCCGTACCGCGGAGAAGCTGATCCAGGAAAAGATGCCCGGCGCCCAGGTGCAGGCCTTCCAGGGCCTGGAGATGGCCGAGCCCGAACTGCGCCTGGCCCCGGACGATCGGCGGCTCAACGAAGTGGGCTGGACCCGCGGCGATATCGGCGCCGTGGTCCGGGCGCTCGGCGACGGGATGTTCGTGGGCGAATACTTCGACGGCGAACGGCGCCTCGACATGATCCTGCGCGCCAGCAAGTGGGATTCCCCGGAGGCGCTGGCCCAGACGCCCATCGCGACTCCGTCGGGCAACGTGATGCCCCTGGGCGAACTGGTCCAGGTGGAGTCCACCGTGGGTTCTGGCGGTCTGCGGCGTGTCGATGGTCATCGGACCATCGGCCTCAACGTGAGCCCGCCCAAGGACCTCTCGCTGGGCCAGGCGGTGGCCCTGCTCCAGCGCGACGTGGAACCACAGATCCGCGCGGCGTTGCCGGCGGACGGTGCGGTGCACTACGAGGGCAACGCAGGCAGCCTGCGCGAAGCGCTGTCCAACATGGCCCAGAACCTCGCCATTGCGTTGATAGCGCTGTTCCTGCTGCTGGCCGCGCTGTTCCGCTCGGTCAAGGACAGCCTGTACGTGATCCTCACCATCCCGCTGGCCAGCTTCGGTGGGGTGCTGGCGCTGGTAGTGCTGCGGCTGTTCACGGCCCAGACCCTCGACCTGCTCACCATGATCGGATTCGTGGTGCTCATGGGCCTGGTGGTGAACAACGCCATCCTGCTGGTCGACCAGGCGCGCAGCGAGATCCGCGCCGGCACGGCGGTGCGTGAAGCCGTGCAATCGGCCCTGGCCACGCGCACTCGTCCCATCCTGCTGACCACGCTGACGACGCTGTTCGGCATGTTGCCGCTGGTCCTGGTCCCGGGCCCCGGCAGCGTGCTGTATCGCGGCCTCGGAACGGTTCTCGTGGGCGGCATGGCCGTGAACTCGGTGTTCACGCTGGTGCTGCTGCCGACCCTGCTGCGCCTCATGGAACGACCCGCCGCGCAGCCTGCCGCGACCCCCGACAAACAACCTCCCGGCGAACAGCCGGTTGGAGCCGTATGAATCATTCACCCCTCGGCCTGCTGGCCCTCGCGCTGATGAGCGTTTCCGCCGGCGCCGCGGATCCGCCGCCGGTGCCGGTGGTGGTCACCACCGCGCGGTCCGAGAATTTCGGCGCCAGCATCTCGGCCACGGGCACCGTGGTCAGCCGCAACGACGCGCGCATCTCCAGCGAGGTCGGCGGCACGCTGGCCTGGATCGCCGAGCCCGGCACGGTGGTGCGGCGCGGAGATGCCATCGCGCGTCTCGACACCGCGCGGCTGTCGCTGGAGCTGCGCGACAACCAGGCGGCGCTCAAGCGCCTCGATGCGCAACTCTCGTTGCTCGCGACACAGCGCGCGCGCCTGGAAAGCCTTGCCGGCCAAAGCATGGTGTCCCAGACCCAGCTCGATGAAGCGCAGTCGCGCGAGCAGATGGCACAGCAGGACGTGGAGCAGGCGCGCGTGGCGCGCGACCGGGCGAAGCTCGATCTCGACCGCGCCAGGGTGCGCGCGCCGTTCGCCGGCATCGTGGCCGAACGCATGCAGCAATCCGGCGAATACGTCGCCAGCGGCGCGCCGCTGCTGCGGCTGGTGAACGACCGCGAGCTGGAAGTGGTGGCGCGTGCGCCGCTGGTCAGCGCCGATTCGGTGGTCGCCGGCGCAAAAGTCCGGCTGGTGGATGGCGATCGCCGGGCCACCGGCACGGTGCGTGCCGTGATCCCGGTGGGTGACGAACGGTCGCGCATGGTGGAACTGCGCATTGCACTCGCCGACGGGTCGTTGCGCGTGGGGGCGCCGGTGCGCGTGGAGATCGCGCCGCAGAACGTGAAAACCGTGGTCACGGTGCCGCGCGACGCCGTCATCCTGCGGCAGGGCGCGAGCTACGTGATGCGCGTACGCGCCGACAACACCGCCGAGCGGGTGGCCGTGAACCTCGGCCCCGGCCGGGACAACCAGGTGCAGATCGACGGCACCCTGCGCGCCGGCGATCGCGTGATCATCCGCGGCGGCGAACGCCTCGAGCCGGGGCAGGCCGTCAAAGTGCAGTTCCTGTAACGCGATGCGCAGCGTGGCTCAACGGACGACGCCCGCAAGCGAACGGCCCGCCGAGGAGACGGCGGCGACCGCGCCCGCCACGCAGACGCTCACGGTGGTGTGGATCTACGAGGGCCCGGTCTGCGTGTCCATCGTCGATGCGCCTGCACCGGCCACGCACGACGGCGTGTGCCATTGCCCAGCCTGCCACGGCGCGATGGGCGCCGACTGGGACGGGCACTGACCTCAATGCGCGCGCGGGCGCTTGAGGAAGTATTCGACCTTGTCGCGATAGGTGCGCGAGAGTTTCAGTTCCTGGCCGCCTTCGAGGCGCAGGAAGTACTCGCCGTTCATGTGCGCGCGCAGTGACTTCACGCGCGTCAGGTTCACGATGGTAGAGCGGTGCACGCGCTGGAACAGCCGCGGATCGAGCAGCGTCTCCATCTCGCGCATGGTGGCGCGCAGGATATGCGTGTGGCCGGAGGCATGGATGCACAGATAGTCGCCGGCCGCGTCCACCCACTCGATGGCATCCACCGGCACGCGCACCGTCTCGCGGCCATTACGAATCGGCAGCCAGTTGGGCGCCTGCGCCTGGGACTGCAGCGTCGGGCCGGCGCTGCTCTCGATCTCGCCGCTGCCGCGCAGCTCCGCCAGCAGGTTCACCAGCTGGTTGCGCTCCGCCACCGCGGTGCGCTGCTCCACCAGCTCGCGTATGTGCGTGAGCGTGGCCGCGAGCCGCGCATCGTCGACCGGCTTGAGCACGTAGTCGATGGCGCGCGCCTCGAAGGCCTGCACCGCGAAACGGTCGTAGGCCGTCACGAACACGATCATGGGCAACTCGTGCGGCTGCAGCTCGGCCAGCACGTCGAAGCCCGAGAGGCCGGGCATCTGGATGTCCAGGAACACCAGGTCCGGCTTGACGTCGCGGATCGCGTTGAGCGCCTCGCGCCCGTTGCTGCACTGGCCGACGATCTCGATGTCCGCGGCCATGCGCAGCCGCAATTCAAGGCCGCGGCGCGACAGGGCCTCATCGTCGACCAGCAGCGTGCGGAGCCGGCGCGTGTTCATGACTTCAGCTTGCGGCCATTTCAAGCGGCAATCCCAGTTCGATTCTCAGTCCAGGTTTGTTGTCGATCGTCGCAAAACGATGGCGGTCGTCGTACAACACCGCGAGGCGTTCGCGGGTGTTGCGCAGTCCGACCCCGCGTCCCGCACCCGGGGCAGCGCTGCTGTTGAGTCCCGGGCCGTCGTCGGCCACGGCGAGTTCGAGCATGGCGCCGCGGGCGCGTCCCTCGACACGGATGGCGCCGCCCTGCTCGGAGGGCGAGACGGCGTATTTCACCGCGTTTTCGATGAGCGGCTGCAGGAGGAGGCTGGGCACCAGCGCCTCCAGGGCGCGTTCCTCGACGGCGAATTCCAGCCTCAGCCGGTCGCCGAACCGCAGCTTCTCGGTGGTCAGGTACAGGTTCATCGCCTCGATTTCCTGGCGCAGCGTGACCTTCTTCATCGGATCCTGGTCGAGCGTGTACCGCAGGAACTCCGACAGGCGCATGACCGCCTGGTTCGCGGTGCGGTTCTCGCTGTCGAGGATCAGCGTCGAAATGGCGTTCAGGGTGTTGAACAGGAAGTGCGGATTGAGCTGGTAACGCAGCATCTTGAGCTGCGCTTCCTGGGCCAATGTCGCGGCGCGCAACGTGGCCTCGCGCTGCTGCTGCAGCGACTCGTAGTACTTGATGCCGAAGTAGATGCCGGTCCAGCACAGCAGCAGGTAGCTCGA
>Ga0068861_100003850_pt1 | contig 10023 bp, 9 predicted proteins | sample KBSSwiS42_FD_66593 | JGI IMG/M metagenome (GOLD analysis project Ga0068861, IMG submission 66593) | Switchgrass rhizosphere microbial communities from Kellogg Biological Station, Michigan, USA - KBS Switchgrass S4-2 | ecosystem: Host-associated > Plants > Roots > Rhizosphere > Soil ...
TCTCACCAAAGGGGTAGAAGCGGTCGGGAGGACGGGCCGAAGCGCCGAACCGTGCCCTGCTGCTGTGCAGCCACTGGCCGGCACGAACCCTTGTCGGACTACACTGTCCACCTTGCAGGCGGAGGCACCATGAAATTTCAGACACTGGCTTTGGCCTGGCTGCTGCTCGCTGCGGTGGCGCAGGCGGAGACGCTGACGAAGGACGATCCCGATGTCACCGAAGACGGTCTCGTGCGCGTGCCGTCGAGCAGCAAGGTGGGAGTGTATCGGCTGCCCGAGGCCACCTTTTACCAGTACCAGCGCGTGGCGATCGCTGCCGTCACCGTCGAGTTCAAGAAGGGATGGGAAAAAGCACACAAGAAGGATCTGACGGACGCTGACAAGCAGAAGCTTCGTGGCGACCTCGCGCTCGAGTTTCGCAAGGAGCTGATCAAGGAGTTGGTCGATCGTGGTGGTTACAAGCTGGCCCACGACACCGGGCCGGACACGCTGCTGGTCGTGCCTTCGATCCTCGATACCGACATCACCGCACCCACGGCGAGCAAGAAGCAGGCGGAATACACTTACGTCCGCCAGACCGGATCGATGAAGCTCGTGATCGAACTGCGCGATTCCGCAAGCGGCGTGGTCATCGGGCGACTGATTGACTACGAGAGCACCCCCGAACACCAGCAGCCGCAGCTCGCCACGCAGATCAGCAATCTCGCGGACTTCCGCCTCGGCTTCGAAAGCTCCGCCCGCTTCACGCACGAAGCGCTGAGCGTCGCGCGCTCGGCCAAGCGTGAAGATCAGTCGCAGATCAAAACCGGGAACTGAAGGGGACATTCCCCATTATTTCGGGGGTTCGACGTTGTAGCCCTTCGCGCGCAGTCGCTCGAGGTACCCACCCTGCCGCGTCAGCTTCTGCAGCGGCACGATCGCCAGGGTAGTTTGATTCGTCGCCAGCGACTTCTCGGCGGATTGCATCCACAACACGTATAGCTGCTCGCGGATGTCGGCCGGAATGATCTCCTTCGCCACCTGCGAGCCCAGCACGGCCATTGCGCACGGCACATAAGGGTTGGGCAGCGGCGGCAGAGCGTCGAGCGTCTCGAGATCCGCCGTCGCCCACGCGTGCGCGCGCCGTGCCTCGGTGGCGCTGTCCGACAACGCCTCGGTCAGATCGAGCGTGCTGCGGAAACACTCCGTATCCGCGAGCGGCTCGCGCGAGAACTCGCGGATCTTCTCCTTGAGATCGTCCGTGTGGAACTTGAAACGCAGGTACGGCGTCGTCGACGGGATCTGGTACTTCTTCGCGAGCTTGCCGATCGTGTCCCACACCATGCCGCTCTCGCGCAGCTCGAGCTCGTCGAGCGCCTCGCGGCGCAACTTGTTCGCGGCGAAAATCGGGCGCCACTTCTCGATGCCGGAATCCGAGCCGATGAAACGCTTCTTCTGCACCAGCCAGCGCGCGTACAGATCGGGCGGCAGCTGTTCCTTCAAGGTGGTCTCGCCGGGATTCTTGCGCGCCTTCATGGCCGCCGGCAGCAGCGACAGCCCGCGGAAGATCCCGATTTTCTCGTCCGGATCCATGTGAACCGAGGCATCGAGCAGGATCTCCTGCGCACGCAGCGCCACCGACTCCACCTCGCGCGCCTTCCACTTCATGCGTTTCGGCAGCGGCGGCGGATCGCCGACGATCCACAGTTCGTGCCCGGCGTCATCCGCGCGCGTGATTCGCCACATGCCGGGTCCCGGAAATTCCCCGGTCACCACCACTTCTTCGATGGGCTCATCGCCGGACGGCGTCTGTGCATACGAGCGCGCGCCGAGCGCGGCCCCGACCGCCGCAAGCATCACCAGGAAGCGCGCGGTAGCCAACGGGCACTCATACCAGGTATTGCGGGTTCAACGGCTTCATCCCGAGTTGCACACGCCCGGTGTCTTCCATGAAGTGCGGCTGCGCGATGACGTGCGCGGCCATGGCATGCATGTCGCGCAACGCGCGCTCCAGCGGCGAGCTGGTGTAGAGCGCGCTGGCGCCCGCGAGCGAATGGGCGCCGGCCACCGCCGCGCGCCCTTGCGCCATCGCAAGGTGTGCCGCCGCGTAAACCGCTGCGATGAACCCCGCACTCACCGCGCCCGCATCGGCCTCGTTCCAGATCCGCGTCACCGCGCCGTGCAAGTGGTCGCGTGCCGCCGCGAGCTGCGCGCGGTGCGTGGCGATCGCGGCGAGCACGACGGCGCGTTCGCCGAGAGCGGGCCCCGGGTCCACCGCTGGCTTGCCGGCCGTGAGCTCGACCAGTGCCGCGATCGCCATTTCGCCAAGGCCCAACAACTGGGCGGCATATCCGGACGCCAGGTTGCACACGATGGGAACACGTCCGAGCGCGCCGCCGAGCGTGCTGCCATCCACGGGCGAAAGCGTGTGCGCGCGCGGCACGAGCCGATCGGTGACGACGACGTCGTGACTGCCTGTGCCGCGCAGTCCACCGGTATGCCAGGTGTCGATTATTTCGACTTCGTTTCGCCGCACCCACACCATGCGGATCTCGGGCACGTTGGGTAGCAGCAGACGTGGCGCGCCGTTTTCCTCGACCACGCAGCGCAGCGCGAGCCAGTCGGCGAGCTCGCAACCCGAAACCAGCGCCCAGCGACCGCTGACGCGGTAGGCCCCTGCTTCGACGACTGCGCGCCCGCTTTGCCGCGTCGAACAGGCGTACAGCCAGGCAGGGTCGGCAAAGATCTCGGCACGCCCGCCGGGTTGCAGGAAGCGGCTGAAAAAGCACGGCAGCGAGTTGTTCCACACCACCCAGGAGACGGAGGCTTCCGCCCCCGCCAGCAATTCATAGAGTCGCAACAACTCGACGCCGCGCAACTCGAGCCCGCCCAGATCCGCAGCCACGGCGCCGCGACACAGGCGCGTCTGACGCAATGCGTCGACCACCGGCGCGGCGATACGCCGCCCGGACTCCGTGGTGTCGCGCATACGCGCGATGAGCGGCAGGAGATTGCGTGCGTCTTCCAACGGCTGGCCCGGCATGCGGGCCATTGTAGCGGCCTGGCCGCTCAGTCCATCGAGTCTCCGAGCGCATCGACGTGCGCCTGCAAGCTCATGCGGTCCAGCGACTTCACCGGCAGATTCGCGAACACCCGCAGCCGCCGTTCGAGTTCCGTGCGCGCGCGGATCAACGCCAGGCGCCGCTCTGAAGAATCATCGAATTGCTCCGGATCCGTGCAGCGCCAGTGGGCCGTGATCGGGTGGCCCGGCCAGACGGGCGGCGCTTCGCCGGCGGCGGTGTCACTCAAAGTGAACACGAAGTCGAGCGGCGGGGAGCCGGGCGCGCTGAACTGACGCACGTGCTGCGGCGGATGATCCGGCACGTTGAGTCCAGCATGCTCGATCAACTCCGCGGCCAGGGGATCGACCTGCGCCGCCGGCCGCACGCCGGCGCTGAATGCCTGGAACTGGCCGCGCCCGACGGAATTGGCGATGGCCTCGGCCATTACGCTGCGCGCGGAGTTCCGCTGCGACAGAAACAACACTCGATACGGCTGGCCTTCCACGCGGCCATTCTCGATTTTCGGGCTCGGTTGCGATATCGAGAGCCGACGGTCGCGACTGTCAGAACTGATTACTGAAAATCGTCGGCGTGCGGCCGGGCGCCGGCGCTCGGTAGGTTCAAGGTCCCATTTTCGGCACTGCACTTCCGTTGTTAGACACGTCGCATGCGAAGCAGCGTCCTTGCGCCCCTGGTCCTGGCCCTCCTCGCCGCTGTCGGAGGCGTCGCGTGTGACTCCGCGAAGCAGCCACCGGCACCTGCCGCGGCGCCGGTCGCCGCCGCTCCGCCGCCACCGCCCCCGGTCGCACCGGCGGGACTGCCCACCTGGACCGGAGATTACCCGGCGCTCAAGGACCGGCGCGTGGTTCGCATGCTGGTGGTGTACAGCAAGACGTTCTATTTCATCGACAAGGCCCAGCAGCGTGGCATCACCTACGACATGGGCATGGAGCTCGAGAAATTCCTGAACGCCGGCAACAAAGACAAGACACGGCCGATTCGCGTGGTGTTCATTCCCGTATCACGCGACCAGCTGGTGAGTGGCGTCGCCGCGGGCGCCGGCGACATCGCCACCGGCGGACTCACCATCACGCCCGGTCGCGAGAAGCTGCTCGACTTCACCGTGCCCGCCGCCGACAACATCAACGAGATCCTCGTGACCGCTCCCGACATCGCGCCGCCGGCGAGCGTGGATGAGCTTTCGGGCCGAAGCGTGTTCGTGCGCAAGTCGAGCGCCTACTACGAGAGCCTCACCGATCTGAATTCACATCTGGCGGCGGCCGGCAAGAAGCCGGTCGAGATCGTGCTCGCTGAGGAGAACCTCGAAGACGAAGACATCCTCGAGATGGTCAATGCCGGGCTCGTCGACGCCACCGTGGTCGACAGCTACGTCGCCGACTTCTGGAAGGAGATCTTCACCAGCATCCGCCCGCAGCCGGGCATCGCGCTGCGCAGCAACGCGCAGGTCGCCTGGGGCATCCGCAAGAGCAGTCCGGAGCTCAAACAGGTTCTCGACGCCTTCGTCGAGAAGCACAAGATCGGCACGATGACGGGCAACATGCTCTTCAAGCGTTACCTGCAGAACACGCGCTGGGCCCGCGGCGCCACCAAGGCGGAGGACATGCGCCGCTTCAAGGAACTCACGGGCTACTTCCAGAAGTACGCGACGCGTTACGACTTCGACTGGCTGCTGCTGATGGCCCAGGGCTACCAGGAGTCACAGCTCGACCAGAAAACCCGCAGTCCCGTGGGCGCGATCGGCGTGATGCAGGTGATGCCGGCCACCGCGAGGGACAAGAACGTCGGCATTCCCGACATCCAGCTCGTCGAGCCCAACATTCACGCGGGCGTGAAGTACATGCGATTCCTGGTCAACGAATATTTCGACGAACCGGGCATCGACCGCGTGAATCGCCACCTGTTCGCGTTCGCGTCCTACAACGCCGGCCCGAACCGCATCGCGCGGCTGCGCAAGCAGGCCGCGGCGCAGGGGTTGGACCCGAACAAGTGGTTCAACAATGTCGAGGTCGTGGTCGCGGAAGATGTCGGCCGCGAGACCGTGCAATACGTGAGCAATATCTTCAAGTACTACGTCGCGTACAAGCTCACGCTCGACCGTGCGAAACAGCGCGAAGCCGCCAAAACAAAGGCAGCTACTTGACCGTGTAACCCTTGCCCTCGAGGCAGGCCTTCATGCCGTTCTTGAAGTTCTGCTGCAGCTGGGCGTTCTGCGCGTTGTGCTGATCGGCCTGCGCCTGGGCCTGCGCATTGGCCTGATTCGCCTGCTCTTCCTGCGCGCGACGCGCCTGGCGATTGCGCGCGCCACCGGCAACCACGCCGACCGCCGCGCCGGTCCGGGCGCCCTGGTCTGCATCGTTGTTGGCGACCTCACCCACCACCGCACCCGCGGCGGCACCGCGCACCGCACCCTTCGCGCGCGCACCGGTCGGCTGCGCCGGCGGTGCCTCGACCTTGGCGGCCGTGGCGGTGGGTGGCGGCGCTCCCGGGTCGAAGCCTGAGTTCTGCTTGGCCCAGCCGTAGCACTCGCCCTCGTCGATGTTCTGCTGCTTGGTGTCCTGGCCTTTCGACGGATAGGCCTGGAGTCCGACCGATGCCGCGAGCGCCGGTGCCGGCGCGGGTGCGGGAGTAGTTTGACCCCACGACGTTTGAACCAGACCCTGCGCGGCCATCGCCACGCAGATTCCCTTGGCAATCGCATTCCTGAAGTTCATCGCAACCTCCCGCCAGCGTGAGTCACATCCCGGGACTTCTACTGCAAGTGCGTGCGAACGCACATCAGACCTTGGACCCACGTTGTCACGTGGCGTCAGGCGTCGGCGTGCACCGGGGCGATATTGAGCGTGAAACTGAAGATTGCGCCGCCGCCCGGAGCGTTCTCCGCCCAGATACGCCCACCGTGCGCGGTGATCATGGAGCGCGCGATCGACAGTCCCAGACCCATGCCGTCGGATTTGGTGGTGAACAGGGAATCGAACAGCTGGGGCATGTTGCCCGGCGCAATGCCGTGGCCGCGATCCCGAACGGAGATCTGCACCTGGCCTTCGTTCACGCGCTGCGCCGATACCACCAGTTCGCGCGCGCCCTCCGCCGTTTCATTCATGGCGTCCATGCCGTTCACCATGAGGATCACCAGAACCTGCTCGAGATGCGATCGATCGCCATGCACCGCCGGCAGATCGGCGGTGATCTCGCTGCTCATGCGCACACGGCGATGCAGGGCGTCGCCGGCCACCAGCTTGAAGGCTTGGTGGATGGTCGATGTCATGTCGACCTGCCGCGCGACGAACTCGTGCCGCCGCAGCAGTGAACGGATGCTGCGGATCGCCGCGTCGGCGCGCAGGTCGTCCTGCCGGATGTCCGCGAAGATGTTCTTCAGTTCTTCCAGCGGCGGATCCGGAGAGCGCAACATGATTTCGCCGGCCTCGGCGTTGCTGAGGATGGCACACAGCGGCTGGTTGATTTCGTGCGCCACCATGGCCGTCAACTCGCCGAGCGCGGCGAATCGCGCCGCGTGTGCCAGCTGGCGGCCGGACTCCTCGGCGCGCTTGCGGTCGGTGATGTCGAAGCCGATGGCCTGCAGTTCACGCGGCTCGTCGCCCTCCATCGCCTGGCACGTCCAGTGCTGCCAGCCGCGCGTGCCGTCGGTGCGCGCCACCTCGCACTCCCACTCCGCATGACCGGAGCCGGCGAGCGCGCGCGCCACGGCGTCGCGCGCCGCGCTGCGCGCGACAGGCGGCAGCAGCTTGAAGAAATTGTCGCCTAACAACTCGAGTCGCCCCCGGCCAAGGAATGCGCACCAGGTGGAATTGACGAAGGTCAGCGACGCGTCCGGCAGGAACCGGCAAACGAAACTCGTCTGGTTCTCCACCACGTCGCGGTAACGCGCCTCGCTGCGTTTGAGCGCAGCCTCCTGCTGTCGGCGTTCGGTTTCGTCGATGGCCGACCCGATGTATCCCGTGAACTCGCCGCTGGCGCCGAATCTCGGCATGCCGTGCACGCGGATCCATCGGTATTCGCCGTCGTGACGGCGTGCCCGGTATTCGAGCTCGACCGGCAGTCGCTGACTGAAGTAACGATGGTAGCGTTCGAACGCCGCCTGTTTGTCGTCGGAGTGCAGGGTCTGCGTCCAGCCGCTGCCGAGATTCTGCTCGAGCGTGAGCCCGGTGAAATCCAGCCAGCGGCGATTGGCGAACTCGCAGCCGCCGTCCGTCCCCGAGGTCCACATCATCACCGGCGCCTGGTCGGAAATGTTGCGAAAGCGCTGCTCGCTTTCGCGCAGCGCGCCCGCCGCCCGGGATGACTGCTCGATGACCACCGCGACGAGGTAGAGCGGTGCGGCACGCAGCAGCAGGAAGTGCTGCAACGAGCCCGCGACTTCGGCGTCGGATGCGCCGGAGAAAGAACCGGATTTCTGGATGGCCGAGGCCAGGGCGAAAATCGTCAGCAGCGCCACGGCACCGGTGGCGCCATGGATCCGGAACCGGACCGCCGCCCAGACGATGAAAGGCATCGGCGCGTAATAGCGGGACTCGGTGAACGATTGCGGAACGGCACTCGGCTCGAAAGCCAGAGACAATGTGATCAGAAGCCCGACGCCGATGACGACCGCTTCGATGACCCGCAACGCGCTGAACGCTTCAGGATTGGGCGGGCGGATCACCCAATAGAAAAGAATGGGTGTGAGGATGAGTCCGGCCATGGCATTGCCGAAGAACCACTGCTCCCACGCGGGCCAGAACTCTTGACCCAGGGTGGCGCGCGCCGCCGCCCCGCCAAGCGCGCTGAGCGTCGGCGACAGCAGCACCGCGACTCCGCAGTAAACGCCGAAGTCGCGCATCGAACCGAATCGAAACGGGTCGGGCATGAAGCGTTGCAACAGCCACGCCGACAGCATCGCCTTGGCGCAATCGTTCACATAGACGGCGAACAGGAATCCGAAGTTGGCGTCCGGCGGGACATTGGTGAAAAGACGGATCGGCAACGTGGCGAGCAGGAACAGCCACCACCACGACCTCCGGGTGCACAGCAGTGCGCACAGCAGCACCGAATCCGGCAGCCAGAACGGCGCCGACAATTGCGGGCTGAACGACATGCCGAGTTGATAGGCCGCGTAGAACGCGGTCAAGAAGATGCAGAATCCCAGAACATTGCGCAGCGTAGCGGGTTGCAAGCCGGTCCACGGCGACCACGTCGCGGGACTTCGTACCGTGCCGCTCCCCTGCTTCATCCGGGAATCTTGCGCCGCGCGCCCACCCGGAACAAGGTCACGAGCCGGCTGGATTTATTTGTTCAGCGGCACGGAGGATAAGAACGCCTCGCGCGGCGGCCAGTCGTCCCAGCGTTCCGGTTTCGCCGCCAGCTTCGCCTGGCTCAGCGCGAAGATCCGCGGCTCGAATTGCGCCGCCTTGCGCGCCACGAGGTCGATGTGCACGCCGGTCACCATCATGGTCGAGAGGTGATCGCCGCCATCGCCGCGAAACATCTCGTGCACGAATCGCACCGACTTGGGTTTCAGTTCCAGCACCGCGGAGCGCACCACGATCACGTCGCCGACCAGCGCCTCCTTGCGGTAGCAGATGCGCTGGTCCACCGCCGCCATGCCGCGTTTCGACTCGCGCATGTACTGCGAGGTCATGCCCATGGTGGCGGCGAGGTTCCACGTGGCCTCGTCGAACTTGCCCACGTACCACATGACGTTCATGTGACCCATGTGGTCGCAGTGCCACTGGTGGACCAGGCCGCGGTAGGTGATGTCGCCGGCGTCCACGTCAATTCACCTTGTAGAAGCGCACGATGGCCGAGTCGGGCGTGCGATCGACCTGGCCGATGATCAGCGTGTGGTTCATCCATTCGTACTTGCTGTCACGCGGCGCTTCGAAAGTCGCGACGGTGCGGCAGTAGATCTCCGCGGGATCCACTTTCTCTCCTTTCGCAAGCCGCTCCATGACCTCCGGTTTGCCGTAACGCACGCCACGATTCACGACCATGATCGCCACGCCATCGTCGGTCGTGATCGTGTAGCGGGCCTCGAGTTCCCAGGCGCCATCGGGTCGCACGTATTGCCAATCCGCGCCACCCGCGAGCACTTTTCCATTGAGGGCGGGGCCGCTCACGACGCCTCCGAGGATGGGAACGATGCGCCGCAAGCCATGCGAGCTCTGGCCGATCATCGTGGGCCTATCCACCTTGACGCGTGCCTCGAACAGGAACTCGGTGCGCAAGGCTGGCGCTTCATCGGCCAACGTGGCGCCGCCGGCGCACAACACCGCGAGGAATGCCAGGCATCGGGGCAGCAGCCTGCCGGTCAGGTGGAACATGGGACCTCGCCGTTCACGTGGGCTTCGATGGGCGCCCATGTTAGCAGAGGCGCCGGCCTCTCCTGTTTACCGGCGGAGAGCCGGCGTCCGCGTCCCGGTTCGACAAACTACCGCCGTCAGTGCGCCGCGCCCATTGCCACCTTGCGTGTCGGCCGCGGCGCCGCCCAGATCAACAGTGCCGACAGGAAGAACGCCAGCGACACGATGGCCATGATTTCATTCGTCGCGAGCATCACGCTCTGGCTCTGCGTCAGGCTGTCGAGCGCCTGGCGGGTCTGTTCGGCATTCATGCCGCCCGCCGTCAGTGTGTGCGCCACTTCGCCCGTGCGATCCACCATGCCCGAAAGCTCGGCGTGCATGTGCTGGGTCTTGTTTTCCCAGCCCGTGGTCACGATGGACGTGGCAACCGCGCCCGACAGCGTGCGAATGAAGTTCATGAGACCGGCGGCCGACGCCGTCTCGTGTTCCTCGACGCTCGCCAGCGCGAGCGTGGTCACCGGCACGAAGAAGAATGGCAATCCGAGTCCCATGGCGAGCAGCGGCCCCGAGATCTGCCAGAACGACATGTCGGTGGTCGCGCCGGTGCGGATCGTCAGGACACCGCCCAGCCACACGAGGCCGAAGAACACGAGCTTGCGCGGATC
>Ga0068861_100003860_pt1 | contig 10012 bp, 7 predicted proteins | sample KBSSwiS42_FD_66593 | JGI IMG/M metagenome (GOLD analysis project Ga0068861, IMG submission 66593) | Switchgrass rhizosphere microbial communities from Kellogg Biological Station, Michigan, USA - KBS Switchgrass S4-2 | ecosystem: Host-associated > Plants > Roots > Rhizosphere > Soil ...
TCATGATCATCTGAGATATAATTTTTAAAAGAAGAAACCTGAGTCACCAATGCTTCGCTTGCATCTGCCAATAAAACATCTTTTAAAATAATTGTATGATCAATAACGTCTCCATCTTCTTTTAACAGTAAACAAGTTCCATACTGTGGGTCTTTTTTGTTTTTTAGAGAAAACAAACTGACTAAAATACTTGTTTGTCTTTTTTGATCGACTGCCTTTAAATATTGAATTGGATTATTTGGATCGGTATCATTGATCGGTTCAATCAGCACCTGGATGATGCCGTTACAACCTAAACCAACACCAAATTTTGCATCGTCATCATCCATTGTATCATATGTAACTAATCTTGATCTCCTTTCTGTTATCACTAACAATGCTTTTCTTAATGCATCCCCTTCTAAACAGCCTCCGCTGATCGCACCAGTCAACTGACCATCATCTTCTATCAGCATTCTTGCTCCCGGCCTGCGATACGATGAGCCTTCCACATGTACTACAGTTGCCAACGCCGTTTGCTTCCCGGCTCTTTTTGCATCATCATATGCCTGTATAATATCACGGATCTCTTTCATTACTTAAAATTACAAACAATCATAACAGGTATTGGTATCATTAGCGGGCCGGTAAAATAATTTTATTAATAATTCCTTGAGGTAATTCGTAACTTAATGCCAACTTTCATTAAACTATTGGTTATGGCATCTTACAATCTTTCTGTTAATGGAAAAACATATAAAGTAGAAGCAGACCCAAAAATGCCCTTGCTTTGGGTGATACGTGATCTTGTTGGCTTGCAAGGAACAAAATATGGTTGCGGCATGGCACAATGCGGCGCATGCACTGTGCATCTTAATGGTAACCCTGTTCGTTCATGTTCTGTTCCTGTTGCTACTGCTGCCAAACAAAGCATCACTACCATCGAAGGTCTTTCTACTGACAATACTCATGCGGTACAAAAAGCCTGGCTTGAAGAACAGGTTCCTCAGTGCGGTTATTGTCAAAGTGGTCAAATAATGGCTGCTGCTGCATTATTAAAACGCAATCCTAATCCAACCGACCAGGATATTGATGCGGCAATGATGGGAAATATTTGCCGCTGCGGAACTTACCCCCGAATTCGTAAAGCAATTAAATCTGCTGCACAGATGATGGCGAAAGCTTCTAACTAACAAAACTTATTACAATGCAAACAACAGATAAAAATTTATCACGCAGAAATTTTATACGGGTCAGCAGTATGACCGGTGCCGCATTGACCATAGGTTATGCAATGCCAGCTTTAGCAAATGAAGTTGCTGAAATTCTTACTGCTGAAAAAGCAAATGAACAAGGCATTGAATTAACTGCATGGATATCGATCGATAAAACTGGTAAAGTAACGATTCTGAATCATCGTTCTGAGATGGGACAAGGTTCTTTCCAATCAGTACCACAGATCATTGCTGAAGAACTGGAAGTTTCATTGGATGATGTAAAGATCGCTTTCGCTCCCGGGCATCCATCAAAATTTGGAAGCCAGGTTACAGGCGGAAGTTCAACTGTTCGTGGTTCATACCAAACCTTACTTCGTACCGGGGCTACAGCAAGAGAAATGTTGATCAGGGCTGCAGCAAAGAAATGGGATGTAAATAAGAATGAGTGCTATGCAGAAAATGGTTTTGTATTTCATAAACCAACAGGTAAAAAATTCAGTTATGGAGAGTTGGTTGAAGAAGCTTCAAAAATTACTCCACCAAAAGATGTAAAGCTGAAAAGAAGAGAAGAGTACAAGATAATAGGAAAGCCATTGCCCCGACAAGACAATCCATCTAAGGTGAATGGTAAAGCACAATTTGGTTTGGATGTTAAGTTGCCGGGAATGTTATATGCTGTTATCGAACGTAGTCCGCGATTCAGAGGAAGAGTAAAAAGTTTTGATGATTCAGCTGCGATCAAGGTTCCTGGGGTAAAAAAAGTTTTGAAAACTTCTGCTCCAGTTTTTGCCAGGGATAGAGAAGGAGTGGCTGTTATTGCTGATTCATTGTGGGGGGCGGTTGAAGGCAGAAAAGCATTAAAGGTTGAATGGGATGATTCAGGTTTTGAACATTTAAATACAGAACAATTGTATACGAGAATGAAAGAAGATCTGAAGAAGTCAATGCTTTCTCAACGTTCTGGGGGAAATGCAGACGGAGTTTTTCAAAGAACAGAAAAAAAATTGGAAGCCATTTACGAAACTCCTTATGAAGCTCATGCTTGCATGGAACCATTAACCTGTACTGCTCATGTACAAGGAGATAAAGTTGAGATATGGGGACCAATACAAGGACCTGATTGGATCCAAAGAGATATTAGTGGAAGATTGAAATTAGAACCGGAGAATGTTATAGTGAATATGACCTTTCTTGGAGGCGGTTTCGGAAGAAAGGCGTTCACAGATTATACATATGAGCCGGTAGCACTTTCAAAAGAAATGAATGCTCCTGTGCAAGTTGTTTGGACGAGGGAAGATGATATAACAATGGGACCTTTTCGTCCGGGTGCAGTTTATGAATGTAAAGGAAGTCTAGGTGACGGTGGAAATATTAATTCTTTCCAGGCAAAAATGGCTGCGCAAAACATGAATCATCAATGGACACCTGTACCGGATAGAACTGCGTTTAATGATAGTACTACTGAAGGTTTTTTGGAAACATATTTCCAAAGTGTACCACACTATAGTTTTGGGGATGTACCTACTGAATCTCCAATACCGGTGATGTGGTGGCGGTCAGTATATTCTTCTACTAATGCTTTTGCATACGAAAGTTTTATGGATGAGCTGGCCATATTAGCTGGCAAAGATCCATTAGAGTTTCGCATGAATCATTTTGCTGATGAAAGATACAGGTGGCTTGCAGAAAAACTGCGTGATGTCAGTGGATGGGGAAGCAAAGGTAAGAATGAAGGTTGGGGTGTAGCAATTACTGAATGTTTTAAAAGTATTGTTGGTGAAGTTGTAAAAGTTTCAAAGAAACCAGATGGCAAAATAAAAATAGATAAAGTGTATGCAGTAATGGATTGCGGTTGGTATGTAAACCCGGATATCATCAAAGCGCAAATTGAAGGAAGTATTATTATGGCTTATGGTGCTGCGTTAACTCACGAGATACACTTCCAGGATGGAAAAGCTGTTGAAACCAATTTCCATCAATATAAAATGCCTCGCATAAACGAGATACCTGAGATCGAGATACATATTATGGAAAATGAAGAAAAAGCCGGTGGCGTTGGTGAACCTTCTTTACCACCATTTGCACCTGCACTTTGCAATGCGATCTTTGATCTTACTGGCAAACGAATAAGAAAACTCCCTTTTAATCTCAATGAAGTTTAAATAAGGACACAAAAAATAAGGTACAAGAATGATCATCATCTTGTACCTTGTTTTTATCTTAAATACCTTACTTCCTTTCTGCTTTTACTTGTGCAGGTGATATATAAGGATATTTATTACCCCAGCTATTTCTTACGTAATTCAACACATCAGATACCTGCTGGTCATCGAGGTAGTTCATTGGGTTCATAATAGCATTGTATTTTTTTCCATTTACCACTACATCACCAGTCTGGCCGTTTAAAATTATTCCGATATTCTTTTTTACATCTTTTAAATAAGTTGTTTTTGCCAATGGAGGATTGACACCTTCCATTCCTTGTCCATTTTCCATATGGCAGTTCTGGCAATTAAGCATATAAACCTCTTTACCTCTTTTTATACTTTCCTGCAGGTTTTGTTGTGCCGGAAAAAGAAAAAAAACAACCGCCGTGGCTGATATAAAAATCCCTGAAAATAAAATTGAGCTTCTCATCATAAAAAAATTTAGACAATGTTGATAATACGAAAAGGCAATTTACAGCACGATGATGTTTTTCCAAAAAGAAAGGTTGTATGGAAGACCACACAACCTTTTATGCTTGAAGAAACATGAAAAAACTAATTATCCTCTTCTTCCTTTACCAATTTACCAGTACCATCAAATTCAGCCTTCCATTTTTTCCCATCCAACATAAATTTTGCTTTATAGGTCTGGATGTTATTCTCATGTGCATCTTCCCACTTTACGTCAGTTGCTGTGGAATATTTTGCACTAAATGCTGTCTTAACGGTAGCAGGCACATCATTTTCTGATATGTTTTTATCTTCTTTTTTATCTGCTTCATTATTGCAAGATTGTGCAGTAAGCAATGAAAAACAGATCATCAGGCTAAATAATATTCTTTTCATAGAAAATATTTTATATGAAAAAGGCAAATGTGATGCCGGAGAGATATAAAAGGTAATTGATTATCCTTTTAATAGCGTCAAGAAGTAATAATTAGTATGAATGAATTTCTTTTTTTGACGGACAAATCGATTTTATATAGCAGTTTATTTTTTATCAATGAAGTCTCCACGCATTGGGCTGAATACATCAATCAGCACACCGGCTTCTAAACAAACAGCACCGTGCATTGTATTAGGCGGAACATAAAATGCATCACCTGATCCTAATGTTTTTTTATAACCATTTATTTCAATCTCGAATTGTCCACTCTCCACATGAGTTATTTGAGAATTGTTATGGCGATGAACAATGCCAATACCACCCTTATCAAATTGTACTTTTACCACCATCAGGTTATCATCATAAGCCATCACCTTTCGTCTTACACCCTGGTCTATCTCTTCCCATGGGACAAAACCGTCCTCGATGAAGATATTTTTCACTTCATTTGAATGCATAAAAACTGTATTATGGTTTACTTTAGAATTTTGCCATCATAGAGAACTGTAAATGGCCCGGTCCATTTAAGTTCTTTTGCAGTATGATTAGTGTTCTTATCAAAATTTTTATTGCTCTGCGCTATTAAAATTTTTTTTTCATTTATCATTATCTCTGCTATTGTATAGTCATCATTATTCTCCAATAGCCTTATATCTTTTATTGATGAGTACGAATTCGCTGCATTTTCTGATACAGGATCAAAGCTTCCGTGTATCTCGACCACATTCAGGAAAAGTTCTTTCTCTCCCTTTTTGCGAATGATATAAGCCGGTTCATGTCTCAAATTGAAATTGGGATCATTGGCACCTATACGAGTAAGAAATATTGATGCATCACCTTCAATCAATGAAGAGATCGTATAAAATGTCCTGTTATTCAGAAAAGTAAATTGAGCTATTGTATCTTTTACTGCTGCTTCACCTTCTTTCCATAAAAATTGGTAGCCATTCTTTTTGCCCAGTGTTTCCAGTGATCTTGTAGCTGCTTCATATTTAAATGATGTGCTTATCAGTTGACCGCTATATTGAAAAGGAAGATCAAATTGAGTTTGTTTATCAGCTAAAGCAATAAAGAGATCAACAATTATTTTTTTCCCTCCGGGCAATTGCAGCATGTAAAGAGTTCTCCTCAGGTTTGAGTTTTTATATGCATTTTTTTCTTCGGCTGAAACAACCTGGACATTTGGATTTTCAATGCTGCTGAATAACTTGTTGGAATGATATTTCCCGCTTTCATTTTCACTTCCGTTGAAATGACTTGTTTCGTCAAGCACTAATGTATTATGAGCAATAGTTTGAGCTGCATATGCTTTTGATTCAGGTAAATATCTTCCGCCATATTTCTGTTCAACACTGATAAATCTGGCAGCGCCGTAATCAGTCAATATCTCATTTCCTTTATCGTAGAGATTTATATTGAGCTTATCGAAATGTCCGTGTGAAAGTCCATGAGAAGTGTATTTAAAGATCAATGTACTGAGATTATTTTCTTTTCCATCTCTTAATAAACTAAGACCGCCTTCATCTCCTTTTGCTCCATCTGTATATTCACTCGTTCTATAAGGATAATATTGAGGAATATTTTTAGACGTGACGATCGAAGCAGCGATAGAAGCACCGCCCCTGTTTAGTAATACACGATCTTGTTTTTTTGCTACAGTTAATAATCCATCATCTTTTCCATAAGCTTCCCAGGCAATGTCCAGTGCAGTTACAATTTCATTGCTGGAAAAGTCCTTTTCTTTCAATGCATCATTCATTGGGAAAAATGCCCCGTCGAGATTTGTCAATTGTAAACCTGATAGCAATGCTTTCTGTAATATTTTATCTCTGTATTGAAATACTTTCAGATCAGGTCTTGCATTCTTTAATGCATTGGCAAAAAGATAATAGGGCACAATTGCATAACGAACATAATAAGGGCCTTCTGTATAATAACCATCAGGTGAAAACAATCCATCCATTTGTGCCATGAATCCGCCTTTGCCATCTTTATTTGATCCATACAAGGCCATATCAACATACTCCTTATTATTAATCGCAATTCCAACAATGCCAACACCTGCACATGCCCATACCCCATGATTATGTATCCAATTGAACCAATTATTAGGAACACCTTTTATGAGATAATCTGCTTCTGGCTTTAGCGCTCCATCTTCTATTGTTTTTCTTTCAGCAGCGGAAAGTGAATTATAGATAAGATCATAAGCCATTCCTGCATACACAAGCCAGTTGGCATCATTCAATGCCTGCCAGAATAAATGACCGGCAAGACTTCCTACTGATTCCGGATGCTTGGGCAATGAAGGGTTCAACTTTGCATATTTCAAAAAAAGTTGCTTAACGAGTAAAGCATATTTATTATCGCCGGTAATATTGTATAATATGCCGCTGTTGAACATCAATGTATAATTCGCCTTATGCTTTTCATGTGTATATCCGCCAGCGGGATCTTTTGGAAAGGGAACATCAACATCTTTATTTACCCATAGATCGACTTCTTTCTTTAATTCATTATAAGAAGAAGTAAGGATCGGGTACTTTTTTATATCATTTGCTACTTGTACTGCATCAGTTTTTGTAAAAAATGTAATTGGATGTTGTGCTGTAAGAAATACAGGCAGCAATAGCAAGCATATAGGCGTAAGCAGTCGCATCATAAAGTTCTGATGTAATATTAAGTCGATTTCTAAGCGCTACTTAAAATAAGGTACTTGTAAAATTTCTAAATAATTATTGCTTTCGTTGAATGAATAAATAGAAGTTCCCTGCTAACTCCATTCGTTATCTAAACTTTTTGAACCGATATCGTTTCCGGCAACGCTACCGGTATTTCCGTAATGAAGTTTAATTTAGCTTTACTTAATTATTATATATGGAAAGAGCAGCAACAATAAAAGACATTGCCCGGAAACTAAATGTTTCTATTTCTACAGTTTCCCGTGCTATGCGTGGTGCTCCTGATGTAAGCGCCGATACAAAAAGAACAGTGATGGCATTGGCTGACGAGTTGAATTACCAGCCTAATCTTTTAGCGCTTAGTTTAAAAAGAAAACAAACACATACTATAGGTGTATTGGTTCCTAATCTCGATTATGTTTTATCTACAATGGTAAAAGGAATTGATGAAGTTGCTCTTGAAGCAGGTTATACTGTTATGGTTTGTCAAAGCAATGAATCTTTTGGAAGAGAAATTGTAAATACAAAAAGATTATTGGATAGTTTGGTGGATGGTTTTATTGTTTCTGTATCCAGTGAAACAAAGGTCTTTGATCATTTAAAAAAGATACAGGATAAAAAAATGCCGATGGTGGTGTTTGATCGTGTTACTCCTTTTTTAAAAGCGCCGGGTGTAAGAATTGATAATGAAGGTGGAGGTTTTCAGGGAACTGAACATTTGATACAACAGGGATATAAACGGATCGCCATTTTAGCCGGCCCCAAAAATCTTGATATCAGCAATCAACGGCTCAATGGATATTTGAAAGCCTTTAAAAAATACAAAGTGACCCCTGATGAGAATATGATCATCTATTGTGACTTTGACAGGCATTATGCATATATAGCAACAAAAGAATTACTGTCATCGAAAAAGAGACCCGATGCAATTTTCACCATCAGTGATCGGATGGCGATCGGCGCTATGCTTGCCATAAAAGAAAAAGGATTATCAATGCCGCATGATATCGGGCTTGTTGGGTTCAATAATGAACCTGTAACAAGTTTGGTAACCCCGCAGATATCAAGTGTTGAACAGCCCTGTTTTGAAATGGGTAAACTGGCTGCAAAACTTTTTATTGAAACGCTTCACCAGGATAAGGATATGAGCGATGTAGATGAGGTATTAAAAACAAAATTGATCGTTCGTGAATCATCAATGCGGTTATCAGCAAGGAACGGCCGCACTAAATAAAAATTTATGCCTCGATCATTGTTATTGCTCTGCTTTATGTTTACCACTTTCTTGTGCAGTGCCAATACGATCATCGTAAAAAATATTGATGAACTGAATAGTGCAAATAACAAGGCAGTTCCCGGCGATATAATCATTTTGCAGAATGGAGAATGGAAAGATCTAACGATCGCTTTGAATTGTAAAGGCACAAAAGACAAGCCGGTAACATTCAAAGCACAGGTCCCGGGCAAGGTTTTGATCACAGGAAATTCCAGGTTAAAAATTGGCGGAGAATATATAATTGTTGATGGACTTTATTTCACAAAAGGTTATTCAGGCAAAGATGATGTTATAGATTTCAGGATAGACAATAAACAACTGGCGAATAACTGTCGTGTTACAAACACAGTCATCGATGATTTCAACAATGAAAAAAGAATTGATGAGAATAACTGGGTTTCTCTTTACGGGAAAAATAACCGGGTTGATCACTGCAGTTTTATCAATAAAAAAAACTTGGGTGTGCTGCTGGCTGTATTGCTTGATGACGACAGGAGTCGTGAGAATTTTCATTCAATCGATCATAATTATTTTGGCAAAAGATTACCGCTTGCTTCAAATGGCGGAGAGATCATTCGTGTAGGGCTTTCGCAGCATTGCCAGTTCAATTCAAACACCCGGATAGCTAATAATTATTTTGACGAATGTGATGGTGAGACAGAGATCATCTCCATCAAATCTTGTTCAAATTTGATAAAAGAAAACGTATTCAAACAATGCCAGGGCGCAGTTGTATTAAGACATGGGAATGATAACACGGTTGAGAACAATATTTTCTTCGGTGATGATAAAGAAGGAACTGGTGGCGTTCGTGTAATAAATAAAGGCCAATGGATCGTCAATAACTACTTTTACCGGTGTCGTGGCGTTGGTTTTCGTTCGCCATTGTCTGTCATGAATGGAATTCCGAATTCACCTGCCAACAGGTATGTGCAGGTTTCTGATGCCGTGATCGCCAACAATACTTTTATAGATTGCTCCCCGCTTTCATTTTGCGAAGGAAGCGACTCAGAAAGGACTTTGCCACCCGCCAATGTGTTTATGTTCAATAACAATTTTTACAATCAAAGAGACAGCAATGTTTATACTGCCTTTGATGATATCAGTGGAATTAATTTCATTAACAACATTATTGATAAAAAAGTTGAACAAAGCATTGTGAAAGGTTTTGAGAAAACACAGTTCTCACAGCAAAAATGGGATGCTTATGGATGGCCTGTGGCTGCCAAAGTCATTGCTTACCAATCGACTGATTCATTACAAAGGATAGCTAAGAAGAGACTTGGCTATATACTTCCAAAAACAACAGGTGCTTCTTATCTCGGATCTTTCAAAAACATCAATGCAGAAGCTGAAGCATTTAGTGGAGCAAATTGGTTTAATCCTTATAAGATCTCAAAAGCAGGCACGGCTTCGTTGGTCAATTGCAAAACTGCAGAAGATATTTATGTTGCACTTGACAATGACAAACCTGTAATAATTCAGCTTGCAACAAATGAATATCATTTAAACAAACCATTGCTGATAACTAAGAATGTGCAAATTATCGGCAATAGGGCTAATATGATAAAATTCACATCGGGAAAAATGGTGGGAGCTTTTATTATTTCACAAAATGGCAATCTTAGTTTGAAGGATCTCAGCATTGATGGAACTGGGTTGCCGGCATCACATTTTATTTGCAGCGATAGTAGTGGTTACAGTGATCATTATATTTTTTCAATATTGAATTGTTCGTTTCAGAATTTTGGAAAGGAAAATAATTG
>Ga0068861_100003862_pt1 | contig 10011 bp, 8 predicted proteins | sample KBSSwiS42_FD_66593 | JGI IMG/M metagenome (GOLD analysis project Ga0068861, IMG submission 66593) | Switchgrass rhizosphere microbial communities from Kellogg Biological Station, Michigan, USA - KBS Switchgrass S4-2 | ecosystem: Host-associated > Plants > Roots > Rhizosphere > Soil ...
CATCCGGTGCAGGCCGCGTTCATCGCCGAGCAGGCGGCGCAATGCGGCTACTGCACCAACGGCATGGTGATGAGCGTCGTCGCGCTGCTCCGTCGCGAGCCGCGACCGACGCGCGAGCAGGCGCAGCAGGCGCTCGCCGGCAACCTCTGCCGCTGCGGATCGCACGACCGCGTCCTGCGCGCGGTGCAGCGCGCCGCCGACGCGACGAGGAGGGCGTGACCATGGCCGCGGTCGTCGATCGTTCGCACGCCTCCACTTCACTGACGCGCCGACATCTGCTCGAGGCGGGCGCCCTCGTCGTCGGCTTCTCGCTCGCGCCGCGCTTCGCGCGCGGGCAGTCGGCAGCGACGGCGCAGCGCGCGCTGCCGCTCGACGCCGTCGATTCGTTCCTGGCCGTGCGCGCCGACGGCACGGTCGTCGTCCATTCCGGCAAGGTCGACCTCGGCACCGGGCATCGCATCGCGATGCGGCAGATGGTCGGCGAGGAGCTCGACCTCGGCGTCGATCGCATCGAGCTGATCGAGGGCGACACTGCGCTGACGCCGAACCAGGGGCCGACGGCGGGCAGCACCGGCGTCATGCGTGGCGGCGTCGAGTTGCGGCAGGCGGCGGCGACCGCGCGCGAAGCGCTCCTCGCGCTCGCCGCCGAGCGGCTGCAGCGGCCGGCGGGCGAGCTGTCGCTCGCCGACGGCACGGTGCGTGCAGCCGATGGCCGCAGCGTCGCCTTCGCGGCGCTGCTCGGCAGCGGCGGATTCGACGTCAAGATGAATCCGAAGGCAGCCCTGAAGCCGCCGGCGCGCTACGCGATCGTCGGCAAGTCGCTGCCGCGTCCCGACATCCCTGCCAAGGTCACCGGGCGCCACGTCTTCGTTCACGACTTCGTCGTGCCCGGCATGCTGCACGGCCGCGTGCTTCGCGCGCCCGCGGTCGGCGCGAAGGTCGAGGCGGTCGACGAGTCGTCGGTCGCGGCGCTGCCCGGCGTGCGGGTCGTTCGCATCGCCGACTTCGTCGGTGTCGTCGCCGCCGACGAGTGGGCCGCGGTGCGTGCGGCGCGCGAGCTGCGCGTGCGCTGGAGCGAGAGCGCGCCGCTGATCGGCAGCGATGCGCTCGAGCGCTGGGCGAAGAGCGGCCCCTTCGTCGCCGAGGAGACGCTCGTCGCCAAGGGCGCGCCCGAGCGAGTCGGCGCGCTCGCCGATGCGGCCGATGCGCTGCGCGCGACGTACGCGTGGCCGATCCAGTCGCACGGCTCGATCGGGCCGTCGTGCGCGGTCGCCGACGTGCGCGCGGACGGCGGCACGGTGTGGACGGCGTCGCAGGCGACGCACCGCTTCCTCAACATCTTCGCCGGGCTCGTCGAGCTGCCGCGCGAGAAGCTGCGCGTCGTCTATCTCGACGGCGCCGGCTGCTACGGCATGAACGGCCACGACGACGCGGCCGCCGACGCGGTGCTGCTGTCGAAGGCGGTCGGCCGCCCGGTGCGCGTGCAATGGAGCCGCAGCGACGAGCTCGGCTGGGACCCGAAGGGGCCGCCGCAGCTGCTCGAGATGCGCGGCTCGCTCACCGCCGACGGCCGCATCGACGCCTGGCACACCGACATGTGGGTGCCGCGCGCGACCGCGAACCTCGAATGGATCCCGCTGCTCGCGCCGCTCGCTGCGGGAATGAAGCAGCCGGTCGGACAGCTCGTCGGCCTCGTGTCGCAGAACGGCGATCCGCCGTACCGCGCGCAGGCGGTGCGTGTCGACGCGCACTGGCTCGGCCCGGCGCCGCTGCGGCCGTCGAACATCCGCGCGCCGGGCAAGGTCGCGAACTGCTTCGCCGTCGAGAGCTTCGTCGACGAGCTCGCCGCGAAGGCGAAGGTCGATCCGCTCGAGTTCCGCGTCCGCGACCTCGCCGACCCGCGCGGCATCGAGGTGATGCGTCGCGTCGCGCAGATGATCGGCTGGCAGCCGCGGCCTTCGCCTGCGCCGCGCAGCGCCGGCGGCGTCGCGTGGGGCCGAGGCATCGCCTACATCCACTACAAGCACAACGAGTCGTACGTTGCCGTCGCGATGGAGGTCGACGTCGACCGCGCGAGCGGCGAGATCGCGGTGCGCCGCATCTGCTGCGCGCACGACTGCGGGCTGATGATCAACCCGGATGCGGTGCGCGCGCAGGTCGAAGGCAACCTCTTGCAGACGCTCTCGCGCACGCTCTACGAAGAGACGACGTTCGACCGCTCGCGCGTGACGAGCGTCGACTGGGCGAGCTACCGGCTGCTGCGCTTCCCGCAGGTGCCGCGCCTCGACATCGCGCTGATCGACCGCCCCGAGCTGCCGCCGCTCGGCGCCGGCGAAGCGGCGTCGACGCCGGTGCCTGCGGCGCTCGCCAACGCCGTCTTCGATGCGACCGGCGTGCGGCTGCGCAGCGTTCCGCTCACGTCCGCCAAGCTCAAGGCGCTGCTCGCTTGAGAGCGCGCGCTCAGCGCACGCCTTCCCACCACGCCGTCGACGCGAACGCCGCGTCGGCGTCGACCCATTCGCCGAGCCGCGGCGTGACGAGCTCGACGCCGCTCTGCCGCGCCGCCGCGACGGCGCGCCGGATCGGCTCGTCCCAGGCGTGGAACGCGAGGTTGAAGGTCGACCAGTGGACCGGGAACATCCGCTTCGCGCGCAGCTCGCGGCTCGCCTGCACCGACTGCTCGGGCGGCATGTGGATGTCGCTCCACGCCGCGCCCGGGCCGTAGGCACCGATCTTGACGAACGCGAGGTCGAACGGGCCGAAGCGCTCGCCGATCTCGCGAAAGTGCGTCGAGTAGCCGGTGTCGCCGGTGTAGACGAAGCGGTGCCGCGGGCCGAGCACCGACCAGCTCGACCACAGCGTCCTGCCGCGGTCGCGCAGGCCTCGCCCCGAGTAGTGGCGCGTCGGCGTGCAGACGATCTCGATGCCGCCCAGCGTTCGCTGCTGCCACCACTCCATCTCCTCGATCTGCGCGAGCGGAACACCCCAGCGCTCGAGGTGCGCGCCGATCCCGAGCGGCACGAAGAAGCGCGTCCCGCGTGCCGCGAGCGTCTGCACCGCCTGCATGTCGAGGTGGTCGTAGTGGTCGTGCGACACGAGCACGGCGTCGATCTTCGGCAGACCGGCGAGCGCGATCGGCGGCGGATGGAAGCGCTTCGGACCGGCCGAGAACGGCGAGGCGTGCTCGGCGAACACCGGGTCGAGCAGGATGCGGACGCCGTCGATCTCGACGTAGACGCTGGCGTGGCCGATCCAGAACGCGCGCAGCCGATCGGCAGCGGGTGCGGCGGCGACCGCGCCTTTGTCGACGGCGAGCACGGGCAGCGGCGCCGGCGGAACGCGCACCTCGTCGCCGGAGAACTGGTGGACGGCGTACTCGCGCAGGTCGGCAAACGAGGTCGGCGCCTCGGGAACAAAGTTGACGAAGCGGCCGCCGCGAAACTGCGGGTTCGCCTGCGCGCGCTCGAGCCGAGTGCCCGCCATGGACGCACCGAACTGCGGCAGGGAGAGCACGATCCAGCCCGCGACCGCGAGTACGCCTGCGACGAGCGCGAGCGCGACGACGCCGCGGACGAGCCAGCGCGACCGCCGCGAGCGCGCTGCCATGGCGGTGCGCGGCGGTGTCACGCCCGGATCTGCGGCACGGACATCGCTCAGGCGCGGGCCGGCTTCGTGGCGACGACGCGGCACGCCGCGACCGGGCGATGGAAGCCGCGGAGGTTGAGCGACCGCATCTCGCCGAACTCCGCGGCGTCGCCGACGCTGGCGGCGACGCGGTGCGAGACGAGCACCTCGTCGCTGCCCGCCTCGGCGCACAGCCGCGCCGCCATGTTCGTCACCGTGCCGATCGCGCCGTAGTCCCATCGTCCTTCGAAGCCGATCGCGCCGAGCGTCGCGTAGCCCTGGGCGATTCCGATGCCGTGGTGGAGGTCGAAGCCGCGCGCCGCCCAGCCGCGGCTCAGCCCGGCGATGCGGTCGCGGATCGCGACGGCCATGCGCACCGCGCGCAGCGGCGCGTCGGGCATCGGGACCGGGTCGTTGAAGAAGACCATCATGCCGTCGCCCGTGAAGCGTTCGAGCGTGCCCTCGTACTCGAGGATCAGCGCGCCCGCGGCGGCGTGGTACTCGCGCAGCACGGCCATCACCTCCTCGGGCTCGGAGAGCTCGGCGAACGCGGTGAAGCCGCGCAGGTCGCAGAACACGACGGTCACCTCGCACCGGTGGCTCTGCATCGGATCCTCGCCGCCGCCGCTCAGGATCGCCTCGGCGAGCTGCGGCGAGAAGAACCGCCGCAGCCGGCCGACGCGCTCGAGCTCGGCGAGCTGCTCGGCCACCCGCGTCTCGAGGGAGGCGTTCCAGCGCTCCAGCTCGGCCGTCAGCGCCTGCGCGCGGTCGTGAAGTTCCTTGATGCGCAACATCGAGCGAACGCGCGCCAGCAGCGCGCCGTGGTCGATCGGCTTCGTGAGGTACTCATCGCCGCCGGCCTCGAGCCCGGCGACCATGTCCTTGGTCTCGCTGAGAGCGGTCACGAGGACGATCGGCGTGAACGGAAAGCTCGGATCGGCGCGCAGCCTTCGGCAGACCTCGATGCCGTCGAGCCGCGGCATCATGACGTCGAGCAGGATGAGATCGGGCGCCGACTCGCGCGCGGTGGCCAGCGCCTCCTCGCCGTCGGCCGCGGTGACGATGTCGTAGCCGGCGCTGGCGAGCCGCGTCTGCAGGATCTTCACGTTCGTCGGGTTGTCGTCGACGACGAGGATGCGCGGCGGCGTTCTCAAGCAGGACCTCCGGCGGCCGACGGCGAGTCGACCGATGCAGCGGTGTAGTATCCGACGAACATCGTCGGGCGGAGCAACCACATCAAGCTCGAGCAGGTCGCCGCCTCAGTACTCGCCCGCTCGCCCCTCGATGCGCTCGTTCGCTGGGTGGCAGGAATCAGGGCCTCGCTGCACACCAAGCTGATGGCCGCGTTCGGGATCGTCACGGTGCTCTTCGTCGCGATGGCGGGGTTCGGCGTTTACACCGTCCTGAAGACCACACAGCAGGCCAAGCTCCTCGACGAGGCACACCAGCGCGTCGGCTGGTCGCAGGAGGTCGAGCAGGCGCTCGCGCGTCAGATGCAGTTCTCGGTCCTGGCGCTGCTCTCGAAGGACGAGGCGGCGATCGCCAGGATCTTGCGCGAGAACAACCGCTTCAACGAGCTGCTCGCCAGGCTGGACGCGGTCGAGAAGGCGGAGCAGCACGGCCTTGTCGAGCAGATCCGGGTCTCGCAAGACGAGGCGATGGGCGTCGTCGCCGACATCGCCAATGCGATCCGCGACCGCACGCTCGGCAACGTCACCAGCGAGCTGCTCGCGCACCAGGAGCGCCTCGATGTGGAGATCGGCGCCCGCGTCGACAAGCTGGTCGATTCCGAGCAGCGCCGGATGGCTACGCTTCGCGACAACATCGCCGGCGCCAACCGCGAGCTCCTCGTGACGACCGCGGTCCTCGCGGTCTCGGCAGTCGTGCTCGCGTGGCTGTGCGGCTTCGTGATCTCCTGGTCGGTGATCCTGCCGGTGCGCGAGGCGCAGGGCTTCCTCGACCACGTCGCGACCGGCTCATTCGACAGGCGCGTCGAGCTGCCCAATCGCGACGAGTTCGGCGCGCTCGCCGAGCGCATGAACCGCATGAGCCAGGAGTTGCGCAGGCTCGACCGCATGAAGGTCGATGCCGCGTCCGAACTGGCCCAGCTGAACACCAGGCTCGAGCGTGCGAGCCGAGCGAAGTCCGAGTTCCTCTCCAACATGAGCCACGAGCTACGCACCCCGCTCAACGCGATCCTCGGCTTCACGGAGATGATCGCCGACGGCCTGTACGGCCAGGTGCCCGAGGAGCTGAAGGACCCGCTCAATGACATCCAGGTCAACGGCCGCCACCTGCTGCGGCTCATCAACGAGGTGCTAGACCTCGCCAAGATCGAAGCCGGCCGGATGGAGCTCGCGCTCGACGACTACTCGGTCGCGGAGCTGGTGGGCTCGGTGCGTACGGCGATGCGCTCGCTGGCCGAGGAGAAGGGGCTGCGCTTCGAGACCCAGGTTGCCGACGAGCTGCCGTTGGCGCGCGGCGACAGCGGCCGGCTGACCCAGTGCCTGATGAACTTGACCGGCAACGCGCTCAAGTTCACCCGTGTCGGCGAGGTCCTGATCGGGGCATCGCGCGAGGGCGACGACATCGTCTATCGCGTCAGCGACACCGGGATCGGCATCCCGGCGGAAGAGATCGACAATGTGTTTGGCGAATTTCGCCAGGTCGACGCGACGGTGACCCGCGAGTTCGGTGGCACGGGGCTCGGCCTCAGCATCACCAAGAAGTTCATCGAGATGCATGGCGGCCGCATCTGGGTGGAAAGTTGGCTCGGTCTCGGCTCGACGTTCTTCTTCCGCGTGCCGCTCAGAGTCGGGGAATCGGAATGACCCAGCGCACCGTGCTCTACGTCGAGGACAACGAATACAACCGCAAGATCGTCCGCCAGCTGCTCGGCCGCACCGGCTATCGCCTCGTCGAGGCGATCGACGGCGAGGCGGGGGTCGCGGCCGCGTTCGAGGCCGCTCCTGACCTGATCCTGATGGACGTGCAGCTGCCAAGGATGTCGGGCCTCGAGGCGACCCGGGTGCTGCGCGCCGACGAGCGCACGAAGGACATTCCGATCATCATCATCACGTCGTTCGCGATGAGCGGCGACCGCGAGCGCGCCACCGCGGCGGGCGCTTCGGGCTATGTCGCCAAGCCGTACAGCCCGCGCGAGCTGCTCGCGCTGCTTCGACAATTCCTTCCCGAGGAGGCGTCATGACGAAGTTGTTGCTGGCGATACTCGTCGCTGGCTCGGCGGCGCTTCCGTGCGCGGCGCGTGCGCAGGCCGCCGATCCCGGGCAGGCCGAGCAATTCACGCCCGAGTTCCAGCGCGTCCACACCACGGCCGATCCCAAGCACTCGCCGAAGATCGAGGCCCCCGACTCGGTGCGGCGCGGCCAGTGGTTCCAGGTGACGGTCACGGTCGGAGCCGGCTCGATGCACCCGTCGCTGCAGGAGCACTTCGTGCGCTACATCGCGCTCTACAAGGACTCGGTCGAGATCTCGCGCGTCTACCTGCACCCGGTCTACTCGGCGCCGACGGTCACCTTCACGATCGCGCTCGACGAAGGCGGTGCGCTGCGTGCGCTCGCCGAGCCGACGCACTCGGCGGCGTGGGAGGCAACCCGCAAGATCGCCGTCGTGCCTTAGCGCGCTTCCCGGCGTCGAGCCTCACTGCAGCTTCAGCTCGACTGTGAGCGGCGCGCTGCCCGTGTCGGGCACCGAGATCTCCTTCGCCACGCTGCCCATCCGCTCATGCCAGATCTGCAGTCTGTACTTGCCCGGCGGTAGGTTGTCGAACGCGAACGCGCCGTCGGCCTGTGTGACGCGATAGAAGGGATGGTCGGCGACGACGACCCATGCCCGCATCCACGAGTGCAAGTCGCAGTCGATCCGGACGATCTCGGCCTTCTGGAAGGTGACCGGAACCGTGCGGTCCTTCGGCTGCGTGCGATTGAACGCGACATTGAGCTTCGGCGTGGCGTGGATGTTGTGCAGCAGCCGGTCGTTGTTGAGGAAGTCCACGGTCCCGCCCTCGGGCACGACGACGACGCGGGGCACGAACGCGCAGCCGCGCTGGTCGATCGTGGGCTTGCCGGCTTCGGCGGGCCACTTCGCGCCGGCTGGCGGATTCTCGATCCAGACCACGGCGTTCGCGACCTCGCGTCGCGGCGACACGATGAGGTCGTCGGCCTCCTTGGCTGTGCCGCAGGCATACTGGTCGATGGTGACGTCGACTTTGCGCGGCGACGGCGGCGTTCCCGAAAGCACGACCTTGCCGTTGATTGCGCCCGCCACGCAGAGGGCGGGTAGGGCGAGGAGCAGGAGCGTTCCTGCGCGTGCCATGGTCGCTCGATTCATGTCCCTCGCCTCCGGAGGTCGTGACGAACGAGTGTCACCGAAAGCGGCCGCGGCTGCAGAGCGGGCAGGGCGCACCACGTCAGACCCAAATCTGCAGCACGTAGTCGAACGGCGCCTGGCCGTTGAAGAGATCGACGCGCTGCAGCTTGATCTTCAGCGCGCCGGCGGCGTCGCGGGCGAGCGTGTGGCGGTAGCTGCCGCCGAAATGGCGGATCGAGTCGCGCCTGAGCTCCATCATGTGGAAGCGCGACCGCACCTCGATCGCGCCATTTGCCGTCGACTCGATCGCGACGTGCGAGACGAGGTGATTGGTCTCCCACATCGGCGCTTGCGACCACGCGTTCGGATGCGAGACGCGGCCCTTGCGGATCTCCATCATCGGCTTGTCCTCGGCGAAGATCGAGGGCGAGCCTTCCCACTCGGTCTGCTCGCGCGTCACTGGCATCCAGTAGATGCCGTCGTCGGCGAAGAGGTCGATGAACGCCTGCCAGTGCTTGCCGTCGAGGAGCTCGGCCTGGCGATAGAGCAGGTGCTCGACTTCGCGCTGCACGTCGGCGCCGGCGACGAGCGCGGGCTTCGGCAGCGCTGCAGCGTCGTGCGCAGGCAGCGGTGCGCGCGGCGAGTGGTCGGGCGCGATCGCCTGCGCGCCGGTCGGCGCGGCGTCCCCCGCCTCGATCACGACCTCCTGCGCGAGCAGGTGCTCGAAGTCCGGCCCCGCGCTCGGGATCGCTCGCGATCCGACGTTGTCTTTCGCGTTCGCCATCGTCGCCTCCGTCACGCCGCCTGCATGTACTTCGACCATGCCTTGAACTGGTTGCGCATCACCGCCTCCGACGTGCCGTGGTTCGAGTAGGTGACGCCGTTCTCCTCGCGGTCGTCGCCGTAGTACCGGTGGAAGCTCACCCAGTCGCCGCCCTTCGATTGCAGGCCCCACTGGCCCTTGGTCCAGTTCTCGAGGTCGTCGGCGTTGATCATCGTCGCCGGCGAGTTGACGAGGTTGTAGTACCAGAGGCTGCGCCGGTAGATCGCCTCGGGGGCGCCCTTCAGCCGGAAGTGCCAGATCTCCGACAGCGTCTTGTCGGGAGCGACCGGCCGCAGACAGCGCAGCTGCTGCAGCGGCGACTGCACCGAGAGATACGGATAGACCAGCACGTGGTGGATCGAGCGCGACAGGTACTCCTCGGTCTTCGCCTCGCCGTACGCCTGCTTGAGCAGCGCCTCGTGCTCGAGCGTGTCGGGGTCGCGCGGCCTCAGGCCCATGTACGCCTTCAGGATGCCGTGGCCGCGCGGGAAGTTGATCGTCTGCACCGAGTCCCACTGCTCGAAGCTCGACGCGAACGCCGACAGGTAGTGGTAGTAGAGCGGTGCCGATCCCTGCTCGGCCTTGATCCGCTTCTCGACGCGGCCGGCGGCGATCCCGGTCGACTGGTGGGTCACCGAAGGGTGGAGCGCGTCGAGCTGGTTTTCCATGAAGAACTTCCAGTTCGAGTGCTGCATGACGCGGTGGCAGATCGGCACGACCTCGACCTCGCCGACCGGCGAGCGGTCGCACATGTCGTCGAACGCGACCTTCGCCTCGCCGAGGAATTCGAGCAGCGTGGGCCCGTCGGCGGCGAGGCTCGCGAAGACGAAGCCGCGGTAGCTGTCGACGCGCGCCGCGCGCTTCATCCCGCAGTCGGGGTTGTCGCGCGTCATCCGCGTTCCCTCGTAGCCCTTGGCGAGCGGGATCGCGCGCACGCTGCCGTCGAGATGAAAGCTCCAGGCGTGGTACGAGCAGACGAGCGCGCTGCCGGTGTTGCCCTTCAGGTTGCCGACCACCTGCACGCCGCGGTGCGGGCAGCGGTTGTAGAGCACCTGCACGCCGCCGTCGTTCTGCCGCACCATCAGCATCGGCTGGCGGCCGATCGTGACCGCGTGGTAGTCGCCCGGGTTCGGCACCTGCGAGACGTGGCCGCAGTAGATCCAGATCCGTTCCCAGATCTTCTCCATCTCGGCGTCGAAGATCTGCTGGTCGGTGTAGACGGTGCGGTGGACGCG
>Ga0068861_100003863_pt1 | contig 10009 bp, 8 predicted proteins | sample KBSSwiS42_FD_66593 | JGI IMG/M metagenome (GOLD analysis project Ga0068861, IMG submission 66593) | Switchgrass rhizosphere microbial communities from Kellogg Biological Station, Michigan, USA - KBS Switchgrass S4-2 | ecosystem: Host-associated > Plants > Roots > Rhizosphere > Soil ...
CACACCGGCGCGCAGCGTGGGATTCGTATAGCCGATGCGCCGCTTCAGCAGCTCGATGTCGGCGTCGGTGATCCGCCCGCGTATCAAGCCCTGGCTGGTTTCTGCTGCACTCATTGCGCTCGCTGCCTGTGCTCGAATCTTAAAAGAGGTATCTCTTTATAAACAATCTGCATCGTATCGCCAAGTCTCATCGGGTGCGGTCCCGCTTCGACCGGCCGGATCAGCGGGCTCTGGGCAGTTCCAGCAGGCGGTCGGCGATGATCTCGCGCTGGATTTCCGAGCTGCCGCCGGAGATGGTCAGCACCCACGACCACATGAACTCGTAGGTCCAGCGATTCGAGCTGCGGTCTTCGCCATATTCCAGGAAGCGCCATCCGAGGATGCTTTCGGTAAGCTCGCACAGAGCCTTGTAGGTGTTCGTAGTCGCCAGCTTGAGCAAGGAGCCTTCCGGGCCCAGCTTGCCGAAGCGCTCGATGCGAGTGATCAATCCCAAAGTCATCGCCCGCAGCGACAGAGCCTCGGCACGCAGTCTCGCCAGTTTGCGCGTCACTTCCTGATCCTCTATGGCGAGCCGTCCGTCACTCAAGCGGGTGCGCCTGGAGAGATCCAGCACGTGATCCAGTTTCTGCAGCAGCTCGATCTGGTCGGGCAGCAGCGAGAAGGCCCGCTCGATGGACAGTGTGGACATCGCGACAGACCACCCCTCGCCGAGGCCGCCGACCAGATTGCTCAGCGGGATTCGCACGTTGTCGTAGAACACCACGTTGACATGCCGCTCGCCCATCATGTTCACGATGGGTTGCACGGTGATGCCGGGCGTCTTCATGTCGCAGATGATCCAGGACAGGCCGTGATGCCGGCGCGACTGCGGATCGGTCCGCACCAGCAGTTCCTGATAGTCGGCATAGTGGCCGTAGGAGGTCCAGGTCTTCTGACCGTTGACCACCAGATGATCGCCATCCACTTCGCCGCGAGTCGAGACAGCCGCGAGATCGGATCCCGCGCCTGGCTCGGAAAATCCCTGGCACCAGATGGCTTCGCCCGACAGGATCTTGGGCAGGTGAAACGCCTGTTGCTCGGACGAGCCGCGGGAGATCAGCGTCGGTCCGCCATGCTGCAGACCGATGGAGCGTGAATTCAGGCCCGGCGCTCCGGCGCGGGCTTCCTCCTCGTGCCAGATCAATTGCTGGATCGCCGACAATCCTAACCCGCCATGGGTTGCTGGCCAGCTGATGCCGGCCCAGCCGCCTTCGTACAGCTTGCGCTGCCAATCGCGGTCGAACTGTCCGGCTGCCGCTTCGGCAGTCGGCCGCTGCTGCCTGGGAACGTTGGCCGACAGCCAGCTGCGCGCCTTGGCGCGAAATGCCTCATCAGCCTGCGTGTAATCTAGATTCAAGAGTTCACCCTTTCGGCCCGCTGGCCGACGCCAGGCTCAACGCATGGATGTGATCGAGCAGCTCGCGATCCTCGCCGAACCAGGGCAGCAGCAGATGCGCCCGCTTCAGGAACAGATGCCCGTCATGTTCCTTGGTGATGCCGATGCCGCCGTGCAGCTGCGTGTTGACGTCGACGTTGCTGCGCGCCGCTTGATTGGCAATGAGTTTGACTGAGCTCACTTGCAGATCTGCATCGTTGCGCAGGTCACGCAAAGACACTGCGGCCGCGAACAGTTGCTGCCGCGCTGCTTCGCATCGCAAGGCCATCTCGGCGCACGGATGTCTGACTGCTTGATAGGATCCGATCGCCTTGCCGAAGGTGATGCGTTGCTTGGCGTAGGCGACAATCATGGCCGTGACTGCTTCGGCAACGCCCAGCAACATCGCCGCAGTGGTCAGCTGAGCGCGCAGGAACAGTCCGGAACCGTGAATGCTGGCTATGGGATCGAACAGTTGCACCGTGACGGCCGCACTCGTGGATTTATCCAGGCACGGACGCGGCGACAACGATACGGACCGCAGATCGAACAATGCGGCGCGATCGCGCGTGACATGCACTAGGTAGCTTGCATCGCGCGCGCCGAAGCAACGCAGGCCCGGCTGTTCGGCGGCGGAGTAATCCAAGAAGGCGAGCGCGACCGTATGTTTGCCTGAGATCAGCGCACGAGCGAGATCGCTGCAATCGGCTGCTGCGCTCAAGTGAGCCGCCAGCACGATCGGCAGCACTTCGATCGGCCCCAGATAGCGCCCGAACTCGCGGAACAGCAATGCCTCTTCGACGGCGGTGAATCCCGAACCACCGAGGTCATCGGACAGTCCCAGTCCATACCAGCCGAGATCTGCGATGTTCGAGCGTATCGTTGCATTCCATGCGCCAGCGTCCGGGCCGTGCAGCCGGCTCACCGGCAGCGCGCTTTCCAGATACTGAGACACTGCCTCGACGATCGATTCCTCTTCAGCGTTGGGAAGGAGTTCCACGATCATTTGCTCCCAGGGCCGCGGCTGTCGTTCACTGGAACAGCGCCTTTGCCGCTTGCAGGTCGACCTTCATCACGTGATTGCGTGGCAACGCGGCCACCGCGCGAAAATCCACGGGCACCTGATAGGGCAGGAGCCGCTCTTTCAGAAACGAACGCAGCTCCTCGCTCGAGGGAGCGGCATGGCCGGCGTTGAGTTCCAATGCCGCAACGGGCACTTGACCGAGACGCGCATCGGGCATGCCGAACACTGCCGCTGCCCGAATCGCCTCGTGAGATTCGAGCACGCGAGCGACGTCATCGGGCGAGACCTTGAAGCCGCCGCGGATGATCATGTTGTCGGCGCGGCCGACGATCCATAGAAAGCGGTCCGCGTCGACGATGGCCAGGTCCGTGGTCTTCTGCCAGTTCACGCCATCGCCGATCTCGCGGGCGCGCAGTTCCAGAATGCCCTTGGTTCCTGGCGGCAGCACTTCGCCGCATTCCACGTCGGTGACTCTGCCGTCGACGCCTTTGTTCAACCGACCGACGCTGCCGCGCTTGCTGCGGTGGTATTGCTTGAAGTCGTCGATGGTCCAGCCGGCGACGCCGCCGAACTCCGTGGCGCCATAGTTCTGCAGCACCGGAATGCCATAGCGTTCGTAGAAAGCATCGGCGAGATCCGGATCCAAAGGCGCGGAGCCGCAGCGGAATGCAGTCAATGAAGACAATTCCTCCGCAGGCACGTTGGCATCGAGGATCATGCGCACCGCCGCGGGCGCGCCCCAAGCGACCTTGGGCCGATGACGACGCAACGCATCGCGAAATTCCTCGAGGTCGAATTTTTCGAGCAGGCAGGACTTGCGTCCCGCAGTGATGTTGCCGAGCAGCCGTCCCAGTCCTCCGATATGCGAGAAGGGCGCGTTCAGGATCTGTACGCCGCTGCGCAACTGACCTGCTGCTCCGCCTTTCTCGAAGGTGAGATAGTTCAGAATGGATTGCTCGAATGCCGCCGTACGCAAGGGAATGCGCTTCGGCGTTCCCGTCGTGCCGCTGGTGAGCATTTCCACCGATACGTCCTTGGCGGCGGCTCGTTGCCATTTCTCAGGCGCGGCGTCGAGGCGTTTTGCGACGACGAATCCCGCATCGCCCGCCGTGACTTCGATGCCCAGCGCGCCCGACGCTTGCGCTGCCGCGACGACCTGCGGGCGTTGCCAATCGCTGCCGCTGCCTACGATCACCGGCACTTGCACCTTCACGATGTCCTCGGCCAGCCGCTCCTCGGGGTACAGCGGATTGAGCGTGACCAGGCAATTCCCCGACGTCAGCACTTCGAGGATGACGGGAACCAGCTCGGGACGATTCCGCTGCAATACGCCGATGCGCGCCGACTCCGGCAATCCCGCAGCCGCCAGCAGCCTCGCCAGATCGGCCATCGCCCGCGAGACCTCGCCCCAGTTGTACCAGTGGCGATGGAATTCGACGCTCGGGGCGTCCGGGTCGAGTAGAACGATTTCGCGAAGCAGCGCGCGCCAGGGTGTCATTTGGATGATCTCGTCAGCCCCATCGGTGAGCGGATAGTCTAAGGGGTAACTCTATTTCGGTTCAATCTGGCGGCAGGTTGCCGCTGTGACCTCAAAATGATAAATTGAAATAACTGAATTGATCCAGACTGCGTCGGAGCTGCCGGGTTCGCGTCATAATCCGCACGACCGAGGGGGAAATCACGTGGCGCAAGAACAGGCGGTATCGCAGCAGGACCCGTTGCTGGTGCAACGGGACGGGCATTTGCTGATCCTAACGCTGAATCGACCGGAGCGGTTGAACGCATTGAACCGCCCGTTGCAGGCCGCATTGAACCGGCAATTCCTCGAAGCGGACCGCGATCCAACCGTCCGCTGCATTATCCTGACAGGGATCGGCCGTGCGTTTTGTTCAGGCGCGGATGTCGAACATCTGCGCAATGAGGGCGGCAAGCCGATCGAACAGCAATTGGTGAAGCCGCCGCAGTTCACCGCCAGGCAATGCGGAATTTTCACTCCGACGATCTGCGCAGTGAACGGAGTCTGCGCCGGCGCCGGGCTGCATTTCGTCGCCGACAGCGACATAGTCATCGCCAGTGACAGCGCGAGCTTCGTGGACACGCATCTGAACGTAGGCCAGGTGTCGGCGCTCGAACCCATCGGTCTGAGCCGTCGCATGCCTATGTCGCATGTATTGCGCATGGTATTGCTCGGCAAGGCGGAGCGAGTCTCCGCCCAGCAAGCGATCGACTATCGACTGATTTCGGAAGTGACCGCGCCCGACAATCTGTTGAATCGCGCTCGCGAGCTCGGGCAGATCGTTGCATCGGTCTCGCCGGCCGCTGCTCGCGCATCGCTGCAGGCCATCTACGATTCGCTGGAGATGCCGCTGGCCGAAGCCTATGAAAAAGGCTACGAAGCGCTGATCCGCTACCGCGAACATCCGGATGCCGCCGAAGGCGTCGCGGCATTTCTGGAGAAGCGTCCGCCGCGTTGGCAGTGACAGACGCTCGAGCCGCTGTCTACTTGGTTGCGGTCAGCGGTGCTGCGGCGGGGATGCGATCGCGCAACTGGCTTCGCACGATCTTGCCCATGGTATTGCGCGGCAGTTGGTCGATGAAGAACCAGTCCACCGGAATCTTGTATTTCGCGATGCGCGGCTGACAGCGGAGTTTCAGATCCTCGATCAGCGCCTGCGTGGCATTGCCTGCGGCGGCCTGAATGAACGCCACCGGGCATTCGCCCAGGCGAGAATCGGGCTTGCCGATCACCGCGCAGTCCACGACTCGCGGATCTTCACGTAACACTCGTTCGATTTCAGCGGGATAGATATTCGCGCCGCCGCGCAGAATCAAATCGCTGCGTCGTGAGCGGATGAATACCTGTCCATGCTCGTCCATGCTGCCGAGATCGCCTGTATGCAGCCAGCCGCCACGTAGCACCTCATCGGTGGCAGCGCGTCGCTTCCAGTAGCCGAGCGTCGGCGTGTAGACGTCCTTCCAGGGACCGTGTTCGATGGCGCGAACGCAGATTTCACCGATCTCGCCGCGGGCTACTTCCACGCCCGCCTCATCAAGGATGGCAACGTGCAGATGCGGCAGGGGCTTGCCGATAGCGCCCTCGGTACCCTCGGTCTTATCGTCGCTGCGTGTGACCGCCGTCGGATTCTCCGTGAGCCCATAGCCGATGGTCATGCGATGCCCGAAGCGCTCGAGATACAACAGCGGCAGTCTGGCTGGCACCAGAGCAGCGCCGACGACCATCCAGGTGAGCGACCGCAGATCGTTCTGATCGATATTCGGCAGCGTCAGCAGATCGTAGACGAGCGTAGGCACCAGATTCAGCGTGTTGATGCGTTCCTGCTTCACCCATTCGACGATCCCGGCCACGTCGATTCTGTCCATGCACACCTGGCGAACGCCGCGCGACAACGTGGCGATCGGGCCGCCGATCATGATGTTCAGAATGGTCAACGGCGAGCTGGTGCCGCGCGTCACGCCCGGCCGGCGATCTCCGGCCATGTGCTCCGTGAAGGTGGCCGACACCATGATGTTGTGCTGACTGTGCACGGCGCCTTTCGGGAAGCCGGTGGTGCCGCTGGTGTAGGCGATGGCCGCCGGCGCGAATGGATCGATGACGACTTGGGGGCGCGGCGCTGCTGCGTGTGTGAGCAGGGCACGCGACCATTGGCTTTCCTCTCCCGGCTGGACGACGACGACAGTGAGGTCGCCGAACTCGGTCTTCAGCGGCTCCAGCTGCGCCGCGGTGTCCTTGTCGGCGAGATAGACGGACACGCCGGCGTCGCGGATGAAGTAAGCCTTTTCGCCTTGCGCATAGTTGCGATTGATGCCGACCCAGATGGCGCCGAGCCGTTGACTGGCGAGAAAGGCGATGACGATGTCGGTGCCGTTCGCGATGCTGGCGGCGATGCGATCGCCTGACTTCAAACCCAGCGTCTGCAGGAACGCCGCCGCGGCGTTCACAGCCTGATCCAGCTGGCGAAAGGTGAAGCGGGCGTGCCGGCCGACGATGGCTTCCGCATCGGGAGTGCCGCGAAGCGCCGGCTCCAGCACCGTAGCTACGTCTTGAGGAGCATCCGGAATGGCCTGGCGCATCGACGGCGGTGTGAGGCCCAACTGCCGCAGTTCGTTCTCATCCCACGCCACGCTCGTCCCCCTGTATTGCAGCGTCTACGACCGGCATTGCCGTCGGCCGGACGCGGATGCGTGTGATGCGACCGCGTAAGCCGATGCCCAGTCTAATTGAGATTACTCTATTCCGACGTGGCGCGGCAGGTCAAGTAACCGCAATGGCGGATCGAGCCTGACGCAGGTGCGTCCGGCATATGTCAGATGCCGCCTGCGTCAGCTGGAGGGACGGCCCTCGGCGGCGAGCCCGACCAGCGGGGGAGCCGGCGCCGCGCCGGGCGGTCAACTCTCGACGAAAGCTCGCTCGATGACGTAATCGCCAGGATGACCGATAGTCGGCGAGATCTGGAAACCCAGCCGATCCAGTTGCGCCCGCGTATCCGCCAGCATGGCCGGACTGCCGCAGATCATGGCGCGATCGGTCTGCGGCGTGAGAGCCGGCAGGCCGATGTCCTGGCATAGCTTGCCGCTCTCGATCAAAGCCGTGATGCGGCCCTGGTTGACGAAGGCTTCCCGCGTCACCGTCGGATAATAGATGAGCTTGCGCTCCACCTCTTGGCCCAGGAAGTCGTTTTTCGGCAGCTCTTCGCTGATGAACTCGCGATAGGCGAGTTCGCTCTCGATGCGCACGCCATGAACCAGGATCACTTTCTCGAAGCGCTCGTAGGTGTCCGGATCGCGAATGATGCTCATGAAGGGCGCAAGGCCCGTGCCGCTGCCGAACAGGAACAGATGCTTGCCCGGCCGCAGGTCGCTGATGACCAGCGTGCCCGTGGGCTTGCGGCTCACCAGCACCGGATCGCCGGGTTGCAGATGCCGCAGTCGCGAGGTGAGGGGACCGTTCTCCACCTTGATGCTGAGGAACTCGAGATGATCCTCGTAGTGCGGACTGGCAATACTGTAGGCGCGCATCAGCGGCTTGCCGTTGACTTCCAAACCCACCATGAGGAAATGGCCGCTCTCGAAACGCAGCGAGGGACCGCGAGTGGTCTTGAATGTGAACAGCGAATCGTTCCAGTGATGCACGCTGGTGACGGTTTCAGTGTCGAAGGCTGGCATGGTGCGAACGCCCCCCTGAAGTCGGATTCGAATCAGAATACATATATATGAATAGCCAGGCGCTGGCAACCGGGCGCTCGGAGGTTTGGTCGAACACGTCGACGTTGGTTGAACCGCACGGTTCGAGCCACAGCCGCTTGACGCGGTTCGCGGAGCCATTCAGAATTAGACAAAGATGTAGATCAATACGGTCGCGCGCAGTCGGGACCGGCCAGCTGATTTGGGGGGGCATGAGAGTGATCGAGCATTCTGCCGCCGGTGACGACCGACCGGCGCAAACCGTGAAGATCCGCTTTCAGGAGAGCAGCGGCGCCGAGCACGTGGTCGATGCCGTCTGCGGCAACACACTCATGCAGGAAGCCATGGCGAACGGCGTGCCGGGTCTGAACGCCGAGTGTGGCGGCAATCTTTCCTGCGCCACCTGTCACTGCTACATCGATCCACCTTTCAGCGATCTCGTGCCCCAGCCCACTGACGACGAACGCGCCATGCTCGACTGCGTTCTGAGTCCGGAAGCCAGCAGTCGCCTGACCTGCCAGGTGCGGATTACTCCGGAGATGGACGGCATGATCGTCCGCTGGCCAGTAGCACAGTTCTGAAGCTTACCGGTTGGGAGTGGCGGGCATGACCGGCATCGTGCGGTGGGCACGGCAGAGCGAGCCAGCAGCGCTCGCGGTGCCGGTGTTGGGAAGAATCGACGGCTGCACTCATCCGGAGAGCGCCGAGCTGCTGGCCGACGGCGAGCACATCGCGTTCGGCAATTGTGCGATGACCCTGGGCATCGAAGCCTATCGACGCGGCGCCGGTCTCGTCTATCTATCCGGCGATTCGTTCATCTCGACCGCGCGGGTCGAGTCCGATGGCGGTCTCGAACTCCTGGAACGACAGTGCATTTCCGGACTCACGGCCACGCTCGGCTGCGATGTGTTGCGGCGCGCCACGAAACGATTTCCGGATGGAACCGTGTTCATGGCCGCCGGCGGCAATCCCATCGTGCGCGCTGGTGAGACGACGCTGCTCGTTGATCCAGCGTTGCAACGCTCGCAGCTGCTCGCCTGCGATGCGCTTCGAGGAGAATTGCTCGGCTCGATCCCGCTGTACCCGGGCTCGGCCATCGCGCGCCGCTTCAATCCTATCGACCAGCCCAACGGCCTCGCGGTAAATCGCGAAGGCGATCTGTTTTTCGGTGACATTCCCAACAGCAATCCCGCGACGGTGCTGCCGCCGCCGGCGCCGTCCGCTGTCTATCGCATTCGCCACGCGGATATCGATGCACTTGCCATGGCTGGGCCGGATGCAGAGTCCGCGGCGGCACGTGTCCAACGCGTGCTCGTTCCGGGATTCGTCAATGGTGTGACGGTCGCTCACAGCGATGGAGCGACTTGGATAGTGAGCTGTTCGAGTCATGACGAGGCGCGCGGCGCCGCGTACCGCCTGAGCGACGAGGACTTCGAACGCGGCGTGCTGCCCCCGCCCGTGGTCGCCGGACTTGGAGTGCTCGACGGCATCGGAATCACGCGTCGTGGCACGTTGTTCGTGTCCAATCCGCGCACCGGTCAAATCCATGTGTTTCTGCAGGATGGCTCGCATCGGCTGTTGCAACTGCTCGGACCCGAGGCGATCGGCACTCCGGCCGACATCAACGTGTGCTATCCGAAATTCCTGGGCGGTGAGCCCGCCCTATTGGCGCCGGACGTTTCGGTGACTGCGAAAGCGGGAGAGGGGAGCGTGACGCTCCTCGACATCAGCGGCTTGTAGACCGTGAAAACGTAGTGCGCACGCGTTACGAATGCGCGCTGCCGTTGACTAGGAGCCTGTCCGAGTAATGGTCATCGACTGCGGCCGAGCCACAGCGGCTCTTTTCCACGATCCTTTTCGGCCCATAGCTAAGGCTATGAACCGAAAACGATCGTGAAAAATAGCTCGCTGTGGACTCGCCCTCGCTACGATGACCATTACTCGGACAGGCTCCTAGAAACTGACTTTAACGTTCAGGCCGAAGGTGCGAGGCTCGCCGATATAAGCGGAGTCGAAGCCGAACGCGCCGGCGTACTGGCTTTCACCGAACCGGTAGTATTCCTTGTCGGCGATGTTCTTTATCCAGGCCGATACCGTCACGTCCTTGTCCATGGCGCGCAGCCATTCGATACGTCCATCGAACAGCGAATACGACTTCTGGCGCAGCAACGGGTCGTTGATGTCGGTGAGATACATGGAACTCTGCGTATAGCCACTGCCTTGAACCGCGAGCGAGCCGATCTGGCGGGCCAACTCGAACTCGTAGCGAACCGTCAGTCCGCTCTTGTGGCGGGGCAGCGCGCCAAAGTCGTTCTTGCTCAGGTCGACCGGGTTGCCGCTGCCATCGAAGCTGTCCCAGCGATCGTAGG
>Ga0068861_100003867_pt1 | contig 10006 bp, 14 predicted proteins | sample KBSSwiS42_FD_66593 | JGI IMG/M metagenome (GOLD analysis project Ga0068861, IMG submission 66593) | Switchgrass rhizosphere microbial communities from Kellogg Biological Station, Michigan, USA - KBS Switchgrass S4-2 | ecosystem: Host-associated > Plants > Roots > Rhizosphere > Soil ...
GCCATTCATAAAAAAGGGGCAATAAGAAAAACGGTCCCTCGTCTGCTTGTTGCTAATTCTGTTTAAAGCGCCGGAAGCGACTTTCTAGTATGCATCGAACGAGTTCCACGACGGCGTTTCTTCGGATGAAGCGCCGGAGGCGAGCCACCACTTGCGATGTCTGCTATTGGCACTTAGCAGACATCGAGGCCGCCGCTGAACATGTCCGCGTTGGGAGGTAAGGCGGACACCCCTCATCCGCGGTTTAAGGTCCGCTAATGACCCTAAGCGGACTTAACCTAAACGCCGGCGCAATCCAGTTTCACAGCAGACGAGCTCTGCAAGTATCGTCCTGCCAGGTTAACGACGCCGAGAACGCCTTTTGGGCCGTTGTCTGTGCCCGATTGCGATCCCTAAATTGCGTGCCTTCTGTCTTAAAGCGCCGACAGTACGCTTCAACGCCTTGGAAATTCTCGCCACAGGAGTCTTGTTTTTCGAGTGTCGCTTTAGTTCCCTCTCGTCCTGTGCAGTCCACTTGCGACGAACTGTCTGCCTGCGTCCCCTTGGCATTAAACAAACCTCCACATTGATGATGGTGCGCTATATATCAGGATTCTTGGCCGTAGCACGCTCACCTCATTCCCGCACAGCTCCTTCATGTCGGCCCAAGCCCCTTCCCTCTCGCCAACCGATGCTGACTCAAACGTGCAAGTACTTGCCACCGGGATTTGTGCGGCCGTAGTGGACATATTTGCCACCGGCGACCGGACGCCCATTAGAGTCAAGAGCTCGACAGGGGACACGGACCTAAGAGTGTGGTCGAAGCTAGCGGAGCTTTGCCCAGGGGATTAGCGCTCACGGGGGATTACACAGTTGAACCAGGCTCGCGAGGCTGTCCAGGCCTCGCTATCTTGGAGCCGAGTTGTGCACGGCTGCCTAACCGCAGGGGCGTTGGTACTGGGGTAGTTCAAGATGCATCTGGGTGCGCGTATCTGTGAAGCGTACACGTGAGTAATCTGACCGCGATGAGTAACCTTTGGCCTGACGGTGGCGGCGGTGGCTTTGGCCGCGACGGTGGACCGGGCGGCGGTCTGGTGGCTGCCAGAAAAGGAAGAAGCCCCGGGCAGGGTGACCAGGGCTTCTTACGCAGAAACTTCCAAAAAGGAGCTCAGCGAGATCGGCAGCCTGAGTTTGCGCTAGGGGGAATATGCTCACCGATCTCCTAACAGAGCAAACCCGGCATCTAGCCCATCAGTTCCCGAGCCAATCATTCATGTCCTCCAGGGCTTCGTCGATGCTGTGTTTGGCCTCGGCGACAGCCTCTTCCATTCGAGGTGCCAAAGTCTGCAGCGTAGAGTGCGACATCAGAGGTAAGTTAGCCCGTGTGGCGTATATACCGGCACACCAGTTCGCCCATTGGCGCTGAGGGACGATCTCGTATCCCCGATAGTGGTACGTGTGTGTTGTTGTCATCGAAGGGCCTCTCAAGAAGCCCCCCCCCCCTCTTTTGCCGTAACCCCGCAAGCGCAATGCGGTTCACGGCCGCCAAAAAGAAAAAGCCTCGCCGCGCGGGTTGGGTGTGGGAAGTATACAATCGCCAAAAAGAAGCCCAGCGACTCTCAGGTGGCTGGGCTTCTCCGCCGCCCCGGCTAAGCGGCTAATGCCGCCAAAGGAGTTAAGCCTGCACTTATGGCCGGGGAAAATGCGCGCGTGTTGGCCGCTGGCTCCTGTGGATACGGGTCCACCAAGGTTCAGGGGCGCGAGTGACGGCAAGCTCGAAGGCGAACCCCTGAGCGAGCGACGTTTGTGAGAGATAGGGCGTCAGTTGGGTTAGATGGAGAGAGATAATCGAGGATCAAAAACACACGCGGCGCGTCGCCCTAATCACCCTTCTTCTTTTTCTTGTCGGAAAGCTCCTTTTGGATTCGCTTCCATGCTCGCGGCCCAAAGTGCCAGCTATAGTCATTCCTGCCGCCATGGAGTTTCTTCGCCCGCTTCAACGAATAGATCGCGGTCTGAGGCGACAAACCATCGTTCTTATCATCACCGCTATCGGAAATGTAGATCGTGGGCATAGGCCACTCCAATTGATTGAGAACGTGCCGAAAACTAGCATCCCGAGAAGCGAGTCGCGTTTTATATCACAGCGATTATTGCGGCTGGACAGCCGCAAGGTAGGTGGGCAGCCGTGGTGACGTCGGGAGGTCTCGCATCTGTGAAGCGTCCACGCGAGCAATCTGGGCGCGATCAATAACCTTCCTGGCGGTGGTGGTGGTGGCTTCGGCCGCGGCGGTGGTTCCGGTGGTGGTCCTGGCGGCTTCGGTATGCTGGCTAGCGACATCGACTCGTTTCAGCTCTTCTTCGATGTCACCACGAAAACACGGCCTGGCACGAAGGTGACCTTCTTGCTCCCACACTTCGGGCATTGCGGTTTCACCGCTTCATGCTCGGAGATGGTCTCGGTGCGCTCGAACCTTTTTCCGCATTTCTCGCAACGGTATTGATAGGTCGGCATGAGTTCCTCAGATGCGTTGCGCCTAACCCATCGTGACGCGAGGCCCTGGTCCATGCTTGGCACGATCAAGGAAGTAGGTGATCGCAGCGAAACTGATCCAGCCCGCGGTGAATATCACGCCAGCCAGTAACATTAGCTCGCCCGGGATTGGACCGAGACTGGCACGCTGCACCAGCTCGGAGAGGCTAGATACCGGCGCCGGGTGAATCGCGATCTTGCCGTAATAGGCGACCGTCTGGATGCCGAGAATCCAGATGTAATTGCGGCGCAGCCGCCGACCGATGGCGCGAGCGAAGCTGATGTGATGGCGCGGCGCGCAGTAGTCGTTCGCCAGCACGTCGGACCACTCGGAATCGGACATGAGGGTCTCGCCGCGCAGCATGGGCGCGTAGAAATTTCGCTCAATCCAGCGGGCTCGTGCCCGCCACACATTGAAATAGCGGTAACGCCGTGCCTCGAAAATCAAGAACACGATGCAAAGGATGCCTGCGAGCAGGAGCGGCAGTGGCGAGGCTTCCGACCTCGAAAACGTCACCGAGAGCGCGATGCCAAGCGTGACCACCGCCCAGTTTGTCGTGTTGTCTAGGCGGGTGCGCCAGATAGTGCTGCGGTAAATCTCACCGCGATAAAGATGTGCAAGCGCGCCAACGGTTGGTGCGTCTAACGGCGACGGGTGCAAAAGTGGTTTGATTGCTTCCATGGCTGCAACCAGAAAGCCCTTAAAGGGCCACTATAGCGCTTTTGATGCGTCGGCGGGTCTATCACTGTCTCTGAACGAAATACACAGATGGGACGAATTTCCGCCAGTTGTCGCGGCGATGTTGCGTCGCACTGCTACCGTCCTGGGTCGCGCGCTAAAATAGCGTTTGTTTAATTCGGCGGGGGTCCAGCAAGAGGGCTCCATGAATCACGCTAAACCGCTATTGATGAGCGTGGGTGCTGCGTACCAGCGGCATCCTGCGCGGATGTTTCTTAGGCCAGAACAGCACTCCCATATCGCTGCGGCTTACGATAAAGCAGCCTTCGATATTAGCCTTCCCGCTCAAACCAGAGCGGCCTTAATCGCGCTGACGCTGTTGATCCTAAGTGCGTCTCGCGAGGCTAAACAAGCTTGCAGCCGCGAACGTCTGCTATTGGCACTTAGCGGACTTTCAGACGCTCTCATCACGAGGTCTGCTTTCGGCCCGAAAGCGGACATGCCCAATGAGCATGTGGAATGTCCGCTAATCTCGCAATCAGTTGCGCTTCTCTTGTTGCTTGTGCCTGTTGTGGTGGTGAGCACATAGGCTTTGGGTATTCTTATATTTGAAGAAGAGCGACCACTGGCCGCGATGCGGATCGACGTGGTCGACGTGGCTTGCAGCCGCAGTTCGACCCTCCAATTGCACACTGCCGACACAGCGGTTCCTCGGCGAGCCTGTGCCTTCTGATCGACTTCCAAATTGGTGATTTGCACCACAAGCGCCAGGGCGGGTCCGCTCTGGGAGTGTTGTGTTGGCAATTTTAGGTCAGGCCTCTCTAACCAATAGATAAAGTTAGCGAGTGATCAAAACGCCACAGTTTGGATTTGGCCTTGCATCTCCGGACATACGGGTTGTCCGGCCGCGATGTCTGCTTATGGCACTTTTCGGACATCCCACCGGCACCGACGAATGTCCACTATCGGGGGTAAAGCGGACATGACGCGGACGCTGGACAATGTCCGCTCATGACCCAAAGCGGACGTTCACTTGCGGGCAAGCAATGTCCACGCGCCCACAGCCAGCAACGCATCAACTATCGTGAATGTCAAAAAAAGGCGAGGAAACACACCAGCAATGGCGAGAGGAACCAGTACCGGCGGGACGAAGACCAATCGGTCGATGACGGAAGCAACAATGAATTGTCGCGCTCCCGAGCGACCACCAAAGAGGAAAGCCATCCGATCACAACGACGGTCAGACCGACCACGCGCATAAGTGCTTGCTCATGGCCCGCGAAAGGAGGTTCCCTGAAGACTATCTGTATTGCACCCGGCCAAGCGATTAGAATTGCTCCTATCGCCAAATAGCCAATACCGTTCAGCGCAGTGTATTTGGACGCCGTGCCCAACCTCTGCGGCTTCTGTCGAAGATCGTTTAGTAGGCTGAATGGCGATCGTCTCAACCGACCCCCGGGCTGCGTTCATAGAGGCTTTACATCGATAGCCGTTGCGCGTGTCAGCAGCATAACAACTCTATCGCCCTGCTGAATCGCGTCTAGACCCTGCACGCCAGGCGCAATCCTGACATTCCGCATCGTTCCGTTAGGACCATAGAAGGTGACAATGCGTCTCCCATACTCAACATTGGCGACCGTCGCGGTGACCTCGACCGTGTTAAGTTCGGTTTCGCCTTGTGGCGCTGCCTCTACCCAAGTCTGTTCCGCGACAGTAGGCGCATTCATGCCCATTCCGCCTGTTTCTTCACGTTCGATGGCATTCGCTTTATTGACAGGTGGTGCGTCATTGATGGTGCGAAGCGCCGTCGCTAATTCATCAGCGTAACGAATAGTAATTTGCTCGTTGATCCTGACGCGACCGAGGATCTCTGGGGTTGCTTTGATCACAATCGTGTTGCCATCCGGCCCGGTGACAGTAAGCAACCGGTTCTCCACATCGATGGCATTGACGGTGGCATCGAGAACGACTTTTCCTGCCTCACTCGCAATTTCCTGCTGAGCAAATGCAAGCGGGCTCACCATTAGTGCTGCTGAGAACACAAAGAAACTGAACAGTTGCCTACGCATGTTTCCCTCCCGTTTTGTGGCAAATAATCAGGCCGCGACCAAAAAGCAGAAGCTCCGCGGCTAAGTCAATCCCATAACTTCGTGGTGTCCGAAGCCCTTTCAACGGGCATGAGAACGTCCGCTTATGGCACTTAGCGGACGCTGGCCGTCGGCAATGTCAGCTCTCGGGGGTAAAGCGGACATTCGTGATCCGCTTGCTCATGTCCGCAAATGACCCTTAGCGGACATTTGCAGACACAAAGGGGAGAGCAGGAGGGGACGAATCGTATATTCAGTAACGATTGCGTGTCCCCACCAATGGCGCGCCAATGCCGAAAGCACGCCTTTTTAATCGCCGCTCGCTAATCAAGCACTTGGGCACGGGCGGCATTTTGCTTGCGGCTTCCTTCGGATCTCCCTTCCAAACCTTCGCTCAGTTTCCTGGCCCGCGAACGTTCGGCATCGACGTGTCAAAGTGGGGCGCAGAGATCGATTGGTCTGTTGTCGTCTCGAAGCTCAACCCACGCTTCGTGTTTGTACAGGCCTATCACATAGGTAAGGACGAAGCGTCCTGCTACGCCAATCTTAGGTTTGCCAATTATCGACGAGCCTTACAGCGACTCGGATTGTTGCACGGCGCATATCTACGCTGTCATCCAAATGCGGGCGCTGAGACCTCGATCAGAAGATTCTTGTCGGTTTACACGCCGCAAGCTGGCGACCTCTTGCCAACTCTCGACATCGAAGACGATTACGACAACAAATGTAGCCTTCCGGTGCAGGAGCGGATCAACCAGGTCGAGAGAATGGTTCAGTTGGTGTCAATGAGGCTTCGGGGTCTCAAGCCGATGATCTACACCAAGGCGAGGGTTTGGGATGAGCTTGGCAATCCAATGCAATTTGCGGATTGTCCCTTGTGGGTTGTCGATTATCAGTCGACCAGTGATCCGATCGTTCCGTTGCCCTGGGTGAGATTCAGCTTTTGGCAAAAAGCGGAGAATCTCCACGGCAACGGCGTTTCGGGGACGTACGACAGCGACTATTTCAATGGTACTGAAAATGACCTGCGCGCGTATGTCTTGCCGTGAGTAGACCTTCTCCCGGCTACTGACTGCGGGGATGGTGAGAAGCGCTCAATTCGCTTCGCTAGCGCTAACCGCGCTCGTTGGGGCGTCGCTACCCCGGGCGTCGAGTCCGTGCAATTTGGACTTGACCGATCGTCTAACCGTCGACTTGGCTCTGGCTACTCCACACACGCTGTCGCGCAGGTGCATCGGGCCGTCGCTCAGCGAGGCTTGAATCGCGAGGCCATCGAGCCTCGAGCCGAACAGCGATTTCCAGAAGTAGCGCCTGAAGCCCTTCTCGAGGAGGTCGGTGGCGCGGTCGTTGCGCGATGCGACTGACGGCTCGCCGAGAACGACCGCGACGAGCTTGCGGCCGTCACGAGTGGCGCTCGCCACGACGTTAAACCCCGATTCGCAAATGAAACCGGTCTTCATGCCGTCGGCCCCGGGGAAGCTGACTAGGAGGCTATTATGGGTGCGCATGGTCTTCTTACCCACTTGCACTTGGATCGACGAGAAGAGGTCGGCGTGCTCAGGAAACTCGACAATAATGGCTCGGGCGAGCTTGGCCAGGTCACGGGCTGTGGTGATCTGGCGCTCGTCAGGGAGGCCGTTGACATTAGTGAAATGCGTGCGGGTCATGCCAAGGTGCTGCGCCGCTTCGTTCATGCGCGCAATGAAGGCGGCCTGGCTGCCGGCGACAGCCTCCGCGATCATGACGGCGACGTCGTTGGCGGACTTCACGATGAGGACTTTGAGCGCGATGTCGAGCGTGATAGAGCCGCCGATCGGAAGTCCGAGCTTCGAAGGCGCCTGCAGCGCCGCGGTTTGCGAGCACGTGACCTTGGTGTCGGGCGTGACGGCGCCGGCCTTGAGGGCCTGGAAGGTAACGTAGGCCGTCATCAGCTTGGTCAGCGATGCCGGGAACCATTGGGCATCGGGATCCTCGGCGTATAGGACGGTGCCGTTATAGGGCTCAAAGACGAGCGCGGGAGCGGCGGAAGCGAGCGAAGGAGCCACCAAGATCGCTCCGACGAAGAGGCCAAGGCCCGCGCGTCTCAGCATCATTCCTGTTCCCTCATTCAATCGACGGCCTGGGCCTTCAAGAAAGCCAGTCCTTCAATGACACCGCTACAAGACGCAGCTGAAAAGTGAATGAAATCCCCCTTAAACGCCGAGTGTCGTCAGAAAAAATGTCGATTTCTAGGGCAGTCGGCTTGGATTTTGGAGAGACCGCCGCGAGGCGATTCTTCCTTTTGTCTAAGTCGGCTAATGCCGCCTATTGGCGCAAAGCGGACGAGCTCGACCGTCCGTTAAAGGGTCCTCGCCTCAAAGCGGATATCGCTGTCAAACGTTACTTAGCGACCCGCAGACGGCATCGTGACGCCCACGTAAAATCCAGTGTTCGAGTCAGCGTGCCGAACACATTGTCCGAGGTGAGTGTTTCGACTTCGAAAGGCTGATGTTTGATCAGCGTGTCGCTCTGGGAGCATTAAGGAGCCTTGTTGACTCGTTCAGCCTCGCCGTCGACGAGCAGGATCGATGGGGAGGTACTCAATCCCGGATTGTTGAATTGGTTGAGGGTAGAGCTTCATAAACTCCATGATCTGAACCGGCATACCAACTTTGACCGGAAGGCCAAGTGCTTTCGCTTCGGTGGCGGTGAGCGCATAGTCATGTGTCCAGTAGCCACCTGTTAGCTTCTCCGCAATGGTCTCTGCCGCCGATTGGTCCAAACGCGGCGTCAACAATTCCACTGCCCCTCGTTTAACCTGAGCGACGGCCTTCTCGCTGACATCGGCCAAAACAAGCGTGAGGTCGAAAACGTCGGCGACGGGTTTCGAGTCGCGCGCTCTAACGATACTTGCAGCTGGAAGCCCGAGGATTTGTGGATCAATCGGGCCAAGGACAGAGAACTCGCCCATGACGATCTCATCCGCGGCGAGTGCAATGAGTGTTCCACCAGACATCGCATAAACTGGAACATAGGCGGTGACTTTCGCCGGGTGGGCTTCGACGGCGCGGGCGATTTGCATCGCTGCCAATACGATGCCCCCAGGCGTGTGGATAATAAGATCGATCGGAGTGTCCTCAGGCGTGTCCTTGATCGCGGCAATGACCGTCTGGGCGTCCTCGAGGTCGATGTGCCGGGAGACCGCGAAGCCGAAAAAACTGCGCCTCTCCTGACGATGGATCATTGTGATAACTCGGGTGCCATGCTCCTTTTCAACTGCCCTGATCGCCTGGGCCCGGCGCATGGCGTACCACCGCCCCATAAGCAGAGGCTGCAGCGCCATGAGCGCAATCACTATGAAGAATATTGATGAGAAATGAAGAATATTGATGAGAAATCGAACGTCATGGCTTTTGCAGTTCAGACTAGAGCCGATCGATCTTAGACCGTCGCCTGCCGCTTTGTTTCTAGCTCTTTTTTGGCATCATGGTCCCGGGTTTGTGATCGTGGGCACGAACGATTGCTTCGAGTAGCGAGGAGGAATTGTGAAAATTATTTTGTGGATTCTTACGGTCTACGCGGTGATTTGCGTGGTCGCCTATTTTGGCAACCGCCGATACATGTACTTCCCCGATCCCGCCCGCACTGCACCCACGGAAGCCGGTCTCAATAGCATCGAGGAGGTCGAGATCGCGACCGCCGATGGCGTCACGCTGGTCGCATGGCATGCGCCGCCGAAGGCAGACAAGCCAACCATCCTGTATTTACATGGCAACGGGGCCAATGCAGCCAATCGCGCATCAAAAATCCATACTATCCTCGAGAGCGGCTTTGGCGTTTTCTACCTTAATAACCGTGGCTATGGCGGCTCAGGCGGAAAGCCTACGGAAGAGAACAATGTTGCCGACGCGATCGCGGCCTACGACCAACTCGCTAAACTCGGTGCCTCAGCCGACAGAATCGTCGCCTATGGCGAGTCTCTGGGCTCTGGCCAGGCGGTGCGATTGGTAACGAAGAGAACAGTCGCCGCAATTGTGTTGGAAGCGCCACTTACCTCGACAATTGATGTGGCGAGGGCCGCCTATTTCTGGTTGCCGCTCGACCTGCTGATTACAGACACATACGACAACGAGCGCAACATCCGCTCGGTCACGGCTCCGGTTCTCGTTCTACACGGCGCGCAGGATGAGGTCATACCCGTGGAAATGGGTTGGCGGGTCTATCGCGCGGCCAATGAGCCGAAGCGGATCGAAGTGTTTCCCCAGGGTGCGCATTCTGATTTGTTCGACCATGGGGCCTGGAGAACGGTTCAGGCGTTTCTGGCGTCGTTAAGCGGATAGCGCACAGTGGCACCCGCAAAGAATCATACAAGAGTTCAAGATGGCTATAAACGAGAGGCAGTGAGCATCGCTGTTGATGAGGAGCGTCGGGTTCCGGGCGTATTGCAGGTCCCCCGAGCCGCTCGCGCATGCTATGTGCTCGCGCACGGTGCAGGGGCGGGCATGTTCCATCCCTTTATGGAAGCTGTCGCTGACGGCCTCGCGGAACGCGACATTGCCACGCTGCGCTATCAATTCCCCTACATGGAAGAGGGCAGCAAGCGCCCGGATGTGCCAAAAGTTGCCCAGGCCACCGTGCGCGCGGCCGCTGGTGAGGCGTTGCGCTTGCTTCCCGGGCTTCCTGTTGTCGCTGGCGGCAAGTCGTTTGGGGGCCGCATGACCTCGCAAGCGCAAGCCGCGTCACCGTTGC
>Ga0068861_100003870_pt1 | contig 10004 bp, 6 predicted proteins | sample KBSSwiS42_FD_66593 | JGI IMG/M metagenome (GOLD analysis project Ga0068861, IMG submission 66593) | Switchgrass rhizosphere microbial communities from Kellogg Biological Station, Michigan, USA - KBS Switchgrass S4-2 | ecosystem: Host-associated > Plants > Roots > Rhizosphere > Soil ...
GCCCGCCGGCGCGCACCCCCGCCGAGCGCATCGCACGCGAAAAGGCGCTGGACCTGGTGAGGCTGGAGAAGCAGGCCGAGCTGGCGCAAGAGTTCGACGCCGTGCACACCGTCGAGCGCGCGCGTGAAGTGGGCTCGCTCGAGGCGATCTTCCCCGCCCGTCAGCTGCGCCAGCGCCTGATCGAGGCGCTCGGGGCACAACCGGCATGATGCGCCTCTTGATCGAGGCGCACCATCCGGCGCACATCCACTTTTTCAAGCACGCGATCCGCATCTGGCAAGAGCGCGGCGACCGGGTCCTGCTGCTGGGCCGCGATCGCGACGTGATGAAGCGCTTGCTCGCGGCGTACGGCTGGATCCCGAGCCAGATCGTCAGCGGCACGCGCCGCGGCAACCGCTTTCCGCTGCGCGAGATGCTGTTGCGCCAGCTGGCGGTAGCACGCGCCGTGCGCAGCTTCCGGCCGTCTCTGGTGTTGAGCTTGATGGGCAGCTACACCCAGGCCTCGCGCCTGCTCGGCGTGCCCAACATCGTCTTCACCGACAGCGAGTTTCAGAGCTTCAACCATCGCATCGCGCACCCGTTCGCGACGCGCATCTACACCCCGCGCTGCTTCTGGAAACCGCTCGGGCCGAAGCAGCGGCGTTACCCGGGCTATCACGAGCTGGCGTTTCTTCACCCCCAGCGTTTCAGCGCGCAACGCTCGGTGCTGCAGCGCCTGTCGCCGAACCGCTCGAGCTCGCTGTCGGGTTCGGCGCCGAGCCCGCTGGCAACCTCGTCGGGTCGGGCCGCGGCTCACCCCAGCCCGCGCGAGTATGTAGTGATCCGCACCTCGGCCTGGAACACCTTGCACGACATCGGGCAGAAGGGGCTGGGAGCTCACTTCGACGCACTGATGGCGCTGCTCCTGCCACACTACTCGGTTTACATCGTGCCCGAGGGTGGGCAACTCGGGGCGCGCTGGGCGGCGCACCGCCTCAGCGTACCGCCGGACGAGTATCACGATGTCCTCGCATTTGCTGCCCTGGTCATCAGCGAGGGCGCATCGACCGCAAGTGAAGCGGCCTGCCTGGGCGTGCCGGCGGTGTATGTCAACACCACCCGCCGTGGCTACCTCGAGGACCAGGAGCGCCGCTATCAGCTGGTCTACAACTTCACCGATCCAGAGGGCGCCATGCGCAAGATCCGTGAGCTGATCGCAGCGCCGCCCGACGCGCGCGAGCTGGAGAGCGCGCGCCAGCGCCTGATCGCGGAGCACGTCGACGTCACCGATTATGTGGTGAGCGAGCTCGACCGTTTTGCAGACGCGACCCTGTAGCGCCGTTAGCCGCGGCGCTCTCGGGGTGCCAGGTTAATTTCGGAATTTTCCCGGCTTTTGCGCACGTGCCGACTTTTTTCCCCGGGTCGCAGCTTTTGCGTACCCGGTCGGAGAAAGGGCCCGCGCTCACACAGGCCCGGGCATGCCCGATGGCGCGGCATGCCCCGTGCAGCTCTCGCTCTCCACGATGGGCGCCCGGCATTTGCCTTCCGAGACTACGTTAAGAATGACTCCTGCTCGACAGACTCGTTCTGCTCACCAGTGCAAACCGGACACCTACGGCGCAGGCCGTGTAGGAGCCTCGCGGCTCGGCAGCATGTTGCGCAGCCAGCTGCTCGCTTCCGGATTGGCCCTGAGCGCGCTGTTGGGCCTGCTTTCGGCCTGCTCCAGCCCTCCGGGCGCCGACCCGCTGCCGGAGCCGCTCGGCGATCCGCACTTCACGACGGGCAGTGACCCCACGCTCGGGCGCGCGTGCAGCGACGGACAGCTAGAGTCGTGCGCCCTCACGCTCGGCGAGCACGACGGCGTGCTCAGCTGCTACGAGGGCACGCGCAGCTGCCAGGGCGGTGCCTTCGGTCTGTGTGAGAATGGCTACTCGTTCACGCTGGAGCGCAGCACGCTCAACCAGAACGCGGCGCAACCCGGCTCGAGCCGGCAGAGCTCGGAGCTCGAGGGCGCGAGCTTGCGCCCGCTGGCACTGAGCCCGTCGACCGAGTGCCTCAACAATCCGTGCAACCGCTACTGCCGAGAGTTCAACGAGCTCCCCCCCGGGGGCGTGACGGCGAGCGCGGATCCGCTGGCAACCCCACTCTCGAACTGGCCAGAAGGCAGCCTGAGCGACTACCCGCCGCAATGGGTGGGCGTGGGCATCCAGGAGCCGTGTCAGGTGGCGGGCGACTGCCAGTTCAACACCAGCTGCGTCGATCCTGCGTTCGGCAGCTGTTCGCACAGCGTGTGCACGGCGGGCGGCCCGCTCGTCCCCGGCTGCAACCGCTGCTCCGACGAGGTGTGCGCTCTGAATGCGGATTGCTGCGGCACGCAACCCACGTGCGTCCACGACCCGTGCGACACGGGCACGGGCGCTCCGCTCGACAAGACCTGTGACCCGTGCGTCGCGGCCGTTTGCGCCGCGCACAGCGAGTGCTGCGACGTGACCTGGGACGACGCCTGCGTCGGCTACGTCGCGAGCGAATGCGCGCCGCTCGGCCAGACCTGCCAGTGCCCCGCGGGCAGCGTCGAAGTCGGCGGCCACTGCGTCGTCGCGGATCCGCGCGCGCTGCTCGACTTCAACACCGCTGCCTTTGCCTGCAACCAGCTCGGCAGCACCTGGAACCTGCTGCAGGTGGACGACGCCGCAGAGAATGCTGCCGCCGCAACGCTGATCCGCAACGCGGGCGCGAGCGGGGGCTGGCTCGGTGGCTTTACGCCGGGCAGCGATCAGTGGATCTGGCGCAACGTGGGCGACGTCTTCTTCCAGAACGACGCGAGCGGCGGAGCGCTGCAGGGCAGCTACACGTACGCCAACTGGGGCTCCGGCGAGCCCGAGCTCGGCGTGACCGGTCGCGGCATCGCGATGAACCCCAGCGGCGAGTGGTACGACGAGGCGCTCGACAGCGAGCTCATCTACCTGTGCGAAGGGCCGCACTCGTTCCTGACGCCGCGCCGCCCCACGTTCAGCTGGAGCCCCGCCTGCGTGACCCTGGCCGCCCAGACCTGTGGCGGGCAGTGCCCGAGCAGCGTGCCTGTGGGTCTCGGAGCGTGCGTGGAGCGGCTGCCCACGCAGCTCGATCCGATCTGCTCGTCCTTCGACCTGGCACTTGGCGCGACCTGCGAGGCTGCCGGCAAGCCAATGATCCCCGTGTGCAACCACGGACAGCGCGCCGCGCCCGCCGGGCTACGGCTGAGCTACCTGCCGGTCTCCGAGCTCGGCAAGGCCGCGCCCGACATGAGCGGCGCGGGCGAGTGCAGCCTGGCCGAGCCGGTTCCGCCCGGGCGCTGCGTGGTGGTCAGCGACTGCCCCGGTCTGACCGCGGACAGCGCGCTGGTCGTGAACCCCGGCGACGGCGGCCAGGACACGAGCGAGTGCCGGGTGGACGACAACTGGAGCGTGTACCAACCGGTCAGCTGCGGCGAACCGACTTGCGAGGCCGGCACCTACAGCATGCGGCAGGTGCAAATTGCGGACTGCAGCGTGGCGCTGCGCAACCCGCTCGGCATCCAGGCGACCGAGGCCGCGGTCAGCATCCAGACGGAGATCCCCGAGCCCCACTGCGCAGCCGGCGAGGAGCTCTGGGGCAACAGCTGCTACTTCTACTCCAGCGACGCCGAGACCTGGGACCGAGCCGAGACGCTGTGCCAGCGGCGCGGTGCCGGCTGGAACCTGGTCGCGCTGAACTCGCCCGCGGAGAACACCTGGGTCCGCAGTTCCACCAGCTCGCTGCGCGACGTGCAGATCGGCCTGAACGACAAGGCCTCGGAGGGCGACCACGCCTGGTCCAATGGCACCTGCCGCAGCTGGCTGAACTGGGATCTGACCAGCTCTCAACCCAACAACACGCCGCCCGGCAGTGAGCAGTGCGCGCGTATGACGAGCGCCTCGGCCGAGCGCTGGGAAGACACCGACTGTGACAACGAGCAGCACCCCTACGTCTGCGAGGGCCCCGTGCTGGACACACAGGGTGCCTGCGCGAGCGGCGAGCTGACGGGCCCGGACGGGCGCTGCTACGCCTTCGACTCCAAAGGCGTGAACGCCACGGACGCGAGCGATACCTGCCGCGCGCGTGGCCCGGGCTGGAGCCTGGTCCAGATCGACAGCCTGAAGATCAACGACTTCGTCACGGGCATCATCAACTGCACGCCCACCTGGATCGGCGGCGTCGACAGCTCTCTCACCGGTAGTGTGGTCCCGCTCGGTGAGCCCTTTATCGACGAGCTCGGCACCTGGCAGGGTGCGCTCGACAGCACCCTGCGCGCCACGTTGTGTCAGGGTCCCGCCGTTGCCACAGCACCGCGCGAGCTGACCAGGGTCGACGATGCCACCCTCTGCACCGGCGCCGATCAGTTCTTCTTCGACGGCGGCCCCGTTGCCCCCGAGGTGCTGCGGCTCTGCCCCGCCACCTGCACCAGCGGCGCCAGCCTGCCCGGTAGCCGCCTGGACATCGCGATCCCGTGCGCGCCGCCCGCCACCCCGGTGACGCCGACCACGTACACACAGACATACACCGCCAACTGTGCGGACGACGGGAGCGTGATCTGGGACTTCTTCTACTACGACGCGGTCACCCCCGCCGACTCGCGCATCGAGTTCGAGATGCGCACCGCGCCGACCCCAGCAGAGCTCAGCTCGGGCGCGATTGCTTTCACGCCCATCGCGCAGGCGCACGCGATCCCGACCGACACGCAGCATTGCGAGGTCAACCCTCCGGGCTGCCCGATCGACATCTTCGCCAAGCTCGGTTCGCCGTCGCAGCAGTACAGAGAGCTGGAGCTGCGGGTGAGCCTGATCCCGGGTACGAGCGGCGAGGGCCCGCTGCTCCGGGACTGGCGCGTGCGCTACTCCTGTCCGCCGTCGCAGTGAGGTTCAGGCAGAGCGCTGCCGTTGCTCGTCCCCCGAGCGAGCTCGGCTAGTTGCCGGCGTCGGGGCGCGTGCCGTTGACGCAGCCGTCGAGAGCTTGCCACTGCTCGCGGCAGCTGCTCGCGACGTCGCGCCCGTCGCCGTCGCAGGCGAACACAGGCGTGTCTGCCGAGCAGTCCATGAAGGCATTGAACTGGAGCTCGCAGCGCCCGACCAGGCTCGCCTCGCAGCCGCACAGACAGCTGGTCACGCTCTCGGGGCCGAGCGGGCAGAAGCCGAGCACAGCCGCCTCGCAATACGGCAAGCAGCGCGGGTAGGCCTGCGCGCACAGCCGCTCGCGGCCGCGGAAGTCGCACAGCTCGAGATCGAAGGACTCGCTCTCGCAGCCGGAAAAGATACGCCCCCGGCTGGCACAGTCGACGCTCGGCGCCGGACCGACGCACGCGAGCAGCGCCGTGAGCTCGTTCGGACAGGGTACGTTGAAGCGTTGCTCGCAGATGCAGCCGCATTGCGAGGAGTCGCCGAGGCCACAGCTCGAGGGATCGGTACCGAAGGCCGCGCAGAAGAGCTGGCATTCCTGGCGTGGAATACAGCCAGGCTCTTCGGGACCGCTGCCGCCGGCGCCGCCCATGCCCGGTCCGCCGCCGCTGCCGGCGATGGCTGCCGAGCCCGCCGCTCCGCCCCCCCCGCCGCCGGCGGCGCTGCCGAGCGTGCTCGCGGAGCCGCCGGTGCCCGGCAAATGTGCCTCTTCTCCCGGCCCCGCCAGCGGAGGGTGTTTCTTCGCGCCACACGCGCTCACGACGCACAGCGCCGAGAGCCAAAGGAGTCGGCGAACGCCGCTGGTACATCTAATCAGTATCGGGCTGACCCCAATGTGAACGCCGCGATCTGCCGGCTCGCGCCTGCGGTACGAGTTGGGCGAGCCTCCCTGGTCAGGCTGCGGTATAAGAAACGTGATGGTGCAGCTTTTGGGCTCGAAACACCCGACCTCCGAATGTCGCTCGAGCGCGTCCCGCTGGGCGTGCGGCGTGGCCGGAGCGCTGCTGGCGAGCGCGGCCGCGTGCGCCACCGGGGTCGACGTGAGCCAGGCGGAGCTGGCGGAAATCTGCGCCGGCGATGCGCTGTGCATGGGCGAGGTCGAGGCCGGCAGCGGCGGAGCGAGCGGCAGCGGCCCGGTCGGCGCGAGCGGCAGCTCCGGCTCGAGCCCGGTCGGCACTGGCGGCAGCGTGAGCAACACGGGCGGCAGCACCGGCTTTTCGGGTAGCTCCGGGACCAGCGGGAACGCGGGCTCGGGCGGCGGCAGCGCCGGCTCTGGCAGCACCACGCTGAAGCCCCTGGCCGTGGGCACGTGCATGGCGACGAGTTCTGTCGTCATCATCTACACCGAGCGCGGCATGGGCAAGGTCACGGACAGCAACGCGACCATGACTCTGCATATCGAGAACAAGGGTCCCGCGTTCGATTTGACCGCTCTCACCATCCGTTACTGGTTTACGGACGACGGCGTCGGCGCCTTCACCTCCGACATCGATTACGCCCAGCAGGCGAACGGCTCGACTTTCTCGAAAAGCGACGTCAAGGTCACATTCGGGCAGGAATCCGGCTCCAACTACGCGGCGATCGGCTTCAGCGCGGGCGACAGCGTGGCCACGAACGCCGCGGTGGATCAGGTCCAGGTGCGCCTGCACACGAGCGACTACAAGATGTTCGACCAGAGCAACGACTTCTCCTACCAGGGGAGCGCCGCTGCCGTGGCAAATCCGAATATCACCCCTTACATAAACGGCACGCAGGTCGGCGGCTGCGTGCCCGTGCCGTAGTAGCTCCGGAGTGTGCTAGAGCGTTGCCGTCTGCCCGCTCGAGGCAGGCGCTGGAAACGATATGCACGGTACGATCTCGGCACGACGGGCACGGTTCTGGGCTTCCTCCTCGGCAGTCAGCCTTTGCTGGGCAGGCAACATTTTCTGGGCGGGCGATGTATTCGCTCAGGCGCCCGCGTCAGCGCCCGCTACGCCCTCGCCGGCAGCGGCCGCCGTCGCATCAGAGCCCCGTCTGAGCGAAGCACCGACGACACCAGTCCTCGATGCCGGCGCACCGCCGGTCGCAGGCAGCGCGGCCATCGATGCCGGCGCGGGGCCGGCGACCACGAGCTCGCAGTCCAGCCCCGGCTTCGAGGCGGGGCTGCGCCTCGGGATCGGGCTGCCCCTCGGAAATGCCGGCAAGAGCGCGCTCGGGCAGCAACGCAAGGTGGGCGACCTGGTGACCTGGCGCACTCCGATCTGGGTGGACGTTGCCTACCGCGTGTCGCCCGGCGCCAGCTACGGCATCTATGCGCAGTTCGGCGTCGGAGGCACCGGTGACGCTTGCACCGGCAAATGCGACTGGTCCGACCTGCGCATTGGCGCCCAGGGCCAGTGGCGTCTCGACCCCGGCGCCGACGTGGATCCGTGGCTCGGGCTCGGCGTGGGCTACGAGTCGCTCGGTTTCCAGACCTTCGAAGTGCCGCAGGACGACATGGGCGATTTCCTCCCGACGCGCACGAAGGAGCGCCTGGGCGGACCGGAGCTGCTGCTCCAGGGCGGTCTCGAGCTGCGCGTAGAAGATGCCTTGCAGCTCGGCCCATTCGTCGCCGCATCGCTGGGCAGTTACATCGGCGACAGCTACCGCTGCGACTACTTCGGGCCGACGGGTGCGTGTCCTGGCGGCTCTTCCATCCAGGGCTCGGCGTTTCACGCCTGGCTGGGAGTTGGGGTGAGCGGGCGCTACTCGCCCTGAGCGTCAGCAAGCCCGCTAGACGCCTCGGAAACCCTCGGCTCAGAAACCCAGCACGAGCCCCGCGGACGGCTGAAAATCGAGGATCAGCGAGGTGGAGCTGCGCTCTTCGGTCATCAGCAGCACACCGAGATTGGCCACGCCGGAGACCTCCTTGGTGAGCTTCACCGTCAGGCCCGGCGCGATGGTCGCGAAGACCTTGCCGAGGCTCTTGTAGGCGTCCAGCGTGCGCAGCCGCGCCGAGCCCGTGGTGGGATCGATCAGACCCTGATTGACCTCGGTGGACCCCAGGCACCTCATCACCTGCTCGGGGCGGCAGTCCACCATCTCCACCGGCACGCGCGTATCGACCTGCGCGACGCCGGCGCCGATGGCCAGATAGGGGACAAAGCGCGAGCGACCGCGGATCATGTCGCCAAAGTAGTAGGTGCCGCGGCCCTCGAAGTGCAGCGGGAAGAAGCCGTCCGGTGCGCCCGAGAAGGCAAAGCCGAAGCGCACGCCGAGGCTGATGTTGTCCGTGAGGAAGCGGTCGTACGAGAAGAGCGCGCGCATCGTGCCGAGGTGCAGCCCACCCGTCACGGTGCCGCCGTTCTCGGGATAGGGCGTGCCCTGGTAGGTCGCGCTGTCGGCGTAGCAGGCAAACTCGTTCGAGCCGGTGCGGCACACGTCGTTCGACTGCGACAGCGAGGCGAAGTCGGCCCCGAAGTGGATCCCGAACCAGTCGCGCTTGCCGCCGCCCGGGCGATCTGCGCACAGGCCCGCCTGGCACATCATGCCCACGCCACAGTCGGCGTCCTTCGCGCAGACGCCCGGCGCCTTGCAGCTGCCCTCCACGCATTCCATGCCCAGGTCGCAGTCACCCGACGCTTTGCAGCTGGTGTCCTTCTTGGTGCTCGCGCCGCCCTGTAGCGCGTCGCAAGCGGGCGTGCCCACCATCTCTTCGGGACAATATGCGGTGGCCACGCAGCGATCCGGTACCGCTTCACCCGGCAGCGAGGGCGGCGGCTGCGTCGACTTCTCCACCACCTTGAAGACCAGCGGCCGGTCGCGCGAGCCCAGGCGCTCCAGCGGATTGTCCCGCTCGTCCTTGGCCTCGATGTACATGCCCCAGGTGCCGGGGCGGGCGAGCTTCGCGCAGGGGATTTCGCCCCGCCATTCCTCGCCCTTCTTCTTCAGCTCGACCCGCGTCCAGTTGTCGTCCCCGTACTGGCGATAGCGCAGCACCACGGCGTTCACTCCCTGGACACGCGTGGAACACGCCAGGGGAATGGGCCGAAAGGTCTCTACCTCTTGCACGAGAGGCCAGCAGCCCATCTGGGTGCCGGCCTCGAAGCGCGGCACCACCTTGGCCGGATCCTCGGTCGTGCGTTGGCCCTTGATGCCGTCGAACAGCGCCTGCGCGGTCGGCGAGAAGAACCGCGGATCGAGCTGCACCTTGTCATCGAAGCCGAGCGCCACCGAGAAGGCCTCGCGCGCCGTGTCCCAATCGTTGGCGCCGTTGCCGCGCACCAGGCCGATGTACATCCATGCCTGCGCCAGCAGGTTCGGGCTGCACTCGTTGCCACAGATCGCGATGGCCTCCAGCAGGGCTCCGTCCGCCTTGTCGGAGTCCTTGGTCTTGGCGTACTCGTCCATCGCCTCGGTCAGGGCGCGTTTCGCAGCGGCGTCATTCGCCGCTGCCCAGGCCGAAACAGACCAGCAGAGCAGCAGCAACAGGCTCAGGCAACGGCCCAGGCAGGCAAACAGGATTCGGGGCACGTGGGCTCGCGAGAGTGAGATTGAAGCTATGGGGAACTCGCTTAGATACTCGCGGCGCGCCGCGGCTTTCAAGGTTTCGCTTCAAGCTGGGGCCGGACGCTCCCCCACGTCGCTAGCACCTCCGTTGTAGCGGGAATTTTGCAGAATTTCCGCCGGACACGGCCCTACTCTTGCATCGTGGTCCCCGTACCGGCGGCGGCTTGCGGCCCGTTTTTTTCGCCCACAGCGGGCGTGGAGACGAACGTCAGGGACCGCCGTTGCACGGCGCGGAAGCTGCTTCCGGGCACGAACAGCGGATCCACGTCGCCCCGGAGGACGCGGTCGAGCGTCAGGCGCACTTGACACTCTTCGCCCACTTGCGTGGGTCTCACCTGCACACTTTCGGGCTGCAGCGTCATCACGCCGTCGTCCGGCGTGATGCCGGAGTCCTGCCAGATGCAATCGCCATCGACGGACCACTCGAGGCTCGAGTCGTCTGCCGCTGGGTCTTGCCAGCTCACGATGGCGGGCGTCGAGCGATTGATGCCGCCCGCCGACGCCGTCTCGAGCCGCATGCCGAAGGGCTCGGGCAGCAGGGCGGTGCCT
>Ga0068861_100003871_pt1 | contig 10003 bp, 7 predicted proteins | sample KBSSwiS42_FD_66593 | JGI IMG/M metagenome (GOLD analysis project Ga0068861, IMG submission 66593) | Switchgrass rhizosphere microbial communities from Kellogg Biological Station, Michigan, USA - KBS Switchgrass S4-2 | ecosystem: Host-associated > Plants > Roots > Rhizosphere > Soil ...
GACTACCTGACCATGACCCTGTCCCAGCTGGGGGTCGCGGTGCCCGGGTTCTGGGCGGGGCTGCTCCTGATCCTGCTCTTCTCGGTGCGCCTGGGCTGGATGCAGTCCGGCGGCTTCGACGGCTGGGGTGCCGGGCTCTGGCACGGCCTGCGATCGCTCCTGCTCCCCGCGGTCGCCCTCGGCCTCTTCCAGTTCGCGGTGCTGGCCCGCACCACCCGCTCGGCGCTGCTGGAGGTGCTGCGCGAGGAGTACGTCAAGACGGCGCGCGCCAAGGGGGTGGCCGAGCGCACGGTCCTGTTCCGCCACGCCCTGCGCAACGCGCTGATCCCGATCGTCACGGTGGCCGGCATCCAGCTCGGCCAGCTCCTGGCCGGCAGCATCATCCTCGAGTCCGTCTTCTACCTGCCGGGCCTCGGCCGGCTCACCCTGGCCGCGATCAGCGCCCGGGACCTCCCGGTGGTGCAGGGGGTCGTGCTCTTCGTGGCCTGCATGATCGTCATCGTGAACGCGGCCGTCGACATCCTCTACGGCATCCTCGACCCCCGCATCCGCTATGGCTGACCCATCGATCTCCGACCCCCTCTCCCCTCTGGGGAGAGGGCAGGGTGAGGGGTCCCAGGGTGAGGGGTCCCAGGGTGAGGGGCCAAGAGGTGAGGGACCAAGAGGTGAGGGACCAAGACGTGAGGGGCCAAGACGTGAAGGCCCCCCGCGCCGCGCCCGCGCCCTCCGCCACGTGACCCTCGTGGTCGGCCTCGTGATCACGCTCGCCCTGCTGGTCACCGCGGCGGTCAGCGTCGTCTACACTCCGCACGACCCCCTCGAGATGTCGATCGCCACGCGCCTGCAGGGACCCTCGGCAGCCCATCTGTTGGGCACCGACCAGTTCGGCCGCGACCTCCTCTCGCGGATCATGCAGGGCGCCATCACCTCGATCCTGGTCGGGGTCATCGCGGTGGGCATCGGCATGGCGGTCGGAGGCGTGTTCGGGATCGTGTCCGGCTACTTCGGCGGCTGGCTCGACGAGGGCTTCATGCGGCTGGTGGACGCGATCCAGGGCTTCCCGGCCATCCTGTCGGCCCTCCTGCTGACCGCGGTGTTCAAGCCCACGCTGACGATCTCCATGGTGGCGATCGGGATCGCCTTCCTCCCGGTGTTCGCCCGCCTGACCCGGGCGAGCTTCCTCGAGTTCCGGGATCGGGACTTCGTGGTGGCGGCGCGCGCGCTCGGGGCGGGGGACCGCGCGCTGATCGGCCGGCACATCCTGCCCAACACGCTGCCGCCCCTGATCGTTCAGGCCACCATCAGCTTCCCGGTCGCGATCCTGGCCGAGGCCGGGCTCTCCTATCTGGGCCTCGGGACCCAGCCGCCGAATCCGTCGTGGGGGCTCATGCTGAAGGAGGCGCAGGGCTTCCTCGGTCTCAACCCGTGGTACGCGATCTTCCCGGGCGGGGCCATCGCGCTCACCGTCCTGGGCCTAAACCTGCTGGGCGATGGCCTTCGGGACGTCCTCGACCCGAAGACCGCGTCCTCCTGAGCGGCGAACCGGGGCCGCCGGGGCTGCTAAGTGACGTTTCTGGGTTTGCGGGTACCGAGGAGTGTGCTAGCCTTGGGCAGCCATCGGGGCACAAGGCAGCTCGTGACCCCGTGATTCCCCCGCGCCAACTCGAAGACGACTCGAGACAGAACTCGAAAGAGGAGATCCATCGGTGCTTCGACCGCTGCTGTACGTGCTCGGCACGCTCCTGGTGACGCAGGCCGCTGTCATCGCCACGTCGGTGTACCTGCATCGCGGGCTCGCTCATCGCGCGCTGCGGCTCCACCCGCTCGCGGACTGGGGCTTCCGGTTCGTCCTCTGGTTCACCACCGGACAGAACCGGCGCGAGTGGGTCGCGGTCCATCGCAAGCACCACGCCTTCACCGACACCGAGAAGGACCCGCACAGCCCGCTCGTGCACGGCTTCTGGAAGATCCAGCTCTGGAACGTGTACTACTACGTGCGCGAGGCGCGGAACCCCGAGACCCTCGCCCGCTGGGCCAAGGACATCCGGGACGACATCTGGGACCGGGTCCTGTTCAACAAGGGCACCCTCGGCGGCGTGGTCGGCATCGCGGCCGCGATGCTGGTCCTGGGTCCGGGCTGGGGGCTGCTCCTCGCGGTGACCCACTTCATCCTCTACGTCTTCGTGCTGGCTCCGTCGATCAACGGCCTCGGCCACTGGTGGGGCCGCAAGAACTTCTTCAACAACTCCGCCACCAACCTGCGCGTGCTCGCGTGGCTGACCGGCGGGGAGAGCCTGCACAACAACCACCACGCCTACCCCTCGAGCCCCAAGTTCAGCATGGGTCGCTTCGAGTTCGACCCCTCGTGGGTGGTGATCCGGGTGCTGATGCTGCTCCGCCTGGCGCGCCTGGTGGGCGACAAGGTGAAGCTCGCCGCGTAGGGCGCGCCGCGCGCCACCGTTCCGATCGCCGGGCCCCACGAGACCGGGGCCCGCGCCGTCACTGCTGATCGCCGATCTCGATCTGTCCGGACCGGATCCGGACCGACGGCAGCGAGACGACCGCCGGCAGGCGTCGAAGCGCGAGTGTCGGATCGAACTGTCTCACGATCCAGTCCGCGAGGATATCGGGGATCGGGAGGCGGGCCACCCGGACGCGGTCGACCGCCAGCGCGAGCGGGCGATCGGCCGTCGAGGGCACGAGCTGCACGCGCGCAGCGATCTCCGGTCCGAGCCGAGTGACCCGCACACTGGCAGCCCCGTCGCCGAGCCCCACCTCCACTCCCGTGCCCGCGGGCTGGCCGTGCAGGAACTCGTCGAGATCAGCCTGAGTGACTATCGCGTGCTCGATCCGGAGTGCGCGGGCATCCAGCACCTCGAGATCGCCGGTCTCCACGAGCCGACGGGGGTTGAACACGAGCCCTTCCACGACGAGCCGGATGTCGTGAAGCTTGAGCGGTGAGCGCCTTCGCCGCTCGAGCTCGCCGACCGTGGCGCTGTCGGCGGTGAGCCGCGCCTGCTCGACCTCTCCCCGCAAGAGGGCCTCCGGCCGATAGTCGAGGGTCACCCGCAGCCCTTGCGGGTCGCGCACGTTGGCACGCAGCAGCGTCGCCGGCGCCTCGGCCAGCCGCGCCGCGACGCGCGCGGGAGACCAGCCGGCGAGCGGCGGGATGCGGCGTCGGTGGAGGCTGGCGAGACTCCCGTCGGGCAGCGGATACTGGCCGACGACCGGGAACACCTCGGCAAGGTAGGGATCGGCGCCCTCCACCGCCCGGGTGAGGCGCTCGCTCTTCTCGGCCGTCCAGGGGGGCCCCTGGTAGCCGGTCTTGACCACGACGAAGTCTACGCCGAACGGCGGCCCGCTCCAGCCACCGATCGTTCGGAAGGTCAGGCGCAGGCGGGCGGTATCGTAACGGAAGTTCGAGACCGAGAAGTACTCGTGGTTGGGCACGATCGCCACGGTCACGGCCTCGCCGCCGCTCTCGCGCTCGACATCGGCCAGGATTCGTCGCTGTGGCCACTCGGCCGGCTCGGGAGGCCGGATGAAGACCATCGGGAGACCGGACATGGGCAGGGTGGGCGGAGCCGGGAGAGCGAAGGCGGTCATTGAGACCTGGAGCGCTCCAACCGCGACGCAGGCCCACGTCGCGCCACGCCGCAGGCTCGGGCGCAGAGCACGAGCGCCGGCCGCCGCCACGAGCGCCGCGGCGGGAAGGATCGGCAGCGTGTAGCGGAGGTTCTTGTTCTGGATCAGGCAGAAGACGGCAAACGGTCCCAGCGCGGCCATCCAGAGGAAGCCGCGGGAGCGCTCCCGCCGGATCGCCCAGAGGCCCCAGACAAAGAGCAGAGCGGCCAGCAGGCCGAATTGGACCGGGAAGGTGGTCGGGTAGTACAGGAGGCCCTCGGCAGAGAGCGTCGCGGGCTTCTCCGAGAGAGCCGCCTGCTTGAACGAGCGGTTCATGATCTGAAGCGGGAGCCCGATCAGTCGGGGGCCATACCAGGGGAGGGCCACCACCCCGGCGATGCCCAGGGCGATCGCGAGCCGGCCGAGGCGCGCCAGGCGCTCTCCATAGCCGTGCTCCCGGCTCACTCGCCAGGCGATCCACAGGAGCGGTGGCAGAAGGTAGACGGCGAAGGGAGGCTTGGTGAGCATGCCGACGCCCAGCCCCAGGCCGAGTGCGACAGACCGGGTGGTCGCCGAGAAGCCCTCGGTGCGCGCGAGCAGATAGAGGCAGAGCGCGACCATGCCGGTCACCGGCACGTCGAGCTGGAAGTTGGTCAGCGAGAAGACGACGAATGGCGCGGTCGCCAGCAGCAAGGCCGCGAGCAGTCCGGCCTCCGAGTCGAGCAGCCGCCGGCCCAGCAGGAAGACGCTCACGACCCCAAGGGCAAGGAAGCCCAGCATCACGGCCTGGGCCGTGAGCGGCACGACCGGGAAGAGGAAGTAGAGCAGGCCCGCCGCGCAGGTGGTCACCGGGGGATAGAACGCGGTCGCCTCGAGGATCTCGCGGGCGCGATCGTGCCCGGGCTCGGCCAGGATGCGGTAGCACTGGAGCGCCCGGCCCAGGTGATTGGCGTAGTCCCACTCGGGCGGCCGCCGATCGATGGAGGTCCAGATCGCCACGACGACGCCGAGCGCCGCCAGCAGCGCGACCAGCAGGAGCCAGGGGCGACGGATCACGGCGCGAGGATTATACGGCAAGAATTTGCCCCACTGCGTCACGTGCCCTATCATCACCGACATGTCCAATTGGAGCACCGCGCTCGAGCGGCGGATAACCGAGCACACCGCCCGGGTCACCGTGGTCGGGATGGGCTACGTCGGCCTGTCGCTGGCCGTCGAGCTCGCGCGCGCCGGCCTGACCGTTCGGGGCATCGATCTGGATCTCGAGCGGGTGAACCGCCTCAATCGTGGCGAGTCCTACCTGGTGGACGTGCCGGGCGACGCCTTGCGCCCGCTGGTCACGGCCGGCACGCTCACCGCAACCACGACCTTCGAGGAGGCCGGCTCCGCCGACGTCCTCATCATCTGCGTGCCGACGCCGCTCGGGAAGAGCAAGGAGCCCGACATCTCGTTCATCCTGTCGGCGCTCGAGCACCTTCTCCCGCACCTTCGTCAGGGCCAGCTCGTGGTGCTCGAGAGCACCACCTATCCCGGGACGACGGAGGAGGTGATCCAGCCGCGGCTGGAGGCTCGCGGGCTCGTGATCGGCGCCGATTTCTTTCTCGCCTTCTCCCCGGAGCGCGTGGACCCGGGCAACCAGCGCTTCACCACCGCCAACATCCCCAAGGTCGTCGGCGGGGTGACGCGCGCGTGCACGGAGCTGGCCGCGGCCCTCTACCGTCACGTCACGGCAAGCGTCTTCAGGGCCTCGAGTCCCCGCGTGGCGGAGACGGCCAAGCTGCTCGAGAACACCTTTCGCAGCGTGAACATCGCCCTCGCCAACGAATTCGCGCTCTCCTGCCGCAAGATCGGCGTGGACCCGTGGGAGGTCATCGAGGCGGCGGCCACCAAGCCCTTCGGCTTCATGCCCTTCTATCCGGGGCCGGGCATTGGCGGCCACTGCATTCCCGTCGATCCACACTACATGTCCTGGAAGGTGCGGCTGACCGGGTACGAGACCCAGTTCATCGCGCTCGCCGATCGGATCAACCGTGCGATGACCGAGCACGTGGTCACCGTGCTCGCCGAGGCCCTCAACGGGCGCGGCCGGGCGGTCCGCGGGGCCTCCATCCTCGTGCTCGGGGTGACGTACAAGCCCGATGTCAACGACATCCGGGAATCCACCGCGGTCGAGATCATCGAGATGCTGGCCCGGAAAGGGGCGTGCGTGACCTATGCCGACCCCTTCGTCCCCCAGCTCAGCCTGGACTGCCTCAAGCTGACGGCGGTCGAGCCCTCTCCCGGGGCCCTGGCGGCGGTTGACTGCGTGCTGATCCTGACCAACCACTCGCGGTTTGACTACGCCGCCATTGCCGCCCACGCGCCACTCGTCGTCGACACGCGGAACGCCATGAAGGCGTTTCGCGTCTCGGGCTCGTCCATCGTGACGCTGTAGGGCCGCACGGAACCGGGGCTTTTTTTCTTGACCCCTGGGCAGGGGCTGTGTTCACCTTTTGAACATCGCCATGGAGCGCCAGGGCCAGCGTGAACTCGAGATCCTGACCGCCATCGGCGAGGGTCGGCCCCTCACGCAGCGGGATCTTTCTCAGCGGCTGGGCGTCGCCCTCGGGCTGACCAACCTTTACCTCAAGCGACTGGCCCGGAAAGGCCTTATCAAAATCACGGAGTTCCCTCGCAAGCCCGGGACCCGGCAGCGGCTGCAATACGTACTGACCGCGCAGGGGTTCGCCGAGAAGACCCGCCTCAGCTACGCCTACATCGTGCACTCGCTGGACCTCTATCGTCGGGCGCGGGAGGCCTTGCGCGAGCGCCTGGGCCTCCTCTCGAATGGTGGCGTCAAGCGCGTGGCCCTTTACGGCACCGGCGAGGCCGCCGAGCTTGCCTATCTCACGCTGCGGGAGTTCGGCCTGGAGCCGGTCGGGATCTTCGCCCGGGAGGCCGGCGGCCAGTTCCTGGGCTTCCCGGTGCGGCCGTTGAGTGAGCTGAGCGAGACCGAGCCGGACGGGGTCGTACTCGCGACGTTCGAGCCGCCCGAGCCTCAGGTGGCGGAGCTCGCCCGGCTGGGGCTCGCTCCGAGCAAGGTCCTCACCCTTTTTCCCCCGATTCCGCCCGCGGAGGGTGGGAGGCGCGGGTAGCGTGAGAATCTGCCTCGTGTCGAACCTGTATCCGCCCGATGTCCTCGGAGGGGCGGAGATCGTCGTCGGGCACCTGGCCAAGGGCCTCCAGGCCGCCGGCCACGAGGTGACCGTCGTGTCCACCGCGCCCCGGGCGCGCGCGGGGTGGGACACCGTAGAGGGCGTCCGCGTGCGTCGTCTGGACCCCGCGAACATCTACTGGGCCGGGGAGGCCCCCCGCCGTGGCCCGATCCTGAAGCCGCTCTGGCATCTCGTCGATCTCTGGAATCCTGCCATGTACCGGCGGCTGCGGGCTCTCCTGGTCGCGGAGAAGCCCGACGTGGTGCACACGCACAACCTTGGCGGCCTCTCGGCTGCGGCATGGTCGGCGACGCGCGGGGCCGGCCTTCCGCTGGTCCACACGCTTCACGACCACTCGCTGACCTGCGTCCGCGCCGTCCGCATGACACGGCGCGGGCGCGTGTGCGAGCGGCAGTGCGCCCCGTGCGCGCTCCGGAGCCGCTGGCTCGAGCGCCTGAGCCGTGCGGTCGATGCCGTCGCGGCGCCGGCCCGGTTCGTGCTCGAGCGGCACCTGGAGCTCGGCTTCTTCCCCCGGGCGCACACCGCCGTCGTGCCCTGGGGAGCGCCGCCGCTGGCCCTGGCCGCCGGGCCGTCACGACACGGCGAGGGGCCCCTGAGGTTTCTCTTCATCGGTGGCCTGGAGCCGCACAAGGGGATCGGGGTCGCGCTCGAGGCGTTCCGGCGGGCGCGGGACGCACGCGCCTCGCTGGACATCGCCGGGGCCGGCACGATGGCGGATGCCTGCCGGGCCGCCGCCCGCCGCGACCCGCGGATCCGCTTCCACGGGTTCGTGACGGGAGAGGAGAAGGAGCGGCTCCTCGGCTCGGCCGATGCCCTGCTCTTCCCGTCGCTGTGCTGGGAGGCTGTGGGCCTGGTGATGCTCGAGGCGTTCGCCCACGGCGTGCCGGTGATCGCCTCCCGCACGGGGGGCATTCCCGAGTTCATCGAGGAGGGCCGGACCGGCTTTCTCGTGAAGCCGGGGGATGCCGTCGCGCTCGCGACCCACATCGATCGACTTGCGGGCGACAGAGCCCCGATCGAGGCCATGCGCGAGGCGTGCCGGGCATCTGCCGCCCGCCTCACGTGGGCACGGACCATCGGCGAGCTGGTCGAGGTCTACAAGGTTGCCGTCGGGCGACTGGAGAACCGGGCTCCGCTTACGGGAGCCCTCACCGACAACAGGAAAGGCTGAGGGATGGACACAACCGGCGTCGCGCTGCTCGGGTTTGGACACTGGGGCCGGAACCTGGCCCGCAACTTCGCGCGGCTGGGAGCCCTTCGCGCCGTGAGCGATCCCGATCCGCGGGCCCTCGAGGCCGCCGGCAAGGCGTACCCGGACGCGCGCCTGACCGCGGACTGGGGGCAGCCCATCGCGGATCCGGCGGTGCGGGCGTGCGCGATCGCCGCGCCGGCGGCCCTGCACTACGACCTCGCCCGCCGGGCGCTGGAGGCCGGCAAGGACGTCTTCGTCGAGAAGCCCCTGGCCTTGACCGCCAAGGAAGGCGAGGCGCTGGTCGAGCTCGCCGAGAAGCAAGGGCGCATCCTGATGGTGGGGCATCTGCTCGAGTACCACCCCGCCACCGAGGCCCTCCGGGCCCTGGTCGCCAGGGGCGAGCTCGGCAAGATCCAGTACGTCTATTCCAACCGCCTCAACCTCGGCCGGATCCGGACCGAGGAGAACGCGCTCTGGAGCTTCGCCCCGCACGACGTCCACGTGCTCCTGCGCCTGCTGGGCGAGGCGCCCGTCGAGGTGGCCTGCCAGGGCGGCAGCTACCTCAGCCACCAGCTGGCCGACGTCACGATGAGCACCATGACCTTCGCCAGCGGGGTGCGCGCCCACATCTTCGTGAGCTGGCTCCATCCGTTCAAGGAGCAGAAGCTCGTCGTGGTCGGCGACCGCAAGATGGCCGTGTTCGACGACACGCTGGCGGCCGACAAGCTCCAGCTCTACCCGCACCGGGTGGACTGGATCGATCGGGTGCCGGTGGCCGTGAAGGCCGAGGCCGAGACCGTCCCGCTCCCCGAGGCGGAGCCCCTGGCCAAGGAGTGCCGGCACTTTCTCGAGTGCGTCGCGACGCGCCAGCGCCCGCGGACCGACGGCCGCAACGGCGTGGAGGTGCTGCGGGTGCTCGAGGCCTGCCAGCAGTCCCTCGAGCGGGGCGGGAGCCCGGTGCGGCTTGCCCCCGCGCCCGCCGAGCCGGCCCCGCGCTACTCCGCGCATCCGACCGCCACGATCGACGCCGGCTGCGAGATCGGCGAGGGGACGAAGATCTGGCACTACAGCCACGTGATGCCGGGGGCGCGCATCGGCCGCGGGTGCAACTTCGGGCAGAACGTGCTCGTGGCCCGCGACGTCGTCATCGGCAACAACGTCAAGATCCAGAACAACGTGTCGGTGTACGAGGGCGTGGTCCTGGAGGACGACGTCTTCTGCGGCCCGTCCATGGTGTTCACCAACGTGATCAACCCGCGCAGCCACGTCTCCCGCAAGCACGAGTACCGCCAGACGCTCGTCCGCCGGGGCGCCACCCTCGGCGCCAACGCCACCATCATCTGCGGCCACACGGTGGGGCGCTTCGCCTTCATCGGCGCCGGCGCGGTGGTGACGAAGGATGTGCCGGACTACGCGCTGATGCTGGGCGCGCCGGCGCGGATCGCGGGGTGGATGTGCGAGTGCGGAGTGCGGCTCAAGGCAACCGGCGGCCAGGGCGTCTGCCCGGACTGCCAGCGCAGGTACTCGATCGACGGCGAGCGGGTCCAGCCGCTCGCGGAGGGTGGGGCAACGCGATGAAGGTGCCGCTGCTCGATCTCAAGGCGCAGTACGCGACGATCAAGGACGAGATCCGCGAGGCCGTCGACCGGGTCCTCGAGAGCCAGCAGTTCATCATGGGCCCGGAGGTGCCGGCCCTCGAGAAGGCGGTGGCCGACTACGTGGGGGCGCGGCACGGCATCGGGATGTCGTCCGGCACGGACGCGCTCCTCGCCGCCCTCATGGCGCTCGACGTCGGTCCCGGGGACCGGGTCATCACCCCGGCCTACTCCTTCTTCGCCACCGGGGGCGTCATCTCCCGCCTCCACGCCGTGCCGGTCTTCGTGGACATCGATCCGGCCAGCTACAACCTGAGCCCGGCGTCGCTCGAGCGCGTCTGGGCCGGGCTCGATCGCGGCGTCCAGCAGCGGGTGAA
>Ga0068861_100003874_pt1 | contig 10002 bp, 8 predicted proteins | sample KBSSwiS42_FD_66593 | JGI IMG/M metagenome (GOLD analysis project Ga0068861, IMG submission 66593) | Switchgrass rhizosphere microbial communities from Kellogg Biological Station, Michigan, USA - KBS Switchgrass S4-2 | ecosystem: Host-associated > Plants > Roots > Rhizosphere > Soil ...
CCGGCTGCGGACGACCGGTACACTTTTCCCACCGACGTCACCGAGTTGGCCATGCGTCTTCTGGTCGGATGCCTGATCTGCCTCCTTGCAGGCTGCGCTGTCCACGTGCCTGTCGGCGGAGACAACGGCAAGTTCGTGGGGCACGTCGTCGCGCAGTGGCTCGACGACGGCCGCAAGATGAAGCTGGTCGAGCCGTTCGGCTACGTCGATCCGACCGGGCTCACGTGGGACGCGCCGATCGGCTCGATCGTCGATGGCGCCTCGATCCCGCAGATCGCGTGGTCGGTGATCGGCGGGCCGTTCGAGGGAAAGTACCGCAACGCCTCGGTCATCCACGACGTCGCCTGCGAGCAGCGGCTGAGGCCCTGGCCCGACGTCCATCGCAACTTCTACTATGGAATGCTCGCATCCGGGGTGGACGAGACGCTGGCCAAGGTGATGTACGCCGCGGTCTACCAATACGGCCCGCGCTGGTCGCTCTCGGTCCAACGCGTGGTGCCGCTGAAGGACGTCGATCTCGCGCTCGGTCGGTATCGGGCCCTCGTGAAGCCTGGCGAAGTGGTCGCGACGTACATGACGCCGATCCCGCGGGGAACGATCTGCGACGCCGCGGGAGACTGCACGTCGGCCGCCCTGCCCTCGCCTTCCGATCCGTTGAGCGCGTTCGTGATCGCCGAGTACCGCCCCACCGCGCCCACGCTGAAGGCGAGTGACTTCGAAAAGCTCAAGACATTCATCGAGACGACGAATCCGCCGCTGGCGGCGATAGAGAACTATCGTCCGTAGCCACGCACACCGCGGACCCGTCGATTCGATCTCGTGTCAGCGCCGACGACGAGCGCTCGCTTTCGCCCCCTTCTTCGCCTTGGCCGGACCACGCTGCGCCGCCGGCGCCTGCCCCGCCCCGACAAGCTCCGCTGCGTTCCTGCGCGATTCCTCGATCAGGGCGCCGACAGCACGGCCGTCGATCGCGGCGAAGCGCTGGGCCAGCGCATCGGCAACGTCGAGCGACTCGAGCAGCTTCACCGCCCAGTCCGGCGGCGGGTCCGGGAGCGGGTGCTTGATGATCTGGCGCTCGACCAGGAGGTACCTGGCGAGGATCTCGCGCAGGATGTCGGCGAGCGTCGGCGCCTTCGTCAGATAGATCAGCGAGCCGCAGCCGGTCGGAGTTTCTCCGTACTGCGGATCGTCGTAGGGGTTGGCGTACTCGTAGGTGTCCGAGTACGTGAACGCCTCCTTGACGCTGACCCGGCCGCTCGCGTTGGTGTCGGGGTTGTGCGCCAGGCTCGCGCCGTACGCGGTCGCTCCGTTGACGGCCTCGAACCAGGTGCGGGCCCACTGGTCGAAGTGCGAGTCGCCCGCGCTGACCTTGTCGGCGGGCACCGCGCTCGCGAACGAGGTGCGGCCGGCCTTGCTGTGGTCGAGCGTCGGCTGCAGGAACGCACCCGAGTAGCACTGCTCCATCGTCACCACCAGGGTTCCGAACGGCTTCATGCCGTCGAGCATCGTCGCCCACTCGGTGGGCGTGACGACCGCCGAGTTGTCGACGCACAGACCCGTCGTCGACCCGTGGTTGTTGGTGTGGACGAACAGCAGGCTGTCGCCGTTCATTCGATTGCTGATCGTGGTCAGCGTCGACTGAAGGTTCGCCTTCGTCGCCGACGCATGGACCTGCATCTCGTAGGCGGTGCCGTCACCGACCCACGTGGCCATGTTCGCACCATGGAAGTCGGTCGAATCGATGGTGCCGTCGTAGCAGAGGACGTAGATGTGCGAAGCCGGGAAGCCGAACTTGTGGCGCAGGATGCGATACGCGAACTCGGTGTCCTCGACGTGGCGCCGGTTGCTGATCTGGCTGGTCCACAGCAACGCGTACCGGTTGTCGTCGACGAGCCAGGGGTAGTGCGCGATCTTCGACCAGTCGACCTTGGCATAGAGATTCGAGCGAGCCTCCGCCTGCGCCAGCGGCTCGTGGAAGTACTGCGGGAGCAGCGCGATGTCGGCGACCTCGGGCGGGAACATCGCCTCCACCGTGTGGAGGAGCGAGCCGTCCTTGGGCGAATGGAAGAGGTAGCGGCACGGGTGGCCGAAGTTCGCGCCGGGCATCTGATCCTCGAAGACGAGGACAGAGTCCTCCGGCACCTTGATCCTGCGATCGACGAGCTTCAACGTCTCGCCCTTGCGCAGGATGCGCGGCACGACGCCGAGGTGGTGGAGCGCAGCGGTCTGCGGCGTCAGCGTGGCGTAGGCATTCGTGCGAGCGCGCTCAAGGAGCTGCGCGCTCGCCTTGGGGCGTGGATCGGTGGCCATGAAACCTCCTCGGTGAGTGGTCGGTCAGGGCGCGAGGTCCGCGCGCCCGTGCGGGTCGACCGCCACGACCCAGGTGCCCGGCAATTTGCCGAACACCGGGGGACGATCGGCTGAAACCGTCAGCACGGATTCGCCGGTCTGGGCGTCGACCAGCGCATACGTGCAGGGGTGCATCCAGTTCGCGCCGGGCATGTCGTCACGGAACACCATCAGGGCGGGCCGAGTCAGCGGGAACGTGCGCGGACCGACGACGACGCTACCGGGCTCGCGCACGGCGCGATCGACGTAGACGACGCCGGAACCCGACGCGCCGAGCGACCGCACGCCGAGATCGACGGCGACCGCTTCATCGACGAGCACCATTCATGCCCTCACTGCGTCTGCCGATGCATAGCATGACGCGATCCGGGCGCACCGACAAGCGATGGCCTTGGCGTGGCGCGAACGTCGAAGAGTCGATGCACCTCTCGCACCGGCCAGTTGGATGGCGTGCGAATGCGCTGGCCCGACAGCGCGGCAATCAAGGACAGCCAGGGATTGTTCATGGCCGTAGAGTAGGTTCTGAGCCGGACCGCGACTTCCCCCAGAAGGGCGCTCGCAGCGGAGCCTTCCTCAACCTTGAGGAAGCAGCCGGGTCGCCGACAACCAACAGGAGCAGGCCATGTCATTGTTCTCACTCGCCGGCAAGACCGCGGTGATCACGGGTTCGACGCGCGGCATCGGCAAGGCGATTGCCGAGCGCATGGCCGAGGCCGGCGCGAAGGTCGTGATCTCGTCGCGCAAGCCCGAGGCGTGCGCGGCGGTCGCCGCGGCGATCTGCGCCACGCATGGCGCAGGCCGCGCCATTGCGGTCCCGGCCAACATCTCGTCGAAGGACGAGCTCAGGCACCTCGTCGACGAGACCGTGCGTCAGCTCGGGCAGATCGACGTCCTGGTCTGCAACGCGGCGTCGAATCCCTACTTCGGGCCGATGGCGGGCATCGAGGACGGCCAGTTCCGCAAGATCCTCGAGAACAACGTGCTGGCCAACCACTGGCTGATCGGCTTCGTGGCGCCGCAGATGCTCGAGAGGAAGGAGGGCTCGATCATCATCGTGTCGTCGATCGGCGGCCTGCGCGGCTCGCCGGTGCTCGGCGCCTATTGCGTCTCGAAGGCGGCCGACCTCCAGATGGCACGCAACCTCGCCGTCGAGTACGGGCCGAGCAACGTGCGCGTCAACTGCATCGCGCCGGGCCTGATCAGGACCGATTTCGCGCGGGCGCTCTGGGAGGATCCGGAGGCGTTGAAGCATCGAACGTCGGTCACGCCGCTGCGACGCATCGGCGAGCCGGACGAGATCGCCGGCGCAGCGGTCTTCCTGGCTTCCCAGGCCGGTTCGTTCGTGACCGGACAGGCCATCGTCGTCGACGGCGGCGTGACGATCTGATCCGCGTAGCCGGGCGTGCGCTCGATGCCAAGCTGATACACCCCATACCGAGTCTCTCCCGCCGCCTGTAGGATCGGCCACACGCGGTCGCGCCAGGAGGAGGCGCCACGGCGTCGAACGTCGACTAAGAATCGGAGGGCGGATGTCCGTCGACTCACTCAGCTTCACGCTGCGGCTGGTCGAGACGCACGAGGACATGGCGAAGGTCTGCCTCCTTCGTGCCATGGGCTACGGCCATCACGCTCCCGCGCTGCGCGAGCACATGGCGCTGCCCGACGCCATCGACCAGTCGCCGTGGACGGGCGTGTTCCTGTGCGAGGACAAGGACTCGGGCACGCCGATCGGAACCATGCGCGTGCAGGACAACACGCGCGGCGGCGTGCAGGTCGAGATCGAGAAGTACCTGTCGCTGCCGGACTGGCTCACCGCAGGCGGCGGCCGGTGCGAGATGAGCCGCCTCGTGATCGCGGCGGGTGCCGATCCGCTCGTCAAGGCTGCGCTCTGGAAGGCCGGCTACCTGCGCTGCCTCGCGCTCGGCGTGAAATGGATGCTCGTCGGCGCCCGCAAGCCCGGGCTGATGAAGCAATACGAGTACCTCGGCGCGTTCGACCTCTACGACGACCAGCGCCTGGTGGCCCTCGGGCACGGCTGGAACCTGCCGCATCGCATCCTGGTCATGAACATCGCCGACGCGGCCGCCGACTGGTACGAGAAGCAGCATCGGATGCTGCGGTTCATGGTCGAGACCGACCACCCCGACATCCGCATCGGCTCAGTGAACGGTCCCGCTGCGGCCCACCCGCGGCGGCTGAGCCTCGTAGCTGCCGCCTAGGTCGTCGTTCTCGTCGCCGAGGCCGGGGATCCCCGGCCCGAGGTGCTCGACCAGGATGCGTCCCAGCTCGGCGTCGCTGAACGGCTTGCTCAGGAAGCCGTTCATGCCGGCCGCCTCGCACGTCGCCCGGTCGTCGCGGCTCGAGTTGGCGGTCATGGCGACGATGGGCACCTGCGACACGCGCGCGGCCTTTTCCTGGCGGCGGATCTCGGCGGTCGCGGCCAGGCCGTCGAGGTCGGGCATCTGGAGGTCCATGAGGACGAGGTGCGGTCGCTGCTTGTCCAGGGCCGCCGTCACCGCCTCGGCGCCGCCCGTCACCCGGACGACCTCGACGCCGTGGCTGCGCAGGAGCGCCTCGGCGATGAAGGCGTTGACGTCGTTGTCTTCGGCCATCAGCACGCGATAGCCGGCAAAGGACCGGCGCGGACGCTCTGCAGTCCGCACGTCCGACTCTTCGACGAGCGGCGCGTCGGCCGCGGGCAGCAAGGCCCGGAACTCGAACTTGGAGCCGACGCCGACCACGCTCTCGAGCGTCACGTCGCCGCCCATCGCCCGGGCGAGCTCGCGCGCGATCGTCAGCCCCAGTCCCGTTCCCGCCTCGGGCTGCGCGGCCGGGCCCGCGGCCTGGCGGAACGCCTCGAACACGGCCGCCTGATCGGCGGCCGGGATGCCCAGCCCCGTGTCGGCGACGGTGAACACCGTCTCGCCGGCCTCGCCCCGGCCGATGCTCAGCTTGATCCAGCCGCGCTTGGTGAACTTGACGGCGTTGCCGAGCAGGTTATGCAGCACCTGACGAACGCGGGCCGGGTCGCCGGAGACCCAGCAGCGGGTGGGGATGCGCGCGTCGAGGACGAACGCGATCGCCGTCGCCGACGTCCGCTCCGTGTAGAGGTCGGCCAGCTGCCGGACCTCCTCGGCGAGATCGAACGTCGCGTGATGGAGCTCGAGGCGACCGGTCTCGATCCGCGACACGTCGAGCAGCGCGCTGATGAGGCCGAGCAGGTGCTCGCCCTGCGACTGGATGATGCCGAGGCGGTACGCCGAGTCGGCGTCGGCGTGATCGCGCCGCATCATTTGGGTGACGCCCAGGATGCCGTGCAGCGGCGTCCTGAGCTCGTGGCTCATCGTGCCGAGGAACATCGACTTGACCGCGCTCTGGCGGCGCAGCTGCTCGCTCGTCTCTTCGAGCCGCCTAGCCGTGTCGGACTGGATCTGCAGCGACTTGGAGAGCTGCTCGCGCGAGAGGAACTCGCGCGCCAGGCGCTTCTCGTTCGAATAGCCCGAGACCCACAGCTGGACGATCAGCAAGGCCAGCCCGGCCGACGCGAACACGCCGAAGCCATCGAACCGAAGCAGCAGGCCGGCCACGGACAGCACGAGGAGCGGTGTGACGAAGATCGCCGTCGCGAGCATGCGCACCTGGAGACCGAGGGTGGCGACCGTCGCCACCACCGCAAGACAGGCGACGAGCGCGGACGCTGCGTCCGCCGGGGCGCGCGCACTGCCCAGCCCCGCGAGCCCCCAGATGATCCCGTCCAGGGCCAGGCTCCAGTACAGGACGGACCCCCGTCTCTGGATCGCGGCGCGAGCGCGGGGATTCTTGTAGGCAAGCGCCAGCGCGAGACGCGGCGCGGCGCTGAGCACCTTCGCCGCGAACCACGCGCGGACCAGGAGCGTACCGAACACCGGCTCCAGGAAGACCGCGATGAGGCCGGCGAACGCCGTCGCCAGCACGGCGGCCACGGCCGAATGGCTCAGGATCCGGTCGAGTTGCTTCGCGCGAAAGCGAGCCGTCCCGTCATCGTCGAGGACAGTGGGCAAGTCGCCGATCGCGGCATTGGCAGCTTCCACTTGGCGGGCCACTCGCTCCCGGCCCTCGCAAACGCGGCGCGCTGCATCGGGGCATTCGGGAGCGAGGCAATCTACTCGCAGAGTCGGCTCGCGGAGATCGCATGCCGGGGGCGGTGCGGCCTTATTACCGCTTTCGCTCCTCGGCAGGGCGATCTCCGCCCGGTCGATCGCCGTCGCGCGGCGGCTGCCGGAGAATGTCGACGGACCTTTGGATGAACGACACCCTCGAGACCCTGAATGCGCTGGGCATCACCCTGCCCAGCCCGGCCTACCTGATCGGTGTCGTCCTCTTCAGCGTGGTCGGCATGGTGGCCTACTACCAAGGCAAGCGAGCGGGTCGCCAGCGCATGCGCTGGCTCGGCCTCGCCTTGATGCTCTATCCCTACGTGGTCTGGCAGACGTGGCTGCTCTATGTCGCCGGGGCCGGGCTCTCGATCGCGGCCTGGCTCGATCGGGGCTAACCGATGCTCGGCGCCTATTGCGTCTCGAAGGCGGCCGACCTCCAGATGGCACGCAACCTCGCCGTCGAGTACGGGCCGAGCAACGTGCGCGTCAACTGCATCGTGCCGGGCCTGACCAGGACCGGGCAGGCCATCGTGGTCGACGGCGGCGTGACGATCTGATCCGAGGAGGAGCCCCTTGAGAGACCTGCGCGACCTCATCGGCCGGAACATGCTGTTTCCGGCGCTGCGCCTGATGCGTGCACAGATGCGACAGGTTTCCGATCCGCTCAAGTTGCGCGAGGCGGCCGCGAAACTCGATGCATTGGGCCGCCCGGCGCCCGATGTGCGCGTTGAACCGGTGATCGCCGGCACGGCGCCCGCGAGTTGGATCAGCGTGAAGGGCGGGCGGCGCGACGGCGTGGTGCTGTACCTGCACGGCGGGGCCTTCATCGCCGAAACGCCGATGTTCCACGGCGCGCTGCTGGCGCGCATCTGCCGCGAGAGCCGGTGCCGCGGATTGATGCCGAGCTATCGGCTCGCTCCGGAGCACCGCTATCCAGCGGCGCTGGACGACTGCATGGCCGCCTACCGCTGGCTGCTGGCGCAGGGACACGAGGCCGGGCGCATCGTCGTCGCGGGCGATTCCGCGGGCGGCAACCTCACGCTCGCGCTGTTGCTGCGCCTGCGCGACGAGGGCCTGCCGCTGCCGGCCGGCGCGGTGGCGCTCTCGCCGGTGACCGATCTCACCTTCAGCGGCGAGTCAATACAGCGCAACGACGGCGTCGACGACATGTTCAGCGCCGACGGGATGGACGGGCTGGTGCCCGTGTACCTGGCCGACCGCGCCCTGCGCACCCACCCGCATGTGTCGCCGGTGTTCGGCGACTTCGCCGGCCTGCCGCCGCTGCTGGTGATCGTCGGCAGCACCGAGCTCCTGCTCGACGATTCGGTGCGCGTGGCCCAGCGCTGGCCCCAGGCCACCCTGCTCGTCTGGGACGGCATGCCGCACGTCTTCGTCGGCTTCGACTTCCTGCCCGAGGCGCGCGAGGCCACGCAGCGCATCGGGCGTTTTGTCCGTGAGCGTCTGGCGCTCGAGGCCGAACCGGCTGCCGTCGCCAAGGACGAGGCCGACGTGGCACCCGGACGCGAAGCGGCATTCGCCGAGGGCGGGGAACCGCATCCGCCTCGGCGTCTCGGCGTCATGGCCCGGCGGTACCTGGCGATCGCGGTGATCAGCGGATCGATGTGGCTGGCCGTGATCCTGTGGGGCATGGGCCCGCTGCTGCTGTTGGCGCATCCGGTCGTGTGGGTCGCCGCGCTTTCTCTCGGGGCGATCTGGGCCGTCGCGGCACTGCTGTTCCTGCGCGCTTCTTTCGGAGCACGCATCGGGCCCAGGAAGCCCCGTTCGTGACCCGAGACGATCGATCGACCTGGCTTGCGGAGTCCAGAGCGCCGCGGCGCCTTTTGTAGGATGATGAAACCGGGAGCGAACATCGCCTGCGGCGTCTGCAGGTGAGGCCCAGCGTGGCCGCGCGCAAGCACGGCGGGAGTGCTGCCCCTGCGGCGGCAAGACCACCGTGCACAGCGGTCATCGAGCCCCGACCTATCTCGTGAACCGATCCTCGCTCCACCGCTCACTGCCCACCCCGTGGTGCACGAAGAAGAGCCCGTCAGGGTCGTACCTGTCCTTCACCGCCAGCAGCCGCGCATAGTTCGCCCCCCAGAACGCGCTCTGCCAGTCCGCCTCGAAGTAGTCGCTCTCCGAGACATACGAGCCCGGTGACGGGACAAGCCTCCTCAGCTCGGTCGCCGCCCGCGCGATGGCCTGCGCGTGCCGGTGCGCGGCCGCGACGTCGGGCTCGTGTCCGGCGACGCCCGGATACGCCGGTTGCTCCTCCGACCCCAGAATCGCGAGCGCGAACGCATCGAGCACCGCCGGATTCGTCGCCGTGTCGCGTGCCGCGGCCAGCGCGTCGGCCGGCGCGCCGGCGAGGCCCTTGTTCAGGTGCAGCGAGACGCGCCAGTGCCGGCTCGCCGCGAAGAGCGCATCGGCCAGCGCGGCGCGGCGCGCGGGCTGCAGCAGCGCCGCGGGGAGCCAGGTCGAGCTGTAGCCGTGCAGGAACTGGCCCGCCTGCCCCTGGTCGCCCGGCCAGAACACGTTGGTCGGCGGCGCGCCGGACCGATCGTCGCGGCTGATGAAGCCGAGCGTGCGCTTGATGAACGTTGGCGCCCAGAACTCGCGCGCCGACGTCGAGACGATCTTCAGCGGCGAGAACTCGACCTTCCATTCGTCAGCGCCAGCGTCGAGCGCGTCCATGAACGGCCGCCACACCGCTTGCGCCTGGCCGCGCGTCAGGCCCTGGAACACCATCGAGATGCGCAGGATGTCGCCGGGGCGAAAGCGGATCTGCTCGCCCCAGTGCGGGCCGACCAGGTGCTCGGCGCAGAAGTCGACGATCAGGCCGACGAGCTTGCGGAACGCCGCCGGCGACGCGGCCTTGATCGTCATGTTCACCGCACCGAAATCTTCCGGCAGCGGATGCACGCGCAAGGTGACGCGCGTCACGACGCCGAAGCCGCCGCCGCCGCCGCCCTTCAGCGCCCAGAAGAGATCGGGGTGGCTGCAGGCATTGGCGATCCGGACCTCGCCGTCGGCGGTGACGACTTCGGCTTCGAGCAGGCTCGCCGCCGCGAGGCCGTATTGCTTCGAGAAGCTGCCGAAGCCGCCGCTCTGGATCAGGCCGGCGACGCCGACGGTCATGCAGCCTCCCCCCTGCACGTAGCCGCCCGCCTTGGTCGTGACCGCGTCGTAGACGTGCGCCCAGATCGCGCCCGCGCCGACCGAGACGGCGCGCACCGGCGTGGCGCTCGCCGCGCAGCCCTGCGCGACGAAGGCGTCGTGGAGCGTGATCGCGTTCATCCTGCGCGTCCACACCATGAGCGAATCGGCCGCGTTCGACGTGCCCTGGTAGCTGTGGCCGCCGCCCTTGACGACGAGGCGCAGCGCGTTCTGGCGCGCGAAGTTCACCGCGGCGGCGACGTCGGCGGCATTGCGCGCCGCGACGGCGTAGACGCTCGGCGACGACTTCCAGGCGTCGACCCAGCCGAAGGTCTGCGTCAGGGCGACGTCGTCGCCGAGG
>Ga0068861_100003876_pt1 | contig 10000 bp, 8 predicted proteins | sample KBSSwiS42_FD_66593 | JGI IMG/M metagenome (GOLD analysis project Ga0068861, IMG submission 66593) | Switchgrass rhizosphere microbial communities from Kellogg Biological Station, Michigan, USA - KBS Switchgrass S4-2 | ecosystem: Host-associated > Plants > Roots > Rhizosphere > Soil ...
CGGGCACGCTGGGCCGCCTGGATCACGGCATCACCGTCGAGGAATCGCTCGCGAACGCGAAGCTGATCTGCGATTCGACCGACCTGCCGGTCTCCGCGGATCTCGAGAAAGGTTTTGGCGACGCCCCGGCCGACACCGCGCGGACCATCCGGCGCGCCGCCGAAGTGGGACTGGTCGGCGGTTCCATCGAAGATCGTTCGGGCGCTGCCAACGCACCCATCTACGACATCGGACTCGCCACCGAACGCGTCGCGGCCGCGGTCGAAGCCGCACGCGCGCTGCCGTTTCCGTTCACGCTCACCGCGCGTGCGGAGAACTACCTCAGCGGCCGTCCCGACCTCGACGACACCATCCGGCGCCTGCAGGCTTACGAACGTGCCGGCGCGGACGTGTTGTTCGCTCCCGGCCTGCCCGACCTCGCCGCCGTTCGTGCGGTGTGCTCGGCGCTGAAGAAGCCCGTCAACTTCATGGTGGGCATCCCGGGCAAATCGTTCACGGTCGCAGAGCTCGCCGCCGCGGGCGTGCGCCGCATCAGTCTCGCGGGATCGCTGTATCGCGCGGCCATGACCAACCTCATCCACGCTGCGAAGGAGGTGCGCGATTCCGGCACCTTCAGCTACCTGGATCGCATGACGCCGGGCCCCGAATTCGCCGGCTATTTCAAGAAGCCGCCGGCATGAGTCACTGGAGCCGCCGCGAAGTCGTGCAGGCAGGACTCGCCACCGCGGGTCTTTCGGCCCTCGCGCGGAGCGCGGCATCCGCCGATCTGGCTCCGGACTCGCTGGAATCGCTGGCGCGCTCCAGGGGATTGCATTTCGGGACCGCACTCGGCGGCCGAGGGCTCGCGGACGCGAGTTATGGCGAGCTCATCCGCGCACAGTGCGGAATCATCGTCGCGGAGAACGCATTCAAGATGCCGGCGATCCAGCCGCAGCCCGGCGAATTCAATTTCGAACGCGCCGACGCGCTCGCGGCTTTTGCATCCGCCAACAACCTGCTGCTGCGCGGACATTGCCTGCTGTGGCATCACCCGCGCTGGCTGCCGCGCTGGATGACCGATGACTATGACTTCGGCGCGGACCGCGCGGCGGGCGCCGAAAAATTCCTGGTCGACCACATCTCGCGCACCACGAAGCATTTCGAAAAGCAGGTCATCTCCTGGGACGTGGTCAACGAGGCGGTGGACAACGTCACCGGCGAGATGCGCGAGACGCCGCTCTCGAAGGCCATCGGTTCGCCCGACAAGGTGCTGGAGATTGCCTTTCGCGCGGCTCGCGCCAACCTGCCCAACACCGAGCTGGTATACAACGACTACATGGGATGGGAGCCCGGCAGCGCGGCGCATCGCGGCGGCGTGCTGAAGCTGCTCGAACGGTTCCGCAAGAACGGCGTGCCGGTGAACGCACTCGGCCTGCAGTCCCACATCGGCGCCGGCAACCAGGACGACAACGCCCGCCCCTTCAATGCGCGCGATGAACGCGCCTGGCGAAAATTCCTCGAGGACGTGACCGGCATGGGTTACACGTTGCTGATCACGGAATTCGACGTGCAGGACACGCCTTTGCCCACGGACTTCACACCGCGCGATCGCGCGGTCGCGGCGCTCGGCCGTGCGTTCCTCGACATCACCCTGTCCTTCACGCAGGTCAACGCGGTGCTCTGCTGGGGTCTGATGGATTCGCAAAGCTGGCTGCAGGGCCGCACGCCGCGTGCCGACGGTCAGCCCAAGCGGCCCACTCCTTACGACAACCACTATCAACCCAAGCCGCTGCGCGATGCGATCGCCGCGGCGTTCCACGCGGCCCCGCCGCGCAAGCCGGCCGCGATCGCCGGGATCCCCGCATGAGCCTTGTCTACGCAGGAATGGGGGCATGAAGCTCGTCACCTGCGAACCGCGGCGTCATTCGGACGCGATCCTGGCGATCTTCAACGAGGCCATTGCCAACTCGACGGCGCTGTACGACTACAAGGCACGCACGTCGCAGGACATGGTCGCCTGGTTCGACGGCAAGGCGCGCAAGCACTACCCGGTTCTCGGCATCGAAGACGCGGCCGGAGTGCTCATGGGTTTTGCCAGCTACGGCCAGTTTCGCGAACGTCCGGCGTACAAGTACACGGTCGAACATTCGGTGTACGTCGACAGCCGCTTTCGTGGACAGGGCGTGGGACGCAAGCTGCTCGAGGCCGTGATCAAGGAAGCCGAGATCCAGGACTATCACGTCATGGTCGGCGGCATCGACGCGTCGAACGCGGTGAGCATCAGGCTGCACGAGAGTCTGGGATTCACATCCTGTGGCATCGTGCGTCAGGCGGGCTTCAAGTTCGGCCGTTGGCTGGACCTGGCGTTCTACCAGCTCATACTGCGCACGCCGGCGGGGCCCGTAGACGGCTGACGCACACGCGAGGGGGATCATGAAGAAAGTACTGCTATCGGCGCTGCTGATCGGCGCATGCGGATTGCGCGCGGCGATCGCGGAAGAGCCCATCGTGTTCGAGTGGTTCGAATATTCCGGGCGCGACTCGACTTTCTCCGCGCCCCTGCCGGCGGGCAGTTTTCATAACCCGATCCTCGCGGGGTATTACCCCGACCCGAGCGTGGTGCGAGTCGAGGACAAGTTCTACCTGGTGAATTCCAGCTTCGCGCACTGGCCCGGCATCCCGATCCACGAAAGCACCGACCTCGTGCACTGGACACTCATCGGCCACGCGCTCAGCGATCCGAAGAAGCTGAGCTTCGATGGCCTCAACATCTCGCGCGGCGTATTCGCGCCATCGATCCATTTCCACCAGGGCAAGTTCTACATCATCAATACGCTGGTGGACGCCGGCGGAAATTTCTTCGTCACCGCGGACAATCCGCGCGGCCCCTGGTCGGATCCCGTCTGGCTGAAAGAAATCGACGGCATCGATCCGTCGTTCTTCTTCGATGACGACGGCAAGGCCTACATCCTCAACAATGGGCCGCCCGAAGGCACGCCGCTGTACAACGGACATCGCGCAATCTGGATCCAGGAGTTCGACATCGCGGGCAACAAGCTCATCGGCCCGCGCAAGGTGATCGTCAACGGCGGCGCCGATCTGTCGAAAAAGCCCATCTGGATCGAAGGCCCACACCTTTACAAGGTGAAAGGCGGGTACTACCTGATGTGCGCCGAAGGCGGCACGGAGCGCAACCACTCGGAGGTGATCTTCCGCGGCAAGTCGCCTTGGGGCCCATTCGAGCCGTCGAGGAACAACCCCATCCTCACGCAGCGGGATTTGCCCGCGGACCGGCCGGACCCGGTGACGAACGCCGGCCACGCCGACCTGGTGCAGATGAAGGATGGCAGCTGGTGGGCGCTGTTCCTCGCCTCGCGCCCGTACAAGGACTATCTATTCAACACCGGGCGGGAGACCTGGCTGCTGCCGGTGCAGTGGAAGAGCGGCTGGCCGGTGATCCTCGAACACGGCAAGACCGTTCCTTTCGTCGTCAGGGGTCCGAAGGTATTGCAGCCCAAGGAACTCATCGACGCGGACCTGCTGGGCGGCAATTTCACGCGCCGCGACGACTTCGACATGGTCGAGCCGGGGCACGAGTGGTTGCAAATCCACGTGCCGAAGCACAACTGGTACGAACTGCTCAATGGCAATCTCGTCATCCATCCGCTGCCCGTGAACCTGGATCAGAAAACCAACGCCTCGTTCTACGCGAGGCGCCAGTCACATCTGCGATTCGCGGCCACCACGGAATTCGCGCCGCCGCGATATCCAGGCACGGCCGCCGGCCTTGCGGCGTATCAGAATGAGAACTACTGGTACTTCTTCGGCGCGCGGCGCGTCGAAGGTAAGCTGCAGCTCTTCCTCGAGCGCCACGCCGGCAAGAATCACGAAGTCGTGAAGACCGCGACCGTGGATCCAATCGCCGCGCTGCGCCTGATGATGAACGGCGACGGCGCGCGCTACTCCTTCTTCTATGACGCCGGCAATGGATGGCAGGCGTTGCAGGACCAGGACGATGGTTCGATGTTGAGTACGGAAATCGCCGGCGGATTCGTCGGTACGGTATTAGGCCCCTTCGCACGACAGGAATGACCATGCGCAAGACAGCTCTCGCGTTCGCGGTGTCCGCCCTCGCTACGCTCGCCCTTTCCACGCTCGCAAAGGCCCAGACTCCGCCAGTCCCCTCTTCTGATGGAAGGGTGGATGCCGACAAACAGGAATGGATTGCCCTGTTCAACGGCAAGGATCTGTCCGGCTGGACGCCAAAAATCGCCAAGTACGAGCTCGGCGACAATTACGCCAACACCTTCCGCGTGGAGAACGGCCTGCTCGAGGTGCGCTACGACAAGAAGGCCTGGAAAACCTTCGACGGGCGGTTCGGGCATCTCTTTTACAAGGACCCTTTTTCCTACTACCGGCTGGCAGTCGAGTATCGCTTCGTCGGCGAGCAGGTGCCGGGCGCGCCGGACTGGGCGCTGCGCAATTCGGGCGCCATGCTGCACTCCCCGGACCCGCGCACCATGCCGCGCGACCAGAACTTCCCGATTTCGATCGAGGGCCAGTTGTTAGGCGGTAACAGCGACGGCAAGCCCCGCTCCACCGCCAACATGTGCAGTCCCGGCACGGAAATCGTCTACCAGGGCAAGCTCTACGACGGTCATTGCCTCAATTCCTCGTCGCCGACCTTCGATGGCGACCAGTGGGTGCGCGCCGAGTTCGAGGTGCATGGCTCCGGAAAGATCACGCATTACGTGAACGGGCAGAAGGTTCTCGAATACGAACTGCCGCAGTACGGCGGTGGCTCGGTCGACAACTACAACACCACGACCAAGCCGGACGGCCAGCTGATCGAGAGCGGCTACATCTCGCTGCAGGCCGAATCGCATCCCATCGACTTCCGCAAAGTGGAACTGCTGAACCTGGCCGGCTGCATGGACAAGGCGGCGACCAACTACAAGAGCTATTTCATCAAGCACGTACCGGAGCAATGCAAATACGCGGAGGGCGCGAAGGCCGCGATGCGCAAGCCGGGCGAATACCCGTTGATGGCCGACTCCCTCGCGCAGGAAGGCGTGCCAAAGGGCCGGCTCGAAGGTCCGTTCGAATTCCACAGCAAGATCATCGCCGGCACCGTGCGCCGTTACTGGATCTACGTGCCCGCGCAATACAACCCGAAGAAGCCGGCGAACGTGCTGGTGTTCCAGGACGGCCAGCGCGCGACGAACCCCGACGGTAGTTTGCGGGTGCCGCAGGTCATGGAAAACCTGATCGCCAGGGGACAGATGCCCGTGACCATCGGCATCTTCATCACGCCCGGAAATCTCAGCGAGACCTACCCAACCGATCTGAAGTTCAGCAACCCCAATCATCGCAAGGAAGAGTACGACGCGATGAACGGCGACTACGCACGTTTCCTCATCGAGGAAATGCTTCCGGAAGTGGGCAAGAAGTACAACCTCACCGACGATCCGGAAAAGCGCGTCATCGGCGGCACCTCGAGCGGCGCGATCTGCGCGTTCACCGTGGCCTGGCAGCGGCCGGACGTGTTCCGCCGCGTGATCAGCATGATCGGCAGTTACACGTCGATCGGCTACGCTCCGGCGGCCGACGGCAAGCCGATGACACCGGGCGGCGACCTGTATCCCACGCTGATCCGCAAGAACCCGATCAAGCCGATCCGCATCTATCTACAGGATGGCGAGCACGATCTGTCCAACGAACACGGCAACTGGTTCCTGGCGAACCAGCAGATGCTGTCGGCATTCGAGTACGCCAATGCCAAGGCCGACAAGGACGGCACGCTGGGTGCGCGTTACGAGGTGAAGCACTTCTGGGGCGACGGCGGACACTCGGACGCGAACGGCGGCACGCTGCTGCCTGAGATCCTGAAGTGGATCTGGACCAACGATTGACATGAAATCCGCGGCACTGACCGCCGCCCTCATCGCGCTTCTATGTGGATGCGCGCGCGAGTCCGATCGCCCAACCGCCGATCTCGTGGTGCGCAACGGCGATGTGCGCACCATGGTTTCCGACGCGGCGCGCGCCAGCGGCATTGTCGTGGTCAAGGGCATGATTGCCTACGTCGGTCCTGACGAAGACGTGGCCGTGTGGATCGGACCGAAGACCAGGATCATCGATGCCGGCGGCCACACCGTGCTGCCCGGCCTCATCGACAGCCACATCCACGCCGCCGAAGGCGCGCTCGCGCTCAGCGGCTGCACGCTGCACGACGAAAAACTCACCGTCGCGCAGGCAGCCGACACCATTCGCGGCTGCGCCAAGGCCGACACGACCTCTACCTGGATCGTGGTCAACGAGGTGAATCCGGCGGGTTTCAAGGCGACTCGTCAGGATCTGGACGCCATCGAGAAGCACCGCCCACTCTTCTTATGGGGCACCGACGGCCACACCGCCTGGGTGAACACCCGCGCCCTCGAGCTCGCCGGAATCACACGCAAAACGCCGAACCCCGCCGACGGGCGCATCGAGCGGGACGCGAGCGGTGACGCCACCGGCTTCCTCGTCGATGGCGCGACCGGTCTCGCACTCGGCGTGATGGAAAAGCCCACGCTCGACAAGCGCCTCGATGCGCTGCGCAAGGTGTTGCCCAAACTACATGCCGTAGGCATCACCAGCTACCTGGAGGCGAACACCGACGAGCCCACCGTCGATGCCTATGCCGAGCTCGCGCGACTCGACCAGCTCGATGCGCGGGTCACTGTCGCGTTCGAGAGCAGCGGCGAGAACAAGCCCGAGGAGTTCAAGCGCCTCGAGGCGCTGCGTGCAAAGCTCGCGGGCAATGCGCTGTTCCGCGCCGACTACATCAAATTGTTCGCCGATGGCGTGATGGAATACCCGACGCAGACCGCCGCGCTGCTCGCGCCATACAACGACGCGAAAGGCAAACCCGGCAAGTCGCACGGCAAGCTGTACATGGCGCACGCCGACATGACCGCTTTCATCCAGGAGGCCGGCCGGCATGGTTTCAACATTCACGTCCATGCCATCGGCGACGCCGCGGTGCGCGCGACCCTGGATGCTTTTGGCGCCGCACGCGCCACCGGCAACCAGGAGAACTTCAGCATTGCGCACCTGCAGCTGATCGATCCGGCCGACCTGCCGAGATTCACGGCGTTGCACGTCTATCCATCGCTGCAGCTGCTGTGGGCACAGCCGGACAACTACAGCATCGAGGCGCTGACGCCGTGGATCGGCCCCGAGCGCATGGGCCGGCAGCATCCCGCCCGATCGCTGCTCGCGGCCGGTGCCGAAATTGCCGGCGGCAGCGACTGGGACGTGAGCAGTTTCAACCCGTTCGAAGCCATGGCCACCGCGATGTCGCGCAAGAACCCGAAGGAGCCCGAGCGCGCTCCGCTCGTCCTGGCGGAAGCGCTGACGCTGGATCAAATGCTGACTGCCTACACGCTCAACGCCGCGAAACTCATCGGCCGGTATGGCGAGATCGGATCGCTGCAGCCCGGCATGCGGGCGGATTTCATCGTGCTCGACCGCACCCTCGGGGACAAGACCACGGCCGACGAAGTGCGCGTCACGCGCCCCACGAGCGTGTACTTCGCCGGACGCGATGTCACATCGGCGACATCCGCCGCCGCGAATTGAACCAGTTCACGTAGTTAGCGGAGTTCCTTTGACCCTCCCGGCAGGTTCGCATACCTTGCCCCGAGTCCAGGGAGCGTCCACATGAAACTTCGCCTTTGCCTGCTATTGCTCGCCGCCCAGGTGGTATACGCCGCCGACGGTTTCACGCCCGAGGAGATGAAGACCGTCGACCAGATCAAGACGGCGATCGACAGCACCTGTCGCAAAGGCATCGCGGAATACCAGAACAAAATGAACGACCAGGCGCCGCCCGTGGCGCGCTGGCTGACCAGCCTGATCGCGACCTCGGATTACTGCACCTGCGCCAGCCGGAAATTCGGCGAGGACATCACGCCGGAAGACTTGCGCACGGGTTCCATGCAGGGACTCACCGCGGTGGCAGAGCGTTCGGGAACCGAATGTCTTCTGCCGGGGTTCAAGAGCACGTTTCCTTCATTCTGCGCCGACCTCGTCCAGGAGATCGATTCTCATGGCGGCAAGAGCCCGCCGCGCGCCGATTTCTGCGGCTGCATCCAGAAAGAGGTCGATGGCATCACGGTGGATAATTTCAAAGAGTTTGTCAGAGACAGCCGGAAGGATCGCGACGAATACAAGCAGACCGGGAAGGTACCCGACAGCAGTCACTCCATCGTCGCGGCCATGTTCCGCTGCGGAATGCAGCCGGCCGGCGGTTGAACGCCTGCTAGCGGGACGCCGGCTCCGGCCGCGCGCGGTACGAGCGCAGCAGCAGATACCGCGTGAGTCGCGGCAGGTGCCGCGCCATGAAGATCATCACCTTGCCATGAAAGGTGACGATGACCTCGCGCTTCCCGGCCAGGATGCCGCGCACCATGACGCGTGCCGCCTTGTCGGTTTTCATGCGCAGCCATTCCGGGACCGGATCCTTCGCTTCCGGGTGCAGGCCGCCGCGGTTGTCGACGCGCCGGATGTCCGAATCCACGAAGCCCGGCGAGATCAAGGTGCATGCCACACCGATGCTGCGCAGGTCGCCATGCATGGCCTCGGCGAGCGCGCGCACCGCGAACTTGCTCATCGCGTAAGGTGAACCGCCAGGTGCGGAGATGTGGCCCGCGACGCTGCCCATGATGACGAACCGTCCGCCCGTCTTTCGCAGGGCGTCCGCGGATTCCTTGAAGGTTCGCAATACGCCGAAGACGTTGGTCTCGAGCTGACGCCGGTAGTCAGCCAGCGCGAGATCCTGCGCCTTGCCGACGATGCCGAACCCGGCGTTCGCGATCACGATGCCGGGCACGACGTCGCGCGCCGCGAGCTCCGCGACCACTCGCCCGATCTCGCCATCCATCGTGACGTCGGCCTTGTGAGCGGTGGCGCGCGGACCCGAAGTATTCAGCTCCGCCGCCAGCGACTCGAGCTGCTCCAGCCGGCGGGCGACCAGCGCCACTCGATATCCGCGTGCGACGAATTCACGCGCGAGACCGGCTCCGATGCCGGAGGAAGCGCCGGTGATGAGAACCGTTTGATTCGAGTTGTTGTCAGTCATGAGTCGGGTTCTATCACGCGTTTGACGGCCGGAACAATGCTGTGCTCTAGTGAATCAATGGGGGAGAACAATGGCTGAAAAAGAACAAAGTGTCGCGACCCTCGTCTTTCCGAATGAATACCTGCGGCAACTCAACAGCATCGCAGGGCTGACGACGCAGCACGTGATCTACCTGAAGCGCAAGTTCGTTTCGAAGGAAGGCTACGAGCTTGTCAGGTACCCCCTGTCCGATTGCGTGAGCATCGAGTACCGGGAGGACCTTCCGGTATTCAAGATCGCCGCGGGATGGCTGTTGCTCGCCCTTCTGGCCTTCACTGTCGTGATGCTCGCGATCTATTGGGGCGACCTGCAGCCGGGCACCCACATAAAAATCGGAGCGCTGTGCCTGGCGGCGATCTGGGGCGTGAAAGTCGCGTTTGGTGGTCGCAGGCATCGAATCGAAATTTCACTCAAGGATGGATCGACACTCACGTGGAAATCCAGAGCCGGCGAACGCGAGCTCATGGCGCCCACCGTAGAAAAAGTCGTGGAATTCTCGCGGTCCGCCGGGCTCCTGCACGCATGATGATCCCCGACAAGACTCAGCTCGGTGTGGCTCGCGGAATGGCCCTGGCGCTGGTCACGGCCGTCGTGTTGTTCGTGGTTGCTGCGCTGTACTTGCCACGTCTCTGTACCTTCGGGTCCGATGTCGTCGCCCGAATCCAGCTTGCAGGTTGGGCGATCGTGTCGCCGGCCCTGGTGCTGCTGATCTGCGTCGCGCGACTCGCCAAGCATCGCTTCTTCACAGCGGAGGACATCAACGGCAGCGCCCTGACTACCGGGAGCGAGCGGGCGCGACTTCTCCAGTCGCTGCTGCAGAACACCCTGGAGCAGATGTGCCTGGCGATCCCGGTGTAT
>Ga0068861_100003881_pt1 | contig 9993 bp, 6 predicted proteins | sample KBSSwiS42_FD_66593 | JGI IMG/M metagenome (GOLD analysis project Ga0068861, IMG submission 66593) | Switchgrass rhizosphere microbial communities from Kellogg Biological Station, Michigan, USA - KBS Switchgrass S4-2 | ecosystem: Host-associated > Plants > Roots > Rhizosphere > Soil ...
GTCGAGGATTACATGACGGTCGATCTGCACATCGGCTACACGTTCGGCACAACCGGCGCATTCGAAGGGATGTCGGTGTATCTCGATGCGAGCAACGTGCTCGATGAGGATCCGCCGTTCGTCAACGCGCCGATCGGCTTCGATCCGTTCAATGCGAATCCGATCGGCCGCTTGCTGACTGTAGGTGTGAGCAAGAAGTGGTAGCACGCTGGGGCGCGCTCGCCGCAGCGTGCGTGCTCGCCGCGTGCGTGTCGCAGCCCGCGACGGACTGGCCGACCTACGGCCACGATCCGGGCGGGCAGCGCTTTTCACCGCTCGAGCAGATCAATCCGTCGAATGTGGCAAACCTGCGGGTCGCATGGACTTATCACATGCGGCCTGCAGGCACGACGGAAGGCGGCGGCAGATTCGCGAGTTCCGAGCTCACGCCGCTGGTCGTCGACGGCGCGATGTACGTGACGACCCCGTATCGCCGCGTCCTCGCGCTCGATCCCGATACCGGCAGTGAGATCTGGACGTATGAAGTGCTCGGGCCCGGGCAGCCTTCGCTGCGCGGCGTCGAATACTGGCCGGGCACGCGCGCCCATCCGCCGCGAGTCTTATTCGGTACGCGCGATGGTCGATTGATCGCACTCGACGCGCGCAGCGGCAAGCCCGCGGCGGGCTTCGGCGTGAATGGCATCGTTGATCTCAAGACACCTGACGTGATGGGCGAGGGCAGCGTGCCGGGCTCGGAGGACTATCCCAGGTACGGTTTGACCTCGCCGCCTATCGTTTACCGCAATGTGATCATCACGGGCTCGGCGACACAGGAGTTTCCGCCGCGCGGCGTTTCTGGCGCGGTTCGCGGATGGGATGTCGTCACCGGTCAGCTGCTTTGGACGTTCAACTCCATACCGCTGCCGGGACAGCCAGGACGCGAGACGTGGGAGGGCGACAGTGCGCGCGGGCGCTCGGGCGTGAACATCTGGGGCTTCATGACTGTCGATAGCGAGCGAGGCATCGCCTATCTGCCGTTCGGAGCGCCGACGTGGGATCGCTACGGCGGCGATCGCAAAGGAGCGAACCTGTTCGGCACGTCGCTGGTCGCCGTCGCTGCGCTTACCGGCAAGTATCTCTGGCACTTCCAGGTCGTGCATCACGACATCTGGGACAACGACCTGCAGGCACCGCCGGTGCTGTTCGACATGCGCAAGGAAGGCCGGGTTGTGCCCGCCGTCGCGATCGTCTCGAAGAACGGCTTGCTGTTCATTCTCGATCGGCGCACTGGCGAGCCGATTCATCCGGTGGAAGAACGAGCAGTGCCCGCGAGCGACGTGCCGAACGAGCAGACCTGGCCGACGCAACCGTTCCCAGTGCGTCCGCCGCCGCTCGCTCGCAACAGCTTCAGTCCGGACGACCTCGCAACAGTGACGCCACAGCTGCACGCCTTCTGCGAAGACTTCGTCACGAAGAACCGGATGCGTTCCGGCGGTCCGTATCTGCCGGTCGGCTACGACGTCGTGACGATCAATTTTCCCGGCTTGCAAGGCGGTGCCAATTGGGGCGGCGGATCGTTCGATCCGATGCGCGGCTACTTGTTCGTGAACACGCTCGACATGGGGCAGGTCACTTCGCTGATCGACAGCGACGGCCCGCTGCCGGTTGCCCGCGGACCGGTGAGTGGCCGTTTCCAGGAACCGTCGAGTCGACTCATGTGTCAGCAGCCGCCGTGGGGAAGGCTGACGGCCGTCAACGTGCACAGCGGCGAGATCGTCTGGCAAAGCGTGCTCGGTGTCAGCGACAACCTTCCCGAGGACCTGCAGCGAACCGGCAGGCCCAATGTCGGTGGCTCGATCGCCACCGCCGCGGGACTGGTCTTCATCGGCGCGACCGACGACAGCCGCTTTCGCGCGTTCGATTCTGCGACCGGGCGAGAGCTGTGGATGGCGAAGCTCGACGCCTCGGCACATGCCACGCCGATTACGTATCTCGGCAAGAGCGGCAGACAGTTCGTCGCAGTGACCGCGACGGGCGGCAGCTTCCTCGGAAGTCCCGTCGCCAGCGATGCGATCGTCGCGTTCGCCTTGCCTCGGGCAGATTCGCAGTCGGCAGTCGAGCATTCTGCATCGTCGCCACAACCGGCGGCGCGCAAGCTAGACGATTTGCCTGCGGGCCCTGGACGCGACGCGCTCGTGCGCAGCTGCGCGAGTTGCCACGAGCTTGGTGTCGTTCTGGCGCGCGGCAGAACGCGGTCGGAGTGGGCCGAGGTAACAGGCCTCATGGTCGATCGCGGCGCTGTGATCGGCGCGGACGAGCGCGAGATCCTGCTCGACTATCTGGCCGAGATCGCGCCTGCGCACTAAGCATGCGCAGCATGGACCGGCACCGGAGGCTCACAGGTGAACGTGAACGAGCTCGTTGCGATCGACGTGCACACGCACGCCGAGGTGTCCTGTCGCCAGGAACCGGACGAAGCCTGGGCGCCTTTCGAAGCTGCGTCGGCGAAGTATTTCAAAGCGGGCAAGCGGCCGACGATTGCCGAGACGATCGCGTACTACCGCGAGCGTCGCATCGCCCTCGTCATGTTCACGGTCGACTCCGAGTTCGAGCTCGGTGCGCGGCGCATTCCGAACGAGGAGATCGCGGATGCGGCGCGCGAGAACAGCGACATCATGCTGGCGTTCGCGAGCATCGATCCGCACAAGGGCAAGATGGGCGTGCGCGAAGCGCGTCGCCTGATTGCGGATGGTGTGATCCGCGGCTGCAAGTTTCATCCGACGCTGCAGGGCTTCTTCCCGAACGACCGCATCGCTTACCCGCTCTACGAAGTGATTGCCGAGCATCGGCTGCCGGCGATCTTCCACAGCGGACATTCAGGCATCGGCACTGGCATGCGCGGCGGGGGCGGGCTGCGCCTGAAGTATTCGAACCCGATCCATCTCGATGATGTGGCCGCAGACTTCCCCGACATGACAGTCATCATCGCGCACCCTTCCTGGCCGTGGCAGGACGAAGCGCTGTCGGTATGTCTGCACAAGCCGAACGTCTATATCGACTTGTCGGGGTGGTCGCCGAAGTATTTCCCGCCGCAGCTCGTGCAATACGCGAACACACAATTGAAGACGAAGATGCTGTTCGGGTCCGACTATCCGTTGATCACGCCCGACCGCTGGATGAAGGATTTCCAGGAGGCCGGCTTCAGGCCCGAGGTACACGAGCTGATCCTGAAGCAGAACGCTACGCGCGCGCTGGGACTCTCTGGAGCGTAGAGTGGCTGTGCTGCCGAGCTGGACGCCGGACCCGTTCAACACGCGGTTCGAGCGCCGCGAGGACGGCACTCTGTTCCTCTATCCTGAGGGTCGGCTTGCCACTTATCCCGCGCGAATCACGGACTGGCTCCAGCATTGGGCGCACGCCGCTCCAAATCGCCTGTTCGTTGCGCGACGCGACGCGAACGAGCAGTGGCAGTCCGTTAGCTACGCGCAGATGTTCGAGCGAGTCGTGCGTGTTGCGACGGGCCTCGCAACCCGAGATCTATCCGCGGAGCGGCCGATAGCAATTATCTCGGGGAACAGCATCGAACATCTCACTTTGGCACTGGCCGCGATGTGGGTCGGGATTCCGTATTGCCCGGTGTCACCGGCGTATTCGCAGGTCGCGAGCGATCTCAGCAAGCTTCGCTATTCGCTGGATCTGCTCACGCCGGGTCTCGTGGCTGCGTTCGAAACGCCGGCATTCCTGCGAGCCATCGAATTAATATCCGCCGAAGTCGAGATTGTGGGCGATGAGCAGGTCGCGGGTCGCACGGTGACCTCGCTCGATGCGCTCGAGCGTGAGCCATCGAGAGTCGTCGCGGAGCGTCACGCGAACATTAATCCGGACACGATCGCGAAATTCCTGCTCACGTCGGGCTCGACCGGACAACCCAAGGCCGTGATCACGCCAAATCGCATGTTGTGCTCGAACGCCGCCATGCTCAGACAAGCCATGCCATTTCTGGTCGAAGAGCCGCCGGTGCTAGTCGACTGGCTTCCCTGGAGTCACACCTTCGGTGGCAGTCACAACGTAGGCTTGGTGCTCAGCTGCGGAGGCTCGCTGTACCTCGACGAGGGCAAGCCGACGGCCGCAGGCATTGCGACGACACTGCGCAACCTTCGGGAGATCTCGCCAACCGTGTACTTCAATGTGCCGAAAGGATTCGAGATGCTGGCCCGGCATCTGAGGGACGATGCAGCATTGCGTAGTAACTTCTATCGCCGGCTGCGCGCGTACTTCTTCGCCGGCGCATCGCTGGCCCAGCACACATGGGATGCGCTGGACGAGGCGTCGTTGCAGGAACGCGGCTATAAGACACCGGTATTGTCGGGCCTGGGTGCGACTGAGACTGGGCCATCGGTGACGTTTACCACGCCAGCGATGGGTCGCAGCGGTGTGATCGGGCTGCCGGCCGCGGGCAACGTCGTCAAGCTTGCGCCGGTCCAGGAAAAGCTCGAGATCCGAGTCCGCAGCCCCAGCCTGATGCCAGGCTATTGGCGTCAGCCCCAGCTCACCACGCAAGCGTTCGATGAGGAAGGCTTCTATCGGCTGGGGGATGCGGTGCGGCCAATCGATCCGCAGGACCCGACGCGAGGACTGCGCTTCGACGGACGCATTGGCGAGGACTTCAAGCTCGCGAGCGGCACCTGGGTCAGCGTCGGGCCGTTGCGCGCCGATCTGATCGCCGCGCTAGCGCCGGCGGCACAGGACGTGGTCATCGCAGGTCTCGACGCGGATTTTGTAGCTGCGCTGATCGTGCCGGATTGTGCCGCATGCGCGGGCATCCTCGAGCTCGATCCACCGCTGTCGCACGCCGAGCTTGCGGTCAGTTCGCGGCTGCTCGAGTGGTTGAAGCAACGCTTGATCGTGCATGCGGAGCAGAATCCAGCGAGCACTCGGTGTGTGCGACGCGCACTTGTTCTGCCAACGCCGCCTTCGTTGGATCTCGGCGAGATCACCGACAAGGGTTCCATTAATCAACGCGCTGTTCTTCGTCATCGCGCGGAGTGTGTAGCGGCCCTCTATGCGCCGGAGCCGCTGTCCAACGTGATGGAGATCGCGGGCCTTGGGTCGGACCATGCACGACCAAAAAAGAAGCAGGAGCCGTGAGCGTCACAGGTCGACTCCCCGGGCTGGATTCGAAGTCAGTCGTGAATTGTTGAATGGACGACGCGTGCGCGCTTGCGATGTAGCCGATACCCCCGGCGATACCCCACTCCGAAGCGCGCTGCTTTCCTGGCTGTACTGCATGCGTGAGCATGCTCGCGGACTGAAGCAGGCTCACTAACCAATGGGCGGGCGAGCGAGCATCTGCATTCTGATCGGCAGCGGCCGTCCCCTGTGAGAACTAGCGTCATCCTCATCTTGATTGGTCTTGTGACGAATCTTGGCAATGTGCTCGTCGGCCATTGGCAGATGCACATCCACGGTGGTGTCGGCCACAGCGAAGCTGCCTGCCTTCACCTATGACTCGCGCGCCGCCGCGCCGCTGCGTGTAGTACCCCCGAAGGTGGTACGTATTGACGAGACAAGGGTTGAACTCCACGCGCTGCGCTCACGATGATTCACTAAGCGGCGCATCCTCGACTTAAGTTGTTGTAAGCAGGTTCATTCGTTCCGGCCCCCATGCTACAAAGGCGTCGATGCCAGCCCGCTGTGTGTGCATCAACACGCGTCCTGACAGCTCTCCGTGTTACTAAAAATCGCTGATACGTCGAGGAGCCTGGTCATGAGTAACCTGCGACGACTCGCATTCACTTTGACGCTCATTTCACCTTTGGCGATCGGGAACGTGTTCGCCGCCAATGAAGCCAGCAACGAAAACAATTCCAACGAGTGCCGTGGACTGCCGGGGCACTCGGCATTGAAGCAGGCTTTGGCTGCTGCACGCGTGCAGCCAAACGGCGGTTTCAATCTCGATATGTGGGGTACGGTCGTGAATCGGGACGGACTCGTGTGCGCCGTCGTTTTCACCGGGAACGACCGCGGCGCTCAATGGCCTGGCAGCCGCGTGATCTCCGCACAGAAGGCGAACACGGCAAACGCTTTCAGTCTGCCAGCACTTGCTCTGTCAACGGCGAACCTCTTCTCAGCAGTTTCGCCGGGTGGAAGTCTTTACGGGCTGCAGCACAGCAACCCAGTGAATACGCACGTGGCTTATGCCGGTCCAGCATCCCGGTTCGGCGCGGCGAATGATCCGATGGTGGGCGGGCGCATCGGCGGAGTGAACGTATTCGGCGGCGGACTGGCTCTCTACGACGCTTCAGGCGTACTCGTCGGCGCGCTGGGTGTGAGCGGCGACAGCTCATGCGCCGATCACAACATCGCATGGAGGACGCGTAACAATCTGGCCCTCGACTACGTTCCGGGAGGCGTGTCCGGCGATCCGGCCCGACCCGACAACATCGTCTACGACATTACTTCGCAACTCGGGCAACAGGAGGGTGTGAGCGCGAGCGGTTGGGGTCATCCGGCGTGCAGCGCTGCCGCCACCGGTATTGCTGCTGGCCTCCCTCCGACGCGAACCATCGAAAACTGAAGCTTGCATGGAGTCAACTGGGGGCCTGTGGTCGCAGGCCCCCAGTCGAACCGTGGCTATTTGCCGGTGGGTCAGGAGGAACGGCTTGAGGCTGCTTTTCCGCGCGACAGCCAATCTGTGCGGGAAGCGATAGAAGGGTATCTAAATTTTTCGGACTACCCTCCTGCGGAATGGCCAAGTAGCGATCTGGCTGAGGCACAACGCACCTGTGAGCAAAGAATCGCGCAAGCGTTTCCGAACTGAGCGCACGCTCGATCGATGCTCTCGCGTACCGGCGGTCTTACAGTTGGAGGTAACACATTGGACCGAACGGCATGACCTAACACCCCGCTGGAACGCACGCGTGACAGATAAAGTGCCAAGCCCATACCGCAGCGCGCGCGGCACTCAGCTCAGCCGTTGAACGGAATGAAGACCCAATACGCGATTTCACTGCTGACGTGCTTCGCGGTTGCTGCCGCAGCAGCGGCGGAGGAGGAGGTGACATACATGGTCACGCCGCCTCGGATGTCCCTTGGCTATGAGGCATTGCAGAAACATGAGCAGGTGATTTCGCTCTGCCAAGTCCTCCGGTCAGATAGTTGCGAACGGACAGCGAATCACGTGTTTGGGCCGATCGCGATAGCTTCGGCGATTGATCTATTGCAAACGACTGGTTCACGACCAGGACAGACTTTTGTCTATTCTGAAAGCAAGGTGGCGGAACTGCACTGGAGTACAAGCGGTGGAGCTACAGTCGAGATCTACGAGTTGGAGCAGCGCGAATGGAAGCGTCGATGGTCGTACACGATTCCATACTGAGCCCTCCAACTCCGCGCTGTACGCGACGTGAGAAGACGCACAGGCGTCGGCCCGGAGACACCTCACTTGCACCCGCTTGAACAACTGTCCGGCCGAGCTTTGCTGGACGCCATAGGCGCGTCGAGATTCGATCCGAAGTCGACGCGTGGGTTCTACGAGAGCTACTTTGTACGGGCCAACCATCCATCAGAGCCGAAGGCATTCTGGATCAGGTACACGCTCTTTTGCCCGCGCGGACGTTCACAGCTTGCGGTCGGTCAGCTTTGGGCGATCTACTTCGACGGTCAGTCGTCAGAGCACATAGCAATCAAGCAGTCTGTACCGTTCGAGTCTTGTTCGTTCTCCGCTCAAACGCTCGACGTCCGCATTGGTGATTGCACGCTGTCGGAGCGCGATCTTTCCGGATCGGCGGTGTCCGGAAATCGGGAAATCGCCTGGAGTCTCGCTTATCGCGGTGCCGGCCCGCCTGTGTTCTTGCTTCCGCTTGCGCTGTACAGCAAAGGATTCCCCAAGGCCAAAGCACTGACTGGCATTCCGCTGGCAGACTTTGAGGGCACCTTGAACGTCAATGGCAAGTCCGTTCCCATCAAAGGCTGGCGTGGCAGTCAAAACCACAACTGGGGCCTTCGGCATACAGACCGATATGCCTGGGGACAGGTTGCGGGATTCGAGGGCCGTCCGGACGCGTTCTTGGAGTGCTCAACCGCCAAACTCCGGATCTGTCCGCTCTGGACTCCCTGGCTAACCAATCTGGTACTGCGTGTCCCGGGAAGAGAGTTTCGGCTGAATTCGCTGACTCAGGCACTTCGCAATCGCGCCAGCTACCGATGCTTTGAGTGGAATATTGCGGCTCAAAGCGGTGGCATCAAAGTTGAGATCAACTTCGCGGCCAATTCGGACATGGTGGTGGGATTGATGTACGACGATCCACCTGGTGGTGGTCGAGTCTGCCTCAATACCAAGCTCGCCGCATGCTCGGTGCGCGTCACCGAAGCAGGCAAGCCTCTGATCGAGTTGCACACATCTAATCGCGCGGCGTTCGAAATCTTGCCCACGAGCGAAGTCCACAGCGTAAGCATCCCTGCATGACGCCTAGGGAAGGAGCGCGCCTATAAATGTGAGAGTTCGATCTTGGCGCTCCGTTCTCGCGAGCTGCCGGCTGAACGTCCCTCTGCTGGACACTCGAGGACCATGCGCGAACAAGAAAAGCAGGAGCGTTGGAGCGTCACGAGTTCGATCCCAAACCCGGATTCACCCCCATATCCGCGCTCACGTTCTCGTGCCCTGCATCTTCGATTGGCGCGTGGGGGTATGCATATCAAATGAGTCACAGACACCCCCAGAAATACCCCCACGAGGCGGTGGCTGCAGATGGAGGTCAATAGTCGTTAGCGGAGAACAAAAGGACTGAAAGCTCAGTGATTAGAGCTTGCTGCTGGACGTCCCTGGACGTCCTCGGAAGTCCTTGGAAAATCTTTGGATCGCTCCCCGGGCCGGATTCGAAGTGCATCGTAAGTTTTGAACTCGCACCTTGCGAGAATCACGCACAAGCCGCGTATCCCCAGCGATACCCCACACCCGGGCACACAGCTCCTGGGGATCAGAGTTCAGTTGAAGGCGGTCGTTACACTTAGCTGACGATGTCAGCGAGGCGTATTTGCGCCGCTTTTGCAGAATCCCAGCGCACGGGTGCGATGCATGTCCAAGGCAGCGGACTATGAAATGAGTCTGAAAGAGGAACGTGGGTATCGTCCCGACGAGTTGTCGCCTGGAGCGCCTATCTTCAGCTGGCCGATCAAGATTGGGGCCGCCCTAAAGTGGTTCTTTGGTGTTCCGGGGTACCTCCTGCCCTGGCACGTCCTTTTCTTCGGCATAGCTGTGCTGCTTTGGAAGTTCCACTTTCCACCTTCACTTGACGCGGGTCGTCCGTTACTAGCGTGGGTCTTTGCGCTATTAGGTAGCCACCTTGTAGTGCTTGTGCTCTTCGTCGGTGCTTGGCATTTGCACCTTTATGTTCGTAGAGCACAGCAGACCAACTACAAATACGACAGCAGATGGCAGTTTGTGAACGACGGGGCATTTCTGTTTCGAACTCAATCCTGGGACAACATCTTCTGGAACGTTTTCAGCGCAGTTCCAATTTGGACCATCTACGCAGCGTTGACGCTCTGGCTGCAAGCGAGCGGCTCTGTGCGCACAGTCCATTGGCAGACGAACCCGAGCTATTGCGTGGTGCTGACCTTGGTGATCCCACTCTGGGTTGACATTCACTTCTATGCGACGCATCGCTTGCTGCACTGGAGTCCTCTATACAAGACAGTGCACAAACTCCACCACAGGAATGTGAATCCGGGCCCGTGGTCAGGCTTGTCGATGCATCCGGTCGAACACGTGCTCTATTTCTCTGCAGTGTGTCTCTTTTGGGCGCTGCCCGCACATCCACTCCACACCTTGTATCTCTTGGTGTACATGGCATTGGGCCCGTCACTGGCCCACCAAGGTTTCGATCGTCTCGTCATCGGACGGAGGACCTTCAGCACCCTTCACTACATGCACTATCTCCACCATCGATATTTCAATGCGAACTATGGCGGTGGCATCGTTCCAATCGATAAGTGGGTCGGTACTTTCTACGA
>Ga0068861_100003895_pt1 | contig 9981 bp, 7 predicted proteins | sample KBSSwiS42_FD_66593 | JGI IMG/M metagenome (GOLD analysis project Ga0068861, IMG submission 66593) | Switchgrass rhizosphere microbial communities from Kellogg Biological Station, Michigan, USA - KBS Switchgrass S4-2 | ecosystem: Host-associated > Plants > Roots > Rhizosphere > Soil ...
CGCAAGCCGGGTAGCAAGGACGAGTATTACGACATCGACTTCTGGGTGGACGACAAATCCGGGAAGCTCGAGGTCAAGGATGTGAAGATGCACAAAGTGCCGGTGCAAGAGGACGGCATCTGGACGCAAGAGACGCGCTACAAGTTCGAGGACAGCGAGTTCGACGTCACAAATTAAGTCGTAACTTAGTCGCTTGCGAGACAACTCGGTAATCTTAGAGCGGGGTAACAGCGAAATCGTCAGTCCCCCGTGATAGGAGGCTGGCCAGCCTGACAGACGCAGCAGCTGAACGTGACCTCGGTTACGGACGGCTGTCATCTGAAGAGGCTAGAACCGATTCGCCAAGAGATGATCTTGGTGAAGTTTGCGGACCCACCCAATAAGGAGTCGATCATGAATAAAGCTATTCTAACCGCCGCCTTCGCCGGCGCCATGCTGTTTGCCACTGCAGCTATGGCCGGTGAGTACACCAACTATTGCGCCATGGGCCTGGCCTCTGGCAAGAAGATCCAGACCGACTGTTCGATCAGCTCGCAACTCGAAGGCAAGACCTATTGCTTCGGCAGCAAAGAAGCCATGGGAGAGTTCATGAAGGACCCCAAGGGCAACCTTGCTAAGGCCGACGAGTTCTTCAAGAAGGGCTAAGTCCAAGGGACATAGCGCATAGAGTTTGCGAGGCCCGCTCCGTTCGAGCGGGCCTTTGTTTTTGCTCAGACGAGCGCGCCGCCCGCTTTCGCGGCCAGCAGTCTGTCCAGCGTGGCAACAGTGGACGTGTCGGCACGGCCGTCGATCCGAGCGGTGCGGAAATGGCGCTGGAAAGCCTCGATCACTTTCTCGAGCCCGGTGCCGTAAGTGGTGGTCAGCTCGACTCCGTAGCCGTAGTCGTGAAGCGCGTTTTGCAACGCGGCAACTTTCTCGCCTTCATCGCCGGGGCCGAGGCCGGCATCGCCTTCCAACGGCACCGGCTCGACCCAAAGGCCGATGCCGGCGCGCGCCAAACGCTGCCAATCGAATTTCTCGCCGGGATCGCGTTTCCTGCCGGGCGCAATATCAGAGTGAGCAAGCACGCGGTCGGGCGGAATCGCATGCCGCCCCAGGATATCGAGGCACAGCGCCTCGACGGCAAACATTTGCATTTCGGGAAAATCCGGATAGTCGAAATCGTGGCCGGGGTTATGGATCTCGATGCCGATCGAGCAGGAATTAAGATCGGTCTCGCCGGCCCAGAGGCTTTGTCCCGCGTGCCAGGAGCGGGCGCCCTCCGCGACCATCTGGGCGATGCGCCCCTCTTCGTCGACGAGATAATGGCATGAGACTTTCGACTCTTCGCGCGTCAGCCAATCGAGCGCGGCTTCGGCAGACTCCATTCCGGTATAATGCAAGATCAACATGTCCGGCGAGCGGCCGCCGACCCTCGCTTCATTGTTCGGCGAGGGGACCCACAAAGTGGCAAGCGCGCTATCGGGGGCGATGGTCATGGGTTGCCTCCGTCATACCCGGCTTCCGCCGATATGACGAAAGAGAAACTAAATCCCGCGCTCCTTGGCGATCTGGCCATAGGCCTCGTTGATCGTGGCGACCTTCTCGGTGGCGATGGCGATGAATTCCGGCGGCACGCCGCGCGCGATCAGCTTGTCGGGATGGTTCTCGGAGATGAGCTTGCGGTACTGGCTCTTCAGCTCGTCATTGCCGATGCCGGGCTGAACGCCCAACACTTCGTAAGGATTGCGCTTGTGGGCCGCGACATGCCGCGCCTTGATGTAGCTGAACTCGGTCTCGGTAAAGCCGAAGCGCTTGGAAACGCCGGCGAGGAACTGCTCCTCGTTTGGATGCAGCTGATCGTCGGCCTTGGCGATGTGGAATAAACCTTCCAGCACGTCCTCGAGCAATTTCCGATTGCCTTTGAACATGGTGGCGAGTTGCTCGGCATAGGCCTCGTAGCCGGCGACGTCTTGCTTGGCGAGATTGAAGACGCGCGCAACATTCTTCATCTCGCCGTCCGGCACCTTGAAGACTTCCTTGAAGGCGTTGACCTCGTCCATGGTGACGACGCCGTCGGCCTTGGCCATCTTGGCGCCAAGCGCGATGACGCCGACGGTGAACGCGACTTGATTTTCCGCCTGCCCTTCCTGATCGCCGTCGCGATCGATGGCGTAATGGCCGGCCACGCCGCCCACCAGCGCTCCGATTGGGCCGCCAATGGCGAGCCCAGCGGCCGCTCCCGCCAACTTACCCCAGATCGACATTGCAAAATCCCCCCGACACAGACGCTAGGCTAGAGCATAAGGAGTTTTGAAGGCGGCCGCATACAACATTTATATGGGCCGTTTCCTCGGGTCAGGGCTTGGCCGGGGACGGCCCATAACCCTTAAGATTGGCAAGGATCGAGAGCTTCGGCTCGTCCACTTCAAGCCCCTGCTTCAGGCGACGCTCGACGTGCCAGGAGCGGGCAAAGCACCACAAAAACAGCCAGAGCGTGATCGCGGCGTTGAGCAGGCTGGCCGCAATTACGAAGCTATGGCCAAGCTCGAACATGGCGCTTCCCGCGATAATAAAGGCCTGGAAAACGATGCCGAAGCCGCCGGCCACGCAGATCGCGGCGCAGAATGAGGTGACGAAAATCGAGAACAGGTCGGCGCCGTGTTTGGCGTGATTTGGCGAGGTTTCGTCCATGGCCGACCCTATAGCCGAGGGGGGCCACGAGTTACAAGGGGAAAGGGCTTAAGCCTCAGGCCGTGAAGATCAATTTCACCAGGAAAGCTGCGGCTATGACCGCGACCGCGGCATTAATCTCGCGGTAGCGCCCTGCCACCAGCTTGAGCACGACATAGGCGATGAAGCCGAGGCCGATGCCGGTTGCAATCGAATAGGTCAGCGGCATCAGAATCGCGATCATGAGCGCCGGGATATATTCCGTCGGGTCATGCCAATTGATGGCGCCTAGGCTCTTCGCCATCAGAAAGGCGACGAAGATCAGCGCAGGCGCGGTGGCATAAAGCGGCACGGTCTTGGCGAGCGGCGCCAAGAACAGACTCAAGAGGAACAGCACGGCCACGACAATCGCGGTGAGCCCGGTGCGACCGCCTTCCTCCACCCCTGCCGCGCTTTCGATATAAGCGGTCGTGGTCGAGGTGCCGAGCACGGCTCCGACGATGGACGCGCTGGAATCGGCGAGCAGCGCCTGGCGCGCCCGCGGCAGATTTCCATCTTCGTCGAGCAGGTCGGCCTGGCGCGCCACTCCGATCAAGGTGCCGGACGCGTCGAGGATGGTGACGAGCAGGAGCGCCAGCATCATCACCATCGACGCTAGGGTGAAGGCGCCGGAGAGATTCATCTTGAACAAAGTCGGCTCGAGCGACGGCGGCGGGGCGGCGAAGCCTTCGAATTGCTGCAAGCCGAACACCACGGCGAGAAATGTCACAGCCAACACGCCGATGATGATGGCGCCGGGGATGCGCTGCGCGGCGAGGCCGGCAATCAGCATGAAGCCGGCGCCAGCGAGCAAGACTTGCGCTTGGCTCACATCACCCAGCTTCACCAAGGTGGACGGATCGCCGGTCACGATGCCGGCATTCTCAAATCCGACCAAAGCGAGGAAGAGACCGATGCCGGCGGCGATACCGAGTTTCAAATTCATCGGGATGGCGTTCACCAGCCAGTCGCGCGCGGGCGTGACCGACAGAATGAAAAAAATCACGCCGGAGAGAAACACGAGACCAAGCGCGAGCTGCCAATTGCCGCCAAGCTCCGGCACCATGGTGAAGGCGAAATAGGCGTTGAGCCCCATGCCGGGCGCGAGGGCGATCGGATAATTGGCGTAGAGGCCCATGACGATGGAGCTGATGGCGGCGGCGAGGCAGGTGGCGACGAATACCGCGCCATGGTCCATGCCGGCCTTCTCCAGGATCGCCGGATTGACGAACATAATGTAGGCCATGGTGAGGAAGGTGGCGAGACCGGCGCGGAGCTCGGTGCCGATGGAAGTGCCAGCTTCGGTGAGGCCAAAGAAACGGTCGAGGAAATCGCCTGCTACCGGTGCCGGGGCGACCGGCGCCGGGCGTCTGGGCTTGGGGCTCGTTGCCGCAGACTTCGACTTTCTAGGCTTCGAGTTCGCTCTGGCTATGCTTCCCTCCCGCGCGATCAATTGACGGGCAATCGTCCTCCGTTGTTTAACCTGATTCGCCTGTCGGTGACGGGCACGATGGCGGCCTCTGAAATGCCGCCCCAAGCGGGCCGTGCCCTATGACGCGTCAAAGATTGCTGCTGATCGCGCTGATGCTGTGGGGCATCTTTATGGTGGCCCCGGACCTGCTTCGCATCGTTAAGCCGCTCAGCTCATTTGGCTTCTACGCCAATAATGACGGGCTGATCTACGACGTGGAAGGTCCGTTCAACCACAAGTCGGAATCGCCGGCGTGGAAGGCAGGGGTCCGCGCCGGCGACCTCGTCGACCTCGAACGGATGCGCTGCCGGGTTAGGGATATGGCGGATTGTGGCGACGCGCTCGCCGTTCTGGGCGGTGTGGAATTCGTGCTGCCGGGGCGGACCGCGACGCTGTTTCTCGAAGCGGCGAATGGCAAGCCCGCGCGTGACGTCACCCTCGTCGCGGCGCAACGCCCTTCGAATTTGTTCGTCCGCTTCGTCATCGCGCTCGACCAGATCGCGGGCCTGCTTGTTGTGATCGCCGGCGCGTGGCTGGTCTGGACTCGGCCATCGAGAATGACGTGGGGCTTTTTCCTCTACGTCAATTGGTTCAATCCCGGACAGTATTATGTCTACTACGCCATAATCGCGGAATTGCCACCGCTTTTGATCTTGCAAGAGGTGGCGAGCAATTTGGCGCAAGCGGCGGGCTATATGGGCCTGATCCAATTTGCCATCCGCGCGCCAAACGACGTGGCGGACCAAAGGTGGCAGAAGCTCGAACGCGCCCTGCCGCTGATCGGGGTCGTGCTCGCGGCGATGTTGCTCGGCGCAGACGCGACGATATTTGGCTGGCAAACCGAATTCGTTACACGCGCGGCGATCTTTGCCGGCTTCGCGGTGGATTTTTGCGCGCTCGGCATTTTGCTGGACCGGCGGCGTACACAGACCCCGGAAGACTATCAGCGCCTGCGTTGGCTGATCTGGGGTTGCCTGATCGGGCTGCCCAGCTTCCTCATTGCAGAGCTTGCCACAACGACGACGTTCTTCGAAACGCGGTTCGGCGATTTCACGCCGAGCGAGGACATTGCCGGGCTCCTTTATTTAGTGAATGGCATCTTCTGCCTGTTCGTGTTCGAGGCGTTGCGGCGGAAGCGGGTGGTGAGTGTCTCGATTCCGCTCCGCCGGGTTACGATCCTTGGCCTTATCCTCAGCTTCCCGGTCCTGCTGTTGCATCAGGAGATAGAGCACCTACCCAAGCATCTGGCGCAACTCGCGCTGCCGAGCTGGGCCTGGATCGCCCTTGGCGCGGTGTTCGTGTTTCTGATCTCACGCCTGCATGAGGGCACGGTGCATCTGGTGGACCGTTACTTCAATCGGGCGCTCGACGCGGCCGAAAGCGAGCTCAGTGCTGCGCTCGCCGGCACGAGACGGGCCGCCGATATCGACCGTCTGCTCACCGATGAACCTGCCCGGCTGCTCAAGCTCACGTCAGCTGCGGCGTTCCGCAACGACGGCTCCGTCTTCCGGCGCGAGGCCGAAAGCGAAGGCTGGAGCGGACGCACCGCGCGGACGCTCGAGCCCGACCTCCCCCTGCTCGCCCCGGTGGCGGAAGGACAGCCGTTTCCGATCGCCGAGGACGCTGCACCTGATTTGGCTTTGCCGACAGGACTGAGCCGGCCGGTGCTTGCCGTGCCCGCGGTCAGTCCGGTGCGTTGCCTCGCGCTGTCACTGTACGGGCCACATACGGCTGGTACCGATCTCGACGCCAATGAGCGCGGCATGCTGGCCAGGCTCGGTCAGCGCGCCGCCGCGATGTATGCCGAGCTTGAGAATAGTGAGCTCCGCACGCGTCTGGAGGAGCTCGAAGCAAAGAAAAAGGACTCGGCGCATGGCGATCTATGAGCTCAACGGACAGGCGCCAGAATTTCCTGCCGACGGTCTCTATTGGGTTGCCGAGTCGGCCATCGTAGTCGGCAAGGTCAGGCTGAAATCGGAGGCCAGCATCTGGTATGGCTCGGTCCTGCGCGGCGACAATGAATGGATCGAGCTTGGGGAGCGCTCGCAGATCCAAGACAATTGCACGCTGCATACCGATCCCGGCTTTCCGCTCAGCATCGGCAAGGCTTGCGTGATCGGCCATAACGTTGTGCTGCATGGCTGCACGATCGGGGATCAGAGCCTGATCGGGATGGGCGCGATCGTGCTCAACGGCGCCAAGATCGGCGCCAATTCACTGGTCGGCGCCGGCGCGCTGATCACCGAGGGCAAAGAGTTCCAGGACAACTCCGTCATTCTCGGCTCGCCAGCCAAAGCGGTGCGCGAGACCGACGACAAAGTCCGCGCCATGATCGCGCGCGCGGCCGAGGTCTATGTGCGGCGCTGGAAACAATATACGAAGGGGCTGAGCCGCATCGGATGACAGAAGCCGACACATGGCAATTCTGCATCGACCGGGGCGGCACGTTCACCGACATTGTCGCCCGCGCGCCTGACGGCCAGCTGTTCACCCATAAACTTTTATCGGAAAATCGCGGCGCCTATGCCGATGCGGTGCTGGCCGGCATCGCCGACGTCTTGGGCGTGGCGCGGGGACGTCCTCTCCCGGCCGCGCTGATCTCGAGCGTCAAAATGGGAACAACGGTCGCGACCAACGCGCTGTTGGAGCGGAAGGGCGATCCCGTGCTCTTGATCGTCAGTCAAGGATTTCGTGATGCGCTCGAGATCGGCTATCAGGCACGGCCGAAGATCTTCGCGCGCCGCATCGAGAAACCATCGATGCTGTATGCGCGGGTTGCTGAAGTTCCGGAGCGCGTGCGCGCCGACGGGACGGTCGAAAAGCCGCTCGATCTTGAAGCAACCCGCGCGGCGCTAAAGGCCGGTCGGGCCGACGGCATCACGTCGCTGGCCATCGTGTTCATGCACTCTTATGCCTATCCCGCGCACGAGCAGCAGGCGATGCGGCTCGCGCGCGATTTCGGTTTCACGCAAATCTCGGCCAGCCACGAAGTGAGCCCGCTGGTGAAATTCGTCGGACGCGGCGATACCACCGTAGTTGACGCGTATCTGTCACCCTTGCTCCGCCGCTATGTCGATCGCATCGCCTCGGCTTTGTCGCGCGTGCGCCTGCTCTTCATGCAGTCCTCGGGCGGCCTCACCTCCGCGCATCTGTTCAAGGGCAAGGACGCGATCCTGTCGGGTCCAGCCGGCGGCGTGGTCGGCGCGGTCGGGACGGCGCGCATCGCGGGCTTCAACAAGATCATCGGCTTCGACATGGGCGGCACCTCCACCGATGTCTGCCATTTCGACGGCATCTATGAGCGGAATTTCGACAGCGTGGTCGCTGGGGTCCGCGTGCGGGCGCCGATGATGGCCGTGAACACGGTGGCAGCCGGAGGCGGCTCGATCCTGCACTACGACGGCTCACGCTTTCGTGTCGGCCCGGATTCGGCAGGGGCGCAGCCAGGGCCCCTCTCCTATCGGAACAGCGGCCCGCTCACCGTCACCGATGCCAATGTGATGACCGGCAAGTTGAGCCCCCAATACTTCCCGCATATTTTCGGACCTCGGCAAGACGAGTCGCTCGATGCGGACTCGGTGCGCAAGGCGTTCAAGTCCCTCGCCCGCAAGATCGGCGACGGACGAACGGCTGAGGAGATCGCAGACGGCTGCATCAGGATCGCGGTCGAGAACATGGCGAACGCGATCAAGTCGATCTCAGTGATGCGCGGCTATGACGTCACCGACTATGTGCTGAATGCGTTTGGCGGCGCGGGCGGTCAGCATGCGTGCCTCGTTGCCGACGCGCTCGGGATGACACGCGTCCTGATTCACCCGCTTTCCGGCGTGCTCTCGGCCTACGGCATCGGACTCGCTGCTATCAGTGCCACCCACACCCAAGCCGTGCTCGCGACGCTGAACGAGGACGGACTTGAGGCTGTTGCGAAGATTCGCGCGCCGCTCGAGGCCGAGGTGAGACGAGAGGTCATGCGGCAAGGCGTCGAGAGCGCGGGGATCAGGATCGTGGCGCAAGCGCATCTTCGTTATGCCGGCACTGACAGCTCGCTCCCGATCCCTGTCGCATCTTTACGCGGCATGCAGGCGCTGTTCGAGATCGCGCATCAACAGCGCTTCGGCTTTGTCAGTCCCGAGAAAGACATCGAGATCGAGGCGATCGAAGTCGAAGCCAGCGGCGGCGGCGAGGCGCCGGATGAGCCGGATGCTCCGTCTTTGGCATCTTGCGCGCCCTCACCGCATGCGGCGGCCGACATCTTCACCAGTGGCGCCTGGCATGAGGCGCCGGTTCATCTCCGCGAGGAGCTGCAACCGGGTCATCGCATCGAGGGACCTTCTCTGATCATCGAAGCGCACCAAACCGTTGTGGTCGAGCCGGAATGGCACGCCGAGATCAGTGCGAAGCAGCATCTCGTCCTCACGCGGCGCGAGAAGCGGAAGGACGCAAAGGTCGGGAAGCAGGCCGATCCGGTGATGCTCGAGATCTTCAACAATCTGTTCGTCGCGGTCGCCGAGCAGATGGGCTACGCGCTGCAAAATACCGCGCGCTCGATCAATATCAAGGAGCGGCTCGACTTCTCCTGCGCGATCTTCGACGGCCGCGGACGGCTGATCGCAAATGCCCCGCACATCCCGGTGCATCTCGGCTCGATGGATCGAAGCGTCGAGACGATCTTGCGGGAAGTGGAGAGTTTGAAGCCGGGCGACGTCTATATGCTGAACGCGCCCTATAATGGCGGCACGCATCTCCCGGACATCACCGTGGTGACGCCGGTGTTCGGCGAGAACAGCCCCGATCTCCTGTTCTTTGTCGCGGCGCGCGGGCACCACTCCGACATTGGCGGCATCGCGCCGGGCTCGATGAGCCCGAGGGCGAGAACAATCGAAGAGGAAGGCGTCTATATCGATCCGTTCAAGCTGGTGGAGAAAGGCCGCTTCCGCGAGGACGCGGTGCGGGCGCTTCTGACCGGAGCCCCCTACCCGGCGCGGAACCCCGAGCAGAACATTGCGGATCTGAAGGCGCAAGTCGCCGCCAACGAAAAGGGCGTGATCGAGTTGCGCAAGATGGTGGCGCGCTACGGGCTCGGCACCGTCCGCGCTTATATGGGTCATGTGCAGGACAATGCGGCGGCGGCGGTGCAGCGCGTCATCGCCAAACTGAAGACTTCACGCTTCGAGGTGGAGACCGATCAAGGCAGCCGCATCGCGGTCTGGATCAAGGTCGACAAAAAGAAGAAAACGGCGATTGTCGAATTCACCGGCACCAGCGCGATGCAGTCCGACAATTTCAACGCGCCGGAGCCGATCGCGCGGGCTTGCGTGCTCTATGTGTTCCGCACGCTGGTCGATGAGGACATTCCGTTGAATGCGGGATGCTTGCGGCATATCAAGATTGTGGTGCCGAAAGGCTCGATGCTGAAGCCGAAATTCCCCGCTGCCGTCGTCGCCGGCAATGTGGAGACGAGCCAGACTATCGTGAACTGTCTTTATGGCGCGCTCGGCGTGTTGGGGTCGGCGCAAGGCACCATGAACAATCTCACCTTCGGCAATGAACGTTATCAATATTATGAGACGATCGCGTCCGGCGCGCCGGCAGGCCCGGGCTTCGACGGGGTGCCTGCGGTGCAGACTCATATGACGAATTCGCGGCTCACCGATCCTGAGGTACTGGAACTCCGCTATCCGGTGCTGCTCGAGCGTTTCGAAATAAGGCGCGGGTCCGGTGGCAAAGGGGAGTGGCACGCCGGCGACGGGACGCTCCGCGCCATCAGATTTCTGGAACGAATGGATTGCGCCATCTTGTCAGGCTTCCGCAGGTTGCGG